>Ga0335083_10011623_pt1 | contig 10575 bp, 8 predicted proteins | sample Lox_Sample_42_FD_206716 | JGI IMG/M metagenome (GOLD analysis project Ga0335083, IMG submission 206716) | Soil microbial communities from Loxahatchee National Wildlife Refuge, Florida, United States - Lox_Sample_4.2 | ecosystem: Environmental > Terrestrial > Soil > Wetlands | place: USA: Florida... | reverse complement strand
TAGCCGCCGTCCGCTTTGATCAGGCGCTGGCGCCCGGTCGCGCCGCGGGCGAGCCGCGCCGCGCTCATGGTCGCCTCGGTGCCCGAGCTGACGAAGCGCACCATCTCGATCGAGGGAACCATCCGGACGACCTTTTCCGCCAGGCGCACCTCGAGCTCCGTCGGCGCTCCGTACGACGTGCCGCGCCGCAACGCCCGCCCAAGAGCGCGCTGGACGAAGGCCGGCCCGTGGCCGAAGAGATGCGGCCCGTACGAGCCGACGAAGTCGACGTACGAGCGGCCGTCGGCGTCCCGCACGCGCGAGCCGCGCGCCGAGGCCACGAAGAAGGGCTCGCCGCCGACCGAGGCGAACGAGCGCACCGGCGAGCTGACGCCGCCCGGCATCAGCGCCCGGGCCCTCCGGAAGAGGCTCGACGAGTTCCGCGTGCCCGGGGATCGGCGCGCCCGCCGCTGCCCGTGTTTCTGGGCGGCGCTCAGACGCCTTCCTTCAGCCAGCGGGCCGCGTCGCCCGCGTGGTACGTCAGGACGAAGTCCGCGCCCGCGCGCACGATCGAGGTCAGCGTCTCGAGCACGATCCGCTTCTCCTCGATCCAGCCGCTGGCGGCGGCGGCCTTGACCATCGCGTATTCGCCCGAGACGTTGTACGCCGCGATCGGCAGGTCGAAGCGCTCGCGGGCGTCCCGGACGACGTCGAGGTACGCCAGGGCCGGCTTGACCATCACGGCGTCGGCGCCCTCCGCGACGTCGAGCGCGACCTCGCGCATCGCCTCGCGCCGGTTGCCGCCCTCCATCTGGTACGTCCGGCGGTCGCCGAACTTCGGCGCCGAGTCGGCGGCCTCGCGAAACGGACCGTAGTACGCCGACGCCGCCTTCGCCGCGTAGGCCAGGATCGCCACGTGCGAGAAACCCGCGCCGTCGAGCTCGCGGCGGATCGCCGCAACGCGGCCGTCCATCATGTCGGACGGCGCCACGACGTCGGCGCCCGCGCGCGCGTGAGAGAGCGCGGCTCGAGCCAGCAGCGGGAGGGTCGCGTCGTTGTCGACGTCGCCGTCGCGCACGACCCCGCAGTGCCCGTGCGACGTGTACTCGTCGAGGCAGACGTCCGTCATCACGGCGAGCCCGGGCAGCCTCGTCTTCAGAAGCCGCACGGTCTCCGGCACCGGGGCGGCGTCGTCCCAGGCTTCGCTGCCCGTCTCGTCCTTGCGGTCCGGGATTCCGAAGAGGATCACCGCGCCGATGCCGAGGTCCTGCAGATGCTCCGCCTCGGCGACCGCCTCGTCGGGAGAGAACCGGGCCACGCCCGGCAGCGCGCCGATCGGCTGCCGCAGCGCCTTCCCGCGGCGGACGAACATCGGGGCGACGAGCTGCTCCGTGGCCAGGCGCGTCTCGCGCACCAGGCCTCGGAGAGCGGGGGTGCGCCGCCACCGCCGCAGGCGAAGCTCGGGAAAATGAGCCATCGAGGCCAGCCTATTGCCCCGGCGCGCCGGCGGCAAGCGCCTCGAGGAGGCGCCGCGCCTCCGCGAAGGAGGCCTCGGCCGCGACGGCGATGCGCGCGACGCCGAAGCCTTCGAGCGTTCGCCGCGTCGTCGGGCCGAGCGCGACGGCCGGCGTGGTCCGAAGCCGATCGCGGGCGCTCTCGGCGAGGCCTGCCCAGAGCCACCGAGCCGCCGCCGGCGACGTGGCGGCAAACGCCGCGAACGGGCGCGTGAGGATCTCCCGGGCGAGCCCCGTGTCCTCGGCGGCGGCGACCTTCCGATAGACGACGCAGCGCGACACCGCGGCTCCCCGCGCCGCGAGGGCCTCGGGCAGACGTGCGTCGGCGTCCTCGCCGCACGGCAGGAGGATGCGGCGCCCGTCCAGGCGTGGCGGCAGGTCCTCGAGGAGCGCCTCCGCGGAGCCGCCCGCGACCGCGTCGGGGTCGAATCCCGCCGCTCGGAGCGCTTCCGCCGTCGCGGGTCCGACGGCGAGCACCCGTGACGCCGCCAGCGCTTCGCGCAGCGCACCGCCCGCCTCGCCCGCCAGCCCTTCGGCGAGCGCCGACCGGCTCGTCACGATCGCGAGGTCGAAGGGCCCGAGGAACGCCTCGGGCGGCGGCGCGACGCGCTGGACCGTGTGGCTCACGCGTTCCACGAGCTCGATCGCGCCGGCGGCGTCCTCGGCGAACGGTCTCGCTCCCGAACGGACGACGAGAACGCGCGGCCGCATCAGCCCTCGGCGTCGAAGAGGGCCGCCGCGCCGCGGGCCAGCAGCTCCTCGCCGAGCGCCCGGCCGACGGCCCCGGCCTCGGCCACGGCGCCCTCGCGCGAACCGCGGAGCGCCTGCGCCCCGTCGGTCGAGAAGACGGCGCCGTCGAGGCGAAGGCGGATGCCCCCGACGCGCGCCCGGCCCGCCACGGGGGCGCGGCAGCCGGCCTCCAGCGCCGCGAGGAACCCGCGCTCCGCCGCGACCTCGGCGTGCGAGGCCGGATCGTCGAGTCGCCCGACGGCGTCCGCGGTCGCGGAGTCGCCGCGGCGCGTGACCACGGCAATCGCGCCCTGCCCCACGGCCGGCAGCAGCACCGACTCGCTGAAGACCTCCACGACCTCGTCGAGGCGACCCAGACGCGCGAGCCCGGCGCGCGCCAGGACGAGCGCGTCGAAGCGGCCCTCGGCGAGCCGGCGGATGCGCGTGTCCACGTTGCCGCGGGCGTCGACCACGCTGAGGTCCGGCCGCGCGGCGCGAAGCTGCGCCTGGCGGCGCGGGCTCGACGTCCCGACGCGCGCGCCGGTTGGCAATGCCGCAAAGCCGAGTCGATCCCGCGACAGGAGCACGTCGCGCGGATCCTCCCGCGGGGGAACCGCCGCGAGCACCAGGCCGTCCGGCAGGTCGGACGGCACGTCCTTCAGGCTGTGCACCGCCAGGTCGACCCGCCCCCCGAGGAGGGCCTCGTCGAGCTCCCGGGTGAAATCGCCCTTCCAGGCGATGGGCGCGCCCTCGGCGGAGAGACGGTCGCCGGTGGTCCTGATCGTCACGATCTCGACGGCCGCCTCGCCCCCGAGGGCCTGCGCAACGGCCGCGGCCTGCGCGAGCGAGAGCGCGCTGCCGCGGGCGCCGAGCTTCAACCTCATTCGTCGCCGAGATCGAAGAGATGGCGCACGGCCTCGACGCGGTCGAGCTTGCGCGAGGCGTCGGGCTCGGCTTTCAGGCGGCGCATCGGCTCGTGCAGCAGCTTCGAGGCAATGGCGTCGGCGAAGGACCGGAAGCGATCCCGTTCGGCCTCCGGCACTCGCGCGAGCTCCGCGTCGCGGAGCGCCGCGAGCCGCCCCTGCAGCCCGGTGAGGGTCGGGACGACCGCGAGGTTGCCGAACCACGTCAGGAACCGCGCCAGGTCCTCCTCGAGGATGGTCTCGGCCCGCGGCACTTCGCGGCTGCGGCGCCGGCGGTTTTCCTCCGCGACCTCGCGCAGATCGTCGAGCCCGTACGCATACACGTTGTAGAGCTCGCCCACGCCGGCCTCGAAGTCGCGCGGCAGCGCGAGGTCGAGGAAGAACATCGGGCGCCCCCGCCGCTCGCGCATCGCCGCCGCGACGTCGCTGCGCGAGAGGACCGGCTCGGGGCTCGCCGTCGTTCCGACGACGACGTCCGCCTCGGGAAGCGCTCGCCGCCGCGCGTCCCACGGAATCGCCCGGCCCCGGACCCGGGCCGCGAGCGCCTCGGCCCGTCCGGCCGTCCGGTTGGCGATGCGCACGTCGCTCACCCCCGCTCCCGAAGCCTGCTCGGCGAAGAGAGCTCCCGTTTCGCCCGCGCCGAGGACGAGGACCGTCCGCTCGCCCATGTCGCCGAAGACCTTCGTCGCGAGCTCGAAACCGATCGACGGCACCGAGAGAGGGTGGCGCGAGATCTCGGTCTCGGTGCGGACCCGCTTGCCCGCGGCGACGGCGCTCTCGAACATCCGGTGGAGCACCGAGCGGGTCGCCCCGGCCTCCCGTGCGACGCGGAGCGCCGTTCTCACCTGCCCGAGAACCTCGCTCTCGCCGAGCGCGAGGGAGTCGAGTCCGGCCGCGACGCGAAAGAGGTGGCGCGCCGCCTCGGCGCCCTCGCGCGAGAAGCTCCCCGCGGCCGCCTCCCTCACGTCGAGGCCGCGCCACTCCGAGATGAGGCGTGTCAGCGTCTCCCCGGCGCCGTTCTGCTCGGTGACCCCGTAGATTTCGCTCCGGTTGCACGTCGAGACGATCACGCCCTCGGTCACGAGGCCTTCGCTCCGGATGCGGCGCAAGGCCTCCGGAATCTCCTCGCTGGAGAACGCCACCCGCTCCCGCACCGACAGCGCCGCCGTCCGGAAGTTCCAGCCGAGGAGCAGGAGGCGCGCTTCGCCGGCGGCGCTCATCGGAACCGGTGCGACGTCGTCAGATACACGTTGACGACCGTATACGAGAACATCACGACGCCAAAGCCGACGATCGAGAGGATCGCCACTCGCGGGCCTTCCCATCCGCGCCTCTCCATCCAGAGCAGGAAGCCGTAGACGAGCGCGGTGATGAGGGCCCAGGCGATCTTCGGATCGGCGAGGCTCTGCCAGAAGATCTCGGCGCGGTAGAGCCCGATGGCGAGCGAGAGGGCCAGCGCCGCGAGGCCGATCGTGACGCTCGTCCGGTTCATGCGCCCGATCACCTCGAGGGCGGGCAGGCGCGCGAAGAGGATCCCCGTCCGGCGCCGGCGCAGCTGCCGGTCCTGGATGAGGTACAGCAACGACAGCACGAAGGAGAACGTGAACGCCGCGTACGCGAGGATGCCCAGGGTGACGTGGAGCGCGAAGAGCGAGCCGTGCGTCGCGGCGGTCGGCGCGGGCGACGCGCTCGATTCCGGCAGCAGGAGGCCGACAGCCGTCGTGACGACGATGAAGGGAATGAGAAACGGACCGATCGCGCGCTCGCGGTGGCGGACCAGGAGGACGAGGAACGCGATCCCGAGCATCCAGCCGAAGAGCGACACCGACCCGCCGAGGGTCCGGTACGGCACCGAGCCGAGCGCCCGGGCGCGCCCGAGGAGGTCGCGGAAGTGCAACGCGAGGCCGGCGGCGATCAGGAGCGGCGTCAGCCACGCCCGACGCGCGCGCGGCGTCACCAGGGAGACGATCGCGACGATCTCCGCGCCGACGTAACACGCGACGGCGAGCCACCCGAGCCCGTGAACGCTCATCCGTCGAGGCATGTTAGCAGGACGCGCGGGCCGTAATACGATAGCGGCGATGAGCGTTCTCGACCGCGTTCGACAGGCCTTTCCGCTCGGTTCCGGGGGCTCGGGCCAGCTCTACTCGCTCCCCCGTCTCGAGCAGGAAGGTTTCGGCGCCGTCGGCCGCCTTCCGGTCTCGATCCGCGTCGTCCTCGAGTCGCTCGCCCGCAATTGCGACGGCAAGCGCGTCAAGGAGGACGACGTCCGGGCCCTCGCCGGCTGGAAGCCGAGCGCGGAACGTACCGCGGAAGTGCCGTTCGTCGTCGCGCGCATCGTGCTCCAGGACTTCACGGGAGTCCCGCTCCTGGTCGACCTCGCCGCCATGCGCTCGGCCGTCGCCCGTGTGGGGAAGGACCCGAAAGTCATCGAGCCGCTCGTGCCCGTGGCCCTCGTCGTGGACCACTCCGTTCAGGTGGACGAGTGGTCGCGACCGGACGCCCTCGACGTCAACATGAAGATCGAGTTCGAGCGAAACCGCGCCCGTTACGAGTTTCTCAAGTGGGGCATGCAGGCCTTCCGCGGGTTCGAGGTCGTGCCGCCGGGCATCGGCATCGTCCACCAGGTCAACCTCGAGTACCTCGCGCAGGGGGTGCTCTCGAAGGACGGCGTCTACTATCCCGACACCCTCGTCGGCACCGACTCTCACACCACGATGATCAACGGGCTCGGGATCGTCGGCTGGGGGGTCGGCGGCATCGAGGCCGAGGCGGGCATGCTGGGCCAGCCCGTCTACTTCCTGACGCCCGACGTGGTCGGCGTCCACCTGACCGGCCGCCTCGCCGACGGGGTCACGGCGACCGATCTCGTGCTCGCCGTGACCGAGATGCTCCGCAAGGCCCGCGTCGTCGGCAAGTTCGTCGAGTTCTTCGGCGACGGCGCGTCCTCGCTGCCCGTCACGGACCGGGCGACGGTCGCGAACATGGCGCCCGAGTACGGTGCGACCATGGGGTTCTTCCCCGTCGACGACGAGACGTGCCGCTACCTGCTGTCGACGGGACGCCCCCGCGAGCACGTGGAGACCTTCCGAAACTACTGCGTCGCGCAAGGACTCTTCGGCGTCCCGCGGCCGGGCGATTGCGACTACACCCAGACGCTCGAGCTCGACCTCGGGTCGGTCCGACCGGGCGTGTCGGGGCCCAAGCGCCCGCAGGACCGCATCCCGCTGCCCGAGCTCAAGACGCGATTCCGCGACCTGTTCGGCAAGCCCGTCTCCGAGAACGGCTACGGCAAGGACGCCGCGGCGCTCTCCAGACGTTTCCCGGTAACCCTCGGCCGCCCCGTGCCGGGCGGCGGCAGCCAGGCGCCCGTCAGCGTCGCCGCGTCGCGAGCCCACAACACGAGCGCCTGGACCGAGGGCGAGATGGCCAACAACCATCCGACGCCGGACGCCAACCCGCCGGGCCCGGCGTCGGCCGCCCGCGTCGACGTGGGCCACGGCGACGTCCTCATCGCGGCGATCACGTCCTGCACGAACACGTCGAACCCGAGCGTCATGCTCGCCGCCGGGCTCGTCGCGAAGAAGGCCGTCGAGCGCGGCCTGTTCGTCTCGCCGCGCGTCAAGGCCTCTCTCGCGCCGGGCTCGCGCGTCGTCACCGAGTACCTCGCGCGCACGGGCCTCCAGCCGTACCTCGACCGGCTCGGCTTCCACCTCGTCGGGTACGGCTGCACGACGTGCATCGGCAACTCGGGGCCGCTCGACTCCGGCATCGAGCAGGTCGTGACGCAGAACGACCTCGTCACGGCCGCGGTGCTGTCCGGCAACCGGAACTTCGAGGCGCGGATCCACCAGAACATCAAGGCCAACTTCCTGATGAGCCCGCCGCTCGTCGTCGCCTTCGCGCTCGCGGGCCGCGCCGACATCGACATGACGACCGAGCCGCTCGGGACGGGCCGGGACGGCAAGCCGGTGTTCCTGCGCGACGTGTGGCCGTCGACCGGCGAGGTGCAGCAGGCGCTCCTCGCCTCCGTCGACGCCGCCACCTACAGGCGTCTCTACGCCGACCTCGCAGCGGCCAACCCGCTCTGGCGCGAGATCCCGGCGGCGTCCGGCACCGTGTACGCGTGGGACGAGGCGTCGACGTACATCCAGGAGCCGCCGTTCTTCGAGGGCTTCTCGCGCGAGCCCGCGCCGCTGACCGACATCCGTGGCGCGCGGGCGCTCGCGATCTTCGGGGACTCCGTCACGACGGATCACATCAGCCCGGCCGGCGCGATCAAGGCGTCCTCTCCGGCGGGGGTGTACCTCCAGTCGCTCGGCGTGAAGCCGGTCGACTTCAACAGCTACGGTTCCCGCCGCGGCAACGACCGCGTGATGACGCGGGGCACGTTCGCGAACGTGCGCATCAAGAATCTCATGGTGCCCGGGGTCGAGGGCGGCGTGACCCGACACCAGCCCGACGGCACGCAGATGGCGATCTACGACGCGGCGCTGCGTTACCAGGCCGAGGGCATCCCCCTGGTCGTCGTCGCCGGCCAGGAGTACGGCACGGGCTCCTCGCGCGACTGGGCCGCGAAGGGGACGCGCCTGCTCGGCGTGCGGGCGGTCGTCGCGCAGAGCTACGAGCGGATCCACCGCTCGAACCTCGTCGGCATGGGTGTGCTGCCGCTGCAATTCGCCGAGGGAACCAACGCGTCGACGCTCGACCTCGACGGCAGCGAGACCTTCGAGCTCGAGGGCCTGTCCGGAGGGCTCGCGCCCCGGCAGGAGACGCCCCTCGTGATCCGACGCTCCAACGGCGGCGTGACCCGCGTCCCCCTGAAGGTCCGGATCGACACGCCGATCGAAGCCGACTACTACCGCCACGGGGGCATCCTCCCCTTCGTCCTCCGCCAGCTTCTGGCATGACCCCGGTGCCCGGCTCGTCCGCCGCTCGGTTTCTCGCGGCGTGCGCGGGCAAACCCGTCGACCGGCCTCCGGTCTGGATGATGCGGCAGGCCGGCCGCTACCTGCCCGAGTACCGGGCGGTGCGCGAGAAGGTCTCCTTTCTCGAGCTGTGCCGCTCCGCCGACCTCGCGGCGGAGGTGTCGCTCCAGCCTTTTCGCCGCTTCGCGCCCGACGGCGTGATCTTCTTCTCCGACATCCTGATCCCCGTCGAGGCCATGGGCGCTCGCGTCGCCTTCGGCGACGGCGGGCCCCAGCTGCCCGAGCCGGTCCGCTCGGCGAGCGACGCCGCGCGCCTTTCGCGCTTCGATCCGGCCGAGCGCATCGGCTTCACCGGCGAGGTCCTCCGCCGGCTCAGCCGCGAGGTCGGCGAGAGCGCCGCGGTGCTCGGCTTCTGCGGCGCGCCCTGGACGCTTGCCTCGTACCTCGTCGAGGGCGGCGGCTCCCGCCACTTCGCCGCCGTCAAGGAAATGGCCGCCCGCGATCCCGAGACGCTGCGCCGGCTCCTCGATCTCCTGGCGGACGTCGCCGCGGACGTGCTGTCGTTCCAGATCGCTTCCGGCGCTCGCGCCGTGCAGCTCTTCGACACCTGGGCGGGCGAGCTCTCGGCGCAGGACTACCGGGAGTGGGCCCTGCCGGCCGTGACCCGCGCGATCGGCGGCATCCGGCGGCGGGAGGAGCCCGTCATCCTCTACGTGAACGGCTCGTCGCACCTCCTCGAGCTCATGGCCGCCTCCGGCGCGGACGTGCTCTCCGTCGACTGGAGGCTGTCGCTCGGAGAAGTCCGCCGGCGCGTCCCCGGAAGGGCGCTGCAGGGCAACCTCGATCCCGCAACCCTCGGCGGCGCGCCGGAAGAGGTCCGGCGCCGCACGCACGCCATGGTCCGCGAGACGGGGGGCCAGGCCCACGTCGTCAACCTCGGCCACGGCGTCCTGCCGAGCGCCCGGCTCGACTGTGTCGAAGCCTTCTTCGAGACCGCCCGCGCGCCGCTCGCCCGGCCCGCGCCGGCCCGGGAGGCGGTGGTCTAACGTCATGCACCCCGCCGACGCGACGCTCGAGCTGCTGCGGCGCTACAACGTTCAAGGCCCGCGCTACACCTCGTACCCGACCGCCCCGGTGTGGAAGGAGACCTACGGCCCGGCCGAGTACGCCGGGATCCTCGAGGAAAGCGCGTCGGCGTCCGACCCGGCGCCCCTCTCCCTCTACTTCCACCTCCCGTTCTGCGAGCGGCTCTGCTACTTCTGCGGCTGCACAGTCGTGATCACCGGCAGCCACCACGGCCCGGAGCACCCGTACTTCGACGTGCTCTCCCGCGAGATCGACTGGGTGGCCGAGCGCGTCGGCCCCGGCCGCCCGGTCGTCCAGCTCCACTGGGGCGGCGGGACGCCCACGTATTTCCCGCCCGATCTGCTGCTGCGCCTCGGCGAGCGGATCCGCGAGCGCTTCGCCCTCGCGCCCGACGCCGAAATCGGCGTCGAAGTCGACCCGCGGGTGACCACGCGCGAGCACCTCGAGGCGTTCGCCCGGCTCGGGTTCAACCGCCTGAGCATGGGCGTCCAGGACTTCGACCCGCGCGTCCAGGAAGCGATCAACCGGATTCAGCCCTACGCGGCCACGCGCGCGCTCGTCGAGGACGCGCGGGCCCTCGGATTCTCGAGCATCAACATGGATCTCATCTTCGGGCTGCCGTACCAGTCGCCCGAGAGCTTTTCGGCGACGATCGACCGCGTGCTCGAGATCGCGCCGGACCGGCTGGCCGTCTATTCCTACGCCAACGTCCCCTGGATGAAGAAGCACCAGAGCGTGCTCGCCCCCCACCTGCCCGACGAGGCGACCAAGTTCGGGATTTTCCGCACGGCGCTGCGGCGCTTCTCGGACGCGGGCTACGAGTACATCGGGATGGACCACTTCGCCCGGCCCGAGGACGAGCTCGCGCGCGCCCGGCGCGACCGCACGCTCCACCGCAACTTCCAGGGCTACACGACGAAGGCCGGCACCGACCTGATCGGTTTCGGCATGAGCGCCATCGGGTCGATCGGCGCGCACTACGTCCAGAATCGCCGGGAGCTGCCCGCCTACGCGGCGTCGGTGGCGGCCGCGGGCGCGGCGCCGTTTCGCGGCGCCCGGCTCACGGCCGACGACGAGCTCCGCCGAACCGTCATCGGCAACCTGCTCTGCCACGGGGTCGTCGTCAAGCGCGAGATCGAGGAGCGCTTCGGCGTCGACTTCGACGAGACCTTCGCCGCCGCGCTGGCGCGTCTCGAGCCCTGCGTCGCCGACGGTCTCGTCGAGCTGACCCCGGCGGAGGTTCGGGCGACGGCGCTCGGCCGCGTGTTCCTCCGCAACCTGGCGATGCCTTTCGACGCGTACCTCGACGCGCCGTCGGACAAGCCGGTCTTCTCGAGGACCCTCTGACGGATGGCGGATCGCGCGGTCCTCTTTCTCCAGCTCGGCGGCCCCGAGACCCTCGACGACGTCCCCGGC
>Ga0335083_10011622_pt1 | contig 10575 bp, 10 predicted proteins | sample Lox_Sample_42_FD_206716 | JGI IMG/M metagenome (GOLD analysis project Ga0335083, IMG submission 206716) | Soil microbial communities from Loxahatchee National Wildlife Refuge, Florida, United States - Lox_Sample_4.2 | ecosystem: Environmental > Terrestrial > Soil > Wetlands | place: USA... | reverse complement strand
CGGCGGGCTTTTCGTTTTCTGCGTACGGGTATTCGCTCCGCTGTGACCCGGCAGGCCTTCCGCTAAAATGGAAGCCTGCACTCAATTGAAGCAATCCATGTCCCGACGCATCATCCCTGTTGCCGATGTCAGCGCAGTGCCGGTCATCTCCGGCCCCGTGCAGGCGCCAAGGGGCGTGCTGCGCGATACGCTGGCGCGCCCGTTGCGTGATCTGCGCATCTCGGTCACGGATCGCTGCAACTTCCGCTGCGTCTACTGCATGCCGCGCGCGGTGTTCGACAAGGACTACGCTTTTCTGCCGCACGCCGCGCTGTTGACCTTCGAGGAAATCGAGCGTATCGCGCGGCTCTTTGTCGCACACGGTGTGGAAAAGATTCGCCTGACGGGCGGCGAGCCGCTGTTGCGCAAGAACCTCGAATTCCTGATCGAGCGGCTCGCGCAACTCACCACTCCGGACGGACGTCCGCTCGATCTCACGCTGACCACCAACGGCTCGCTGCTCGCACGCAAGGCGCGCAGCCTGAAAGACGCCGGCCTCAAGCGCGTGACGGTCAGCCTCGACGCGCTCGACGACACGCTGTTTCGCCGCATGAACGACGCCGACTTCGCGGTGGCCGATGTCCTCGAAGGCATCGCCGCTGCCCAGGCGGTCGGGCTTGCGCCGCTCAAGGTCAACATGGTGGTCAAGCGCGCCACCAACGACGCCGAAATCGTGCCGATGGCGCGCCACTTCAAAGGCTCCGGCAGCGTGCTGCGCTTCATCGAATACATGGACGTGGGCACCTCGAACGGCTGGAACATGGCCGAAGTGCTGCCGTCCGCCGAGGTCGTTGCCCGGATCGCTGACCACTTCCCGCTCGTGCCGCTCGAAGCGCACAGCGCCGCCGAGACTGCACAGCGTTGGGGCTATGCGGACGGCAGCGGCGAGATCGGCGTCATTTCGAGCGTCACGCGCGCGTTCTGCGGAACCTGCACGCGCGCCCGGCTTTCGACTGAGGGCAAGCTGTACCTGTGTCTCTTTGCGTCAGCGGGACACGACCTGCGCGCCCTCGTCCGCAACGGCTCGAGCGACGCCGAAATCGCCTCCGCGGTCGCGCACATCTGGCAGGCCCGCACCGATCGCTACTCGCAGTTGCGCGGCAGCGGCGAAGTCGCGCCGCATGCGGTGCAAGAGCGCCGCGTCGAAATGTCATACATCGGCGGCTAACGCGGCGGTGCCCATGAGTCTCTCGCGCGCGCAGATGACCGGACTGGTCCTCGCCGGTGGCCGCGGCATCCGCATGGGCGGGGTCGACAAGGGCCTGCAACCGCTGCATGGCGAAGCGCTCGCATCGCATGTCCTGAAGCGGCTCGCGCCGCAAACCGGGCCGCTTCTCATCAGCGCCAATCGCCATCCCGAGGCCTACGCCGCGCTCGGCGCGCCGTTCGGGGCGACCGTCGTGGCCGACACCCTGCCCGGCTACCCCGGACCACTGGCCGGTCTGCTGGCTGGCCTGCGCGCCGCCCACACCGAGTTCGTGCTGAGCGCGCCGTGCGACACGCCGGGCTTACCGGTCGATCTCGCCGCGCGCCTCGCGCAGGCACTCGAGGCGCACGACGCCGACATCGCCACCGTCAGCACCGCCGGCGCCGACGGGCAAGTATCGCTTCACCCCGTTTTCGCGTTGCTGCGAACGACCCTCGCCAATGACCTGGCAGCCTTTCTGGAAGCCGGTGAGCGCAAGGTCCGCGCGTGGTACGCGCGCCACAGGACGGTCGAAGTCGGCTTTGCCGATCAGCGCGCGTTTTACAATATCAACTCTTTGCAAGAACTCGCCGACCTTGAACGCACCTGAGGTCTCCGCTGAAGTCCTGCTCTGGCCGCACGGCGGCCACCGGTTCCGGATCCGGCCGACCGCATCCGGCCGCGACGCTCCGCCATTCATGACCACGTTTAACAAATTTTCCAGCTGCGTCGCCCAGTACGATCCTCACGCGTTGCCCGTCACGGCCGCTCAGGCAATCGTGCGGCAGTGGACCACGCCCGTCACCGCGATCGAACGCGTGCCGCTGCACGATGCGCTCGACCGCGTGCTGGCTGAAGACATCGTGTCGCCGAGCGACGTGCCCGCGTACGACAACTCGGCCATGGACGGCTACGCATTCCATAGCGCCGCGCTCGGCGACCCGGCCGCCACCGTCGAACTGATGGTCGCCGGCAAGGCGCTCGCGGGGCATCCGTTCGCAGGCGCCGTTTCGGTGCGCGAGTGTGTGCGGGTCATGACCGGCGCCTGCCTGCCGGCCGGTTGCGATACGGTCGTGCCGCAGGAACTCGTGACCCTGGGCAGCGAAGCGATCCGCTTTCCCGTCAACGCGGTACGCGGCGGCGCGAACCGGCGCCGCGCCGGCGAAGACCTTGCTCGCGGCAGCGCCGCGTTGCGCGCCGGACGCATTTTGCGTGCGTCGGACCTTGGACTGATCGCTTCGCTGGGCATCGGCGAGGTTCCCGTGCGGCGCCGCCTGCGGGTTGCATTTTTTTCGACCGGCGACGAACTGCGTTCGCTCGGCGAGCCGCTCGATCCGGGCTGCGTCTACGACAGCAACAGGCACACGCTGTTCGCGATGCTACGCCGCCTGAATATCGACACGCTCGATCTGGGCGTCGTGCGCGATCAACCCGCCGCGCTCGAAGCGGCGCTGCGCAGTGCCGCGGCCAGTGCCGATGTCGTGCTGACCTCGGGCGGCGTCTCGGTCGGCGAAGCGGATTTCACCCAGCAACTGTTGCAGACGTTCGGCGACGTAGCGTTCTGGAGTCTGGCGATGCGCCCGGGCCGCCCGCTCGCGTTCGGCCGCGTCTGGTCGGGCGAGCGCCCGGGCGTCGGCTCGCCCGCACTGTTCTTCGGCTTGCCGGGCAACCCGGTCGCCGTGATGGTGACGTTCTACCAGATCGTGCGCGAAGCACTGCTGGCAATGTCGGGCGCCACGCCACAACCGGCGGCGCTGATTCAGGCCGCGAGCCGCGAGATCATCCGCAAGCGCGCGGGCCGCACCGAATATCAACGCGGGGTCGCCGAGCGCGACGCCCGCGGCCAATGGCATGTGAAGCCGACCGGTTCGCAAAGCTCCGGTGTGCTGAGTTCAATGAGCGAAGCGAATTGTTTTATCGTGCTCACGCACGAGCGATCCGACGTGGCTGCAGGCGAGAGCGTCGATATCATGCCGTTCGACGGCCTGATCTGACGGTCTCATGCGCGACTTGTCCACTTACTACCCTAACCATCACTCCGACCAACGGGTTTGACCTACATGAAAAAACAGATCTCGTTCATCGCACCGGGACAGACTGCCAAGGCGCTGATCCTGGTGTATCTGACCTTCAGCGTACCCATCGTGCTGCTCGGCGTGCTGGTCGCTTTTATTCGCTACGGTTCGGTCGAGCTGAGCACGGTGTTCAGCGCGCTGCTGCTGAATGCGATCCTCGGTTTCATCCTGCTGTGGATCGCCTGCCATGCTTATAACTGGGTCGCGTCGCGCTTTGGCGGCATCGAAATCCAGTTGAGCGACGCGCCCGAGGAGGCGTAATGGCCGCGACCATCCGCGCCGCTACGCCCGCCGACGTCGGCGCGATTTTCTCGCTGATGCTCGAGCTGGCGGAGTTCGAAAAGCTCACTCATCTGTTCGTCGCCACGCAAGCGGGCGTGCACGATGCGCTGTTCGGCGCGCGACCGTCGTCGGAAGCGATGGTCGCCGAAGAGGAAGATGGCCGCATCGTCGGCTACGCGCTGTTCTTCCACAACTTCTCGACCTTCCTCGGCCGGCGCGGGCTGTATCTGGAAGATCTGTACGTGCAGCCGACGCAGCGCGGCAGCGGCCTCGGCACCCGGATGCTACGGCAACTGGCGGCGTTGGCGGTAGAGCGGCAATGCGGCCGCTTCGAATGGAGCGTGCTCGACTGGAACCAGCCGGCGATCAGCTTCTACGAGAAGATGGGCGCGACCGTGCTGCCCGACTGGCGGATCGTCCGCATCACCGGGGACGCGCTGGAAGAGCTGGCGAGCGCCGTCCCCGCAGCGCTCAAGAGCGCGTCCTGAGCGCGCTTCTCACGCTTCATCCGCTTCTTCCCCAAGCAGCGCGTCGCCGAGCAAGCCGCTCGCCTGTTCCCCTGGCAGCGCTTCGACATCGCGCAGCTTGCGGTTCATCACACGGGTGCGGGTTTCCGCTGCTTCGATTGAACGCGTCACGGTTTCGAGCTGCGACTTCGTTCTCGCCAGCACGTCGCCGAACTTGCCGAACTCCGTCTTCACCGCGCCGAGCACCTGCCACACCTCGCTCGAGCGTTTCTCGATAGCAAGCGTGCGGAAGCCCATTTGCAGACTGTTGAGCAAGGCGGTGAGCGTGGTCGGCCCCGCGATCGTCACGCGGTAGTCGCGTTGCAGCATGTCCGTCAAACCCGGCCGGCGCAGGATTTCCGCATAGAGCCCTTCAGTCGGCAAGAACAGCAGCGCAAAATCCGTCGTATGCGGCGGCGCCACGTATTTCTCCGCGATCGTCCGAGCCTCGCTGCGGATCCGCGCTTCCAGCGCGCGCGACGCTTCTTCGACTGCCACCGGATCGGCCCGCTCCTGCGCGTCGATCAGCCGCTCATAGTCCTCGCGCGGGAATTTCGCGTCGATAGGCAACCAGACCGGCACCGCTGTGCCATCGGACTCCTGACGGCCCGGCAGTTTGATCGCAAATTCGACCCGCTCGCCGCTCTTCGGCACGGTCGCCACGTTCTTCGCGTACTGGTCCGCGGTCAGCAGTTGTTCGAGCAAGGCTTCGAGCTGCACTTCGCCCCATGTGCCGCGCGTCTTGACGTTGGTCAGCACCTTCTTCAGATCGCCGACCCCCGCGGCCAACGTCTGCATCTCGCCCAGGCCGCGATGCACCTGCTCCAGCCGGTCCGAGACCTGCTTGAACGATTCGCCGAGGCGCTGTTCGAGCGTGGCGTGCAGCTTCTCGTCGACCGTGCGGCGCATCTCTTCCAGCTTGGTCGCGTTGTTCGCCTCGATGTCCTTCAGGCGCTGTTCGAGCGTCGCGCGCACTTCGGCAAAACGGCGGTCGTTGGCCTCCATGAGTTGCCCCAGTTGCAGCGTCAGCGTTTCGCCGAAACGCGTGAGCGCAATACCCTGCTCGTCGCGCGCCTGCTGGGCTTGCTGCTGCAGGCTGTGCCGCACCGCTTCCAGTTGCTGCGCATTCGTTTCGGTCAGCTTGACAAGCTGTTGCGCGAAGCCGTCGATCTTGCCGTTCTGCACCGTCGTCATGCTGGTGAACTGCGCGGCAAGCGTTTGCTGGAACTGCGAGAAGCCGCCGTTCAACTCGGTGCGTGACACACGGGCAGTTTCCGTGATCTCGCTGCGCAACTCGCGCTCGAGCCGCTCGTAAGCGCGAGCCTGCGCTTCGGCCGTCGCCCCGATGTGGTCGCCCAGGTCGTCCAGCCGCGCATCCAGATCGCTCAGGCGAGCGCCACGCATCAGCACCAGTAATGCAATCACCAACGCGACGGCCAGCACCACGACGGCCGCGAGCAAAATCATCGTCATGCGCGCGCCTTGCCGATCACTTCGGGGTTGATCGGGTTCGCCGGACGTCCCGCATTCGGACCCTCGCCCAACGCCGCGATCAGATTGTCCGCGGCGAGATTGGCCATGGCTCGCCGGGTGGATTCGGTCGCGCTCGCGATATGCGGCGTCAGCACGACGTTCGGCACCGTGAGCAAGCCGGGATTGAGGTTCGGCTCGCCTTCATAGACATCGAGACCGGCCGCCGCAATACGCTTCACACGCAACGCATCGACGAGCGCCGCGTCATCGACGATGCCGCCGCGCGCGATATTGGTCAGCGTCGCCGTCGGCTTCATCTGCGCGAGTTCCGCCGCGCCGATCGTGTGATGGCTGTCCTTCGTGTACGGCAGCACGAGGACGACGTGATCGGCCCGCCGCAGCAGTTCCTCTTTCGACACGTACTGCGCGTTCAGCTCGGCTTCGATCTCAGGCGCGACCCGCGAGCGGTTGTGATAGATCACCTGCATGTTGAAGCCGCGAGCACGGCGCACGAGCGCCTGGCCGATGCGGCCCATGCCGATCACGCCGAGCGTCGAACCATACACGTCGGTGCCGAGAAAACCGTCGTACGCCCACTTCCGCCAATGCCCGGCGCGCAACCAGTGTTCCGACTCGGTGACGCGGCGCGCCGCCGCCATCATCAACGCCCAGCCGAAATCGGCGGTGGCTTCGTTCAGCACGTCGGGCGTATTGGTGCCGAGCACGTTGGCCGCGTTGAACGCCGCCATGTCGAAGTTGTTGAAGCCGACCGCCATGTTCGACACGACGCGCAGCCGCGGCGCCGCGGCAAGCACGGCCGCACCGATCGGGTCACCCGCGGTCAGGGCGCCGTCCTTGTCGGCGAGGCGGCGCGTCAGTTCAGCGGCGGCCAGGGCCTCGCCGTTGTTCCAGTCGACCTCGAAATACTGTTTGAGGCGTTCGATCACATCCGGAAAGATCGGACGAGCGACAAGAATCTTTTGCATTGCAATTCTCCGAATAGCGCGTCAGGACCGGCCGCGGACCCTGGCGGCATCAACCGTTAAAAGAACAACCAGGTCATCAAGAGAAACACCGGCACTAGCACGGCGACGGACCACCCCAGATAGGCGAAGAAGCTGGGCATGCGAATGCCGCGCGACTCGGCAATCGCCTTCACCATGAAGTTAGGCGCGTTGCCGATGTAACTGTTCGCGCCCATGAATACCGCACCGGCGGAGATCGCGGCGAGCGTGGTGGCGCCGGTCGTCATCAGCGTCTGCGCGTCGCCGCCTGCGAGGTTGAAGAACACCAGGTAGGTCGGCGCGTTGTCGAGGAACGACGACAGGAGCCCGGTCGCCCAGAAATACATCGCATCATGCGGCCGGCCGGCTGCATCGTTGACCAGATGCACGACGCCCGCCAACGCACCCGCTTCGCCGGCGCGCAGGATGGTGATCACCGGCGCGATCGTCACGAAGATGCCGGCGAACAGTTTGGCGACCTCTTCGATCGGCGCCCAGTTGAACGCGTTGCCTTCGCGCGCCGCGCGCGGCGTGAGCGCCAGCGACAGCAGCGTGACGCCGATCAGCGCCACGTCGCGCACCGCGTTTTGCAGCGCGACGTGGGTGCCGAACACATCGAATTCGATGCCCGGCTTCCACAAGCCGCTCATCAGCACGAGGGCAATCACCATCCCGAGCAGCACGAAATTGATCTTGCCGTCGATACCGAGCGTCTGCGTATCGGGCGTCGGGTCGAGAAGCGGTGCGCGTTCTTCTTCGCGACGACTGTAATAGTACGAATCGAGCGCGTAAAACGTCACGAGCAGCACCCCGCAGACGAACAGCATCGGCAAGGCCAGATGCGTGGTGGTCCAGAAGAAGCTCACGCCGTTGAGAAAACCCAGGAAGAGCGGCGGGTCGCCGAGCGGCGACAACGAGCCGCCAGCATTGGCAACGAGGAAGATGAAAAACACGACCACATGCACGGCGTGCTTGCGATTGTCGTTGGCGCTCAGCAGCGGCCGGATCAGCAGCATCGCCGCGCCGGTCGTGCCCATGATGCTCGCGAGCACCGTGCCGAGCGCGAGGATCGCTGTATTCAGGCGCGGCGTGCCGTGCAGGTTGCCGCGCACGCAGATGCCGCCGGCCACGGTATAGAGCGCGGTCAACAGCACGATGAACGGCATGTACTCGTCGAGCAACGCGTGAACAAGTACGCCGAACGCGACACCGATGCCGAACGTAACGGCGAACGGCACAAGAAACACGATGGCCCACGCCGCCGCAATCTTGCCGAAATGGTGATGCCAGAACGTGGGTGCCAGTAACGGAAACACGGCGATCGACAACAGCACGCCCGCGAACGGCCCCCCCCACAACGCCGATAGCGAAGCGCCGTCAAGCGCAGCGGCCGACGCCAGCTGAGGCCAGAGCGCCAGTGCGGCGACGAGGCCCATGCTCGTCCACACGGCATGTCGCTTCATATTCGAATCCTTTGGTTTTTATACGTAATGGCGCGAAACTGCGCTCGCGTTTTGCGCGGCCCGTCAAGCGGGTCACGCGCGACACCCGACGCGCGGCTCACGCCCCGCGTACGACGATCGCATGCACGCGATAGGGCCCATGTGCGCCGAGCACGATGGTTTGCTCGATATCGCCGGTACGCGACGGACCGCAGACAAAGTTGACCGCACGCGGCAGTTCGCCCCGTTCGGTGCGAATCAGATCAAACGCCTCTTCATGACCGGCAACAATGCGCGAGGCCGGCACGATGGCGATGTGGGTTTCCGGCAGCAGACCGGCCGACGCGTAGGTTTGCGGCCCCGAGAGCAGCACCAGCGTGCCGGTCTCGGCGGTCGCGCAGAAACAGCCGGTGATGCCGACCGCGTCGGCATCTTCCGGCTTGCGGAATTCGACCGCAAGGCCGGCGTCTGCCCAACCGAGATCCTGCAGTGTTTGCCAGGCGATCGCCTGCACCGGCAGCCCATGTTGCGCGAGATAGCGATACGCGGCGGCCGGTACATCGCTCAATGCCTCGACGATGTCGACGGTGGTCGCCATCTTCTGCGCCTCGTCGATAAAGCGGGCGATGAGGTTATCCGGCATCGCGGGCCGCGGACCTTGTGGATGACGCGCGAGATAGTCGGTGGCGGCCTCGCGCTCGGACGGGGCCGGTTCGGCTTCGCGCCCCTGGGCCGCGCGGATGCGCGCCAGGATGTTGCGGCGGGCGATCGATGTATCCATGGGCGAAGTCCTCGCGAGGTTCTCGTTGCGATAGCCGTGCGGCATCGCGAGGATTATACCGGCCACCCCGCGCGCGAACACGCGTCCAGATGGCCAGGGCGAGCGCCTGCAGCGCGCCCGCCGCGCGCGCTACTTCGAGGCTTCCTCGTCCGGCTGCTGGATGCCGAAGACCTGACGCAGGTAGGCCAGATAGGCCTTGTCTTCGCACATGTTCTTGCCCGGCGAGTCGGACAGCTTGGCGACCGGCTGACCGTTGCAGCGAACCATCTTGATGACGATCTGCAGCGGGTTGTAGCCGAGGTCGTTGGTCAGGTTCGTGCCGACGCCGAACGCCAGCTTGCAGCGGCCGCGGAAACGTTCGTAGAGCTGCAGGACCTTCGGGATATCGAGCGCGTCTGAAAACACGAGGATCTTCGTGCGCGGATCGCAGCGGTTGGCCTCGTAGTGTTTCAGCAGCCGCTCGCCCCACTCGAACGGATCGCCCGAGTCGTGGCGCGCGCCGTCGAACAGCTTGCAGAAATACATATCGAAATCGCGCAGGAACGCTTCCATGCCGTATACGTCGGACAGCGCGATGCCGAGGTCGCCGCGATATTCCTTCGCCCACATTTCGAAGCCGAAGGTTTGCGAGTCGCGCAGCCGCGGCCCGAGCGCCTGGCAGGCCTGCAGGTATTCGTGGGCCATCGTGCCGAGCGGCGTCAGGCCGTGCTTCATTGCGTAGAAAACGTTGCTCGTGCCGGCGAACTGTTCGCCGAGGTTGTCCTTCAGCGTGAGGATCACCTCTTCGTGCCAGCGCTTCGAGAAGCGGCGCCGCGTGCCGTAGTCGGCAATCTTGCAGTCCGCGAATTCCGGGCGCGCGCCGAGCAGCTTGATCTTCTCGCCGAGCCGCTCGCGGCCTTCGCCGTAGGCGGGTTCCCGCTGTGTATTGCGGAAATACACCTCGTTGACGATTGCAAGCACCGGGATCTCGAAGAGGATCGTGTGCAGCCATGGACCCTTGATGTCGATGTCGATTTCGCCGTTGCCCTTCGGCGAAGGCGCAATCGAAATGTACTTCTCGTTCAGATGGAACAGCGCGAGGAACTCGATGAAATCGCCCTTGATGAAGCGCATCCGCCGCAGGTGGTCGAGTTCATCGTCGGTAAAGCGCAGATCGCATAGCTTGCGGACTTCATCGCGGATCTCGTCGATATAAGGCACGAGGTCGACGTTCGGGGTCCGACAGCGGAAGCGGTATTCGACGCTCGCGGCAGGAAAATAATGCAGAACGACCTGCATCATCGTGAACTTGTACAGATCGGTATCGAGCAGCGAAGTAATAATCATGATGGTACAAACCGGACTGCAGGAAAACGAAAGGCCTGATGGAACCCATGCGCCTGCGGCACGCCCCTGCGCGCCGATCTGACGCATGTTACCCGAATGCGCCCAGCGGCACCCGCGTAGCGACCCCACAGCCGGAGCAATAAACTAATCACGAAAACGTCTAAATCCGGCGGGCCGCTACTGCATGTGCCTCTTGACGTTACGTTACAATACCGCTTTTGGCGTCTTGCCATCTCCCCACTACCCAAAAGATATCGTTTGCAGGAGTTGCCTGAATGACTCACGTTGTGACCGAAAGCTGCATCAAGTGCCGCTATACCGACTGCGTCGATGTGTGCCCGGTGGACTGCTTTCGCGAAGGTCCCAACTTCCTCGCGATCGACCCGGACGAATGCATCGACTGCGCCGTGTGCGTTGCGGAATGCCCGGTGAATGCCATCTACGCTGAAGAAGACGTGCCC
>Ga0335083_10011621_pt1 | contig 10575 bp, 9 predicted proteins | sample Lox_Sample_42_FD_206716 | JGI IMG/M metagenome (GOLD analysis project Ga0335083, IMG submission 206716) | Soil microbial communities from Loxahatchee National Wildlife Refuge, Florida, United States - Lox_Sample_4.2 | ecosystem: Environmental > Terrestrial > Soil > Wetlands | place: USA: Florida... | reverse complement strand
AGATCGGCAGGCACCTTGCGGTGGGCGGTAATCAGCGCGGTGCCCTGCGGGGTGAGGTTGAACTCGTGCAGATCCGTCTGGGCCCCATGGCCGGCCCGCACGGTAGCGATGACCCGGTACGAGCTGTCGGCGATGTACGAGGTCCCGGTGGTGACGCCGGCCGCGTTCACCGAGCCCGCCGACCAGGTGAGCACGGGCTGGCCGCGGTACTGCTGGACGGCGAAGTTGAGCGGCGTCCCACCCAGCGGCGAGCCGAACCAGACCAGCTGGCCCTGCCGGTCCACGATCATCAGACCGGACGTCCCGGGCGACGGCGCTCCGGCCGCGTACCCCCGGGGGGCGACGAAAAGGTAGCGGTATTGACTGACCGCGCCAGCCCCGGGCCCTGGCGTCACGGTGACCACCGGAGGGCGGAGATCCGGCCTGCTGACAAAGGAATCGGCGCCCGGATCGCCACTGGCAGCTGGGTGACCAGCGGCCTGAGGTGCGTCGTCAGCCGCCCCGGAATGCGGCCACGCATAGCCTGCGAATCCAGCCAGCCCCAGCCCGGCCACCCCGGCCGCGGCCATGCCACCCCGCCGCAGGACCTGCCGGCGGCTCCAGTTACCCGACCCGCCTGTATCCCCAGACAACCCAGTCCCACCTGCCCCTTTACCTAAGATTGACCATCCTTATACCGGTAAGTCGGTGTTACCCGCAATTCACCTGAGCGCCGGCTGCACGTCAACAACGCCGCCAACGGGCAGCACGGCCCCGGGCAGGGCTATTTCGCCGTCGCCGGGCCGCTAGCCGGCGTGGTCCTCGTCGCCGAACGTCACGCCCAGCTCAGCCGAGAGCGCCACCGCGAGCTGCAGCAACTGGGCCTGGTCCAGGACGGCCTGCTTGAGATGCGGGACGCCGCTAATGGCCGACAGGTCGTTGCCGCGCAGATCACACCGGCGGTACGTGCCCGGGCCGAACTCCGCTGCCGTCAGGTCGCACTCATCGAACAGGCAGCCGGCCAGGTTGCAGCCTGTGAACACCGCCTCGCGCAGCGAGCAGCCGATGAACAGGACCGGCCCGCTCGCCCGCACCCGCTCGAATGTCGCGTAGTCCAGCTTGCAGCCGGAAAACACCACGCTGCGCATGGTCATGTCGGCCAGGCGGGCGCCGAGCAGCTTGCAGCCATCGAACCGGACCCGGGCCAGCTGGCCTCCGGTCCAGCGGAGCATAGCCGGACCGGGCAGGGATTTTGAGCTACGGCATCCCGCCTTCAGGAAGATGTCGGAAATTCTTGTCGACGTAATTGTTGACAAAGTGGATCATGTTCAATGATCCTAATTTGGCGAGGACGCACCAGCTGATTAGGAGTTGCCACGTCCATGCCTGGCAAAGAGCACCCAAGACCGTCCGCCCACGCTCGTGAGTTAGTAGCGGGCGGCTACGACCTGCATGTGCACGTCGCCCCGGACGTGATCGGCAGACGTATCGATGACGTCGCGCTGGCCGGCCGCTTCCGCGAGGAGGGCCTGGCGGGGTTCGTGCTCAAGTCCCACTACAGCCCGACCGCCGAGCGGGCCTCGGTCGTCCGCAAAGCCGTCCCGGGGGTCGATGTGCTGGGCGCGGTCACGCTCAACGGCTCGGTCGGCGGGATGAATCCGGTGGCCGTCGAGATCGCGGCCCGCTCGGGCGCGCGCGTCGTGTGGTTGCCCACCGTCGACGCGATCAACCAGCGCAAGAGCCGGGCGGCGGACCCGCCGGGGGCGACACCGCCGCCCTGGGCGGCGCTGCAGGACGAACTCGCCGCCCAGGGCATCGAGGCACCCCCCGTCCACGTGGTCGACGCGGACGGCCAGGTCCGGCCGGAGGTGCGCCAGGTGCTGGCGCTGATCGCCCGGCATGACCTGGTGCTGGCCACCGGGCACCTGAGCCGGGAGGAGATCATGGCGGTCACCGCGGCCGCCCATGACCTGGGCGTGCGGCGCATCGTCATCACCCATCCCGAGTTCACGTCGCAGCGGCTGCCGGCCAGTGAACAGGCCGAGCTGGCCGGGCGCGGCGCCCTGCTCGAACGGTGCTTCACCACTCCGTACACCGGCAAGGTGAGCTGGGAGACGATGCTGGAGAACATCCAGGCCGCCGGCCCGGAGCATTCGTTCCTGTCGTCCGACCTCGGCGCTCCGGCTGGCCCTCCGGTGGAGGATGGGCTCGCCCTGATGGCCGATTTCCTGCTGAAGGAAGGGCTGCGCGAGGCGGACGTGCACACGATGGCCGTGACCAATACGCGCGCCCTCGCCGAGGCACCGCAAACCCGGGCCGCAGAGACACCGGCGCCGTGACGGTCCCGGTGCTGCAGACGCGCGAACTGGGCAAGTCGTTCCTCAAGGACGACCGCTACATCGTCGCGCTGCGCCGGTTCGACCTCGCCGTGGAGCAGGGCAGCTTCGTCTGCGTTCTCGGCCGGAGCGGGTGCGGCAAGTCCACGCTGCTCAACCTGATGGCCGGGCTCACCCGGCCCAGCGAGGGCGACATCCGCTACCGCGGCAGCCCCATCACGCGGCCGAACCCGGCCGTGGGCTACCTGACCCAGTCCGACACGCTCATGCCGTGGCGGGATGTCCGGCGCAACGTCGAGATGCCGCTGGAGATCCGGGGCACCCCCGGCGCCGACCGCCACGCCCGCGCGGATGTGCTGATCGACCAGGTCGGCCTGCACGGGTTCGGTCAGCACTACCCGCGCGAACTGTCCGGTGGGATGCGCCGCCGGGCCAGCCTGGCCCGGATGCTCGCCGGCGAGCCGGACACGCTCCTGCTCGACGAACCGTTCGCCGCGCTCGACGCGCACCTGCGTGCCGAGATGCAGCGCCTGCTCCTCGCGCTGTGGGATGGCTCAGGACGCACCGTCGTCTTCGTCACCCACGACATCGACGAGGCGCTGGTCCTGTCCGACCGGGTGGTCCTGCTCGGCCCGCTCGGCCGCATCCTCGCCGACCTGGCCGTCGGCCTGCCACGCCCTCGCGACGTCGACGACCTGCGCGGGGATCCCCAGTTCGTCGCGCTGCGTAAGAGGCTGTCCGCCGCCTTGAAGGATGCCGCCCATGACCGCGATTCCTGATCCGGACACCGTGTGGGCACACGATCTTGTCGAGATACCAGCCGACCGGAGCTGGTGGGCGAAACACCGGTCCACGGTGCTAGTCGTTATGTGCCGTCTGGTTGTTCTAGCGGTCGCGCTGATCGCCTGGCAGCTCATGTCCGGGCCGGTCGTGGACCGGACGCTGGTCAGTTCGCCGACCCAGGTATGGCATCAGCTGGTGACGTGGTCGGCCGACGGGACGCTATGGCGCAACACCTGGATCACCATCAAAGAGGTCGCCCTGGGTTACGTGTTCGGGGCGGTCACCGGCGCCGTGGCCGGGTTCCTCATCACCTCCGCCGCGCTCCTGGCCCGGGTGCTCGACCCGTTCATCATGGGGCTGTACTCGATACCCAAGGTCGCGCTCGCGCCGCTGTTCATCGTGTGGTTCGGCATCGGGCTGGAGATGAAGGTGGTGCTGGCCGCGGCCACCGTGTTCTTCCTGGTCTTCATCAACACCGCCCACGGGGTGCGCGAGATCGACCCGGCGCTGCTGGACGCGGCGCGGCTGATGGGCGCGAACCGGCGGGACCTGCTGTTCAAGGTGACGCTGCCCGGCTCGATGTCCGGGGTGATCACCGGACTGCGGGTCTCCGTCCCGTACGCGCTGATCGGGGCGGTCATCGGCGAGCTGGTCGCGTCCAACCAGGGGCTCGGGTACCTGATCAATAACTCCGCGTCAGAGTTCGACACCGCCGGGGTCTTCGCCGCCCTCATCGTGCTGTCCGTCATCGCCGCGATCCTCAACCAGGGCGTGACGTTGCTGTCGCACCGGTCCAGCCGGTGGAAGCCCCTGCCCGGCAACGAGTGACCGGACGAAACCGAGAGGAGCTCTCCTTGAAAATACGTATCCGCAGCCTGCTCACAGCACTGCTCGCAGGCACGGTCTTAGCCGCTGCCGCGTGCGGTTCGTCGGCCCCGGCCTCCGGCGGGAGCGGGGCCACCACGAAGCTCACGCTGAACTATGGCCAGGTCAGCAACTCCATCGCGTTCTTCCCGGTGTTCGTGGCCCAGCACCAGGGCTACTTCGCCGCCGAGCACGTCACCGTGGGGCCGAACCCGTTCCCGGTGCTGGGCACCGGGGCCAAGGTGGCCGCGGCGCTGGCCGGGGGCAGCATCGACGTCGGCGGCAGCGTGATGACCGATGCCTTCAACCTGGCCAAGGCCGGGCAGAACCCGAAGGTCGTGGCCGCCCTGGTCAACGCGTACTACATCGACATCGTGGTGAGCAAGCACGCGCACGTCGCGCCCGCGGGCGCCACCCTGATCGAGAAGGTGCGGGCGCTCAAGGGAATGAAGATCGGCATTACCGGCCCGGGCAGCGGCACCGAAGCCCTGATCACCTACCTGTTCAAGCTGGCCGGGATGAACGCGCAGACCGACGCGACGCTGGTCAATCTCGGCGCCGACGCGACGGCCGTCCTCGACGCGCTCAAGTCCGGGCGGGTGGACGCGGTCTCCTTCGCGCAGCCACTGGGGCAGCAGGCCACGATCTCCGGCGTCGGGTCGATCTACATCTCGCCGGCCCGCGGTGACATCCCGGCCCTGGCCGGCGAGGTGCAGGGCGTGGCCTTCACCGATGCCGCGGTGCTGGCGGACAAGAAGCCGGCCGTCGAGGCGTTCGTCGCGGGCGTGGCCAAGGCGGAGCATCTCATCCACACCGCCTCCACGGCCAAGCTGAGTGCCCTGCTGAAGGACTACCTTCCCGACCTCTCGCCGAAGATGGTCGCGGCCATCATCCCGCTCCTGCAGGCGGAGATCTCCACCACTCCGGCCGTCTCCGTCCCGGGCTACCAGAAGGCGGTGACCTTTCATAAGAGCGCGGGCCTGATCGCGAACCCGCCCTCCTATGGCACGCTGGTCGATTCCGCCCTGATCTCGGCTGGGATGAGCAAGGCCGGCTCCTGAGTTATCCGGGCCTGGCGGGCGCGTACCGCCCGCCAGGCCGTCAGGGCCGCCCGGGCCGTCAGGCCGTCAGGGCGTCAGCTCCAGTCCAGGCCGCGGACCCGGGCCAGGCACGGCAGGTCCCACAGCGCGGCGGCTATCGACGCCGCCCGCTGCGCACCGAGGAACGGGACGACCAGCTCGTCGTACTTGGCCCGCAGCTCGGCGTCGCTCAGTGGGTCGTCCGGGTCGCCCTTGCGGGTGAGCCGCAGTTGCTCAAGCCGGCGGCCGCCACGGTCCGTGAGGCGCACCCGCGCGGCCCGGCGGCGCGGGGCCATCGCGTCCAGCCCGGGGTCCACCCGCACGACGGTCGCGGCGGCCAGCCGCTGGATGACCGGGTTCGCCAGGGCCTCGGGGGTGAAGGCGCCGAGCCGCACGGCGCCGAGAACGAGGGCCGCGGCCACGGTGAACGCCAGGCTGAACCGGGCCTGCTCCGGGCCCGCGGGGCTGGTTTGCCCGGCGACCTCGGTGGCCACCCGGTACGTCTCGATCTCCACGCGGGTCACATCCCCGGCGCGCACGCCGCCCGCGCGCAGTTCCAGCGCCGCGTCGATGGCGGCGAACGTGTGGCCGCAGCAGGCGTGGCACTTCACCGTGGTTTCGGTCACGCAGAACGGGTCGCCGAGGCGGTCAACCCGCAATTCCGTGATCCCGGCGGTAGCCACGCCGAACCCGGCCGTGCCCTCCAGGATGTCCAGGGCGCCGGTCAGCCCCCGGCCCGCGGCCAGGGCGGCCAGCGTCCCCGCCTCGGCCGCATGCCCGGCGTGCAGCGGCTTGCCCATGGCGCCGGTCCTGATCGTCTGCTGCAGGCCCGCGGCCATGGTCGCCGCGATGGCCAGCGCGTGGGCGAACCGCAGCTCGTCCAGCTGGAGGATCTCCGCGGCCGCCGCCGCGGCGCCGATGGCGCCGGCCGTCCCGGTCGGATGCCAGTTCCGGTAGTGCGCCGGGGCGACCGCCAGCGCGACGCGCGCGCCGATCTCATAACCGATGGTGATAGCGCGGAGCAGATCGGCGCCGGTCGCATCGGCATGCTCGGCGACGGCGAGGGCGGCCGCGATGGTCGGCGCTCCGGGGTGATAGAGCGCGTCCCGGTAGATGTCATCCAGCTCGGCGGCGTGGGCCGCGGTGCCGTTCAGCAGCGCGGCCGTCCGCACATCGGCAGGCCGGCCCGACGGGACCAGGCGGCAGGCGCCGGCGCCGGCCGTGGTGGCTTCCGCGAGGATGCGTGACGGCGGCAGGACTGACCCCGGCACCACGGCGCTGACCCAGTCGACGACGGTGCGCACGGCCCCGTGCCGCACCGGCGGGGGCAGCGGCTGCGCGCGCCGCGCCACCGCGAAAGCCGCCAGTTCGCCGGTCACGGTGCTCACGTCAGCCCCTCAGAACTGGGCCTCGTACTGGGCGGTGTCGATACGCGCCTCGATGACCAGCGGGCGGGTCAGCGTGGTCAGGGATGCGGCCGCCTTCTCCAGTTCGGCGGCCGAGGAGACCCGGACGCCATCGCAGGCCATCGACTCGGCCAGCCCGACCAGGTCGATGTCGTCCAGGCGGGTGGCCGTGCTCGGGTAGCCGAGGGCCGCCTGTTTCAGCTCGATCCGGTTGAGACTGCCGTCGGCGAACACCACCACGGCCAGCGGAAGACCACGGGCCGCGGCCATCCGGAGCTCCGTGGCGGCCATCGCGAACCCGCCATCACCGATCAGCGCGACGACCGGGACCTCACGGCCGAGCAACTGCGCCGCGATGGCCCCTGGCAGCCCGAAGCCCATGGCGGACAGCCCGTTGCTCATCAGCACACTGCGCGGCTTCAGGGCCTGCCAGCCTTGGCCGACCAGAAGCTTGTGTGAGCCTACGTCGCAGGTGACGACGGTCTCGCGCGGGGTGGCCGCCCGGATCACGTCGACCACCTCGGTGGGGTTGAGACGGCCCTCGGCCCGGCCCGCGTAGTAGGCCGCGCGCAACCGTTCCCGGTGCGCGCGGGCATCGCGTTCCGTCCACCGGGGTTCACCGCGCCAGGAATCCGTGAGCCAGTCCAGGGCGGCGGCCACGTCGCCGGTGATCTCACAGTCGCTGATGTAGACCTGGTCGGTGTTGGGGGTGGTGTCCACGTGCAGTACCGGGGTGGCCAGCCGCCATGGCTTGATCAGCTCCACCGGATCGAACCCGGCCGCGACGATCAGGTCACTGTCCGCCAGGAGCTGCCACATCACCTGGTGGCACGCCATATCCAGGACGCCGGCGAAATACGGATGGTCCTCGGGAAACACGCCCTTGGCCATGGGGCTGGTGACGACGGGCAGGCCAATGGTCTCGGCCGCGCGGACCAGGGCGGCGGACGCACCGCACCGGGTCGCCCCGGTACCGGCCAGCAGCAGCGGCCGGCGCGCGCCCAGCAACTGGGCGGCGGGGTCGGCGGAGCCGGCCGCCCGGCTGACCGTGACGGTGGAAACGGCCGCGTTCAGCGGCGGCATGATGACGCTGGCCTCCGCGGCATCCGCCGCGAACGTGTCGGCCGCGCCGGTGAGATGGACCGCGCCCGGCCGTTCGGCCACCGCGGTGCGCAGGGCCTTGCGCATGATGGTGCCGGCGGACGCGCTGTCCAGCCGCCCGGCCCACTTGGCGACCGGCGAGAACAGCAGCTTGTGGTCCACCACCTGGTGGGTGAAGTACTGCTCACGGCTCGTCTCGATCTGGCCGGAGATGGCCACCAGCGGGACCCGGTCCCAGGTGGCGGCGGCGACGCCGTTGACCAGCGCGGTCGAACCGGGCCCCAGCGTGGACAGGCAGAAGCCGGGCCGCCCGGTCGCCATCGCGTAGGCCTCGGCCATGCTGGCTGCGGTGCCCTCACGGCCGCCGAGGACCACCTCCACACCCGCCGACCGCGCCGCCTCCATGAGCTCGATGATCGGGTCGCCGGGGTAAGCGAAAACGAAATCAGCCCCGCTGGCCTGGATGTAGCCGGCCACCACGCGAGCCGTGCTGTGTTCACTGGGCACTGTGTTCACCGGGCACTGGGAGCCACACCCAATCACTTCGCTCGTCCTCAAGCCACACCTAATCATTTTGATGACATGATTGTCAACAATCCCGCCGGGGTATCGCGGCAGCCAGCGGATCATAGATAGGCGCCGATCAGGTCCCCCTCGGCGGTGAACCCGGGCCAGGTACCGGTGAAACGCACGGTGCCCTGAGCGATCGCATAGAGGCGGCTGGTGCACTGCCGGGCGAAAGCCAGGTTCTGTTCCACGATCAGCATGGTGATCCCGGCTTCCTGAAGCTGGCGCAGGGAGCCCGCGAGGCGTTCGGCGACGAACGGGGCCAGTCCTTGCGAGGGTTCGTCGAGCAGCAGCACGCGCGGGCCCGCGACCAGCGCGCGGGCGATCGCGAGCATCTGCTGCTGGCCGCCGCTGAGCGTGCCAGCGCGGCGGCTGGCCATGGCGGCCAGCTCAGGAAACACGTCGTAGGCGAAGGCGACCGCCCCGGCCGGCGGGCGCCGCCAGCCCCGGCAGGAGCCGCCGAGCAGGATGTTGTCGGCCACCGACAGCCTGGTCACGACGTGACGCCCTTCTGGTACCAGGACGATGCCACGGCGCATGTGCGCCCGCAGCCCGCCGCGGCCGGCCGGCTCCCCGAACGCGCGCAGGCTGCCGGTCCGGGCGCGCAGCAGCCCGGCGGCCAGGTTGAGCAGCGTGGTCTTGCCTGCCCCGTTCACCCCGATGACCGCGACCGCCTCACCCTCCTGGACGGTCAGCGAGACACCGCGCAGGGCTTCGAGCGCGTCGTAGCGATAGGTGGCCTCCCGGACCTCCAGTGCTATCGCCTTGCCGCCGGCAGGCGGCGCGGGAGGTGGCACATTCATGCCGGCCCGCTCTCGTCCGCCGGGGCGGCGAATCCGGCGCCCAGGTACCGCTCCCGTACGACCGGGCTGGCCATCGCCTGCGCCGGGTCACCGTCGAACACGATGGCGCCTCCGTCCATCATCACCACACGCCTGGCCACCGCGGTGACCAGCGCCATCCGGTGCTCGTTGAGCAGCAGGGTGATCCCCGAGGCGCGCAGCGCGACCAGGACCGCGGCGAGATCACGCTCCTCCGCGGCGCTGAGGCCGGCCGCCGGCTCGTCGAGCAGCAGCAGCCTGGGCCCGATGACCAGGGCCCGGGCCAGCTCGACCAGCTTGCGCGTGCCGAACGGCAGCGTCCCGGCGATCCGGCCGGCCTGCCCGGCCAGCCCGACCCGGTCCAGGGCCGCCGCGGCCCGGCCGGCCGGGTTGCCGTCCCGCCGCCCGGCGCTCATCGCCCCCAGGGCCACGTTGCCCAGGCAGGTCTCGTCGAGCAGCAGCCGGGGGCTCTGGAACGTGCGCCCCACGCCGTGCCGGGCCAGGTACCGGGCCGGCCGGGCCAGCACATCGTGGCCGAACACGGTGATCATCCCGGCATCGGCCGGGATCAGCCGGGTGATGAGGTTGAGCAGCGTGGTCTTGCCCGCGCCGTTCTGCCCGAGGATGGCCACCGACGTGTCCGGGGCCGCCGGGACGGTCAGCGTGAAGTCGCTCAGCACCTGGACGCCGCCGAAGCTCTTGCACAGCCCGGACACGGCGAGGGCAGCTGGCCCGGTCACGAGCCCGGCCTCTGCTTCGCGGGCGGCAGCTTAGCCACGCGGTGCAGCCTGGCCCGCCACGCGGCGGGCACGGCCACGCCGGTGAGCCCCTCGGGCAGGTAGCCGAGGACGATCACCAGCATGATGCCGAGCAGCAGGTCGGACAGCCCGGGCAGCGAGGTGCTCTCGGCGTTCAGCACGCTGTAGGCAGCGGCCCCGGCCAGTGTTCCCCAGGTCACCGACCGGCCGCCCAGGATGACCGCGACCAGGACGGCCAGCGAGGCGGTGAGCGTGAAGTCGTCCGGGGACACGAACCCGGCCGTCTCGGTGAACAGGCAGCCCGCTCCGGCCGCCATCGCGAACGCCACCACGATCACCGTGATGCGGAGCATCCGCACGTTAATGCCGATGGACGCGGCCATGGTCTCGTCGGCCTTGACCGCGAGCACCTGCCGTCCCAGCCGGCTGAGCCGCAGATGGTTCAGTCCGGCGATGGCCGCCGTCGCGCAACCGAAGATCACTATGAGCACCGGCACCGAGTTGAGGTTCGAGTCCGGGACCGCCTCGCCGTTCACCCCGCCGGTGAACCCGGTGAGGTGGACGAAGGCCGTGGACAGGATGACCTGGCCGGCCAGCGTGCCCATGGCCAGGAAATGCTCGCGCAGCCGGGACAGCGGCAGCGCGATCAGCAGGCCGAGCAGGGCACCGGACCCGGCCGCGGCCAGGAACGCCACCGGGACCGGAACGCCCGCGTGGGCTTCGGCGTAGATGGCCACGTAGGCGCCGACCCCGTACACGGCCGCCTGGGCCAGCGACGCCTGGTTGGCGAACCCCAGCATGAGCTGCAAGCTGGCGACCAGCAACGTGAACAGGCCGAAGTTGATGGCCGTCGTGGTGGCGAAGTCGGACCCATGCAGCGC
>Ga0335083_10011620_pt1 | contig 10575 bp, 10 predicted proteins | sample Lox_Sample_42_FD_206716 | JGI IMG/M metagenome (GOLD analysis project Ga0335083, IMG submission 206716) | Soil microbial communities from Loxahatchee National Wildlife Refuge, Florida, United States - Lox_Sample_4.2 | ecosystem: Environmental > Terrestrial > Soil > Wetlands | place: USA... | reverse complement strand
AGACTGCGCCGCACCGGCCGCTCGTACGATGAGAGGTCGATCCAGCCGATGTTCAAGGCATAGTTCGTGCTCGCCGCGAAGAACAGCAGCTTGCCGTCGAGCGAGAACGCGGGCGAGATGGCGTCGCTCCGCCCGTCGGTCACCTGATGCGTGGCCCCAGCCGTCACGTCATACAGCATGATCGCCCGGAGCATGTTGACCTGGCGTTTGGCATATGCCAGCCACTTGCCGTCGGGTGACCACGCCGGCTCCGAGAGACTGCGCTCGGGGTTCTCGTACATTTCAGAGTCCGCCACGACCGACTTCTTGGTCGCGAGATCCACGATCCACAGCTTGAGCCGCTTGTCGGTGTAGGCGATGCGCTTCGAGTCCGGTGACCAGACCGGGTGGTAGTAGAAGGTCGGGCCGTCGAGCGCGATGGCAGTCTCCTGCCCAGTCCCGCTCTGGTCCCGCAGCATCAGGCGGTATTCCCCGCCCGCGTCCGAGAAATAGGCGATCGTCTTCCCGTCCGGCGACCAGGAGGGATCCCGCTCGGCCACGCTGGGCGTCCGGGTCAGGTCACGGATGTCGCCTTTCTTGGCCGGCGCGGTGAAGATGTCGCCGTGCGCCTCGAACACCGCGCGCACCCCCGTGGGGGAAATCCCGACGTGCTGGATGAACGGAACCGCGTTGGCGAAGTGCGGGCGCGTGGCCGGGAGATCCGGATCGACGTGAATGGCAATCGGGGTCGTGGCACCGGTCGCCGGATCGAAGAGGTGGATCCGGCCGCCCTGCTCGTACACGATGACGCCCGCGCCCGCCGAGGCCGCCTTGATGTCGAAGTCAGTGTGATGCGTGAGCTGTTTGACCTGCTTCGACTTCGTGTCGTACCCGAAGAGATTCATCGTGCCGTCGCGGTCGGACACGAAATAGACGGCGTCGCCGATCCACATGGGCCAGGTGTCGCTGCAGTTCTCGTGCGGCACCGCTTCGATGTCCTGCGTCGCGAAATCGAAGACCCAGATGAACGGCTCCTGGCCGCCGCGATAGTGTCGCCACGTCGCCTCGCTCCACAGGTTGCGCACGGGGTTGTAGGCGATGCGCTTGGCGTCGGCCGCGTAAGACCCCCGCTCCGCCATCGGCATCGGCAGCGGCTCCTCGAACCCTCCTTCCACCGGGACCGTGAACAGCCGGTCGTAGAAGGAGTGCGACAGGCGCGACGAGGCGAACAAGACCGATTTGCCGTCCGGCGTCCACCCTTCCACGACGTCGGCCCCGGGATGGAAGGTGAGCCGGCGCGGATCGCCGCCGTTGACGGAGACGACGTACACGTCGGAATTCCCGTCGTACTCGCCGGTGAACGCGATCCATTTGCCGTCGGGGGAGAAGTAGGGATGGTTCTCGATCCCCGGATGCACGGTCAGGCGGCGGGCTTCCCCGCCGGTGCGCGGCGCCACCCAGAGGTCACCGGCGTAGACGAACGCCACAGTGGTGGCACTGACCGTGGGCTCGCGGAGCAGCAGCGTTTCCACGGGCGGCACGCCGCGGTTGGGGGCGAGGCCGAGGACGGAGAGGACGACGAGGGCGAACGCGGTACGGGACATGAGGGAAGCCTCCGGGTGGAAAACCGAATGGGGCCCCAATCTACGGAGCCCCATCCGATCTGGCGAACCTGCCACCGAGACGGCTAGTGGATGCCGCCTCCGGCGAACTGCTTCACGAGATCACCGATCACACCTTTCGCGTCTCCGAAGAGCATCCAGGTATTGTCCTGTACGTACAAGTCGTTGTCGATGCCGGCGAAGCCGGGGTTCTTGCTGCGCTTGATCGCGAGCACCGTCCGCGCCTTGTCGGCGTCGATGATCGGCATCCCGTAGATCGGCGAATCCTTGACGGTGCGCGCCGCCGGGTTCACGACGTCGTTCGCGCCGATCACGAGCGCCACGTCGCACTGCGGCATCTCCGGATTGATCTCGTCCATCTCGGCGAGCGCGGTATAGGGAATATCGGCCTCGGCGAGCAGCACGTTCATGTGCCCCGGCATCCGGCCCGCCACGGGATGGATCGCGAACTTCACCGTGACGCCGCGCTTGGTGAGCTGATCGTACAGCTCTCGTACCTTGTGCTGTGCCTGTGCCACCGCCATCCCGTACCCCGGAATAATGACCACGAGGCGCGCCTGCTCGAGCAGCTGCGCCGCGCCTTCGGGCGATTCCTGCTTCCACACTTTCGCTTCGCCGATCTGCTTGCTCTTCGCCACCGCTCCGAACGCGCCGAACAGCACGTTCGTGAACGAGCGATTCATCGCGCGGCACATGATGATCGAGAGAATCAACCCGCTCGAGCCGTCGAGCGCGCCCGCCGTGACGAGCAGCATGCTGTTCAGCACGAAGCCCATCGCCACCGCCGAGAGGCCGGCGTAGGAGTTCAGGATCGAGATCACGGTCGGCATGTCCGCTCCACCGATCGGGATGATCAGCAGAACGCCGAACAGCAGCGCCAGCCCGATGATCCCGAGCAACGCCGCGCTGCCCCAGGGGGCCATCGGATTCAGCACCAGCATCACGCCGAGAACGCCCGCCCCCGCCAGCACCCCCAGGTTCACGAAGTTCTGCCCCGGGTAGGTCACCGGCCGCTGCGGGATCCAGGAGACCTCCTGCAACTTCCCGGCGGCCATGAGGCTGCCGGTGAAGGTGAGGAAACCGAGGATCACCTCGATCACGAGGGCGGCCATCCGGAACGTCGTGAAGTTCTCGGGGCCTTCCGTGAGCCAGAGGTGGTACTCCGCCGTTCCCACGAGGCCGGCGGCGAGTCCACCGAAGGCGTGCGACAGCGCCGTTCGCTGCGGCACGGCGGTGAGCGGCACCCGGGAGAGCGGCACCCCGACGAGGAACCCCGCGAGGATCGCGACGAGAATCCAGGCGTGGTGCACGATTTCCGGCTGGATCCAGGTCGCCAGCACCGCGATGGCCATCCCGGCGACGCCCGCGAACACCCCATGGCGGGAGGTCTTGGGATCGCTCATCCAGTGCAGCGCGAAGATGAACAGCGCCGTCGCCACGACGGCCGAGAGCTGCCCGATCGCGTGGATCATTGTTTCTTGAACATCTTCAGCATGCGGTCCGTGATGAGGAAGCCGCTCACGATGTTCGTCATCGAGGCGAACAACGCGACGGCACCCAGGATGCGGATCGTCTGCGGGTAGTCGGCACCCACGACGACGAGGGAGCCGACCACCGCGATCGCCGAAATCGCGTTCGTGAGCGACATCAGCGGCGTGTACAAGAGGCGCGACACCTTCCGGATCACACCCAACCCGATGAAGGTGGCGAGCACGAACACGAACAACATCGACCAGTAATCCCTCATGACTTGAGCACCTTTCCCTCGTTGGTGACGCAGGTGGCAGCGAGGATTTCGTCGGAGAGGTCGAGCTGGAACTTCCCGTCCTTCACGAGCAGTCCCAGGAAGCTGGATACGTTGCGAGCGTACATCTGACTGGCGTGCAACGGCACGGTGGCCGGGAGATTCACCGGCCCGAGGATCGTGACCCCCTGGTGCACGACGGGCGTGCCGGCCCTGGTCAGCTCGCAGTTGCCACCGGTCTCGGCCGCGATATCCACGACCACCGAGCCGGGGCGCATCCCCTCCACGGCCGCCTTGGTGATCAGGACCGGCGCTTTCTTCCCGGGGATCGCCGCGGTGGTGATCACGACGTCCTGATCCTTGACGCTTTTCGCGAGGAACTCGAGCTCGCGCTGGTGCTGGTCTTGCGACAGCTCCTTGGCATATCCCCCGGCGCCTTCGGCTTGAACCTGCTGCTCCATGGCCAGGAACTTGGCGCCGAGACTCTCGACCTGTTCCTTCACCGCCGCGCGCACGTCGAACGCAGAGGTAATGGCGCCGAGGCGGCGCGCCGTGGCAAGCGCCTGGAGTCCCGCGACGCCGGCGCCGAGCACGAGTACCCGCGCGGGGGAGAGCGTCCCGGCGGCGGTCACGAGCATCGGGAAGAACTTGGGCACCGTTTCGGCGGCGAGGAGGACCGCCTTGTATCCCGCAACCGTCGCCTGCGAGGAGAGGACGTCCATCGCCTGAGCGCGGGTGATCCGGGGCAGTAGCTCGAGGCTGAACGCCGTCACGCGGCGGCCGGCGAGCTGTCGCAAGAGATCGGGGTTGGTCGCCGCCTGCAACTGCCCGATGAGGGCCCCGCCCTCCCGGAGCTTGCCGATTTCCGACGCATCGGGTTTCTGGACCTTGCAGACAAGGTCGGCCGACCACGGGTCGCCGGTCTTGGCACCGGCGGCCTGAAAAGCCGCATCGGGGAAGCCCGATTCGACGCCGGCGCCGGGCTCGACCACCACCTCGTGGCCTGCTTTCACCAGTTTGGCGACCGTGTCGGGCACCAGTGCGACGCGGCGCTCTCCCGCGACGGTCTCTTTCGGGACCCCAAGCTTCATTCCAGCTCCTCGTGGGTGGGCGGTGTGAGGAAGCTATAAGGTAGAAGTAAAGATGAAAGGTTGATGCAAACTAGGATAAAGGCATCTTTAGGCCGACCATGAGAATCGCCGTCGGATCCCTCGTGCTGCTTGCCGTCGTACCGTCGTACAACCTACTCGCCGCCCAGTGCCCCGACGGTTCCCCGCCGCCGTGCCGCCACCCAACCGCCGCAGCACATATCCCGATCGACTCCAATGCCATCGCGATCATGCCGTTCCGGGTCAGCGGCCCTCCAGAAGTGCAGTACCTCCGTGAGGGAATGCTCGACCTGCTCAGCGTGGCGCTCGACGGCTTCGCCGGCTGGCGGGTGATCCAGCCTCGGGCGTTCTTACGCCGGGTCGGCCCGAGTGCGGAGGCGCTCGACGTGTCGCAGGCGTCCCAGCTGGCCCGCGAGGTCGGCGCGGCACGTTTCGTCCTCGGCAGCGTGGTGTCGCTCGGCCCCGAGCTGCGCGTCCAGGCCGAGCTGTACGAGTCCGCGCGAGGGGCCTCCCTCGGGTCGGTACAGGCGCGCGGAACGCTGACGCTTCCCGGCCCGGTCGCCGACACCATCGCCGGGGGTCTCGCCCGTCAGCGGCTGGCGCACTACCCGGGCCTCGCCCGTCGGCCCCTGGCGGAGTACACGACGACGTCCCCGAGCGCCCTCGAGGCCTACCTGGTCGGCGAGCAGCTGGCCCGACGCGCGCACTGGCAGGAAGCCGCCGACAGCCTCACGGCGGCCATTGCGCGCGATTCGACTTTCGCGCTGGCGTACTACGCGTTGTATCGCGCCATCTCCTGGGGGAACGCGGCGCCGATCTTTCCGACGGCGGCGGACCGGCCTGCCACTGCACATACGATCGACCAGGTGATCCAGACGGCGCTCCGGCATCTCGATCGCGCCCCGCCGCGTCAGCGGCGACTGCTCGAGTTCGTCGCTTCGGTCAAGCGCGTCGATGCGTTGCGGCGCGCCGATGCGCTGGTGCGGGACTACCCCGATGACGCCGATGCCGCGCTCGAGCGCGGCGACGCCTACTATCACCTCGGCCTCCAGATGGGGGAGCCTCCCCAGCAGGCGCTGACGAGCCTGCGCCGGGCCATCGCGCTCGACCCCGGCGTTCCGGAAGCCTACCTCCACGTCGCGCAGCTGCTCGGCATGATGGGCGATACCACCGCCGCCTGGCAGGCGCTCCAGCCGCTGCAGGCCGCGGCGCCGAACTGGGAAGCGACCAGAGCACTCACCGCGGTCATGCGCGCGGGATTCCGGGGGGAAGACCCCGATGCGCTTGCCGTTCCGGATCCCACGGTGTCGGCTATGATGAGCCGCTACGCGCTGTGGGCGTTCGACAGCGCCCCGGCACGTGGGGTGGCACTGGCCGACACGTTCGCGGCGCGCGCCGCCGCTCCGGACCGGACTCCCAATGATCGCGTGAGCGCGCTACTGCGGCGCCACGTCTATCGCCTGGCGCAGGGACGGTACGCGGCGGCGTGGGACATGCTCCGGGCGGCCGCGCTGATCGATCCCGAGGGACGACCGGTGCTCGGAGCTACGGTCCTGCATCACCTTGTGACCGGTGCCCACCCAGAGGAAGCAGCCGAGGCGGCCCAGCGCCTTACGGCCTCCACCGACACGCTACCGATCTGGGCCTCGGCCGTACTGGCGTGGAGGCTCGCCGCCGCCGGCCAGCCCGATTCGGCCCGCGCCGGCCTGCCGCGTCTGCTCGAGGGCGAGGAGTACCCGCAATTCCGCGCGGCTCTGCTCGATGGACTGAACGGCGTGCTCGCGCTCCGCGCGGCCGATACCGCCGTCGCGCTGCGCGGCCTCTCCGCCGGGAACGCCACATGGATCGAGACACGGGATATCGAAGAGTTCTTTCCCAACCCCTATTTCGCGATCGCCGCCGCGCGACTCGATCGCGCCGCCGGCGATCTGGACACCGAACCGCGACGCCTCTACGAGACCGTTGGATCGATCGGCATCATCTGGCGGGCGGACGCGGAGGAACTGCGGGGACAACTCGCCGAACGCCGCGGTGATACCGCCACCGCTATCCGGGCATACCGGAACTTCGTCGACCTGTGGAGGAGCGCCGACCCCGAGCTGCAGCCGAGGGTTGCTGCCGTCCGGGCGGCGCTGTCACGGTTGGAGAAGTAGCACGACCGTCTCTGACCGTCCGAAACCGTCCCGACCTTACGTCGTCACCTTCAGCACCTTGTCATGCTGCCGGGCCCGCCCCACCACCTGGATCGCGATCTCGTCCCCGACCACCGCGGTGGCCACTTTCTTGTGATCGATCTCCATCGACGTCACCGGCTCGGTGAAGTCAGTGGTGTGGCCATGGAAGCGCAGCTGGTCACCCACCGCCACCGCACCAGCGGTCACCTTGACGATGGCCACCTTGGGGCGATCGAAGTAATGCGTCACGATTCCGATTTCTTGTTCAGGCATGGGGCCCCCTCATGGTTTCAGCCTCCCCCGCTCCCGCTCCTGCGCCAGCATCCGCTCCGTAAAGTCCACCCGCTCGGCCAGCTCGGACATCTGCTGATGCAGCAGCGCGATCTCGGAGTCGAGGCGCTGCACGTCGCGGTGCGAGCCGATCCCCTCCGGTTGCTGCGGATCCCAGGCCCTCACCAGGCGCCCCTCGGCGTCCCGGAATTCCCCGGGGGTGATGGCCATGTAGATCCCGCTCTCGGTCCGCCCGGTGTAGAAGCGGTGCAACCCGAACACGCCGCCCAAGAGCCCGAGCACCAGCGCAACGCTGCGCGAGCGCTCGGAAATCTCCGGCCCGCGGCGCTCGTCGTCCTGGTCGTCGGCCTCTGAATCGTAGGGGGTGGGGAGTTCGCCCGTCATGCGGCGAATATATGCGGGAATGACAGGGGAGCTATCAGCTATCAGCTATCAGCGACTACTTTGCTCCTGCCAGCATCCGGTCGACTTCGGCGCGCGGTACGGCCCCGGTTTGGCGAACCACCTCCTGGCCGCGGCGATACACGGCGAGGGTGGGAATCCCCCGGATGTTGAGTCGCTGGGCGGTGGCCTGGTTCTCGTCGGTATTGAGCTTCACGACCAGGACTTCGCCTTGCCGCTCGTGGGCCAGGTCATCGAGAATCGGCGCCATCATCTTGCAGGGGCCGCACCAGTCGGCGTAAAAGTCGACGACCACCGGGATGTCGGTATCGGTGGTCACCCGCTCGAAGGTGGCATCCGAAACGTGCAGCGGCCGATCGAGCAGGATCGGCCGCCCGCACTCAGCACACTTCGGCTTCTGATCGATCCGCGCGATGTCCACCCGGTTCAGGGTAGAGCAGAATTGGCACGCAACCGTGGCGCTCCGCGCGGCCTGTGACTGCGATCCGGTGAGAGGCGTCGTCATATCGGGTTTCACGCTTTCCTTAATCAATAATCAATCCGCGTTCGTTTGTCTGACCGTTACCAGTCCCACTAGAGCGGTGAACGATCGCGTAACACCAGTTGTTCCCGTTCCTCGTCGTAGGTCACCAGAATGATGCGCCGGGGGTAAAGCGCCACGACCGTGTCCAAAGCGAGCCGGGGCGGTGTGCTCAGCCCCTGAATCGGCGCTTGGGCCGACAGGGAATCCCCGCCTTCACGCGTGAAGTGAATGACCAGCCGATGCCTCCCCTGCCCAGCGCGGATGTCCTCGAACACGAACAGCGGCCGGTCCTCACGGGCCCCGGCCCCGCGCACCTCGCGATTGGCGACTTCGCGGTCGTCGAGGTCCACCACCAGACGATAGGGCAACAGCCGCCGTTCGCACACCTGAGCCTGCCGCATGTGGACCGGCAGTCGGGCCAGCTCGTCGGCACTGCGGGTCCGGCATTGGTTCACCCGCTCACCCCGCGCGCGCCAGGCGAGCCGCACCACGGCCGCCGTGTCCCGTGCCGCCGTATAGGGGAGGTACGACGTCGTACGCAGGCCTCCCAGCACCGCGAGGGACACCAGGGCGCCCAGCGCCACCCGCGTCGCGCGGCTCACGACTTCCCTCCCACGGCGACGACCTCACACAGCCGCTCCAGATCCACAACCTCTTCAGCCTGGGCCGCCTCGAGCGCGGCGATCTCGGCCGTGAACGCGGCGAGCTGCGACCGCACAAGCCCAGGCTCGGCCTCACCGGCGTAGGCGAGGCGCACGCGACGCCGGTCCACCCGCTCGCGCAACTCCGCCTCCCGGTCGTGGAACAGCCGTTGCTCGAGCCAGCGGGGGCCCTCCCGATTGAGGCAGTCGCGCGGCGGACAGGAAACGATCAGGACGCCACCTGCCCCCCGTCGCAGGAGATACTCCACGACGGAGGTGTGCAGGTTACCTCCGCATGACACCGGGTAGACCACCGCACCATCGAAGGTCGGGGCTCGGGTCACGCCGCCCGCTCCACGCTCGCAAGCGACCACGACAATCGCGCCAGACTGCGGCCGGCGGGTGGCCAGCCACTCTCGCGCCGTGCCGAGCTGAGCCCGTCCGGTGCGCCCCGGCGGGCCCACGCCCATCGGCGCGCACGATCCGGCACAGATCCCACAGCTGACGCAGAGTCCGGGGTCCACAAGGGCCACGAGCTCGGAGCGGCGCTGGACCTGCCCCGACGGGTCGGCAGTGCGGGCTACCATCGCGATCGCTTCGTACGGGCAGTCGGCGTAGCACTGCTCGCATCCGGTACACAGCTGCTCGTCGACGTGCGACGGGGGTGGCCGTCGCTCTTGAGCCGGTCGGGTGAGCCACGGGATGGCCACGACAAGCGCGGCCACGCCGAGGAGCAGCGCCCAGGTTGCGCCGGGGGATAAGGTGCCGGCCGCCGGGACCCAGAAGGCGTAGAACCAGTCGTAGGGCGCGGCCCCAGGGAGCGCGAACAGGTCGGCGGCGGGGGGGAGCGACGCCGGCCAGACGACGCTGAGCAGGAGCAGCGATCCTATCACGCCCCAGAGCAGGCGGCGCGGCGGCAACAAACCCGGGCGGGCCAATCTGGAGACATGGATCCAGAGCCCGATCCCGAGACCGATCGGCAGCGCCAGGTGGGCGAACAGGTTGAGGAAGAAGAAGGCGGACGGCACGGGGTGCTCGCCCGTGAAGGCCCGGCTGATCGGCTCGGAGAAGATCGGCACCAGGTCGAACAGCCGCGCGCCGGCCTGCGCCAGCACCTGCCCCTGGAGGTCCCACACCATGACCAATCCGGTCCAGCCGCAGACGAAGGTCACGAACAGCAACACCAGCCCCGACACCCATGCCAGCGTGCGCGGGCCCCAGCTCCGTCCCTGGACGAACATGCGCAGCGCGTGGACCGCCACGGCCACGACGGCCGCGTCCGAGGCGTAGCGATGGAGCCCGCGGATCCAGCGTCCCAGCCAGGCCTGTTCGGTAATGCGGGCGACGGAGGGATAGGGTGACCCAATCCGATAGAAGAAGACGAGATACAACCCGGTGGCGAGGAGGATTGCGAACAGTGCCACGACGATCGCGCCACTGTGGTAGAGCGGGTTTCCCCGCCAGCCGTAGAGGCGGTTCATCAGTGCGTCCGCCCGGGCGAGGGCCCGGCGCGGGAGCGAGGTGAGGCGGGGAGGCAGAGGCATCAGACCTTTCAAAGGCCAGGTTCGGGATCGCTCTTGCGCGGTCAAATTATCATATTATCATGATAAAGACAACATGGCGACGCTTTCGCAGACGGCGGAATATGCCTTGCGCGCGGTGCTCTATCTGGCTGAGCAAGGCGAGGCGCGCCCGGTGCAGGTCGGCCAGATGGCGGAGGCGCTGCGCATTCCTCGAAACTACCTGTCCAAGATCCTGCACCTGCTCGCCCGCGACGGTGTGTTGTCCTCCTCCCGTGGCAAGCAGGGCGGCTTCCGCCTCGCGATCCCCCCGGATCGTCTGATGCTGCTTCGCGTGATCGGCCCTTTCGATCGTTTCGAAGCCCGGCGCGCCTGCCTCCTGGGCCGCGCGCAGTGCAGCGATCGCACGGCCTGCGCCGCCCACACCCGCTGGAAAGACGTGAGTGAACGCCTGACGATGTTCTTTCGTGAGACCACGGTGGCGGACCTGCTGCAGAGTGCGCCCGCCACCGTCTGACCTGAACGCGGAGGAGACACCGATGGTCGACTGGCCCCCCCCCGAAGTCCCGC
>Ga0335083_10011615_pt1 | contig 10576 bp, 9 predicted proteins | sample Lox_Sample_42_FD_206716 | JGI IMG/M metagenome (GOLD analysis project Ga0335083, IMG submission 206716) | Soil microbial communities from Loxahatchee National Wildlife Refuge, Florida, United States - Lox_Sample_4.2 | ecosystem: Environmental > Terrestrial > Soil > Wetlands | place: USA: Florida... | reverse complement strand
GGCAGGGCTGGGGTTGGGGCTGGGGCGTGGCCAATGGCGGCTTTCGGCGCGCTACGCCGCCACGCTGGCGGGCGATTGGCACGCGCAGAGCGTAATGGCGAATTTCGTGCTGAAATTCTAGATTCCGGTGGCATTCACTTGGTCCAAATGAACGCCCTTGGTGTTTGGTCGTAGCGTGTTGTGGTTCGCCTGAAATGCCTGATTTTCGGGAAGAAGCGTTCGACGAGGCTTCGTTCACAGGAAAGGATGAAATCGCAGCACCTGTGGCGATGGTTTTCTGGCGGAATAACTGGCGCGGCCCCCTGGTTCACGATGGTTTCACGCAATGCCTTTGAATCATATCCCTTGCCGGCCAGGACATGATCCGCTGGCAGCCCGGCGATGAGGATGAAGCGCAGCGGATTGCCCAAAGCATCGACCACGGCATGGATTTTGGTGCTCATTCCGCCGCGCGAGCGTCCTATCGCACGAGCTTCAGGCTCCTTTTTGCCCGCCGCATGTTGATGCGTGCGGAGGATGGTGGAATCGATCATGACGTCTTCAAAGTCAGGGGGGCTTCCGCCATGGCCGCAAGGAGCCGGTCCCAGACACAATCCCTCGACCAGCGCGAAAAGCGGACGACTATGCTGTTTCAGTTGCCGAAAAAGGCCGGCAGATTGCGCTCACGGTGAGCCTGTGCGAGGCAACCACGGCACCGCTTCAATAAACAGCCGGTTATCCGCACCGGTCCTGCCGGGATCGCCGCTCTTGCCCGGCACATGAAGGTCCATCCGCGCCCAGTGATGTCCTTTTGTTTATGAGGCGCTCCCGCCAGGGGCATGCCTCATGCAAATCGTGTGGTGATGTGTTTTAAAATCTTAAAGGTTTTTGTTGAGGTTTTTCTGGTGCGCTTGCTTTGGAATCATTCCGAATTCTTTTGCCAGAAGCTCGTAAGATTTTGTTCTTGCGGCAGGGTCGTAAACCGCCGTGGTGATGGCGATTTCGTCAAGCTGCAAGTCCTGAGCCAAGCTGTTCAGCCTTTCCGCCACCTGAGGCGCGGTGCCGATGAAGGCGCGTTGCTGGGAGATTTTGATTTTTTCTTTCTCTTGCTCGGAAAAATCGAATTTATCCGCCTCGTCGGGTGATGGTAGCGGGATGTAGTGCCCGCGATTGCGCATGCCCCAGAAGGCGCCGCGGGATTTGGCCCAATAGGCGGCTTCCTCCTCGGTCTCCGCGGCGAAGGCGAAGACGGTGACGGCGGAGCGCGGCGTGGCTTCGGCGGGCTCGGGCTGTTTGAATTGTGTCTGATAGACATGCATCGCCTCCGCCGCGCCGGCGCCATCGGAGAAAAAATAAGCGAAGGCATAGGGCAGGCCGAACCAGGCCGCGAGCTGCGCGCCATAGAGCGAGCTGCCGAGAATCCAGATCTCCGGCGCCTGCGGGCCAAGCGGTTCGGCGATGATGCTGCGGAAAGGATGCTCCGGCGGCAGAGGCCGGCCAGAGACCCAGGCCGCCACGTCACGTACCTGGGCGGGGAACATGTCGGCTGAAGTGCGGGCATTGGGGTTGAGCGCCAGGGCGGTGCGGCCATCGGAGCCCGGGGCGCGGCCGAGGCCGAGATCGATCCGCCCCGGGGCGATGGCCTCCAGCACCCGGAACTGCTCCGCCACTTTCAGGGCCGAGTAATGCGGCAGCATGATCCCCGCCGCGCCCACCCGGATGCGGCTGGTGGTGGCGGCGATGGCGGCGGCCAGAACCTCAGGCGCCGAGCCCGCGACAGAGCCAGAGCTGTGATGCTCGGAGAGCCAGTAGCGATGATAGCCAAAGCCCTCGCAGGCCTGCGCCAGGGCGATCGATTCGCGGATCGAGGCGTCAGGCGAGGCGTTGGTGCGGATGGGGGATTGATCGAGCACGGAAAGTTTCATTCCGTTCATATAGGGCGCAGAGTCCGGCGTGCCAGCGCCGCGGCGCGGTTGGCAAGTGCTTATGTCGCCACCAGATTGGGGCGGAGATTTCACCTTGAACAAATGATCGGGCGTATGAAAAAAATCGGCTTTCTCTCCTTCGGGCATTGGGCACCCTCGCCGCAATCAGGCACGCGCTCGGCGGCGGACGCGCTGCTGCAATCCATCGATCTCGCCGTGGCGGCGGAAGAGCTGGGCGCGGATGGCGCCTATTTCCGGGTGCATCATTTCGCCCGGCAATTGGCCTCGCCCTTTCCGCTGCTGGCGGCGGTGGGGGCGCGGACGAAGCGCATCGAGATCGGCACGGCGGTGATCGATATGCGCTATGAGAACCCGCTCTACATGGCCGAGGATGCCGGGGCGGCGGATCTGATCTCCCAGGGGCGGTTGCAGCTTGGGCTCAGCCGGGGCTCGCCGGAGCAGGTGATCGATGGCTGGCGCTATTTCGGCTACCGCCCGGGCGAGGGGGAGAGCGATGCGGATATGGGCCGGCGCCATGCAGAGGTGCTGCTGGATGTGCTGCGTGGCGAAGGCTTCGCCCAGCCGAATCCGCGCCCGATGTTTCCCAACCCGCCGGGGCTGCTGCGGGTGGAGCCGCATTCAGAGGGCTTGCGCGAGCGCATCTGGTGGGGGGCGGGCTCCAACGCCACGGCGGTGTGGGCGGCGAAGCTGGGCATGAATCTGCAAAGCTCGACGTTGAAGGATGATGAGACCGGCGAGCCCTTCCATATCCAGCAGGCCAGGCAGATCCGCGCCTACCGGGAGGCCTGGAGGGAGGCCGGGCATGCGCGCACGCCGCGTGTTTCCGTCAGCCGCAGCATTTTTGCCCTGGTAAACGATGAGGACCGGATGTTTTTCGGCGGGAGTGGCAAGGAGCAGGACAGCATTGGCTTCATCGACGAAAACACCCGCGCGATTTTTGGCCGCTCCTATGCCGCCGCGCCGGAGGCCCTGGTGGAGCAGCTGCGCGCGGATGAGGCGATTGCCGAGGCCGACACGCTGCTGCTCACCGTGCCCAACCAGCTGGGCGTTGCGTATAATGCCCATGTGATCGAGATGATTTTGAAGCATGTGGCCCCGGCGCTGGGCTGGCGCTGAGAGGGCAGGGAGACGCTTTCAAAAACTGCGGCAGCGCAGGGTCATCAGCCGCTCATCAGGGGCCCAGGCCACGCGGGTGGGGGCGTCGCCGATGAACACCCGGGCCCGGTGCGGCCCGGTCTCGCTGTGCAGCCGCACCTGGATCAGCCGGTAGCGGACGGATTCGTAATTGCAGAGCCGCACCAACATGTCCGCGTTCACTTGCATCACCACGCCCGGCACTTGGCAGCCCGGCGCGCGGCGCAAGGTAGGGTAGCGCGCACCGCGCAGCAGCACGCGGGTAAAGCCGTGCAGCCGGGCCGGCTGGGGGGCGTGCTTCACCGGCTTTCCCGCGCAGCGGCCGAAGGCGTCCTTGTCCGCCAATGTGCCATAGACGAAAATCTTCATCCGAAAATCTTACTCCAATTGCGCGCCAGCGCCGCATCGACCTGCGCCATGTCAGCCTCCACGCCGAGTGCCTGGAGGCTGGTCACGCCGTGCTCGCTGATGCCGCAGGGCACAATGCCGGTGAAGTGGGAGAGATCCGGCGCCACGTTCAGCGCCAGGCCGTGCCAAGTGATCCAGTGCGAGACCCGCACGCCGATGGCGCCGATTTTTTGCTCCGACCCGTCCGGCTGGGCGACCCAGATGCCCACACGCCCCGCGCGGATCTCGCCCTTGATGCCGAATTCCTTCAGGGTCTCGATCACCCAGCGCTCCAGCCCGGCCACGTAGCAGCGCACATCCCGGGCGGGCACGCTGCCATGGGCGTGGGCGAGGTTGAGCATCACATAGGCCACGCGCTGGCCGGGGCCATGATAGGTCCATTGCCCGCCGCGCCCGGCCTTGAAGGTGGGAAAGCGAGTCGCATCCTGCAAATCCTCAAGCTTGGCGGATGTGCCCTCTGTATAAAGAGGCGGGTGCTGGACGAGCCAGACCTGTTCCGCCGCATTGCCCTCGCGGATGGCGGCCACTTGCGCCTGCATGCGCTCCAGAGCGTTTCCATAATCGGTCAGGCCGGGAGAAACTTCCCAGGCGACTTGGTTTTTCATCATTTTTCCCCTGTTGCAGGCTCCGGGATCATAGTCTATAGGCTCCCGGCCTCGATGCGGTCGTGGCGGAATGGTAGACGCGCAAGCTTGAGGTGCTTGTGGGGGAAACCTCGTGGAAGTTCGAGTCTTCTCGACCGCACCAATTTCTCATCTCTGTGAAACTGACTTTCAGAAATCTCATGGCGGGGCATGTTGCCTCTCCGCCGCCATTGAGCCATGAACTCAATAGGACGTTGATTTCTAGAGGGGGACTGATCCATGGATGAGGGTTTACGCAAGGACGCGCTGGAATACCATCGCTCACCCCGGCCCGGAAAACTTGCCATCGTCGCGACCAAGCGCATGGAAACCTCGCGCGACCTGTCGCTGGCTTATTCACCCGGTGTGGCGGCGGCCTGCGATGCGATCGTGGCGGACCCGGATGCCTCCTTTGACCTGACCTCGCGCGCCAATCTCGTCGCCGTCATCACAAACGGCACGGCGGTGCTGGGGCTGGGCAATATCGGGGCACTCGCCGGCAAGCCGGTGATGGAGGGCAAATCCGTCCTGTTCAAGAAATTCGCCGGCATCGATTCCTTTGATATCGAGATCGACGAGCAGGACCCCGACAAGTTCATCGAGACGGTGGCGCGCCTTGAGCCCAGCTTCGGCGGCATCAACCTTGAGGACATCAAGGCGCCGGAATGCTTCAAGATCGAGCAGATCCTGCGCGAGAAGATGAAGATCCCGGTGTTCCATGACGACCAGCACGGCACCGCCATCATCGTCGGCGCCGCGGTGCTGAACGCGCTGGTCGTGCAGAACAAGAAGATCGAGGAGGTGAAGATCGTCACCTCCGGCGCCGGCGCGGCGGCACTCTCCTGCGTGCGCATCCTCAAGGCCCTGGGGGCCAGCCCCGAGAACATCACCATGACCGACCGGGACGGCGTGGTTTATGAGGGCCGCCCCAATCTCGACCCGACTCTGGTCGACGTGGCCCGCAAGACCGACGCCCGCACCCTGCCGGACGTGCTGCCGGGCGCGGATATCTTCCTCGGCCTTTCCGCCCCGCGCGTGCTGAAGGAGGAGTGGCTGGCGCTGCTGGGCCCGAATCCGCTGATCCTGGCGCTGGCCAATCCTGAGCCGGAAATCATGCCCGAGATCGTCCGGCGTGTGCGCCCGGATGCGATCATGGCCACCGGCCGGTCGGATTTCCCCAACCAGGTGAACAATGTTCTCTGCTTCCCCTTCATCTTCCGCGGCGCCCTGGATGTGCGCGCCACCGCGATCACCGAGGGGATGAAGCTGGCCGCGGTGCGCGCCATCGCCAATCTCGCCCATGTCGAAGCCTCGGACGTGGTTGCCGCCGCCTATGGCGGGCAGGCGCCGGTGTTCGGGCCGGATTATATCATTCCCAAGCCCTTCGACCCGCGGCTGATCCTGCATGTCTCCCCGGCCGTGGCCCAAGCGGCGATGGATGAGGGGGTGGCCCGCAAGCCGATCGCCGATTTCGAAGCCTATATGCATGAGCTGGAGCGCTTCGTGTTCCGCTCCGGCCAGCTGCTGCGCCCGGTTATCGAGGTGGCGCGCAAGGCCCGCCCGCGCATCGTCTATGCCGAGGGCGAGGATGAGCGCACCCTGCGCGCCGTGCAGAGCGTGGTGGATGACGGCATGGCCCGCCCGATCCTGCTCGGCAATTTCGACGCCGTCGCGGCAAAGATCCAGGCGCTGGGCCTGCGCATCCAGCCCGGCAAGGATGTGCAGATTTTGGACATGGACCGTGAGCCGGAACTGTTCTCGCGCCTGCTTGCCGCCTACACCAAGCGGGTCGGCCGCCGCGGCACCCCGCCGGACGCCGCCGCCCGCCAGCTGCGCAAGCGCCCCACCGTCACCGCCGCCATGCTGCTGCAGCATGGCGATGTGGATGCCGCCATTTGCGGCGGCACCGGCGATTGGTGGCGTCATTTCCAGTACGCGCTGCCGATCCTGCCGCGCAAAACCGGATCCGGCCGCGTCTTCGCGCTCAATGCCCTGATCCTGCAGGCCGGCCCGCTCTTCTTCTGCGACACGCATGTGAACGTGGACCCGAGTGCCGAAGAGATCTCCGAGATGACGCTGATGGCGGCACAGACGGTGCGCCATTTCGGCCTGACCCCGAAAGTGGCGCTGCTCTCCCACTCCAATTTCGGCGCCTCCAACTCGCCTTCGGCGAAGAAGATGCGCCATGCCCTGGGGCTGATCCGCACCGCCGACCCGGAGCTGGAGGTGGACGGCGAAATGCATGCCGATGCCGCCCTGGCCGAGCAGATCCGCCATCACGCGTTGCCCGATTCCACCTTGTCTGGCACCGCCAACCTGCTGATCTTCCCCAATATCGATGCCGCCAATATCGGCTTCAACCTGGTCAAGGCCACCGGCGACGGGGTGACGGTGGGGCCGCTGCTGATGGGGCTGGATAAGCCGCTGCATATCGCGGTGCCCAGCACCACGGCGCGCGGTATCATTAATCTCTCCGCCGTCGCGGCGATGGAAGCGGCACTGGCCGGCGCCAAGTAAGCAGGCTTAGAGCGCGATAGGTTGAGGTTGACGCAGACGCGCCACCCTTAAGCGATCAGGCTCCAGCAAGACGTGTCATTGAACAGGCTGAACCGGAAGGTTCAGCCTGTTTTGCGTTCCGGCGTTTTCCAGCGTGCGATGACTTTATGTCAGCCTGCTCTCAGCTTCGTGGTCAGGCGGTGACGTTAACCCCGGCGCTGGAGGCGCTTGAAGACATGCCGGGTTCTGGCGGCCGCGTGGGTGGTGTGGTGGCGATCGAGACGATTTCGCTTTTTCTGTTCCGCACCGTGGTGACGGTGGAACCATCCGCCAAGGTGGTGACATGGGTGGTGTCACTTGATGTGCCGCCATTGCCAGGCACCACGCTGGAGGCGTTTGGGGATGCGTGGCTGATTCCCGTGATGCTCATGCCCAACTCCTTTGCCAAAACGCTTGAAGCCGCGGTTACGGTCCCGTTCATCTGGATGGGGAAAAATGGTTAAGGCAAGGTTTCCGGGTTCAGGATTATTTTACGAATACCGGGTCCAGCAGGCGCAGGATCGCCTTGGCGGCGGCATCAGAGGGCGCGCCCTCAGGGGCACGCAGGCTGGCCAGGGCGGCGGTGAAACCGGCGCGCTGAGCGTCTGCCTTCGCAGGGTCGCGCAGCAGGCCGAGGATCGTTTCGGCCAGGCGGCCCGCCCGGCAATCCTCCTGCAGCAATTCCGGCACCAGGGCCCGGCCCGCGAGCAGATTGATCATCGCCACATAGGGCACCTTGATCAGCCGCCGCCCGATGGCGGCTGAAATCGGGTTCACCCGGTATGTCACCGCCATCGGCACGCCGGCCATGGCGAGTTCGAGCGTCGAGGTGCCGGATTTGGTCAGCGCCGCCTTGGCCGCCGCGAAGGCGTCATAGCGTTCCGCAACATCGCGCACGATGATGGGTTTCACCTTCCAGTCCGCCGTATGGGCGGTTACGGCATCGGCAATGCCCGCGGCCGCCGCCACCACCGGCACCAAGGCGGGGATTTGTGGGTGGAGGCGCGCCAATGTGTCCTTGAACACCGGCAGCAGGCGCTTGGTTTCGGTCACGCGCGAGCCGGGCATCAGCACCAGGGGCACGGCGTCGGGCGCGAGGTTATGGGCGGCGCGAAAGCGCGCGGCATCGCCCTTGTCGGCGCCGGATTCCAGCACCGGATGGCCGGTGAAGACCGGATGCAGGCCGTGCGGCGCGAAAAATTCCGGCTCGAAGGGCAGCAGGCAGAGCAGCTCCTCCCATAATCCGGGGAAATGCTTCACACGTTCCTGCCGCCAGGCCCAGACCTGCGGGGCGACATAATGCACGCGCTTTGGCCCGCCGGGGCCGATGGCTTTCAGCACCCGCAAACAGAAGCCGGGGCTGTCGATGGTGAGCAGAATATCCGGCTTTTGCGCGCGGATGGCCTCCACCGTTTGGGCGAGGCGCTTCTTGAGATGCAGCACTTTCGGCAGGATCTCGGCCAGCCCCATCAGCGCCAGCTCCTGCATCGGAAACAGCGAGCTGAGCCCGGCTTCCGCCATGCGCGCGCCGCCGATTCCGGAGAAGGCGATGTCCGGCTGCAAACGCCGCAGCGCCTGCATCAGCCGCAAGCCGAGCACGTCGCCGCTGGCCTCGCCGGCGATGATGAAGATTTTGGTCATGCCAATGACACGACAGGCGCGGGGGCGATTGCCGCCCAGTCGCGGTGGTTCAGCACCGCGCCCTCCTGGCGCACCTTGTCGATGGCGGCGAAATCCACCTCGGCGAAGACCAGTTTCGGCTCGTTCAGCGCCCCGGCGGCGGCCACGCCGTCATCCGGGAAGCCCGCATCGCAGGGGGTGAAGAGGGCTGCGTGGCCGATATTCACGTCGATGGAGCCGGACCAGGGGGCCTCGCCCACCAGCGGCACGATTGCGGTGTAGCATTGGTTTTCCACCGCGCGGGCGCGGGCGGAGAGCCGCACGCGGTTGAACCCGGCAGGGGAGGCGGTGCAGCAGGGCACCAGGATCAGCTTTGCCCCGGCCGCCACTTGCGGGCGGACATGCAGGGGGAATTCTGAATCATAGCAGATGGAAACGCCGATGCGCCCGAACGGTGTTTCGAACACGTTCGGTGCCGCGCCGCCGGTCACGCCCCACGCCTCTTCCTCGAAGCGGGTCATGGATTGCTTGTCCTGGAATTCAAGCTGGCCGGAGGGGGCGATGAAGGGGGCGCGGTTGCGGATCTTGCCATCCGCATCGCGCATCGGCAGGGAGCCGCCGAGGATGAAGAGCTTGTGGCGTTTGGCCATCTCCACCAGCCCGGCCAGGATCTCATCGGCCTTGCTAACGGCATGCAGCAACTCGGCCTCGATATCCGGCGTTTTGATCTGCGCGCCCGCGCAGACCATGGCGGCATATTCCGGCAAAACCAGACTGTCGGCGCCTGCCAGCGCGGCCTCGGCGGCCAGGCGCTCGATGCGGAGCAGAAACGCCTTGAAGCTGGCTGGGGGCGAGACGCCGAACGGGGCGAGGGCGAGTTTCATAGGTGTTTCGTCCAGAAAATGAGTTTCTTTTGCGTCTGTGCCGCCTCGCCAATGTCACGCCAGGACATGAAGCAGAAGAGATCATCCCGGCGCTGATAGCCCCGGTGCCGCCAGAATTCATCCAGCGGCACGTAAGTTTTGGGGCGCAGGGGGTGATCCGCCGGGCGCTGCACGGCGCAGAAGCAGGTGGTTTGATAGCCAGCCGCCCGCGCCTCGCGGGCCTTGAAGAAGGCAACGCCGATGCCGCGGCCGCGATAGGCGGGGTCCAGCACGCTTTCGCCGAAATAGAAGAGGCGAGAGAGATTCATGCCCGCCTCGATGAAAGGCTTCTGGACATTCCCGGTCTCGGCGGCGAGCGGCAGGCAGGTGGCGGCGCCGACGATTCGGCTGCCATCCTTTGCCAGCACGATGGCCGCACCCGGCACGTTCACATAGCTGCGCAGATAGTCCCGCTCAGAGGCCTCGTCGCCCTCATAAAGATAAGGAAAGGCGCGGAAAATTTCGATCCGCAGCCGCGCCAGGGCGGGCAGGGCGGATGCGGCCTCAAGGCCGGTGACGGTCTCGATGGTCAGGCCGGAGGTGGTGGTCGTATGCATCTGCGGGGCAGAATGTCCGCCCCGCGTCCGCCTGCCAAGCCCCGGTCAGTGGGCGCTGATCAAAGGTTGCGCGCCGGCGATGAAATCCTTCAGCGCGCTCTGCTTGTCCGAGAGGCTCAGGCCGGGTGTCTGCGCCAGCACCGGACAATAGGCCGCGACAAGCGTGTTGGTGAGGTCGGCATCGCTGATGGCGTTGTTATTCGCCCGCATGGCGGTGATCAGTTCGCGCGTGCGGTTGGGCAGCGTGGCCGCATTGGCGCCCTGATAGATGTTCAAGAGGCCGTTGCCGGGGTCGGCCACGGTGGTTGGCCCGCCCGAGGGGGAGATGCGGGGGCAGCCCAGCTCATCGGCCGCCTGCCCGGCGATGGGCGGCAGATCGCCCAGGCCGCGCAGCGCCATCACCTGGGCCGGGGTGGCATCCGCGCTGGCTGTGTTGCCCCAGGCGGTGCGGACATAGTTGGTGATGTCGGCGATCTCCTGGTCGGAGAGTTTTGCGCCGAAGGCCGGCATCTGGGGACCGTGCTCCACCCAGCTTCCTAGCCCGGCCAGCACCGCGCCAATGACGTTATTGGGCTGCTCAGCGGTTACGGAATCATTGCCCGCCAGATTGGGCACGAAATGCGGCTTCATGCCGCCGCCGGTGGCGCCGTGGCAGCCCGCGCAATTGGCGGCGTAGAGTTTCTGGCCGCGCGCCACTGAGGGCGCGGCCATTGCGATGACCGGGCCGGGCGGGGTGGATTGCGGCTTGGTGGCCGTTTGCAGGTAATCGGCGATGTCCGCGACATCCGAGACCGGCAGCAGGCTGGTGGAATTGTCCGTCATGTCGCCCATGGCGCCGTAGGGAGAGCCTT
>Ga0335083_10011612_pt1 | contig 10576 bp, 6 predicted proteins | sample Lox_Sample_42_FD_206716 | JGI IMG/M metagenome (GOLD analysis project Ga0335083, IMG submission 206716) | Soil microbial communities from Loxahatchee National Wildlife Refuge, Florida, United States - Lox_Sample_4.2 | ecosystem: Environmental > Terrestrial > Soil > Wetlands | place: USA: Florida... | reverse complement strand
GGCGAAGACCATCACCGCCACCCCCTGGAGGATGCCGAAGCGAAAGAAGGCCGCCTCGTAGCCGCTGTCCCGGATGAGATTGGCGATGGGGATGACGGTGAGCGCGGAGCCCGCGCCGAACCCGGCGGCGGTCAGCCCGGCGGCCAGCCCGCGCCGGTCGGGGAACCACTTCAGGGAATTCCCCACCGCCGTCCCGTAGACTCCTCCGGCGCCCGTACCGCCGATGGCCGCGGCCAAATAGAGGATGGGGAGCGAGCTGGCGAAGGAGTTCATCACCCAGGCCACGCCGACCAGCAGCCCTCCCAGGAAGACCACGATGCGCGGACCAAACCGGTCCACCAGGTAGCCCTCGACGGGGACGAGCCACGTCTCGGTGGCGACGAAGAGGGTGAAGGCCCACTGAATCGCGGGCCGGCCCCAGTGAAACTTCTGATCGATGGGGCCGACGAAGAGCGTCCAACCGTACTGGAGGTTGGCGATCATCACCATGCACAGCACGCCGAAGAGCAGCTGCAGCCAGCGACCGGAGGGCGGCTGGGCGGGCGCGGCGGTCGCTTCGTTCACGGCCTCCTCCGGCGGGGGGAAATGGCGGCGCAGCTTACACGGAATCGGAACCCGGCCCAGGCTCATCGGCCGGCCGGGTCAGCAGGAACACCGCGTTCAACCCGCCGACGCCGTCCGGCGCCTTGTGCGGGTTGGCCGGGTCGTCCAGCCAGCGTGCGCCGTCGATCCGGAACTTGTACTCCACCCGGTGAGCCTCCGGTCGCGGGACGCGCGCCTCCCACAGCCCCGGCTGGATGGTCCGCGCCCCCTCCGGCTCCGACCAGCCGTTCCAGCTGCCGAACACCTCGACCTGCTCGGCGGTGCCGTCGTGGAACTGGAAGACGAGCATGCCGTCCTCGAGGTGCGGCGCGGCGGCGAGTGAGGCGTGCCCGTGCCGCTGCGCCAGCGCGAGAGCCACCGCCCGCCCGGCCTCCACCGCGCCCGAGCCCTGGCGCTCGCGCGGAGCATCCGGAACGGGATGCGCGGTGGTGAGCAGCACCTCGCGGAGCAAGGCCGGGGCGAGCTCGCGGTTCGCCTCCAGGAGGCAAGCGACGACGCTCGCGACCAGCGGCGCGGCGAAGCTCGTTCCGTCCACGTGCTGGTAGTGCGGCGTGACCAGGCCCCGGCCGATGAGCTCCTGTTCCACCTCCGGCCTGGGGGTGCCCGCCCCGCCGCCGAAGCGCCGCGCGAAGAGCGCCGCCGCCTCCCGGGCCGCCGAGCTGCCGGGGAGCACCGGGGCCGCCACCCAGGCGCTCGGCGCCACCAGCTCCGGCTTGTACACCCCGGCTGCGGCGACGCCGTAGTTGGAGTGCCAGAGCTCGACCTCGGCGTGATCGAAGGTGTTCCGATCGTCGATGCCGCCGACGGTGATCGCCTCCGGCGCGGTGGCCGGGGGAACGAGCCGCCGGACGCCGTCGTTCCCCGCCGCGGCCACGACGGCCACCCCGCGCTCCACCAGCGCCCGGACCGCGGCGCCCACCGGGTCGTCGCGGGTCCGGCGCACCGGGTCTCCTCCCACCGAGAGGTTCACCACCCCGAGCCCGAGCGCAGCGATGTTCTCCGCCAGCCAGTGCAGGGCCCGGGCGATGGTCGTGTTGTCGACGCCGCCCGACTCGTGCCGCACCTGCACCAGGACCACGCTCGCCTCGCAGGCCAGCCCGCGGTACAGCCCGCGCGAGAGCGCGCCGTTCCCGCACCCGACGGTGCTGGTCATCGTCCCGTGCCACTGGGCATCCGCGGCTGCGTCCCAGCCCGGCCACTCGGGCGACTGATCCGGCGAGAAGCGGAGCGCCCGGACGTCGGCTCCGGTCGCGTCCGCCCAGGCGAGGATGCGATTCCGGGGCGTGGTCAGGTCCGGATGGGGATGGAACGCGGCATCGACGAAGGCCACCGTCACCCCCCGGCCGGTGAAGCGCGGGTCGGCGTGCAGCCGGAGCGGGGTGGGGAGTGCCCCGAAGGCGGCCCGGGCATCGAGCGGCCACAGGGTCTGCACCGCGGCGTGCAGCGCCTCGTCGCCCTCGTGGAGGAGCGTCTCGAGCAATGCCTGCTGGACGCAGGCCGGACACGCTCCGCTCTCCACCCGCCAGTCCGGGTGCTCGGAGTGCAGCGCCTCGATCGTCTCCAGCGGGTAGAAGCCCACCTCGCGCAGGGCCTCCGGCGAGACCGGGCCGCGGCACAGGGGGCAGGTGGCGGTCGGCTCCTCGCCCGGCCGCAGCGCCAGCTCCCCGATGTGGGCGCGGCGCTGCCCGGCAGCCGGATGGCGAGGGGAGGGCATCGAGGCCCCGGAAGCGTAGCAGCCCGGGTCGACGGCGGCGGGGGCGGAGCGCCATGGACCCATTTCCGGGCTGGCACGGCCGGGAGCGGCCCGGTACGGTGGACCGTGGAGGCATCGAATGGGACAGAGAGCCGTGCTCGGCTGTTCGCTGCTCGTTCCGCTGCTCGCTCTGGGGGCGGCGACCACGCCCGACCCGTGGAGCGACGTCCGCTTCCTGTTCGGCGACTGGAAGATGACCCGCGGGGGAGGGACCCCCGGGGAGGCCATCTCCGGCGGCTTCGCCTTCCGGCTCGAGCTCGACGGGCACATCGCCGTCCGCCGCAACCAATCGGAGTACGCGCCCAAGCCGGGCGAGAAGGTCGGGGTCCAGCATTCCGATCTGATGGTCCTCACGCCGACCGCGTCCGGCCTGAAGGCCACCTACTGGGACAACGAGGGCCACGTCGTCGAGTACGCGGTGAAGGGGGAGAACGGGGTGGTCACCTTCGAGAGCGATCCGGCCGCGCCCGGACCGAGGTTCAAGCTGGTCTACGAGCGCCAGTCGGAGGACGAGCTGACCATCGCCTTCTCCATGGCTCAGCCGGGCGGCAAGTACCAGACCTACGTCAGCGGCCGCGCCACCCGCCGCCGCTGAGCCGGCCGATGTCCGTCGGTCAGGCCATCGCCTCGCTGCCCTGGAGCGTGCTCGTGGTGGCCTGCCTCACCCTCGGCCTGGCGCCCTACTCGCCGCCTCACCTGGTGGAGAAGCTGCAGATGCTCGTCCACGGGCGCCTGGTGCGGCCCCTCGACTGGTTCGACCTCGTCCTGCACGGCGCGCCGTGGGTCCTCCTCCTGGCGAAGGTGGTGGTCACCCTGGGGCGGAGCCCGGCCGCGCGCTGACCGCAGCCGCCGGATGTGCCTTCAGCCGCGCCAGGACTGGAGGAGGAAGATGTAGTTCGCTCGCGTGTAGGCGCTCGGGTCCGGACAGGCGGCGAGGTTCATGCTGCCCCGGAGCTGCTCGACGGAGGCGTACTCGTGGTCCTCCATCCATCGCTCGACGTCGCCCCGGAGGCGGGCCAGCTGCTGGGGACCGTGCCGGAGCAGCGCCGACACCACCTGCACCACCGTGGCCCCGGCCATCAGCGCGCGCAGGGCGTCCACCGTGCCGTGGATGCCGCCGCTCACCGCCAGCGGGACGCGGAGCTGAGGGGAAAGGATGGACAGCCAGCGCAGCCGCAAGGGGAGCTCGGAGGAGTCGGACAGGTGCAGCTCGCGCTTCACGTCCAGGGCCTCGACGTCGATGTCCGGCTGAAAGAGGCGGTTGAAGAGCACCAGCCCGTCCGCCCCGGAGAGCTCCAGGGAGCGGGCGAAGTGGGGAAGCGAGGTGTAGTAGGGCGAGAGCTTGACCGCCACCGGGATGCGGACCGTCTCCTTCACCGCCCGGACCAGCTCCAGGGTGCGTTGCTCGAGCAGCGCTCCCTCCAGCTCGGCGTCGGAGGCCACCGAGTAGACGTTGAGCTCCAGGGCGTCGGCGCCGGCCTCCTCGATGAGCCGGGCGTGGTCCACCCATCCGGCCCGGGTGGTGCCGTTGAGCGAGCCGATGACCGGGACGTCCACCGCCGCCTTCACCTTGCGCAGCTGCTCGAGGTAGGCGTCCGGGCCGAGGCGGTAATCGTCCGGCTCGGGGAAGAAGCTCCTCGCCTCGGGGAACATCTCCCGGGAGTAGTCGGTGGCCTGGTGGGCGAGCATCTGTTCCTGCGCCAGCTGCTCCTCGAAGAGCGAGCGCATGACGATGGCCGCCGCGCCCGCGTCCTCCAGCGCCCGCACCGATTTCAGCTCGTCCCCGAGCGGAGAAGCGCCGGGCATGAAGGGGTGGGCGAGCTTGAGACCGAGGTAGTCGACGGAGAGATCCATGCCTCACTCCTGCTCCACCGCCACCGGGGGCGGACTGACATCGGGGATCTCGTTGACCTGGGGGACGACCACCCTGGAGAGCTGCTCGTAGACCGAGTAGCGCTGCTCGGTGTTGCGCTGCGCCCAGCCGAGGAGGAGCTTGTAGCGGTCCGGATCGAGCTTCTCGGTGATGCGGAAGCGCGTCTCCTGACGCATGTACTCCTTGACCGGCAGCTTCGGCCCGGCGGAGTCGAGGACCAGCGGCGGCTGGCCGGCGGCGATGCGCCGCGGGTCGTAGCGGTAGAGTGGCCACACCGCCGAGTCCACCGCGCGCTTCTGCTGGTCCAGGCCGTGGGCCAGGTCGTATCCGTGGGCGATGCAGTGGGAGTAGGCGATGATCAGCGAGGGCCCGCGGTAGCTCTCCGCCTCGAGCAGGGCCTTCACCGTCTGGGCGTCCTTGGCGCCGAAGGCCACCTCGGCGACGTAGGCCGTCCGGTAGCTCATGGCGATCAGCCCGAGGTCCTTCTTCCCCACTGCCTTGCCGGCGGCGGCGAACTTGGCCGCCGCACCCAGCGGCGTGGCCTTGGACTGCTGGCCCCCGGTGTTGGAATAGACCTCGGTGTCCAGGACGAGGAGGTTGACGTCGGCGCTGGTGGAGATGACGTGGTCCAGCCCGCCGAAGCCGATGTCGTAGGCCCAGCCGTCGCCGCCGACGATCCACACGCTCTTCTTCACCAGCCAGTCCGCCAGCGCGACCAGCTGGCGCGCCGAGGGCGTCCCGGCCAGCCGGGTCCGCAGGGCCGCCACCCGCGCTCGCTGAGCGTCGATGCCCGCCTCGGTGGACTGGTCCGCCTCGAGCAGCTCGGTCACCAGGGCGTCGCCCAGCACCGCCGCCTGGCCGGCCAGGAGATCTTTCACCCGGTGGACGACGGCATCCGTCCCCAGCCGCAGGCCGTAGCCGAACTCGGCGTTGTCCTCGAAGAGCGAGTTGGACCAGGCCGGCCCCCGGCCGTTCCGGTCGGTGCAGTAGGGCGTGGTGGGGAGGTTCCCGCCGTAGATGGACGAGCATCCGGTGGCGTTGGCGATGATCAGCCGGTCGCCGAAGAGCTGGGTGAGGAGCTTGATGTACGGCGTCTCGCCGCAGCCCGAGCAGGCGCCCGAGAACTCGAACAGCGGCTGCAGGAACTGGGTGGCCTTGACCTCGTGCCGCACCGTGCGGCGATCCATCTCCGGGAGGTCGAGGAAGTAGTCGAAGTTCGCTCGCTGGGCCTCGCGCAGCGGAGGCTGGGCTTTCATCTCCAGCGCCTTGTGGCGCGGGTTGGCCTTGTCCTTGGCCGGGCAGACCTCGACGCATAGCGTGCAGCCCGTGCAGTCCTCCGGCGCGACCTGGAGGGTGTAGACCATCTTCTCCGTGCCCGGCGCCTTGTAGGGCATGGAGAGGAATCCGGCCGGCGCGCCGGACAGCGCCGAGGCAGGGACCACCTTGGCCCGGATGGCGGCGTGCGGGCAGACCAGCGCGCACTTGTTGCACTGGATGCAGATCCGCTCGTCCCAGACCGGGATCTCCAATGCGAGATTTCGTTTCTCCCAGCGGGTGGTGCCGGTGGGCCAGGTGCCGTCCACGGGAAAGGCGCTCACCGGGAGGAGGTCGCCCTGGTTCTGCACCATCATCGCCGTGACCCGCTGCACGAAGGGAGGCGCCTCGGGCGGGACGGGCGGCGGACGACCCCGCGTGGCGGTGACCCGGGTCTGCTGAGGGACGGGGAAGAGGTTGGCCAGCGTCTGGTCCACCGCGGCGAAGTTCCGCCTCACCACCTCGGCTCCCTTCTTGCCGTAGGTCTTCTCGATGGACTGCTTGATGGCCGCGATGGCCTCTTCGCGGGGGAGCACCCCGGAGATGGCGAAGAAGCAGGCCTGCATCACCGCGTTGATGCGCCCGCCCATCCCCGCCGCCTGGGCCACCCGGTAGGCATCGATGACGTAGAGCTGGAGCCGCTGGTCGACCACCGTCTGTTGCGCCTCGCGGGGGAGGTGGTCCCACACCTGGTCGGGCGGGTAGGGCGCGTTGAGCAGGACCACCGCGCCCGGCGCGGCCAGGTCGAGCACCTCCATCCGGTCGAAGAACTGGAACTGATGGATGCCGACGAACCCCGCCTTCTTCACCAGATAGGAGGAGCGGATGGGACCCGGCCCGAAGCGGAGGTGGGAGATGGTCATCGCCCCCGACTTCTTGGAGTCGTAGACGAAGTAGCCCTGGGCGGAGTGGTCGGTCTCCTCGCCGATGATCTTGATCGAGTTCTTGTTCGCCCCCACCGTCCCGTCCGCTCCCAGCCCATAGAAGACGGCCTGGACCCGGCCGGGGAACTCGATGTCGAAGGAGCGATCCCACTTCAAGGAGGTGTGGCTCACGTCATCGACGATGCCCACCGTGAAGTGGTTCTTCGGCCGCTCCAGGGCCAGGTTTTCGAACACCGCGCGCACCATCCCCGGGTCGAACTCCTTCGACGACAGTCCGTACCGGCCTCCCACCACGGTGGGCACCATCGTCCCGGGCGCGCCCTGCCGGGCCTCGGCCAGGGTGGTGACCACGTCGAGGTAGAGCGGCTCGCCCGGAGCCCCCGGCTCCTTGGTCCGGTCGAGCACGGCGATGGCCCGGGCGGTCCGCGGGAGCGCGGCCAGGAAGGCGGCGGCCGGGAAGGGGCGGAAGAGCCGCACCTTGAGCACGCCCACCCGCTCGCCCCGGGCCACGAGCCAGTCCACCGTCTCGTGGACCACCTCCGCGCCCGAGCCCATGACCACCACCACCCGCTCCGCCTCGGGATGCCCGTGGTAGTCGACGAGGTGATAGCTGCGGCCGGTACGCCCGGCGAAGCGGTCCATCTCCGCCTGCACCACCTCCGGGCAGGCGGCGTAGAACGGGTTGCACGCCTCGCGGGCCTGGAAGAAGGCATCCGGATTCTGGGCCGTGCCCCGGAGCACCGGGTGGTCCGGCGTCAGCGCCCGAGCGCGATGGGCGTCGATGGCCGGCTCGTCGATCAGCGCGCGGAGATCCTCGTCCGAGAGGACGGAGATCTTCGAGACCTCGTGGGAGGTGCGGAAGCCGTCGAAGAAGTGGAGGAAGGGCACCCGGCTCCGGAGCGTGGCGAAATGAGCGACGGCGGCCAGGTCGTGCGCCTCCTGCACCGACCCCGAGGCGAGGAGGGCGAAGCCCACCTGCCGGCAGGCCATCACGTCCGAGTGGTCGCCGAAGATGGACAGGGCATGGGTGGCCAGCGTCCGCGCCGCCACGTGCATGCAGAAGGCGGTCAGCTCCCCGGCGATCTTGTACATGTTGGGGATCATCAAAAGGAGGCCCTGGGAGGCGGTGAAGGTCGTGGTCAGCGCGCCGGCCTGGAGCGCCCCGTGCACCGCCCCGGCGACGCCGCCCTCGGACTGAAGCTGCACCACCTCCGGAACGATGCCCCAGACGTTCTTCTGGCCGTGGGCGGACCACTCGTCGGCCAATTCGGCCATCGTCGAGGAGGGAGTGATCGGGTAGATGGCGATGGTCTCGGAGAGCCGGTGCGCCACCGAGGCCACCGCCTCGTTTCCGTCCAGCGTCTTCAGAGCGGCAGGCATGGCTCCCCCGGAGAGGGCCCGATCCGGTCAAGGTTGCGGGGTGTGGGGTGTGAGGCGAAGAATTTGCGCGCCCCTCGCCCGGTCCCGGACACCGCCGGGGGTGCCTGGCAGCGCTCTCCACGTTTCGGTCGCACCGGGTCGGGCATCGATGACCCGGGACTGCAACGACCGCGCCGGTTGCCTTCCGCCTTTCCCCTGGAGGAGAAGCGAGGAAGACGATGGCACCGTCCCCCCTCATGCCGGCCGTCTTCGTCGGGCACGGCAACCCGCTCAATGCCCTGCGCCGGAACGCCTGGACCGAGGCCTGGCAGTCGCTCGGTCGTTCCGTTCCCAGGCCCCGGGCGGTGCTGGCCGTGTCCGCGCACTGGTACGTGCGGGGAACGCGGGTCACCGCCGAGGAGCATCCGGAGACGATCCACGACTTCGGCGGCTTCCCGGCGGAGCTGTACCAGGTGGCCTACCCGGCCCCTGGCGACCCGGGACTGGCCCGACAGGTGGCGGAGCAGCTCGCGCCCACCCCGGTGGCGTTGTCCACCGAGTGGGGCCTGGACCACGGAACCTGGTCCGTGCTCGCCCACGTCTTTCCCGCCGCCGACGTCCCGGTGGTTCAGCTGAGCCTCGACCGGACCCAGCCCCCCGCCTTCCACCACGCCCTCGGGCAGCGCCTCGGGGCGCTGCGCGAGGACGGCGTGCTCGTCCTCGGAAGCGGGAACGTGGTGCACAACCTCGAGGCCTACGCCTGGGGCGGGCACCCGGTGGCGCCCTACGACTGGGCGGTGCGCTTCGAGGAGACGGTCCGGCGTTGCATCCAGGCCCGGGACCACCGCCCGCTCCTGGACTACCCGGCGCTGGGCACCGATGCCCTGCTCTCCGTCCCCACCCCGGACCACTTCCTGCCCCTGCTCACCGTGCTCGGGCTGCACCGCCAGGACGAGGCGGTGAGCTTTCCGGCCAGTGGAGTGGATGGAGGGTCGGTCTCTATGCTCGCGGTCCGGATCGGCTGAGGCCACATGGCGCCCCGCACCCTTCCCGTCGAGCGGTTTTCAGCGCGCACCCTGCCGGCGGGGCTGGCCCACACCGCCCGGCGGGTGCCGGACCGAACCTTTCTCCGCTTTCTCGACCCCGCCCGGCGTGATCAGCCGGCCCGGGAGGTGCGCTTCTCGGATTTTCGCCAGCTGGTGTGCCGGGCGGCCGCCTGCCTCGCCTCGGCCGGCGTCGGGCCCGGCGTCCGGGTGCTGCTCCTGGCGGAGAACTCGCCGGAATGGCAGGCGGTGGCCCTGGCCGCCCAGCTGCTTCGGGCCGAGCCGGCGGCGCTCTTCGCCAGCCTCTCCAGTCCCGCGGTGGTGGACATCGCCCGGCGCGTCCGGCCGCGGGTGGCGCTTCTGTCCTCGTCCGAGCAGTGGGCCAAGCTGGCGCCGGTCGCGGCCGAGCTGGGGCGGAGCGGGCTGAACACCGTGCTCACCTCCGAGCCGGCCGTGCTCTCCGGACTTCCCCCGGCCGCCCGCGTCCTGGCCCTGGCCTCCGCGGTGGGGGAGGGCGCCCCGGCCCTCGACCTGGCCGAATTCGAGGCCCGCGCGGCCGCCGTCGGCGAGGACGACCCGTTCCTCCTGCTCTTCACCAGCGGGACCACCGGCCGGCAGAAGGGGGTGAGACTCGCCCAGCGGTCGCTGGTCCAGGCACTCGATGCCGGGGGCGTCACCACCCGGCGGACCGAGCACGACGTCGGCCTGCACCTGCTCCCCTTCGGACACATCGCCGGCCATGACCAGTTCGCCCTGGCCCTGCTCCAGGGGCACAGCCTGATCCTCATCGCCCACCGGGACGACCTGCCGCGCGCCCTGGCCCTCGGCCCGAGCTATCTCTTCTCCGTCCCCCTGGTCTACGAGCGGATCCGGTCCCGCGTCCTGGGGCAGCTGGAGCATCTTCCCGGGCCGCTCCGCGCGCTCCTGCACGCGGCGCTGGAGGCGGCGACACGGGTGCGGGTCGAGCAGCGCGGCAGCTGGGTGGACCGGGTGCTGGCCCCGCTCGCCGACGCGCTCCTCGGGCGCAAGCTCCGGGCGGCCCTGGGCGGCCGGGTGGAGGGGCTCTTCGCCGGCGGCGCTCCCACCTCCGAGGCATTGTTTCGCTTCTTCGAGGCCCTCCGCATCCCGCTGGTGGACCTATACGGGATGAGCGAGACGGCCGGGCTGATCTCCGCCAACCTCTTCGAAGGACCCCGCCGGCCGGGCGTCGCCGGGCTGCTCACCCCGGACCACGAGGTGCGCATCGCCGAGGACGGGGAGCTGCTCCTCCGCGGCCCGCTCCTGCTCACCGGCTACCTCGAGCCCGAGGACGCCCAGGGCGCCTACACCGAGGACGGCTTCTTCCGCACCGGAGATCTGGTGCAGCGGGACGCGGAGGGCTGGCTCCGCATCGTGGGGCGGAAGAAGAGCCTGCTCGTCCTCTCCACCGGCAAGAAGGTGCCGCCCGAGCCGCTGGAGACCGCGCTCGGCTCGACGCTGCCCTTCGAGGGGGCGATGGTGCTCGGCGACGGGCGCCCCTTCGTCGCCGCGGTGGTGTTCGTTCCTCGCGAGGAGCTGGCGCGGATCTCGGCGGGCGGCGCCGACCCGGCCCAGGCGCTCCTTCCCGTGGCCCAGGAGGCGGTGGCCGGCTTCTCCGACTACGAGAAGCCGAAGCGCCTGCTGGTTGTCCCCGGCTCGCCCTCCGACTACCCGGAGCTGGTCACGCCCACGCTCAAGCTGCGGCGCGGGGCCGTCCTGGACATGCTCC
>Ga0335083_10011611_pt1 | contig 10577 bp, 9 predicted proteins | sample Lox_Sample_42_FD_206716 | JGI IMG/M metagenome (GOLD analysis project Ga0335083, IMG submission 206716) | Soil microbial communities from Loxahatchee National Wildlife Refuge, Florida, United States - Lox_Sample_4.2 | ecosystem: Environmental > Terrestrial > Soil > Wetlands | place: USA: Florida... | reverse complement strand
TCCGACGGGGGCCCGGAACGCCGGCAGTGATGCTCCGACGGGGGACCAGAGCATCGATATGAATCGTACACGGAAACACCCCCTAGTGTGTCAAGACCCAATTACAACCAGATCTCGGGATCGAGCCTGAGCAGGCCCAATCAGCTGCGATTAGTTATCGTCCGGGCCCGGCCCGACGGGGCGCTGGCCGTTTCCCCCGTTCGCTTCTGCGGACCGGCCGGAGTCGCGGGTGGCGGGCAGGTTCGGCCGGTACTCCATGAAGCCGCGGACGTTGTTGGGCTCCCGCCCGCCGTTGGCGAACACCACAGCGAAATAGGGAATGAAGATGGCCCCGACCGCCGGTATCGCGGTGAGCCAGCCGAAGTGGTTGACGAACAGCAGCACGGCGATCACGAAGCACACCGCCCGGATGCCCATCATCAGCAGGTACCGGCGCTGACGGTAGGCAATGTCGTCCGAGAGCGACTTGCGCGCCTGCGTCACCATGTGTACCGACGACCCTCGCCGGGCCGGATGGCTCATCCTCACCCTTCCACGGTATGCCCGGGCACCAAACCCGGCGACCCCGCCCCGGGGCTCAGCTGGCCTGGCTCACCGAGGACATGTTGAAGCCCTCGACCCGCACGGCGGGCATCGCGGCCCGGTTGAAGTAGTCGCCCCACTCCCGCGGCAGCGTCGGCACGGTGGCGCCCACCTCGGCCAGCCGGCCCAGCATGCCGACCGGCGACTCGTTGAACCTGAAGTTGTTCACCGCGCCGGTTACCTCGCCGTTCTCCACCAGGTAGACCCCGTCCCGGGTGAGCCCGGTGAGCAGCAGGGTCTGCGGGTCCACCTCGCGGATGTACCACAGGCAGGTGAGCAGCAGCGCGCGCCCGGTCGAGGCGATCATCTGCTCGAGCGCCGGCGCCCCGGTGGCCGAGGTGGCGAAGGTCAGGTTGTCGATGGCCGGGGTGACCGGCAGCCCGGCCACCGCGGCCGAGTGCCGCGAGGAGACCAGGGCGCCCAGCGAGCCGTCACGGATCCACGAGGTGCTGCTCAGCGGGAGGCCGTTGTCGAATACCGAGGAGTCGGGCCCGGACGCGTGCGAGATCACGAACGGCGCGCAGCCGAGCCCGGCCGCCCGCGGGTCGCTGGACAGCGTCACGGGCTGGGCGGACAGCCGCTCGCCTATCCGGGTCCCGCCGCCGGGCTTGCTGAACACCGTCCGCCCGTCCGCCGCGTCCTTGGCCCCGGCGGACCAGTACAGGTAGACGAGCAGGTCCGAGACGGCGGTCGGCGGCAGCAGCGTCTCGTACCGCCCGGCGGGCAGGGCCACGGTGCGCTTGGCCCAGTCCAGCCGGTCGGCCAGCCCGGCGTCCAGGCCGGCGATGTCCACGTCGGTGAAGTCGCGGGTGGCCACGCCCGCCCACGCCGAACGGGCCAGGTCGGCGGACTTGGCGTTCAGTTCCACCCGTCCCGTCGGCTGGTCGTACCGCTGCCGCAGGCCGGCCGAGGTGCCCAGGAACGTGCTCTCCACCTGGTGCTCGGCGAACCCGTAGAGCAGCCGCCCGGCCGCCTGGGCTCCGCGCAGCGTCTCGCCGAGCGCGGCGGCGAAGTCGCGCAGCAGCCCGATCTCGGTCTGGCCAGGCGGCGAGTCCCAGCCGGGTTCGGAGTTATTTGTCCCGAACGAACTGGCTCGACCCCCGGCCAGCTCGCCCGCGTCCTCGGCGGGGACGCCCTCGGCGGCCGCGTGCTCGGCCTCCCGGACCACGTCCTCGATCTGGCCGGGACCGACGCCGGCCCGGGACACCACGCCGACCGCGGCGCCGTCGCCGCGCCGGTCGACGGCGATGACGGTGAGCTGGCGGGAGCGTGACACGCCGTTGGTGGTGAGCGTGTTGCCGGCCCAGCGCAGGTTGGCGGCCGAGCTCTCCTCGGCGATCACCACGCAGTCGGCGGACCGGGCGGCAGCCAGCGCGCGCTCGACCGTCTCCTGCGGCGATAGCCCGCTCATGATGTCCCCTCTTCCGCGGTGTTGAGTATCCGGACGCCGCGCATCAGGGCCGCCGGGCAGCCGTGGCTGACCGGGGCGATCTGGCCGGGCTGGCCCTTGCCGCAGTTGAACGCCCCGCCGAGCACGTAGGTCTGCGGGCCGCCGACGGCCTCCATCGAACCCCAGAAGTCGGTGGTGGTGGCCTGGTAGGCCACGTCGCGCAGCTGCCCGGCCAGCCGCCCGTTCTCGATCTTGTAGAACCGCTGGCCGGTGAACTGGAAGTTGTACCGCTGCATGTCGATCGACCAGCTCTTGTCGCCCAGGATGTAGATCCCGCGCTCGACGCCGGCGATGAGGTCCCCGGTGGACGGGCCGGCGGGCGCCGGCTGCAGTGACACGTTCGCCATCCGCTGCAGCGGCATGTGGCCGGGCCCGTCGGAGAACGCGCACCCGTTAGACCGCCCGAAGCCCTTGAGCTGCGCCATCCGCCGGTCGAGCTGGTAGCCGGCCAGCACGCCGTCGCGGATCAGGTCCCAGGACTGGCTGGCCACGCCCTCGTCGTCGTAGCCGATGGTGGCCAGGCCGTGCTGGGCGGTGCGGTCCCCGGTGACGTGCATGACGCCCGACCCGTACTGCAGGCGGCCGAGCTGGTCCAAGGTGGCGAACGAGGTGCCGGCGTACGCGGCCTCGTAGCCCAGCGCCCGGTCCAGCTCGGTGGCGTGCCCGATCGACTCGTGGATGGTGAGCCACAGGTTGGACGGGTCGATGACCAGGTCGTACCGGCCCGGCTCGACCGAGGGGGCGGCGAGCTTGGCCGCCAGCAGGTCCGGCAGCTCGGCGAGCTCGGCGGCGAAGTCCCAGCCGGTCCCGGTGAGGAACTCATAGCCCCGGCCGGCCGGCGGGGCCAGCGTCCGCATGGTGTCGAACCGGCCGTCCCCGGCGACCGCGACGGCGGTGACCCGCGGGTACAGCCGCACCCGCTGCTGGGTGGCCGTGGTCGCGCCGTCGGAGTAGAACTTGCACTCCCGGACCTGGTTCAGCGAGGCGTCCACGTGGCTGACGGCGGGGTGCGCGAGCAGGTCGCGGCTCCACTGCGCCAGCAGCGCCACCTTGTCCGCGACGCTGATCGTGAACGGGTCGACGTCGTAGGCCGACACCCAGGTCACCTCGCCGTAGGCGGGTTCCGGAGCCAGCTCGATCGGCTCGGTGTTCATCGCGGCAGCCACCCGGGCGACCTCCACGGCCTGCCGCGCCGCCTGCGCCGCGGCGTCCGGGTCCAGGTCCACGGCCGAGGCGAAGCCCCAGGTCCCGTCCACGATCACCCGGACGGCGAGGCCGGTGTCGTCGGCGTCGAACAGCGTCTGCGGGTTCCCGTCGGACAGGCCGATCTGCTGGCCCCTGGTGCGCTCGGCGCGGAAGTCGGCGTGCTGGGCGCCGAGGCCGGCGGCCTGCGCGAGCGCCGCGTCCGCCAGTTCCCGCAGCGGCAGGGCCGCGAATTCCTGGTCGATCTTAGATTCGTGGTCATCCACGACACCACAACTTATCCTGTGTTGGCCCGGGGGGACGACCCCCCGGAACCCCCCGCGACTGGGGGGATTTCATCCCCCCCGACCCCCTATGGGGGGCCCTGTCCCCCCATGCCCCCCTGCGGGGGGACAAGTCCCCCCGGCCTGCTCTGCGGCCGGCTGGGGCGGAAGTGATGGCCGTCCCCCTAGACTCCCTGGGAGGGACCCATCCTTCTGCCCCTTGGAGAGGTGACCGTGGGACGTTCTGTGCTGGTGACCGGGGGGAACCGCGGTATCGGGCTGGCCATCGCGCGGCGGTTCGCGGCCGACGGCGACAGCGTCACCGTGACCTCCCGCTCGGGCGACCCGGTGGACGGGGTGGCAGTGGTCCGCTGCGACGTGCGCGACGCGGCGTCGGTCGACGCCGCCTTCACGGCCGTGGAGGCGGATCAGGGGCCCGTGGAGGTGCTGGTCGCCAACGCCGGCGTGACCCGTGACACGCTGCTCGCGCTGATGAGCGAGGATGACTTCGCCGAGGTGCTCGACACCAACCTGGTGGGCGCGTACCGGGTGGCCAGGCGGGCGGTGCGCGGCATGATGAAGATGCGGCGCGGGCGCCTCATCTTCATCTCCTCCGTCGTCGGCATGTACGGCTCGGCCGGGCAGGCCAACTACGCCTCGTCCAAGGCCGGCCTGGTCGGCCTGGCCCGGTCGCTGGCCCGCGAGCTCGGGTCGCGCGGCATCACCTCTAACGTGGTCGCGCCCGGGTTCGTGGACAGCGACATGACGGCGAACCTGTCCGAGGAGAGAAAGGCCACGATCAAGGCGGCCGTGCCTCTCGGCCGGTACGCCGTCGCGGCCGAGGTGGCCGCGGCGGTGGTCTTCCTGGCCGGCCCGGACGCCGCGTACATCACCGGCGCGGTCATCCCGGTCGACGGCGGGCTCGGGATGGGCCACTGATCATCAGTTGTGGGGAACCCACAACTGGCGGCGCGCAAGCTTCGCGCAGCCGGCCATTCAGTTGACGGGTCCCACCGGGCAGGGTGTGAACTGTGCTGGATACCACGGGAGTGAGGCTGTGATGGGAATCCTGGCGGGCAAGCGGATCCTGGTCACCGGGGTCATCACGGACGCCTCGATCGCGTTCCACGTCGCCCGGGTCGCGCAGCAGGAGGGCGCGACCGTGGTGCTGACCGGCTTCGGCCGGCTGAGCCTGGTGGAGCGGATCGCCCGGCGGCTGCCCTCGCCGCCGCCGGTGCTCGAGCTGGACGTGACCAGCGACGACCACCTCGCCTCGCTGGCCAGCCGGGTGTCCGAGCATGTCGGCGGCCTCGACGGCGTGCTGCACGCGATCGCGTACGCCAACCCGGAGGAGGCGCTCGGCGGGAACTTCCTGCACACCAGGTGGCCCGACGTGGCGACCGCGTTGCAGGTCTCGGCGTACTCGCTCAAGGCGATCACGATGGCGGCGCTGCCGCTGATGGGCGGCGGCGGGTCCGTGGTCGGCCTGGACTTCGACGCCAGCGTGGCCTGGCCCGGCTACGACTGGATGGGCGTGGCCAAGGCGGGGCTCGAGTCCTGCGCCAGGTACCTGGCCCGCGACCTGGGGGAGAAGGGGGTGCGGGTCAACCTGGTGGCGGCCGGGCCGCTGCGCACCATGGCCGCCAAGTCCATCCCCGGCTTCGACCGGTTCGAGGACGTGTGGGGCGCCCGGGCCCCGCTCGGCTGGAACATCACCGACCCGGAGCCGACCGCGCGGGCCTGCGTGGCGCTGCTGTCCGACTGGTTCCCCGCGACCACCGGCGAGATCGTCCACGTCGACGGCGGCGTGCACGCGGTGGGCGCCTGATGCCCGCCGCCGCAGGCGGCCAGGCCAGCACCGAGTACGTCCTCACCCTCTCCTGCCCGGACCGGGTCGGGATCGTGCACGCGGTCGCGGCCTACCTGCACCAGGCCGGCTGCAACGTGCTCGACAGCCAGCAGTTCGGGGACCGGCTCGACCGCGGCCTATGACTCGCTGCACGGCGGCTTCACCCCGGTGGCGGCCGAGTTCGGCATGGAGTGGGAACTGCACGACGTCGCCGTCCAGCCGCGGGTGCTGATCATGGTGTCCAAGGCCGGGCACTGCCTGAACGACCTGCTGTACCGGCGCGCGGCCGAGTCGCTGCGCATCGACGTCCCGCTGGTGGTCGGCAACCACCCGGACCTGGCGCCGCTCGCGGCGGCGCACGGCGTGGCGTTCGAGCACGTCCCGGTCGGCCCCGCCTCGGCTGGAACCGCCCCGCTGGACCGGGCGCAGTCCGAGGGACGGCTGCTCGACCTGGTCAGTGAGCTCGGCATCGACTTCGTGGTGCTGGCCCGCTACATGCGCATCCTGTCGCCCGAACTGTGCGCCAAGATGCCGGGCCGCATCATCAACATCCACCACTCGTTCCTGCCGAGTTTCAAGGGGTCCCGGCCTTACCATCAGGCTCACGCGCACGGGGTAAAGCTGATCGGCGCGACCGCCCACTACGTGACGGCCGACCTGGACGAGGGCCCGATCATCGAGCAGGAAGTCGCCCGGGTCGACCATTCGAGCAGCCCGGAGGACCTCGCCGCCATCGGCCGCGACGCCGAGCGGGTCGCCCTGGCCCGCGCCGTCCGCTGGCATGCCGAGCACCGCGTCCTGCTTCACGGCCGTCGGACGGTCATCTTCCGGTGATCCGCAAAGCGTTCCTGTTTTCGATGCGTTATGCATTGATGGCCAATTTGTTATTCACAGCTATTGATTGACGGGCTGAGGAGGGCTGGTATTTCACCAGGTAACAAGTCCTGCGACGCTGCACCGTCGTTTAGGCCGAGCCCGGTCGGTCGCGCAGGGTAGTGATTTATCGACGCATCGCTAAAGGAGTTACGCTCAGTAGTCGCCAGCGAAGGCCGGGCACCAGCGGTCTGTACGGGCAACACGACCAGTTGGGCCGCCGATGTTCTCGTTTCCCAGCGGGTCGTCGACGGAGATTCTGCGGCCAGGCGCCCGTCCGGCGGCAAGCCTTCGCGTCGTCGATACCAGTGGGATCATTGAGCTAAAAGTTAACAGAGTACACTAGAGCCGGAAATATCCAGATGCTAGCCGTGACATGAGGGAATGTTGCCGTCAGGGATTGATGGCAAGTTGTGACATTTTCGGCGAGAGATCGATGCAATATGCAACCTACGCTTCCGCTAACTCATAACACCGGTAGCTCACCGGTCGGCTCCGCATGGGCCGACACGGATGTGCCGGGGAGGCGGGCCGTAATCAGGTTGGGGGGTACTGCGACCCAGTGCCCCGCGACGGTGCGGAGCGGATCACCGGCAACCAGCGAGAGAAGGGCGACAAGCTGATGACCCTACGACGGATCACGAGCGCGAACAGCGCAGGGAGGGAGGGCCGATGATGAAGTTCCGCAGTAGGAAAGCGCTCGGGGGCATAGCCCTCGCGGTGGCGGGCATCACCGCGCTTGCCGCCTGTAGCAGCAGCAGTAGCAGCAGCGGAGGAGGCAGCAACAACACCAGCAAGGGCGTCACCTATCCCGGCGGCATCGGCACGATCCCGGTGGCCGCGTCCGGCGGCAAGGTCAAGGCCGGCACGATCACCTGGGCGATGGAGCCCGGCACCGCCCCGAACTGGATCTTCCCGGTCGTGCCCTCGGCCAACAACTCGGTCTTCAACAACTTCACGTTCATCTGGGAGATGTGGCGGCCGCTGTACTGGACCGTGAACGGCGTCACCGCCGAGATCGAGCCCAACATGAGCATCGCCAACCCGGCGACGTACTCCAACGGCAACAAGACCGTGACGATCTCGCTGAAGAGCAACTACAAGTGGTCGGACGGCAAGCCGATCACCGCGAACGACCTGCTCTTCTACATCGACCTGGTCAAGGCGGCCATCAAGGTGTCCCCGGCGAACTGGGCCGGCTACGTGCCCGGTCACTTCCCGGACAACCTGGTGAGCACCTCGGAGCCGAACTCCACCACCCTGGTGATGAACCTCAAGTCGGCGGTCAACCAGGAGTGGTTCACCCAGGACGTCCTCGGCCAGGGCCCGCTGATCCCGGTGCCGAGCTACCTGTGGGCCAAGACCTCGGCGAGCGGCTCGATCGTCCCGCCGTCCGGCTGGACCCCGTCCACCATGGAGAGCATCTTCAAGTACCTGGACTCGCAGGCCAAGTCGCTGAGCACCTACGCGACCAACCCGCTGTGGCAGGTCGTCGACGGGCCGTACAAGCTCTCGGCTTACAACACCACCACCGGCGCCTACACGGACGTGCCGAACACCACCTACGGCGGCCCGCACGTGACCCCGATGTCCACCTTCCAGGCCGTTCCGTTCACCTCGAACACCGCGGAGTTCAACGCGGTCAAGTCGAAGAGCATCGACGTCGCTTACATCGACTTCGACAACGTCCCGCAGCTGCCTGAGGTGCTGCGGCTCGGCTACAGCTACTTCGGCATGCCGGACTTCGGCATGACCTTCGCCAACTACAACTTCAAGGACAAGACGGGCAACTTCGACGCCATCATCAACCAGCTCTACATCCGGCAGGCGCTGGCGCACCTAGTGGACCAGCAGGGCTGGATCACCGCGTTCATGCACGGCGCGGGCGCGCCCGCCTACGGGCCCATCCCGGCCTACCCGCAGAGCCCGTACCTGCCGTCCAACGCGGCCACCAACCCGTACCCGTACGACGTCGCGACCGCCGTCAACCTGCTGAAGGCGCACGGCTGGAACGTGGTGCCCGGCGGCACGGACACCTGCACGAGCCCGGGCACCGGCTCCACCCAGTGCGGGGCGGGCATCCCGGCCGGCACCAAGCTGGCGTGGAACTACATCTACAGCTCCTCGCCTGCCCTGATCGGTAACCAGGCCACCGACTTCGTGTCGAAGGCCAAGCAGGCCGGCATCAACATCACGCTGCAGAGCAGCAACTTCAACTACATGATCTCCAACTACCTGGACCCGTACGCCCCGGCGAACGAGAACAAGTGGGCCATGGAGGACTTCGGCGGCGAGACCGACGTGCCGTACCCGACCACGTTCGGCCTGTTCAACACCGGCGGGACCAACCAGGTCGGCGACTACAGCGACCCGACCGCCGACCAGCTCATCAACGAGTCGATCTCCGGCGGTGACCCGGCGGCGGTGAAGAACGAGGCGTCGTACCTGACCACGCACCAGCCGGTGCAGTTCCAGCCCAACCCCGACGTCATCTGGGCCTGGAAGAACACCCTGTCCGCGCAGAACCCGGAGGCCTGGGCGAACCTGACCCAGTACTACGCCACGCCGGAGTTCTGGTACTTCAACAGCTAACCCGATCCTGAGGGCGCTGGACTGCCCTGGTCTCCGGTGATACACCGGAGACCAGGGCAGCAGCTCAGCCGGATGTGGCCTTACCAGGTGCTGCGCCGGCGGCGGGCGCCCGGTTCACGGCTGATGCCGCGGAGGGAAGGCAGGACCCATGATCTCCTACCTGATTCGCCGGATCATCACCTCGGTCATCGTGGTCATCGGCGTCTCCATCTTCATCTTCATCTTGCTTCACGCGATCTACCCGTCGCCGGCCCGGGACGTGCTGGGCCTGTCGGCCCGCCCGGCCCAGATCGCCGCCTGGAACAAGGCCAACGGCTACGACGACCCGGTGATCGTGCAGTACCTCCACTACATGAACAACCTGCTGCACGGCAACCTCGGCTACTCCTACGTGGAGAACCAGAGCGTGCTGGCGCTCTTCCAGGAGCGGGTCTGGCGCAGCGTCTACCTGTCCGGGGTGTCGCTGCTCTTCGCCATCCTCATCGCGCTGCCGCTGGGCATCTACCAGGCGGTCAAGCGCAACAGCATCGGCGACAACGTCGCGACGAGCGCGGCCTTCATCCTGTACTCCATGCCGTCGTTCTTCCTCGGGCTGATCCTCATCCAGGTGTTCGCGCTCTCGTTCCCGATCTTCAACTTCGAGGCCAGCCAGTCCACCAGCATCTGGGCGGTCATGGGTGACTGGTACTCCATGACGCTGCCGATCTTCACGCTGGCCCTCATCGAGGTGGCGAGCTTCTCCAGATATCAGCGGTCCTCGGCGATCGACACGCTGGCCCAGGACTACATCAAGGTGGCCCGGGCCAAGGGCCTGCCCGAGCGGCTCGTGCTGTGGCGGCACCTGGTCCGCAACGCCAGCCTGCCGATGGTGACGCTGATCGGCCTGTCCCTGCCGGCCCTGCTGGCCGGCAACCTGATCATCGAGTCGCTGTTCAACTACCAGGGCCTGGGCCTGCTCTTCTACGAGAGCCTGCAGAAGGTCGACTACCCGGTCATGCTCGCCTATACGCTGGCGGGCGCCGTCCTTGTCGTCGTCGGGAACCTGGTCGCGGACATCGCGCTCACCGTCGCCGACCCGCGCATCCGGCTGGCCTGACCGGCCAGGACCTAGGAAGGAGGCAGCCGTGGCGGGCAACCAGTCCATGCCGGGATCCCTGCCGCCGCTGGACGTGCAGCGCGCGCCCGAGGGCGGCGAGGTCGGGGCGGTCCAGAGCGGGTGGCGGCTGGCGTGGCGCGAGTTCTCGAGCAACCGGCTGGCCGTGATCGGCTTCGGCATCCTCATCTTCTTCGTGCTGTTCTGCTTCGTCGGCCCGCTCATCTACCGGACCAACCAGCTCGACACCAACCTCACCCTGGCGAACCAGCCGCCCTCGGCCGATCACCTGCTGGGCACCGACACCAACGGCTTCGACGAGCTCGGCCGCATCATGAAGGGCGGCCAGGCCGCGCTGGAGATCGGCTTCTTCGCCGCGTTCGTGGCCATCGTGATCGGCACGCTGTGGGGCGCGGTGTCGGGCCTGGCCGGCGGCGTCGTGGACTCGGCCCTGATGCGCGTCGTCGACGTCTTCCTCTCGGTGCCGTTCCTGTTCGTGGTCCTGATCCTGGCGGTCAAGTTCGGCGCGACCGTGCTGTCGCTGAGCCTGGTCATCGGCTTCTTCGCCTGGCAGGTGCCGGCCCGGCTGGTCCGCGGTGAGGTGCTGTCGCTGCGAGAACGCGATTTCGTGCTGGCCGCGCGGACGGCCGGCGCGAACAGCTGGCGGCTGGT
>Ga0335083_10011608_pt1 | contig 10580 bp, 9 predicted proteins | sample Lox_Sample_42_FD_206716 | JGI IMG/M metagenome (GOLD analysis project Ga0335083, IMG submission 206716) | Soil microbial communities from Loxahatchee National Wildlife Refuge, Florida, United States - Lox_Sample_4.2 | ecosystem: Environmental > Terrestrial > Soil > Wetlands | place: USA: Florida... | reverse complement strand
GCGGCCAGCCCACTGATCACGCTGCCGCGGCCAGCGTGCAATAGGGCCGCCATGTCGAGTTGGTCCTGGCCAGGTGTTCCGGTATGGGTCAGGTAGACCCCTGGCAGCACGGTCTGCCACGGCCCACCCGGGCGTACTCGGCGGCGCAGCGTGCCGGGCGTCATCCCGCACGCCACGGTCTGCGCCCGGGAGATGACTCCGTACTGCGTGGCGAGCTGCGTTAGCAGCGCATCCTCATCAAGCTTGACCGTCTTAGCCACGGTGTCATCGTCCGCGCCACCTCGGACACTTCCGGCCCGCCCCGGGGTTCCAGTCCCCCGCGAGCGCCTCGCGCCGCCGCTCCACCGGCACCGTGCTGGCGTTAAGTAAGTGCATGAATGAGGCATTGGTGCAGTCCGGTGTGCATGAATGCCGCATTCATGCAGTTGGGGAGCGGGTCCGCGGCGGGACGGGACAGCGGGCTCGGGCGGGGCGGGGGGCGGGCATACTGGGGCGGCGGGAGGAGAAGGAGGGGCGGTGCCGGAGGGGGATACGGTCTGGTACGCGGCGCGGCGGCTGGGGCTGGCGCTCGAGGGGCGGGCGCTGACCCGCAGCGACTTCCGGGTGCCGCGGTACGCCACCACCGACCTGACCGGCCGGCAGGTGACCGAGTCGAGCTCACGGGGCAAGCACCTGCTGACCCGGGTCGAGGGCGGCGTCACCGTGCACACGCACCTGAAGATGGACGGCTCATGGCGGGTGCGCCCGGCCGGTGAGCGGCCGGCCGGCGGGCACCGGATAAGGCTGGTGCTGGGCAACGACACCTGGCAGGCCGTCGGCTACCAGCTCGGCATCGTCGAGGTGCTGCCCACGGAGCGGGAGGACGAGACGGTCGGGCACCTGGGGCCGGACCTGCTCGGCCCGGACTGGGACCCGGAGGAGGCGGTCCGCCGCCTCAAAGCCACACCGGAAAGGCCGATCGGCGACGCGCTGCTGGATCAGCGCAACCTGGCCGGCATCGGCAACGTGTACCAGTCCGAGGTGCTGTTCCTGCGCGGCATCCAGCCGTGGCGGCCCGCCGGCCAGGTCGAGGACCTGGGCAAACTGGCCGACCTGGCGCACCGGCTGCTGGACGCGAACAAGAACCGGATCGGGCACATCACCACCGGGCAGGCCCAGCGCGGCGCGGAACACTGGGTATACGGCCGGGGCGGCCGCCAGTGCCGCCGCTGCGGCACCGCGATCAAACGGGCGGATCAGGGCCCGGACCCGGAGGCGCGGGTCACGTTCTGGTGCCCCACCTGCCAGCGATAGCCCCACAGCCACGGCAACGGGCCCGGCAGCTGTCCCCGCAGCCACCGGGCCCGCCGCCCGCCACCCCAAGCCCTGGGCGCTACGCGTCGCGGCGCAGGAACACGACCGCCCCGGCGATGATCGCGATCAGCGCGTAGCCGAGGAACACCGCGAACCCGGTCCACGCGGAGAACATGTGCGCGCCCGGATCGACGTGCGTCGACCACACCTGCATGCCCGCGTTGAACGGAACCCACTTGTCCACGTGGTCCTGCCAGTTCGACGGCAGGAAGTTGATCAGCACGAACAGCACGAACAGCAGCCCGATGGACGCGCTGATCGCGGCCGCCGTGTGCCGCATCAGGGTGCCGAGGCCGAACGCCAGCATGCCGCACACGGCCAGGAACAGCCCGCCGCCGATCACCGCGCGCAGCACGTTCGGGTCACTGAGGCTCGTGTTCAGGTTCTTGGTGGACAGGATGGCCTGCCCGACGAAGAACGAGGCGAACGACGCGACCAGCCCGCTGACCAGGCTGACCAGGGTGAACACGATGCCCTTGGCGGCCAGCAGAGTGCCGCGCCGGGGCTGCACGGACAGCGAGGTGCGGATCATCCCGGTGGAGTACTCCGAGGTGATGGCCAGCGCGCCGAGCACCACGATGATCAGCTGGCCGAGGACCAGGCCGATCAGGCTGTGCTGGGTCGGGTCGACCAGCTGCCCGGCTCCCCGCGGGCGGTTGATCGCGCCCACGCAGGCCAGCGCGCCGATGCCGATGGTGACCACGACCATGGCGAACAGCGTCCAGTAGGTGGACCGGACCGAACGGATCTTGGTGAACTCGGAGCGCAGCGCGCCACCGAGGCCGGCCGCCGCGCCGGGCGGGTCCAGCGGCGCCAGCCGGGCCGGGGTCTGTGCCGTCATAGCCATCTCAGGCCACCTCTCCCGAGCCCACCGGCTGCCCGGCGGGCGGCGCCCCGTCCGGTCCCGGCACACCAGCCCGGAACTCGACGCTTGACGCGGTCAGCTCCATGAACGCCTCTTCCAGCGAGGCCTGCGCGGGCGCCAGCTCGTGCAGGCGGATCGCCTTGTCGAAGGCCAGGTCGCCGATCTGCTCGGCGGCCAGCCCCTGCACCACGATCGCGCCGTCCGCGCCGTCCTGCGTGTGACCGCCGGCCTGCGCGACCGCACTGGCCAGCGCCTCCCGCTGCGGGGTGCGGACGCGCACCGTCTGTACCGAGTTACGCGCGATGAACTCGCCCACCGTGCAGTCGGCGATCAGCTTGCCGCGGCCGATGACCAGCAGGTGGTCGGCGGTGTTCTCCATCTCGGACATCAGGTGGCTGGACACGAAGATGGTGCGGCCCTCGGCGGCCAGCGCCTTCATCAGGTTCCTGATCCACAGGATGCCTTCCGGGTCCAGCCCGTTGACCGGCTCGTCGAACATCAGGATGGCCGGGTCGCCGAGCAGCGCGGCGGCGATGCCGAGGCGCTGCCCCATGCCCAGCGAGAAGCCCTTGGACCGCTTCCTGGCCACCTCGGTCAGCCCGACCAGCTCCAGCACCTCGCCGACCCGGCGGGCGGGCAGGTTGTTGGTCTGGGCCAGGCACAGCAGGTGGTTGTAGGCGCTCCGGCCGCCGTGCACCGCCTTGGCGTCGAGCAGCGCGCCCACTTCCCGCATCGGGTGGGCCAGCCCACGGAACTCCTTGCCGTGCACGGTGACCCGGCCCTCGGTCGGGTAGTCCAGCCCGAGGATGAGCCGCATGGTGGTGGTTTTGCCCGCCCCGTTGGGGCCGAGGAAGCCGGTGATCCGGCCCGGCTCCACGGTGAACGAGAGGTGGTCCACGGCCACCTTGTCCCCGTAACGTTTGGTGAGGCCCCGTGCCTCAATCATCGGCTTGTCCCTTCGTCGGCCCGGGCCTCGGCGGCCCGCCTGCCCGTCAGCGCAGCCAAGTCTTCCGGACCGGAAGGGTGCGGCACATCGGCCGCTGAGCCGATCTTCGTGCGACCGTGGGGGGATGCCCGGCCTACTACTGGCCGGTGATGCTCAGGTGCCGAGCGGGCCGAGCGCGGCCAGCGCCGGCTGGATCATCTGCGGGCTGACCTGCCCCTCCGCCAGCGACCAGGCCGCGGCGCACAGCGCGCGCAGGCCGTCCACCGGGTCCCCCGCTCCGTCGAGGCTGAGGTCCGCGCCATCGTGACCGCCGTGCGCGCGCCATCCCCCGCAGCAGAACGACAAGTCCTGGCGGGTCACCGCCGGATGCGGCTCGAGCAGCCCGGCCAGATCGGCCGCCAGGTAACTCGGCCGCTGGCTCGGCGGGGCCAGCACGGCGCCGGCCGGGTGGGTCACCCCGGTGAGCACGAGCAGGCTGGGCGCGCCGGCCCGGACCGCGCCCTCGATGTCGGTGTCCAGCCGGTCGCCGACCACCAGCGGGCGCCGCGCCCCGGTCCGCGCGACCGCCTCGGCGTGCAGCGGCGGCTGCGGCTTGCCCGCGACGGCCGGCTGCTGCCCGGTGGCGTGCGCGATCACCTGGCACAGCGAGCCGTTGCCGGGCTGGATGCCCCGCCCGGTCGGCAGCGTGGCGTCCACGTTGGTGGCCACGAACCACGCGCCCGCCCGGACCGCCAGCCCGCCTTCGAGGAACTGCGCATAGCCGAGCCCGGGCGCGTAGCCCTCGACCACCGCGGCGGGCTGGTCGAGCGCCGTGCTGACCGGGCGGAGCCCGCGCTCCCGTACCGCGATGCGCAGTGCGGTGCTGCCGATGACCAGGACGGCCGAGCCGGGCGCCAGCCGGCTGGCCAGCAGCGAGGCCGCGGCCTGTGCCGACGTGACCACGTCCGCGGCCGCGGCGGCCACCCCGAACCCGGCCAGCTGCGCGGCGATCGCGGCCGGGGTGCGGGACGCGTTGTTGGTCACGAAGGCCAGCCGCATCCCGGTCCCGGCCGCCTTGGCCAGTGCCTCCGGCGCCCCGGGCACGGCGGCCGGCCCCACGTAGACCACGCCGTCCAGGTCGAGCAGGGCCACGTCGTAGCGCTGGCTCAGCGGCTCGGCGCAGCCGCGCAGCAGGCTGGCCAGCCCGGTCGCTTCTTTGGTGTCATCAGCCCCGGCAGGCTCAGTAGTCACAGAACGCCCTTCGTCTCATCCGGCCCGCCGTTCTGCCGCTCGGCGGCCGCCTCCGACCTGGCCCGCAGCGTAGCCCGGACGCCGCGCAGCGCGTCGGTGTAGTGCGGCAGTTCGGGCCGCATGGCCGCGGCCAGCGCGAGATGCTCGGCCGCGGCGCCCGGGTCGCCGCCCCGGGCGAGCGCCAGGCCCAGGCCGAACTGGGCGTAGTCGTCGGTCGGGCTGGCGTCCACGATCTGCCGGAACGTCTGGGCCGCGTCGGCGTACCGCCGGGTGTCGAACTGGGCCCGGGCCAGCGCCTCCAGCACGCTGCGCGAGCCGGGCTCGGCCTCGGCCGCCCGTTCCAGCAGCTGGGCGGCGGCCGCCGCGCTGCCCCGGCCCAGCAGTTCGAGGCCCCGCTGGTACCACGTGTACGCGTCACCATGCGGGGCCGGACTATCGCCGGACTCCGGCGGATTTTCCTCCGGGCGGGAATCCTGGCCGCCCAGCGGTGCTTCTGACATATGTGCAAATCCTTCCGTCCGGCGGGGAACCAGCGGTGCCGGGCCCTACCGGGCTCGCGCTCGCGCCCTTCCGTGGTGTCCGTTATGCCCAGCAAAGGGTGAGCGGACTCGCGGCGGTCACTTCCCCACCGTACGACGTCATCGGCCAGGACATCGCTGAGGAGCTGCGCGAGGCCGACCCGCACAACGTGGTCCGGCTCATCCTGCCGCCGCCGCGGCCCGGCCACCCCTGGGGGGACTACCAGGAGGCAGCCCAGCTGCTGCACGCCTGGCTGGCCGAAGGTGTGCTGGTCACCGAGGACGCGCCTGCGCTGTACGTGTACCAGCAGCGGCTAGTGGATCCGCCGCCCGGCGCGGGCGACGGGGTGCTGCAGCGCGGGCTGATCGGGACCGTGCGGCTGGCCCCGCCCGGGGACCGGATCGTGCTGCCCCACGAGGACGTGATGCCCGGTCCTGTGCTCGGCCGCCGCCAGCTGATGGAGGCCACCCAGGCCAACCTGGAGCCGATCTTCCTGCTCTACGACGGCGGCCCGGGCACCGCCACCGCCCGGCTGACCGCCGATGTGGCCGCTGCGGGTGAGCCGGTGCTCACCGCCCGGACCGAAGACGGCATCGAGCACACCCTGTGGCCGCTGACCGACCCGGCCGCGCACGCGGCCATCGCGGCCGACCTATCCCCGCGGCAGGCGCTGATCGCCGACGGCAACCATCGTTATGCCGCCTACCTGCAGATGCAGGCCGACCGGCGGGCGGCCGGGGACGGCCCGGGACCGTGGGACTACGGCCTGGCCCTGCTGGTGGACCAGACCTCGTTCCCGCCCACGATCGGGGCCATCCACCGGGTGATCCCCGGGCTGGACCCGGGTGAGGCGGTAGAGCGGGCCAAGGCCGCGTTCACCGTCCGGCCGCTGCCCGGCGGCCCGGCCGGCCTGCCCGCCGCGCTGGACGCGCTGGCCGGGGCCGGCCAGTCCGGGCCGGCCTTCCTGGTGGCCGGCCGGGGCCAGCTGCACCTGCTCTCCCACCCCGACCCGGTCCGGCTCGAGGCGGCCATGCCGGCCGGGAAGTCCGCGGCCTGGCGCCGGCTGTCCAGCGCCGCGCTGCAGGAACTGCTGCTCAGCGACCTGTGGCAGATCACCGACGATGAGCAGACCGTGCAGGTGGTGCACCATGACGCGGCCCGCGCGGTGGCCCAGGCGGCCGCGGCGGGCGGCACCGCCGTGCTGGTCAACCCGCTGGCCACGGCCGACGTGTACGAGGTGGCCGCGGAAGGCGAGCGGCTGCCGCGCAAGTCCACGTCGTTCGCCCCCAAGCCGCGTACCGGCCTGGTGCTACGCTCGTTCGCAGCCCGCTAGCTCTTGCGGACGTACAGGCCGAACGGGCCGCCGGGCGCGGGCACGAAGTGCTGGTCGAAGTACACCGTGATCTCCCGCGCCGTCCACGGGATGCGCTTGTAGGACAGCGGCGACAGCCACACATAGTCCGCTCCGCGCAGCGCGGACAGCCACAGCGCCCGGACCGCGGGCACGTACTGCGCCCCGCTGGCCGCGTTCCGCCCCCGTGACAGCGAGTAGTCGCTGCCGACCCCGTCCACCATGGGCACGCAGCCGGGCCGTGACGAGCCGAACCGGTTCGCCGCGATCGCGTACGACGCCTGGTCGGCCAGCACGCACGCGCCCGGCGGGATGACCCGCTGGGCCTGGTCGACGATGGTGCCGGTCAGCCCGGGAGTGGTCGGCGCCAGCGGTGGCTGCAGGGTGGTTTCGAAGCTGATCTGGATGATGGACATGATCACGATGATCACGACGGCCGCGCGCACGCTGTACCGGGCCAGCCACTGCCCGGCCCGGTGCTGGGCGCCGCGCCCGGGGGCAGGCGCGATGGCGGAACCGGTGACCGGATCGGTGGCCCTCGCGGCGGCCGGGCCGAGCGTGGCCACCAGCCGGGCCACCGGCAGCGCCACGGCCAGGGCCAGGAACGGGGCCAGGAACCCGGCGTAGTGGTAGTAGAAGTCGGCGGGCCAGAGGAACGCGATGATGGTCAGCGCGGTCGCGCCGTAGGCGAACTGCTCCAGCGGCAGCAGCCCCGGCCCGGACCGGCGCGACGCGGCCACCGCGCACCCCACGATGAGGACCACGATGGCCACCGTGGCAATGGTCAGCGGGACCGGGCCCAGGCTGGGGAAATCGGTCAGCCCGGTGATCTGGTGCAGCCGGTAGGACAGGGCGACCCGGACCACGTCCACCCGGACCAGCTGGGCCAGCACCACGCTGTCGTAGAAAGTGCGCGGGGCCAGCGCCGCGAACGGCAGCACCGGGACCAGGAAGCCGGCCACCACTCCCGCCGCGAAGCCCAGGGCCCGCCGCGGCCGCCGGGCGCCCAGCACCAGGATGACCAGGACCGGCAGGATGGCCCATACCTTGACCGCGCCGGCGAAGCCGAACGCCAGGCCGCCCCAGATCAGCCGTTTGCGCGAATCAGTCAGGTGGTCGCCATCGAATACCGCCAGCGCGCCCAGCAGGCAGAACAGCACCAGCCAGGGCTCCAGCAGCACGGTGTGCGCGGCCTGCACGCTGGGCGGGTATACGGCCACGATCCCGCTGGCCAAAGTGACCGCGAGCAGCCCGCGCTGCCGGACCAGCAGGCCGGTCAGCCCGGCCCCCACCCCACCGGCTACCGCGGTGAGGATCCGGCCCACTCCCATCCCCCAGGCCGTGCCCAGCGCCTTGGTCGCCGCCGCCACCGGGGCCATCAGCAGGGTGATCCCGGGCGGCTGGACCATGATGAAGTCGCGGTACGGCAGGTAGCCATGGATGAGCAGGACCGCGCTGCCGAAGTCGGTGCCGTCGTCATACTCGGTGACGCCGAGCAGGTACTGCGGACGGGTCAGCTGGTAGAGGCGCAGCCCGATGGCCAGCACGGTGATCAGGACGATGGCCATGTTCACCTGGCCGGACGGCGTCCAGCTGCCCCGTGTCCAGCTACGCCGTGGGCCGGGCTCTGCTGGCGATGTCTGCGACTTCGCGGCAGGCATTCTCACTGATAATCCACTCACAGTCGGTTGCTCCGGAAATGCTCTCCCGACAGACCCGGTACTGCGCCGGAGGCCTGGTCAGAAACGGCAGGCCGCGAGCAACCGAGATCATTCCCCCCGGCCGGTGCCCGCCTTTTCAAACCAGGGCACGACCCGACCGCGCTCCGATACTACTCGGAGCCGGAGCGCAATCGCTGCCGCATCCGGTCGGCCCGCCCGGCCGGGTCGGCATCCCGCCGCGCCCTGTGCCTGCCGGCGGCCATCGGCACTGTCTGGAACCATGGTGGCATGGACACGGCCGAGGGCAGACCGCAGACCCCGGGGATTACCGATCTTGGGCATGATGTGTACGAGATCGATACCCGGATGGCCGGCTACCCGGGCATCACCGCTGGCTACCTGATCCGCAGTGACCGGCCGTGCCTGGTCGAGACGGGCACCGCCCCGTCGGCCCCGGTGGTCCGCGACGCCCTGGCCGCGCTCGGCCTCGGCCCGGCCGACCTGGCCACGGTGGTGGTCACGCACATCCACCTGGACCACGCCGGCGGCGCCGGGGACATCGCCGCCATGTACCCGGCGGCGGAGGTCGTGGTGCATGAGCGCGGCGCCCGGCATCTGGCCGACCCGGCCCGGCTGATGGCCAGCGCCCGGCAGGTGTACGGGGACACGCTGGACCGGCTGTTCGGGACCATGCGGCCGACCCCGGCCGGACGGATCGTCAGCGTGGCCGAGCGCGGCCGCATCGACCTCGGCGGCGGCCGCCGGCTGGACAGCCACTACTCACCGGGGCACGCCAAGCACCACGTCGGCCTCATCGACTCGGTCAGTGGCGACCTGTACGTCGGGGACGCCGCCGGGGTGTACATCCCGGAAACCCGCGACCTGCGGCCGGCCACCCCACCGCCGGACTTCGATCTGGAGACCGCGCTCCACTCACTGCGCATGTTCGCCGCCCTGCGCCCCGAGCGACTGCTGTTCAGCCACTACGGCCCGGTGCCCGACGTGCCCGAAACGCTGCAGCGCTCGGCCGAGGAGATCCAGGTATGGGTCGAGGAGACCCGGCGGGCCCGCGACGCCGGCCTGGACCTCGACCACGCCGTGGCCATGGTCCAGGAGCGAACCAGGCAGCGTTATGCGGTGCTGGCCCCCGATACCGACCCGGCCGTGGCGGCCCGCTTCGAGGCGGTGAGCGGCACCGAAGGCAACGTCGCAGGCATCATGCACTGGCTGGACCGGGAAAACCCGTCCTGATCGCCCCAGCCCCACCCGCACCACCACCCCGCTTCTTGCTGTTATCAGAATTGCCGGACCCGGCCCCGTGAGGCCCGGGCTGGCTTGGCTGCCGCCTCTTGCTGTTATCAGCGCCCCGGGACGGGGAGCGTCAGCTGTTGCTGTTATCCGCCAGCCGGCTGGGCGCCCAGAGCTGGTCGGCGTCGCCGGCCGCCAGCCGGCCCCGGTACACGTCGATCTTGTGGTCAATGAGCTGCAGGCTCTCCTGCACCTCGGCCAGCTTGGCCAGCACGTCGGCCCGGTGCTCTTCCAGCAGGGCCAGCCGGTCCTTCTCGTTGCCGGGCCCGGCCGCGACCAGTTCGGCGTACCGCCGGATGGTCCTGATCGGCATGCCGGTGGCCCGCAACCGGGTGCAGATGATGATCCAGTCCAGGTCGAGCTGGTGGTAGCGGCGCCGGCCGCCGGCCGTGCGATCCACGCTGGTGACGACCAGCCCGGCCCGTTCGTAATAGCGCAGCGTGTGCACGCTGACCCCGGTCCGGCGGGACGCCTCGGCGATGCTCAGGCCCGTCCGGGGGCCGGAATCCGCGGGCGCGGGCGGTGGCTGCCGTTTGACTTCGAGCACGCTCTAAATCCTAGCGTCGCAACCATGAGCGCTCCCCCATTGCCCCGCCCACCGGACGCCACCCAGCTCAGCCGGCGCCGCCGTTGGCTGGTCCTCGCGATCTGCTGCGCCAGCATCTTCGTCGTGGTGATGGACATCTCCATCGTCAACGTCGCACTGCCCGCCATCGGCCGCGGCCTGCATGTCGGCGAATCCGGCCTGCAATGGACGGTCGACGCGTACACCCTGGTGCTGGCCAGCTTCCTGGTCCTGGCCGGCTCCACCGCCGACCGGCTTGGCCGCCGGCGCGTCTTCCAGGTCGGCCTGGCGACCTTCGGGCTCGGCTCGCTGCTGTGCAGCCTGGCCCCGGGCATCGGCTGGCTGATCGGGGCGCGCGCGCTGCAGGCGGCCGGCGGCACCATGCTCAACCCGGTCGCGCTGGCCATCACCGTCAGCACGTTCCCCGACCCGGCCGAGCGGGCCCGGGCCATCGGCGTGTTCGGCTCGGTGTCCGGGCTGTCCCTGGCACTGGGCCCGATCCTCGGCGGTGTCCTGGTCGGCGGGTTCGGCTGGCGCGCCATCTTCTGGGTCAACGTGCCGGTGGTGGCCGCCGCGATCGTGTGCACCGCACTGTTCGTGCCCGAGTCCCGGGCCGCCCGGGCGCGCCGGTTCGACCCGGTGGGCCAGGTCCTGGTGGTCATGGTGCTGGGCAGCGTGGTCTACGCGATCATCGAGTCGGGCAGGCTGGGCTGGACCTCGCCGGTCATCCTGGGCCTGCTCGCGGTGGCGGTGCTCGGCACGGCGGCCATTCTCGGCTACGA
>Ga0335083_10011606_pt1 | contig 10581 bp, 11 predicted proteins | sample Lox_Sample_42_FD_206716 | JGI IMG/M metagenome (GOLD analysis project Ga0335083, IMG submission 206716) | Soil microbial communities from Loxahatchee National Wildlife Refuge, Florida, United States - Lox_Sample_4.2 | ecosystem: Environmental > Terrestrial > Soil > Wetlands | place: USA... | reverse complement strand
GGGGCGCGCCGCCGACCTGGACAGTGAAGGGGGAAGGGGAGGTGGGCGGGGAGGGAGCGAAGCGAGTAAGTGACGAGGGAAGCTCGGCGGGGTGAAGCGGGATGGGGAGGTGGGCGGGGCCCCCGGCGGCGCAAAGCAAGCAGAGAGATACTGACACCGTGGCGACAACCTCGAGTAGGCCCCTGCTGAACCGGCGGCTGGCCGGGATGGGCACGACGATCTTCGCTGAGATGTCCGCGCTCGCGCTGACCACCGGGTCGGTCAACCTAGGCCAGGGCTTCCCGGACACCGATGGCCCGGCCGAGGTGGCCGCGGCCGCCGCGGCCGCGATCATGGAAGGCCGGGGCAACCAGTACCCGCCCGGCCTGGGCATCCCCGAGCTGCGGCACGCCGTGGCCGCGCACCAGAAGCGGTTCTACGGGGTGGACCTCGACCCGGACACCGAGGTGCTGGTGACCGCGGGCGCCACCGAGGGGATCGCGGCCGCGATGATCGCGCTGCTGGAACCAGGCGACGAGGCGATCGCGTTCGAGCCGTACTACGACTCCTACGCCGCCTGCGTGGCCATGGCGGGCGCTGGCAGGGTGCCGGTCACGCTGCGGCCGCCCGCCTTCCGGCCCGACCTGACCGCGCTCCGCGCCGCCATCACCCCGCGCACCCGCCTACTCCTGCTGAACACGCCGCACAACCCGACCGGGGCCGTGTTCAGCCGGGCCGAGCTGACCGAGATCGCCGCGCTGGCCTGCGAACACGACCTGCTGGTGGTGTCCGACGAGGTGTACGAGCACCTGATCTTCGATGGGGAGCATGTGCCGATCGCCACCCTGCCCGGGATGCGCGAGCGCACCGTGACGATCAGTTCGGCGGCCAAGACGTTCTCCTTTACCGGCTGGAAGATCGGCTGGGTGACCGGCACCCCGGACCTGGTCACCGCGGTGCGCACGGCCAAGCAGTTCCTCACCTACGTCACCGGCGGGCCGTTCCAGTACGCGGTGGCCCAGGCCCTGGCGCTGCCCGACGCGTACTTCGCCGCGATCAGCGCCGACCTGCGCGGCAAGCGGGACCTGCTCTGCGCCGGGCTGGCCGACGTCGGGTTCGAGGTGTACCAGCCGGCCGGCACCTACTTCGTGACCACCGATATCCGCCCGCTCGGCGAGACCGACGGGATGGACTTCTGCCGGCGGCTGCCGGAGCAGGCCGGCGTGGTGGCCATCCCCAGCGCGGTGTTCTACGACAACCAGGCGGCCGGCCGCAGCCAGGTGCGGTTCGCGTTCTGCAAGAAGGAGGAGGTGCTGCGGGAAGCGATCGCCCGGCTGACCCGAAACCATGGATAGCCCAACGGCTAGTGCCGCGCCGGACGACCTGTTCGGTGCGGACCTGTACCGGGCGCTGGGCGGGACCGCCAGCCTGGTGTTCGCGCCAGCCAGCATCGCCGCCGCGCTGCGGATGACCCTGCTCGGCGCGCGCGGTGACACGGCCACGCAACTCGCCGCCACGCTGCATCTGGCCAAGCCGCAGGACGCGGCGGCCGGCCTGCTGGAGACCTGCGTCCTGCTGGACCGCCTGGCCGCCGGTGACCTCACGTTGCGGGCCCCGAACACCATGTGGGTGCAGACCGGGCTGGCGCTGCAGCCGGACTTCACCGCGGCGCTGGCCCAGGCGGCGTGCGCCCAGCTCCGGACGGCCGACTTCGCGGCGGCGGCCGGCCCGGTGCAGCAGCAGATCAACGACCTGATCGCGGAGCAGACCGCCGGGAAGATCACCGGCCTGATCCCGTCCGGGGTCATCACCCGGGCCACCCGGCTGGTGCTGGCCAGCGCGATCTACCTGAAGGCGGCCTGGTCGCACCCGTTCCCGCCGGGCGCGACCCAGGATGCCCCGTTCTATCCTGAGCCCGGCGCCGGGCGGCCGGTCCCCACCATGCGCCTGCGGGAGCGGCTGCGGTACCTGCGCGGCGACGGGTACCAGGCGGTGGAGCTGCCGTACGCGGGGCAGCGGCTCGGCATGGTCATCGTGCTGCCTGACGGCCCGCTGGCCCCGGTCGAGTCCCGGCTGGGCCGCGACGGCCTGGCCCGCCTGCTGGCCGGGCTGGCCGCGCGCCAGGTCACGCTGGCGCTGCCCAGGTTCCGGGTGACCAGCCAGTTCAGCCTGGCGCCGGCGCTGAGCGCGCTGGGCATGCCGCTGGCGTTCACCAGCCGGGCCGACTTCACCGGGATCACCACCGCCGAGCGGGTGCACATCAGCGACGTGGTCCACCAGGCCTACCTCGACGTGGACGAACAGGGCACCGAGGCGGCCGCGGCCACGGCCGTGGTGATCAGGGCCGCGGCCCGGGTGATGATGCCAGACCCGCCGGTCGAGATGACCGTGGACCGGCCGTTCCTGTTCGGCATCACCGAGCTGGCCAGCGGGCGGCCGCTGTTCCTCGGCCGGGTCACCGACCCGGCCATGTAATCAATGCGAAACCTGGGTCCGTCGTGGCCAGTGATGCGCCCCGGGTGGGCAGCAGATTCGTGATCATGACTTCAGTGCTACTAGATTCGCACCAAAGTCATGATCACTACGAACCCCGGGCGTCCGGACCGGCGGGTATGGCCTGAAAAAACGTGGACTGCGAGACTGGCGGTATGAGACCTGACGGACTACACCATGTATCCCTCAATGTCCGTGACGTCCCGGCGGCGCTCGACTTCTACACCCGGGTGCTGGGCCTGACCGAGCGCGCCGACCGGCCGGACTTCAGCTTCGGCGGCGCCTGGCTCGACGCTGGCGGCCAGCAGATCCACCTCATCGAGGCGGACGTACCGCCATCCATGGGCCAGCATTTCGCGCTGGCCGTGTCCGATCTCGACACGGTGGTGGCGGAACTGCGCGGGCTAGGGGTCACGGTCACCGATCCGGTCCCGGTCGGCACCGGGCGGCAGTCGTTCCTCGACGACCCGGCCGGCAACCGGGTCGAGCTGCAGGAACCAGCACACTAAGCCCGCCACGGCCCCCCTAATCTGTGCGCGTGCTTCCGCTGCTGATCATCGCGGCCACGGTTGGCCTGGGCAACCTGGCCGCGGCCGTCGGCATCGGCTTCGGCGGGGTCACCACGCGCACCAGGCTGCGGGTGGCCCTGGTCTTCGGGGTGTTCGAGACCGGGATGCCCATCATCGGCCTGGTCATCGGGGCCGGGCTGGCCACCAGCATCGGCCAGCTGGCCCGCTGGATCGGCGCCGGTTTACTGATCGTCCTGGGCGGGGTCACGCTGCTGCGGGCGCTGCGCCAGCCCGGCTGGTCCGCCGCGGGCGGGCCCGCGGCGCACCCGGCGCACAGCATGGGACTGGGCAAGCTCATCGTGACCGCGTTCGCGCTCAGCCTGGACAACCTGGCCGCCGGGTTCGCCCTGGGCACGCTTAACGTCAGCGTGGGCGTCGCGGCCCTGGTCATCGGGGCGGTCAGCGTGCTGATGTCGCTGGCCGGCCTGGAACTGGGCGGGCGGGTCGGCGCCGCGGCCGGCCGCCGCGGCGAGCAGATCGGCGGGGCCATCCTGGTCGCGGTCGGTGTGGCCCTGGCGGCCGGCGTGCTCTGACCGGCCAGGCGCCACCCGCCAGGCTCAGCCGGCCGGGCTCACCCGTCCAGGCTCAGGGCCAGCCGCGGGCAGGATCCCACCGCGCGCCGCACCGCGTCGGCCGACGCCGCGGGCACCTCCCCCGCCGCGATGTGCAGGTCGTCATCATCGTCGAGGTCGAACACGTCGGGCGCCAGCCCGGCGCACACCCCGTTGGCCTCACACAGGTCGCGATCGACCACCACCCGCATTGCCCTGCCCTCCTTCGCCGGAGTACCCAGCGCTACAGTACGTCCCGGCCCGGCCGATGGCAGCCCCAGTTTCCACCGCGCGCCGAGGCCGCCGAGTCCGACCAGCGGGCGTTAAGAAAAATTGGGTGGTGGGGTGCCGATGGAGATGCCAGCGGAGCTGCGGACCGCGGCCGAGGCGGCCAAGGGATTCATGCCGCCGGCCGAAGGGCTGGCGCTGTACGCGACCGCGGCCGCCTACGCCGGCCGCGGCCCGATCCTGGAGATCGGCACCTACTGCGGCAAATCCACCATCTACCTGGCCGCCGCGGCCCGGCAGGCGGGCCAGCTGGTGATCACAGTGGATCATCACCACGGCTCCGAGGAGAACCAGCCGGGCTGGGAGTACCACGACCCGGCCCTGGTGGACGGGCGGACCGGGCGGCTGGACACGCTGCCGGGCTTCCGTGCCACGCTGGCCGCGGCCGGCCTGGAGGACCAGGTCATCGCCGTGGTGGGCCGGTCGGCGCAGCTGGCCGGGCTGTGGCGCTCACCGCTCGGCATGCTGTTCATCGACGGCGGGCACACCGACGAGGCGGCCCAGGCCGACTACGCCAACTGGGCGCCGTGGGTCGCCCCGGGCGGGGCGCTGGCCATCCACGACGTCTTTCCGGACCCGGCCGACGGCGGCCAGGCTCCGTACCGGATCTACGTGCGCGCGCTCGAATCGGGCGAGTTCGCCGAGAAGTCCGTGCACGGCTCGCTGCGGGTGCTGGAGCGCACCGGCTAACGCGGGCCGCGACCGGGCGGGCGGCAGCGGGCCGAGAAACAGTGCATGGGCGAGCCCGGCTCGGCCGGCGGCGGGGGCGGCACGTCACGGAACATGGCCGCGGCCGGGGTGGTGCCGGACAGCGCGTCGGCGGCCAGGATCATCGCCGCCGCCGTCCAGCTACTCCGCTCGGCCGGGAAATGCGCCTGGTTGGTGAACTGCCACCCGGTCCAGTAGCCGCCGTCGCCGTCCCGCAGGTGCTGGATGTCGGCGTACATCTGCCGGGCCCGCACGTGATCACCCGACGCGTCCAGCGCCATCACCAGCTCGCAGGTTTCCGCCCCGGTGATCCAGGGCTGGTCCCGGACGCAGCGCACGCCCAGACCGGGCACCACGAACTCGGCCCACTCCGCGTCCAGCCGGTCCAGCCCGGCCGGCCCGCGGACCGGCCCGGCCAGCACCGGGTAGTACCAGTCCATCGCGAACCGGCTCTTGTCCGCGAACGCCTCCGGGTGGGCGGCCACCACGTGCCCAAGACGGCAGGCGGCCAGTTCCCAGGCGGGCTGCGGATCGCCGAGGTAGTCGGCCAGCCAGACCGCGCAGCGCAGGCTCTGATAGGTGCTGGCGCACCCGGTGAGCAGCGCGTAGCTGGCCGCCGTCCCGTCGGCCTCGCGCTGCCACAGAATCTCGCCCCGCGGCACCTGCAGCGACAGCACGAAGCCGATGGCCCGCTGCACCGTGGGCCACATCTGGGCCAGGAACGCCTCGTCCCCGGTGAGCAGGAACTCGTGCCACGTGCCCACCGCGATGTATGCGGCCTGGTTGCTCTCCCCGCCGGCGTCGGTCACGGTGTCCCCGACGATCCGCTTCGGCCAGGAGCCGTCCGCGCGCTGGGTGCGCCGCGCCCAGTCGTAGGCCAGCCGGGCCGGGCCGGTCAGCCCGCACGCGGACAGCGCCATCGCGCACTCCACGTGGTTCCACGCGTCGGTGTGGCCGTCCGGCCAGCTGATCGCGCCGGAGGGCGACTGCCGGCTGGCGATGTGCTCGCCGGTGGCCAGCACCTCGGCGGCGGTGAGGATGCCGGGCAGCGCGAGCACCGGCTTGTCGGCTACCCCAGCCGGGGCTGAGCCAGCGGTGGCGGACGGCCCGGCGCCCAGCGCGCTGGCCAGCGCCTCAGGCGACGGCATGCGCCCGCTCGGTGGCCGGGGCCGGGTGGGCGGCCGCCGGGGCCGCCGGTTTCTCCGCGTAGATCACCAGGCTCTTGCCGATCAGCGGGTTCAGGCCCTGCTCGGCCAGCCGGGTCACCGCGGGCCGCTTCATGATGTCCCAGACCAGCAGCCGGTGATAGGCGCGGGCCAGCGGATGGTCGTCCTGGTGCACGCCGACCGCGCACTTGAGCCACCAGTACGGCGAGTGCAGGCTATGCGCGTGGTGGTGCCCGCCGATCCGCAGCCCGGCCGCGGTGAGCTTGGCTTCCATCTCGGCCCGGGTGTAGATGCGGACATGCCCGCCGGGCGTGTTGTGGTAGTCGTCGGACAGCCGCCAGCAGATCCGTTCCGGCAGCCAGGCCGGCACGGTGACGGCCAGCTGCCCGCCGGGCCGCAGCACCCGGGTGATCTCGGCCAGCGCCTGCTGGTCGGCCGGGATGTGCTCGAGCACCTCGGCCGCGATCACCCGGTCGAACGCGCCGTCGGGGAACGGCATCGCGGTCGCGTCCCCGCACACGGTGCGCGCGTCCGCGCCGGGTGCGGACTGGCCCTCCTGCTCCATGGCCGCGGCCATCTCGGCCACCCCGCGCAGCTCGGCCGCGTCCGCGTCCAGCGCCACCACGGTGGCGCCGCGGCGGAGCGCCTCGAACGCGTGCCGCCCGGCGCCGCAGCCCAGGTCGAGGACCCGGTCGCCCGGGCCGACCGGCAGGCGCTGGAAGTCAACGGTCAGCATGCCCGGGCCCCATTCGCCGCTCTGCCCGCCTCGATCGCGGCGCGGTACTGGTGCACCGTAGCCCGGGCCACCGCGTTCCAGGCGAACCGTTCCTGCACCCGCTGCCAGGCGTCCGCGCCCAGCCGCTCCCGCTCCGCGGGCGAGTCGAGCAGGTCGCGCAGGGTGGCCGCCAGCTCATCCGGATTGCCCGGCTCGACCAGCCGGGCCGCGTCCCCGGTGACCTCGGGCAGCGCCCCGGTCCGGCTGGCCACCAGCGGCGTGCCGGACGCCATGTGTTCCACGGCGGGCAGCGAGAACCCCTCGTAGAGCGACGGGACGACGGCGATCTCGGCGCTGGCGCACAGTTCGGCCAGCTCAGTGTCGCTGATCCCGTGCACGAACCGGACCCGGTCGGCCAGGGCCAGCTCGCCGACCAGCCGCTCGGTCGGGCCGCCGGCCGACGGCTTGCCCACCACGGTCAGCTGGGCGTCCCGCTCCACGGTCAGCTTGGCCACCGCCTGCAGCAGCGTGCCGACCCCCTTGAGCGGCGAGTCCGCACTGGCCACCGCCACGATCCGGCCGGGCACCCGTGGCGCCGGGCGGGGGTGGAACAGCCGGGTGTCCACGCCGAGCGGGATCACGTGCACCTGCTCCGGCTCGACCCGGAAGTCCCGGCAGATGTCCGCACGGGACGCCTCGGAGGCGGTCAGGATGGGCCCCACCCGGCGGGCCACCCGGCCCTGCATCCGGACGAACGAGTACCAGCGCCACTTGCCCAGCCATTCCTTGCCGTGCGCCGCGGCCAGCTCGATCCGCCGGTCCACGCTGATCGGGTGGTGGATGCTGGTCACCAGGGGCAGGCCGGCCCGGGGCAGGCCGAGCATCCCGTAGGCCAGGACCTGGTTGTCGTGCACCAGGTCGAAGTCGGCCCGGCGGCCGCGCAGCAGGCGCAGCGCGCGCAGGCTGAAGGTGAGCGGCTCGGGGAACGCGCCGGTCTTCATCACGCCGAATTCCAGCGCGTCGATCCAGTCCCGGTACTCACTCAGCCGCGGGGTGCGGAACGGGTCCTCGTCCCGGTACAGGTCGAGGCTGGGCACCTCGCGAAGCACCGGCCCGGGCTCCAGCTCCGGGTAGGGCTGGCCGGAGAACACCTCGACGTGGTGCCCGAGCGCGGCCAGCTCACGAGACAGGTGGCGCAGGTAGATGCCCTGGCCGCCGCAATGCGGTTTGCTGCGGTAGGAGAGCAGTGCGATGCGCAGCGGGTGATCCGTGGTCATCACGCAGGTTCGCGCCTCTCTATTTCGCACTGCCTGGCGTGGCCGGTTAGGCAGCGAACATTACCACCGGGTACAGCTCCCATTGGGAGCCGGGACGCGCCGCTCCGTGGTGGCCGGAGGCGGCACCATGGTCATGCCCGGTAAGCTGCGCCGACGTACCCCTGAGGTGGTTTTGAGACGGAGGCTCCGCTGAGGCGCGCACTGATCACCGGGATCACCGGGCAGGACGGGTCCTACCTGGCCGAGTACCTGCTGGCCCAGGGCTACGAGGTGTGGGGGCTGGTCCGCGGCCAGTCCAACCCGCGCGTCCGCGGGGTCCGCGAACTGCTCGGCGATATCCGGCTGGTCCGCGGTGACCTGCTCGACCAGGGCAGCCTGATCTCCGCCGTGGAGCGGGTGCAGCCGGACGAGGTCTACAACCTGGCCGCGATCTCCTACGTGCCGATGTCCTGGCAGCAGGCCGAGCTGACCGGCGAGGTGACCGGTCTCGGCGTGCTCCGGGTGCTTGAGGCCATCCGGGTGTGCAGCGGGATCAGCGCGTCGCGCACCCCGCGCGGCTCGCAGATTCGCTTTTACCAGGCCTCCTCCTCGGAGATGTTCGGCAAGGTGCGGGAGTCCCCGCAAAACGAGCAGACCTCGTTCCACCCGCGCAGCCCCTATGGGGTGGCCAAGGCCTACGGGCACTTCCTGACCCAGAACTACCGTGAGTCGTACGGTATGTACGCGGTGTCCGGGATCCTGTTCAATCACGAGTCGCCGCGCCGCGGCTCGGAGTTTGTCAGCCGCAAGGTGTCCCTCGGGGTGGCCCGGGTCAAGCTGGGCCACGAGCGGCAGCTCCGGCTGGGCACCCTGTGGGCCCGGCGGGACTGGGGCTTCGCCGGCGACTACGTCCGGGCCATGCACCTGATGCTGGCCCAGGACGAGCCCGAGGACTACGTGGTCGGCACCGGGGTCACGCACAGCGTCGAGGAGCTGGTCCAGCTGGCGTTCAGCGTGGCCGGCCTGGACTGGCGTGAGCACGTCACGGTGGACGCCGCGTTCGTCAGGCCCGCCGAGGTGGACCAGTTGTGCGCCGACCCGGCCAAGGCCGCCCAGCAGCTCGGCTGGAAGCCCAAGACCGGCTTCACCGAGTTGATCACGATGATGGTGGAGTCCGATCTCAAGCTGCTGTCCTCCGGCCCGGGCGGGCACGAGGACGACGCGTTCGGCGCCGACAGCTGGTAGGTGGGGCCCGGCGTTATGAGATGCCGGTGCCGACCGCGGTGCCGATGGCGAACGTGATCCCGGCCGCGGCCGCGCCCAGTATCAGCTGGCGTGCGGCGCCGCGCAGGAACGGCCGGTCGGTCAGCCGGGCCACCAGCCCGCCGCCGGTGAACGCGGCCACCGCGGCCAGGCTCAGCGACAGGGCCAGCGCCACGCCCAGGTCCTTGATCTGGAACAGGTAGGGCAGCAGCGGGATGAGGGCGCCGATCGCGAACGTGATCAGTGACGCGGCCGCCGCGGTGTACGGCGACGGCAGCTCCCGGTGGTCCACCCCGAGTTCCTCGCGGACGTGCACGTCCAGGGCCTGCTCCGGGTGCGCCGAGATCTGCGCCGCGACCTTGTCGGCCAGTTCCGCCTCGACGCCCTGGCGGCGGAACGTCTCGGCCAGCTCGCGCCGCTCCGAGTCCGCGTTGTGCTCCAGCTCGTGCCGTTCCTTGCGCACCTCGGCCTGGACCAGCTCATTCTGCGACGAGACCGACACATACTCACCGGTCGCCATGGAGAACGCGCCCGCGGCCAGCCCGGCTAGCCCGGTGAGCACGATCAGGTGCGGGGAGCCGCCCGAGGCGTTCACGCCGGCGCCCACGCCAGCGATCAGCGAGACGTTCGTGACCAGTCCGTCCATGGCGCCGAAGACGGCGGGGCGCAGCCAGCCACCGGACACGTCCTTGTGCTGGTGCCCGTGTGCTTCGTGTTGTTCGCTAATCTCGACTGACATGGTGGGATTTTCCAGAGTGTGTCCAGGTGCGCGCGGGCCGGCGCACCGCCGCTGGCAGGCTCACGAGCATTCTTGCCCGCAGCCCGGAAGCAAACCTCCGGCCGGGCACCATTATTCCCTGTTCACTCGCCGGGCCGCGGCGCGCCGCCGGCCTCGCAGCAGGCGAGGCACCGATGCGGGGAATGCCTTTATGGCCGACCCGGCTGAGCGGCCCGGGACGGTCGGCCGGCCCAGCCTATTGCGCGGGCCAGCGCGCCGCGGCCAGCCGCCCGATGTCGGCGCCGAACAGACGGTCGTTCTCGATCGGGCCGATGACAGCAGCCAGCATGGCCAGCACGTCCTGGCACCCGGCCGGCCCGGGTCGGCCGGAGATCGCGATCGCCTGGTAGGCCGTGAGGAGCTCACAGGCGGTGACGGTTGCGGCCCGCTGCAGCGCCTGGCGAAGTGACTCGGCCGCCTCCCAGGCGAAGGATTGCACGTCTTCCTGACCGGCTGAGGTCTCGATGAGCCCGATCGCGGCGGGCAACGTGAGGCGGCGCATGGCGTGCACTTCACCCGCGGCCCGTTTGTGCACGGTGACCAGGCCGGTATCCGGCCCGGGTGTCCTGGCGAGCTGGGCCGGCAGGCCGGTGACCGCAGGGTCGAGCAATCGGTGGATCCGGGCCGCGGACACCTCGGCGGCGTGGGTCAGCGCTGCAGTGAGCTGATCGCAGGCGGCGGACAGGTCTATTCCGTGGAACCCGGCGGTCCCGACGAACCGCTCGGCGAGGAACGCCGGGGAGTCGGTCACCCCATCGAGGGCGCGCCCGGCCGCGGCCGCCAGGCCATCACGGGCGCGGAGCAGGTGGGCCAGG
>Ga0335083_10011605_pt1 | contig 10581 bp, 7 predicted proteins | sample Lox_Sample_42_FD_206716 | JGI IMG/M metagenome (GOLD analysis project Ga0335083, IMG submission 206716) | Soil microbial communities from Loxahatchee National Wildlife Refuge, Florida, United States - Lox_Sample_4.2 | ecosystem: Environmental > Terrestrial > Soil > Wetlands | place: USA: Florida... | reverse complement strand
CTGGCCGACCTGCAGGATTTCGACAGCCTGCAGCTCATCACGCCCTACGACTCCCTGCTGGAACTGGTCCGCAAGCGCTTCCCGCTGGTCCCGCTGCGCCAGTTGATGCGGCATCACTTCGATTCCGTGTCGCACTGCAAGAAAGTCGTGCAGAGTACCAAGGTCCTGCTCGCCGAAACCGATGAAGTCGTGCCGCACGAGTGCTCTGAACGCCTCATTGCGGCCTGGCCCGGGCAGGTCAGCTGCGAGACCATCGCCGGTACCGACCATTTCACCATCGTCGAGCAACGAGAGACGTGGCAGTCACTTTGTCGGTTTGCGCAAAGCGTAGAGCGCACCCAGCCCGTGGCACTGCCACCCCGACCGTCGGCTGAGTCACCCCGCGAGCCACCCGCCGATCACACTGAAGAGGGGGATCCCCTCCCGCTTGCTGCATCGCGCTAGAATGCGCGCCATGAAAAGAATTGCAGTGATGGCGGCCAGTGCCGCACTGGCCGTGGCGGCGGCGGGCGTCTTGCTCGCCGGCTTCGCCGCAGTGGTCAGCCTCAGGCAGCTTCCCTCGGTCGAGTCCCTGAAGGACTACCGCCCCGACGTCCCCCTGCGCGTCTATACGAGCGACAACGTCCTGATCGGCGAATTCGGCGCCCAACACCGCGAGTTCATCCCCTTCGAGCGCATGCCGAAGCGCATGACGCAGGCGCTGCTCGCCGCCGAGGACGACCAGTTCTACGAGCACGCCGGGATCGACATCGCTGGCCTCGTGCGCGCCGCCATCGCCGACCTGGGCGAAGGCTACGCGCAGGGCGCCTCGACCATCACCATGCAGGTGGCGCGCAACTTCTACCTGTCGCGCGAGAAGACGCTCTCGCGCAAGTGGTACGAGATCCTGCTGGCCTGGAAGATCGACCAGACGCTGCCCAAGGACCGCATCCTCGAGCTTTACATGAACCAGGTCTACCTGGGCGAGCATGCCTACGGCTTCGGCAGCGCCGCGCGCGCCTACTTCGGCAAGCCGCTCGACCAGCTCACGCTGGCCGAAACCGCCATGCTGGCCGGGCTGCCCAAGGCACCTTCGACCATGAACCCCGTGGTCAACCCGCCGCGCGCCAAGCGCCGCCAGCAGTACGTGCTGGGCCGCATGCTGGCGCTCGGCATGATCTCGCAGGACGAGTACCGCGAAGCGCGCACGCAGGTGCTGCGCGTGGCCGGCACCGACTCGGCATCCTTCCCGGGCGACCTTTCCGACCACGCCGCCTACGTGGCCGAACTGGCGCGCCAGCTCGCCTACGAGCGCTTCGGCGACGAGGCGTACACGCGCGGCCTGTCGGTCTACACCACGATCTCGTCGAAGCACCAGCAGGAAGCCTGGCAGGCCGTGCAGTCGGGGCTGGCCGGCTACGCGCAACGCCACAGCAAGGCCGACACGCAGCCGCAGGCCGCGCTGATCTCCATCGACAGCACCACGGGCGCCATCGAGGCGATGGTGGGCGGCGCCGACTTCGGCAAGAGCCACTTCAACCACGCCACGCAGGCGCAGCGCCAGCCGGGCTCGACCTTCAAGCCGTTCATCTACTCGGCGGCGCTGGAGCGCGGCGTGTCGCCGGGCACGCTGATCAACGACGCCCCGCTCGACAACGGCTCGCGCTGGCAGCCCGCCAATGACGACTCGCGCTTCCTCGGCCCGGTGACGGTGCGGCAGGCGCTGGCCGAGTCGCGCAACCTGCCGGCCGTGCGCACGCTGCAGGCCATGGGCATTCCCTATGTGGTCGAGTACGCCGGCCGCTTCGGCTTCGGCCCGCGCGCGCTGCCGCGCTACCTGCCGCTCGCGCTGGGCACCGGCAGCACCACGCCGCTGCGGCTGGCGGCGGCCTACGGCGTGTTCGCCAACCATGGCCATCGCATCGAGCCGTACCTGATCTCGCGCATCACCAATGGCGACGGCAAGGCGCTGTTCGTCGCCGACACGCCGGCCGCGCCGCGCGTGATCCCCGAGCGCAACGCTTATGTGATGACGAGCCTGCTGCGCGAGGTGGTCGACACCGGCACCGGCGCGGCGGCCCACCGCGCGCTGCGGCGCAACGACATCGCCGGCAAGACCGGCACCACCAACGACTCTGTCGACGGCTGGTTCGCCGGCTTCGCGGGCAGCGTGGTCACCGTGACGTGGATGGGCTACGACGACAACCGCAGCCTGGGTGCACGCGAGTTTGGCGCCACCACCGCGCTGCCGATCTGGACCGGCTACATGCAGGCCCGCATGAACGGCGTGCCCGAGGCCGTCTTCCCGCAGCCCAGCGATGTGGTGCGCGACGGCAACGACCTGGCCTACCGCGAGTTCGTCGAGGACGGCCACGGCATCGCCTCGCTCGGCTTCCCGGCAGGGCAGCCTGCCGCCCCGGGCGTCGAGCCGGTGGCACTGCCCGCCGGCGGCGACGCCCCAGGAGCCACCGCCCCCGCCGCCGCCATGTGATGGGAGCCGCGTCCGCCGCCTTCGCGGGCTTCAGCGCGCCCTTGATCTGGCTGGTGGCCGTGCTCACCACGCTGGGCGTGCTGCTGCGCCCGCTCGGGCGCAGCGAGGCTTTCTGGGCCGTGGCCGGTGCGTTGGTCCTGTGCGCAAGCGGGCTGGTCGCGCTGCCGGTGGCCTGGGCTTCAGTGCTGCGCGGGCTCGACGTCTACCTGTTCCTCGCGGGGATGATGCTGATCTCCGAACTGGCGCGGAAGACCGGCCTCTTCGACCACGTGGCCGCGCGCGCGGTACGCGGCGCGCACGGCTCGGCAAGGCGGCTCTTCGCGCTGATCTACGGCTTCGGCACGCTGGTGACGGTGTTCATGTCGAACGACGCCACCGCCGTGGTCCTCACGCCCGCCGTGCTGGCCGCCATGCGCGCCGCGCAGATCCGCCGCCCGCTGCCGCACCTGTTCGCCTGCGCCTTCATCGCCAACGCGGCGAGCTTCGTGCTGCCGATCTCCAATCCCGCCAACCTCGTGCTGTTCGGCTCGCGCATGCCGCCGCTGGCCGACTGGCTGGCCCGCTTCGCGCTGCCCTCGGCCGCGGCCATCGTCGCCACCTTCCTCGCCCTGTGGCTGACGCAGCGCGAGGCGCTTGCCGAACGCTTCGACCATGACGTGCCCGTGCCGCCGCTGTCGCTGCAGGGCTGGCTGACGGCAGCCGGCATCGTGCTGACCGCCATCGCGCTGATGGTTGCCTCCTTCCTCGGCAGCGACCTCGGCTGGCCCACCTGCGTGGCCGGGGTGGCGACGCTGCTTGGCGTCTGCGCGACGCGGCGCGGCCTGCTGTGGCCCGCGCTGGCCGAGATCTCGTGGGGCGTGCTGCCGATGGTGGCCGGACTGTTCGTGCTCGTCGGCGGGCTCGAGCAGACCAGCATGATCGGCGCGCTGGCGCGGGAACTGCATTTGCTGTCACAGCAAGGCAGCGCGGCCGCTACCGGGGTGGCCGTGGTGCTGGTGGCGCTGGCGTGCAATGTCGTCAACAACCTGCCGGCGGGGCTGCTGGTGTCGTCGGCGCTGTCCGCCGGCCATGCTTCCGCCACCGTGACCGGGGCGATGCTGGTCGCTACGGATCTCGGCCCGAACCTCTCCGTGACGGGCTCGCTCGCCACCCTGCTGTGGCTCACCGCGCTGCGCCGCGAGGGGCTGATGGTGTCGGCGGGACAGTTCCTGCGCGTCGGACTGGTGGCGATGCCGCTCGCCCTGCTCCCCGCGCTGGCGGCACTGTTCGTCACCTGACCGGCTTGTGAGGGCGGCAGGTCTGCCATATAGTGAAGCCGGCGCCCGCCCCGGGCGCCCTTCCCTTTGCGCTGCAGACCGCTCATGGCCAACCAGGACGCGTCCCTTCCCAGCACTACCGTCGCCGCCGCCGACGACGAACCCGTCTCGGCCCGCATCCGGGCCCGCCTGACGGCCGCGCGCCAGCGCTTCCACGCCAACGACAGCATCGCCGCGCACATCGCGCCCGGCGAACTGGAAGCCTTGCAGCACGAGGTCGAGGCGCGCGTGGAAGACCTGCTGCGCGCACTGGTGATCGATGTCGACGAAGACCACAACACGCGCGAAACGGCGCGCCGCGTGGCCAAGATGTACCTGCGCGAGATCTTCGCCGGCCGCTACGCCCGCGCGCCCAGCGTGACCGAATTTCCCAACGTCGAGCAGCTCAACGAGCTGATGATCGTGGGCCCGATCCGCGTGCGCAGCGCGTGCTCGCACCACCTGTGCCCGATCATCGGCAAGCTGTGGGTGGGGGTAATGCCGAACCAGCATTCGAACCTGATCGGCCTGTCGAAGTACGCGCGGCTGGCCGAGTGGATCATGTGCCGCCCGCAGATCCAGGAAGAAGCGGTGGCGCAGATTGCCGACCTGCTGCAGGAAAAGATGAATCCGGACGGCCTGGCCATCGTCATGGAGGCCGAGCACTTCTGCATGCACTGGCGCGGCGTGCGCGACACCGACGCCAAGATGACCAACAGCGTGATGCGCGGCTCCTTCCTCAAGGATGATAAGCTGCGGCGCGAATTCCTCACGCTGCTGAACCTGAATCGAAGCTGAGAGGCTGCCATGCTTGTCCGCCTGTTGTACGCCAGCCGCGCCAACCAGCCGTTCGCAGCGGCCGACGTCGACGCAATCGCCAGCACCAGCCACACCAACAACCCGCGTCACGGCATCACCGGCGTGCTGTGCTACGGCGGGGGCGTCTACCTGCAGGCGCTGGAAGGGTCGCGCGAGGCGGTGTCGCAGCTGTTCACGAACATCGTGCGCGACACGCGCCACCACGACATCCTGCTGCTGCACTACCACGAGGTGAACGAGCGCGAGTTCGCCGGCTGGACCATGGGCTGCGTCAGCACCGCCCGCGTCAACGCGGCCACGCTGCTGCGCTTCTCGCCGACGGGCGAGCTGGACCCGTGGCACGCCACCTCCGCCGCCTCGCTGGCACTGCTGCGCGAACTGGCCGCCAGCGCCGCCGTTGCCGGGCGCCCGGCCGATCGGCCGCGCGGCTGAGGCGCCGCTTCCGGGCTGCCGAAGGGCTTTCTCCGCACCGGACCGGACCCTGTGGTCCGGCGCTTTCCACTTGCCTCCTCCGCCCAATCGCGCTAAGCTGCGCCCCGGATTGTATGCAAACTATGAACACAAAAATCCGGAGACAATGCGATGTCGATTGCGATCCAAATCCTCCCCAATGTGCTGACCGGCCTGGAATGGTCGGGCTGCGCCATGGCCATGAGCGGCTCGCTGCTGGTCGCGCTGCATAACCGCGCGTCGCGCTGGGGCTGGATCTCGTACCTGTGCTCGAACCTCGTGTGGAGCGCCTTCGCGCTGGTCACGGGCACCTACGGCCTGTTCGTGCAACAGCTCGGCTTCACCGCCACGAGTCTCTACGGCCTCTACCGTCATACGCAATACCATCGCGAGCTCGACCGCCAGCGTGCAGCCGGCACCGCAGCGGCCTGACCTGGCCTGAGCCGGCCGGGCGGGGACGCGTCGGACGCAGGGAGTTCACGCCCATTTTCGGACAACGGCGATGTCTCGGCGCCGCGTAACCCCTTACCTTAATGTCTGGGCAGACGAAAGCATCCTGCACAGACACCGATGACACCACGAAATCCCGCCCTCGACGGCAGCGGCTCCAGCGCGTCCAACGACCGCGAACCGGCGCACGACACCATCGTCCACACGGCGCAGGCCGCGGCCAGCGCGCTGTCCGGCGTCTATTGCGATACCCTGGGCACGTTCCTCCAGGCCAGCACCGCCGTGCCGCTGCCGCGCGCGGCACGCGCCCTTTACGGACTGGCCCGCCTGCGGCAGTGGCGCGCCATCGACCTCCCTCCCGGGGAAGCCTGCACCGCAGGCAACTGGCTGGCGCTGCAGCGCGGCGTGGTCGAAGGCGTGGCCGCCAACCATGCGCTGGCGCTGCACCGCGAACTGTGGGCAGGCTGCACGCGCCGCCTCGCCCACGAGCGCGACATGGCGCTGCAGGTGGCCATGGTCATCACGCTGGGCTGGAACGACCTCGCCCGCTTCCTGCTGCAGACGTGGTTCGGCGAGAACAGCGGCCTGGCCGGCGGCAAGCCGCTCACGGGCGTCGACGGCATGATCGTGCGCATCGCCGGCGAAGCGCTCGACGTGCCGGTGGTCGGCGCCATCTTCAAGCGCAGCGACAACCTGCTCGGGAAAGTGGTGCATCACTGGCGGGACACCTCCGACAACGTGGCGCAACTCGGCCGCAAGTTCGCCGACCGGCACCTGCAGCAATGCCGGCTCGATACGGGCGACAGGCTCTACGAGTTCGACCATCCCGTCGAACAGGCGATGCCGGTGGAGATCCTGATGCTGCTGCGCCTGCGCGGCTGCACCTGCGTGCCGCGCTGGCTGCGCGAGCATGCCGCCTTCCAGCATCCCGCTGCCACGCTCGGGCCGCCCGGCGCGCCGAGCCAGTCCGAACGTTGCGCGGAGTTCATCCATCGCAGCAAGCGCATGCTGCCCCACTACGCCGCCCTCGACGACGTGCTGACGCGCGAGATGCGCGCCTGATCCCCCGCCGCGCGCCCCTGACGCGTCCGATGACGCGGCATCGCCTGCTGACCTGAGGCAAGACGTGCACCGTCACAGGGCCGCTAAGCTGGCGTCGTTGTGCGTGTCTCGGGGGAACTTTTCCACGCACTATCGCGCAGATCAATAACAGCAGGCAAAAACTAGTAGAAATGCGATTTCGTAGCGTCAGGCTGCACGCGAAAATGCATTTCTTTGCGCGAAGGGTCTGGCACGTTTGCCAGGGAACGGGAACGAGGCATGACGGCAAAAACTATCCGGGTCGCCCTCGCGGACGACCATCCGCTTGTGGTCGTGGCGCTGCGCGACTGCCTGCAAAGGACACCCGGCTTCGAAGTCGGGTGCGAGTGCACCAACGGCAGTGAACTGATCGATGCGCTCGATGCCAATCCGGTCGACGTGGCGATCACCGATTTCAGCATGGGCCACGGCGACACTTCGCTCGACGGCTTCAACCTGCTGCGCCGCCTGTGCCGGCGGCATCCGGGCACGCGCATCGTCATCGTCAGCGCGCAGACCAATCCGGGCGTCATCATGCGCGCCATGAAACTCGGCGCGCGCGCCTTCGTCAGCAAGGAAGACGAACTCGACGAGATCGTGCGCGCGTGCATCCACGTCTGCCTCGGCAACGGGCATTTCTATTCGCCCTCGATTCGCGCCACGCTCGACGACGCCGCGGCCATGCTGGCGCCCTCCACCGACCTGACGCTGCGCGAGCTCGAGGTGGTGCGGCTCTACGCGCAGGGCTTCCAGCTCAACGAGATTGCGGGCAAGCTCGGCCGTTCGGTCAGCACGATCTCGAGCCAGAAGACCGTCGCCATGCGCAAGCTCGGCATCCAGACCAACACCAGCCTGATCCGCTACGCCTACGAGAATGGACTGATCTGAGCGGACGGATCGAATTCCCAGGCAAGTCCCGGTCGATGAAACTGACCGACTCGCGACCGCTTCTCGCCAAACTCCCAACCAGCTTCCGACTCCGAGGATCCGGGCCGATGCAGCAAGTCCTCGACCGTACCCAGCAATCGCTGGCACAGGCGTTCGCGTCGCTCGACAAGAACGCCCGGCGCCAGCAGTACCTGTATTACTGGACCATCGCCATCCTGATTGCCATCGTGCTGTTCGCCGCCCTGCTGCTCGGCGGGCTGGCGGCGGCGCGGCACCTCGATTACCGGCGCAGCCACGTGGCGCAGTATGTCGGCACCGTGGCGATGGTGCTGCAGGGCGAGGCGTCCTTCCTGCGCCGCACCGACCTGTCGGTGCGCTACTTCCGCGAGACCCGCGGGCCCGAGGTCGCGCCGCCCGAGTTGCTGCGGCAGGTCCGCGAGTCGGGCGTCGCCACCGCCGTGGGCGACGCGACCGGGCAGGCATTCCAGATCCTCGTCCCGCCAGCCATCCGCAGCGCATGGGGCAAGGCCCAGCCGCGCGAACTCTGGCGCCAGATGCAGATCGGCGCCGCCATGCTCGCCACGCAGCAGGCCTTCGACCTCGATCATCGTGCCTACATGATCGGGCTGACCGAGGAAATCGGACTCATCGTGCCGGCCGCCTCGACCTCCGGCGGGCAATCGATGCCCGTGACGCCGGACGTGGTGCCCTTCATGCGCGAGACGCTGATGCGCGAGGTGCGCGCGCGTACCGGCCACGACGTGCCCGCGAAAGGCGAGCAGGTGTGGGTCGGCCCGATGCTCGACGCGGTGCAGGGCACGCGCGTGATGACGCTGGTCTCGGCCGCCTACGCGGACGATGCGCCCATCGCGCTGGTGGCCGCCAGCATCCCGGCCGAGGACTTCCTCGAGGACCTGAGTCGCCCGCGCGACCCCGCACTGCTCCTGCTGGTCAATGCCGACGAGCAGATCATCGACGTCTCGCCCCAGCCCTCCGAAGCGCAGATGGCGGCCGGGTTCAAGGAGATCCTCGCGCTGGCGCGCGGCCGTCACGACGACAAGCTGCAGTACGCGCCGGGCGGGGTCATGCTGGCACAGACGCTGCCGCGCGGCTTCGGCGCGCTGGTCTATTACCTGCCCTACCGCACGCTGGCGGGGGCGCTGGTGGTCGAGCTCATTGCCATCGCGGCGGTGGCGCTGCTGCTGATCGGGGCCATCCTGCTGACCGCCCGCTACTGGGACCGCCACCTGCTGCGCCGCGGCCATGCCGAGGCCCGGCGCGCGCTGGAGAGCGAGACCATCAACCAGGTGGTCGTCAGCGCCTCGCCGATCGGGCTGTGCATCGTGCGCCAGTTCGACCACGTCATCCTCACGTCGAACCTGCTGGCCGAGACGCTGCTGAAGCGCGTGGCCGGCAGTGCGCTGCCGGCCAGCGTCACGAGCGGGCTGCGGCAGGATGCCAAGGCCGCGGAAGGCAGCCCCCTGGCGTCGGTCGCGCAATGCACGGTGCAGGCACCGCAACGCGACGGCAGCGATGCGCCCCAGTTCCTGCAGGTCACCTACACACCGGCGCGCTATCGCGACGACAACGTGCTGTTCTGCGCGATCCAGGACGTGACCGCGCAGAAGGCGCTGGAAGCGGAATTGCGCGCGGCCACGCTGGCCACCGAGACCATGATGCGGGTGCGCTCGAACTTCTTCGCGTCGATGAGCCACGAGATCCGCACCCCGCTCAACGCGCTGCTCGGCAACCTCGAACTGCTCGCGCGCAGCCCCGGCCTCGAGGCGCACGCGTCGCGCCTGAAGGCGCTCGGCATGGCGGCGGACGGGCTGCTGCGCATCGTCAACGACATCCTCGACTTCTCCAAGATCGACGCCGGCAGCATGAAGCTGGTCCCGGCGCCGTTCTCGCCGCTGGACGCGCTCGAAAGCCTCGCGCTGTCCTGCGCACTGTCGCGCGCCGATACCGCCGTGCAGTTCCGCGCGCTGCTCTCGCCCACGCTCGACGTGGAACTGACCGGCGACCGCGCCCGGCTGGCGCAGGTCATCAACAACCTGCTCAACAACGCCTTCAAGTTCACCGCCTCCGGGCGCGTGACGCTGCACGCGGACCTGCGCCCCGGCGCCGGGCCGGACACGTGGCTGCTGCGCTGCCGCGTCAGCGATTCGGGCATCGGCATGTCGCCCGGACTGGTCGCGCGGATCTTCCAGCCATTTGTGCAGGGCGACGAGGTCACGGCCAGCCGCTATGGCGGGACCGGGCTCGGATTGTCGATCTGCGCCAGGCTGTGCGAACTGATGGGCGGCGAAATCGCCGTCGAAAGCGTGCAGGGCGTGGGCAGCGCCTTTACCGTGACGGTGCCGCTGACCGTGGGGCCCGGCACGCGGACCAGCCGGCCGGCGCCGGAGCGCGACGGCAGCGTGCTTATCGTCTGCCCGGATGAAGAGGTCGGCAGCCATCTCGAGACATGGCTGAACGCCGCGGGCTGGCGCAGCAGTTGCCTCGCGTCGGTGGCCGCGGCGCGGGAGAACCTGCGGCACAACCAGCCAGACGCGGTGGTGGTCAGCGGCGATATCGAGCGCGCTGCCGTCGCCGCGCTGGGCACGGTGCGCCCGGTCGACATCGTGTGGCTCACGCAAGATGGACCCGACACGCCGTACCGCCACGCCGATGGCGTGCTGGAGGTGACGGCCTTCGGCCACCGCGCGCTGCTGTCGGCGGTCGATATGGCCGCCGGCGGCGACCAGCCGGCACCCGACAGTGCGCCGCCCAGGGCCGCACTGCCTGCCCCGATCGCCACCGCGCCGGGGCTCACCATCCTGGTTGCCGAGGACAACCCGCTCAACCAGACGCTGATCAGCGAGCAATTGCAGGTGATCGGCTCGCGGGCCATCCTCGCCAGCAACGGCAAGCAGGCGCTGGCGCTGCTCGAGCACATGACCGTCGACGCGGTGCTCACCGACATCCACATGCCGGTGATGAACGGCGAGGAACTGCTGGCGGCCATCCGCGAGCGTCATCCCGGGCTGCCGGTGCTGGCCTTCAGCGCCGTCACGCGCAACGAGCAGGAGGATTGCTGGATGCGGCGCGGCTTCCACGGCTATCTCGGCAAGCCGGCCTCGCTGCGTG
>Ga0335083_10011604_pt1 | contig 10581 bp, 11 predicted proteins | sample Lox_Sample_42_FD_206716 | JGI IMG/M metagenome (GOLD analysis project Ga0335083, IMG submission 206716) | Soil microbial communities from Loxahatchee National Wildlife Refuge, Florida, United States - Lox_Sample_4.2 | ecosystem: Environmental > Terrestrial > Soil > Wetlands | place: USA... | reverse complement strand
TTTCGGTAACAGCGATCGCCGGCCGGCCTGGTCCCCCGACGGTCGCCTGGTCGCCTTCATCCGGGACAGCGGCGGCACCAGCACCGTGCGGGCGCGCCCCGCCGACGGCAGCGGCGCCGAGCGGTTACTGGTACGGCTCGACCGTCTGGTTCAGGAGGTCACCTGGTCCCGCGACGGCGGCTGGCTGATCATGCGCACCGACAACGGGACCACGGGCGCCGGAGACATTCTCGGCGTCCGTACCAGCGGAGACACGACGCCGGTGCCGCTCGCGTCTAGCCCCTACACCGAGCTGCATCCCGCCCTGTCCCCCGACGGCCGCTGGCTGGCCTACAGCTCAAACGAATCCGGGACACCCGAGGTGTACGTCCGCCCTTTCCCCAATACCGCGAGCGGTCGCTGGCAGATTTCGAACAGTGGCGGTACCGCGCCGCGTTGGTCGCCCAACGGCCGCGAGCTGTACTTCCTTACCGGCAACGGCGCCCAGCTCATGGCGGCGCAGTTCGCCACGACGCCGACGTTCGCGGTGTTGTCGGTCCACCCGCTGTTCGACGCGTCGCGGTTCATCATCGACGCCTTCCATCAGTCCTACGACGTCACACCGGATGGCCGCTCCTTCCTGTTCCTAGTCTCGCGTGGCGGAGTGACGGCGACCGTGCCTCAGATGGTCTGGGTGGACAACTGGTTCCAGGACCTGCGGGGGCGGCTGGCGCACTAGCAGCGGTCGGACTACGCCTTGCGCGTGTAGTGGAACAGCTTCGAGCCAGTTTGGCCGTTCTCCGTCCAGGTCCACTCTTCGCTGAAGTGGTCCTTGTCCTCGATCGTGACGGTGAGATGGTGCATGTGGCCGGCCGTGGGGCTCTCGAGGTTCGTCGCGCCGACAAAGGAGAACGAGAAGGTCTTCGTGTCCGCGCCCACCGCCTCGGTCTGCATCCGCGGCTGATTCCCCGCGCTGCAGTAATGAGTAACGGCAAGGCGGGCGCCGTCGGGGGTGAACAGGGTGATCATCTCCGGCTCATCACCCGTCTTCAGACGGGCGAGCAGCGCGGTGCCGCCCGACACGAGCTGATAGGAAGCATGGACCGGTTTACCCTCGACCATCCCGTCCCACTCTCCGACGAGCGATTTCAACTGGTCGAAACCGGGAGTCGAGGCGGGGGCCGGCATCTTCCCTTGCGCCGCGCTCCCGAACCCGACGCCGCCCATCGCGATCGCGGCGATCCACAGTGATTTCATGGCGTTCACTCCATCTGGGGGTCGTGAGAAAACTGCCCGGGCGATCCCACTTGTCAAATTTCCCCTCCCCTCCCGCAGCCTTCTATCTTCGTACTCATGCCGGATTCGCGGCTCTCCAAATCGCGGTTCCTCGCGGGTCTGCAGTGTCACAAGCAGCTGTGGTGGGAGGTCCACGAGTCCGAGGCTCCCGAGCTCGAGCCCGACCCGGGTCTCGAAGTCCTGTTCCTGCAGGGGCGGTTGGTGGAAGCCGCGGCACACGAGCGGTTTCCCGGAGGCGCCCTGGTGGAACGCCGGGGCGGACTTGAGGCGACGGCCGAGCTGGTGGCGAACGGTGCGCCAGCAATCTTCGAGGCGGCGTTCGAGGCCGATGGCGTCTACGTGCAGGTGGACGTGCTCGCGCGCATGGACGGCGCCTATTGCCCCATCGAGGTGAAAGCGGCCACCCGGCTCAAGGACGAGACCATTCCGGACGTCGCCATCCAGGCGCACGTGCTGCGGCGCAACGGCCTGCCGGTGCCGCGCACCGAGGTGATGTACCTCAACCCGCGCTGCCGCTACCCCGACCTCACCGACCTGTTTCGCCGCGTGGATGTGACGGACCGAGTGGAGGAGCTGCTCCCCCGGATCCCCGAGCTGCTCGAGGCTCAGCGCCGCGCCCTCGCGGGCGACCTCCCCACTGTTCCGACCGGGGACCATTGCACCGCCCCGCGAGCCTGCGCCTTCCTCGCCCGCTGCTGGCCGGTCCTGCCGGACCACCACGTCAGCACGCTCTACGGGATCCAGCGCAAACGTCTGCGCGCGTTGCTCGAGGGCGGGTTCACGACCCTGGCCGAGCTGCCGAGCGACCTGGAGTTGTCGGCGATCCACGCGCGCCAGGTGCGCGCGGTCCGGGAGGACCGGCTGATCGTCGAGCCGACGCTCGCAGGCGCGCTCGACCTGTTGCCGCCGGGAGAGCCGGTGGCGTTCCTGGACTTTGAGACTGTGGGCCTCGCCATTCCGATCTGGAATGGGTGCCGGCCCTGGGAACATGTCCCGGTGCAGTTCAGCTGTGAAACCGTGGATCGGCGTGGACACGTGGCGCACCATGAGTTCCTGCCGGAAGCGCCGCCCGATCCCCGGACCGCCGTGGCCGCCGCGGTGGTCGCCGCGTGCCGCGACGCCCGCTGGGTCATCGCCTACAACTCGTCGTTCGAGCGGGAGTGCCTGAAGCACCTCGCCCGGGCGGCGCCCACGCTCGCCGACCAGTTGGAGGGCGTCGCCGACCGGCTCGTGGATCTATTGCCGCTCGTCCGCAACCACGTGTATCACCCGGCGTTCGGCGGGAGCTTCGGCTTGAAGAGCGTCGTAGCGGCGCTGCTTCCCGACCACGCCTACCGTAGTCTGGAGATCTCGGACGGCGAGCAAGCGACGGTCGCGCTGGCGCGGATGTACCTCGAGAAGGGGGGATTCACGGCGGAGCGACGGGAGGCGCTGCGCGCCTACTGCCGCCACGACACCGTGGCGCTGGTGCGGCTGGTCGAGCGGCTACGCGGGCTCGCCGGCGGCCTCCCGGGTGGAGGAGATCAGATCGAGCTGTTCTGAAGCCAGCGCCTTGTCCACGGACGAGAGGGCGGCCAGCTCATGGCGCCGCACGAAATCCGCCGCGAAGGCGCGCAGATCGTTCCAATCGGTGTACTCATAGTCCCGCGTCGTGTCCGTGTCTCCGCCGGCTTCCGCCACGATCCGCTTCATCGCCATCCGCTTGAGCCAGCCGTACCGCGTGAAGGGCACGGCCCCCGCTACGAGCCGGCTCGAGGCGGGCCGCCAGCCGCAGCGATCGAGGAACTTCTGCATGATGTGTTCCGCGTCGGCGCGGGCTTCGGGCCGGCGCTCCACCACCGCGAGGCAAACCGACAGGAACGCGCTGGGCCGCGCGTTCAAGGCCGCTGCGTGAGCGCGCACCCAGCGCTGGACCGGCCGCTGGTACTCACCGATGTGCAGCGAGGCGGCGACGATGACCCCCTGATACTCCTCGGGCCGGTCGGACACCGTCGCCTCCGCGGCGTCGACCACGTCCACGCGACATCCTTCGTTCTGCAGATCATCCCGGAGCGCCTCGGCGATCTTCCGTGTGTGACCGTCGGTCGTGCCGTACAAGACCAGGATACGGGACATGGCGCAGCCCCCTTCGTTTTCTGAAGAGTGCGCGCACCGCGGTGAAGACTCCGTGAGGCGAGGGTGAGGGGACTTCAGTCCAGCGCGGATCGCACCGCTGCGACCAGCCGGTCGGCGCGCGACCGTGTTTCCGCTTCGCTCCAGGCGAGACCGATCGGCGTGGAGAGCGCCCGGCTCATCCAGGCGTCCGATGCCGGGAAGCGCTTGGTAGCGTACTGGGCCATGGCCTCCTGCAGCTGCGGAGCCCAGGGTGACAAAGTGACCGCCCCCTTCAGGTGGTCCCAGCGGCGGAAGTAATGCCAGTTGTTGTCGTACCAATGCATGGCGACCAGCCCCGCCTGCTTCATGGCGGCGGCGGCGGCGCGGGCGTAGCGTTCCTCGGGCAGGAAGAAGGTCAGGAACGCGGCATTGTCGCCGGCCGGATCGGGCAACCGGCGGAACGCGATCCCTCCCCCCGGGACCCCCGCGCTGCCGAGGGCGTCTTTCAGGACGCGCTTGTTGCGACGCTGGATTTCGAGAAACCGCGGCAGCTTGCGCAGTTGCGCGAGCCCCACCGCCGCGTGCAGCTCGGAGATGCGGTAGTTGTACCCCAGGAACGGATGCTCGTCGGCTCCCCGATCGGCTCCCAGGTGGTCGTGGCCGTGATCGGCGTAGCCGTCGCAGCGCCGCCAGAGCTTCTCGTCGTCGGTCACGACCGCGCCCCCTTCGGCGCAGGTGACGGTTTTGACGAAGTCGAAAGAGAATGCGCCGGCTTGTCCGATCGTGCCGACGGCGCGCCCCTTGTAGCTCGCGCCGATCGCCTGGCAGGCGTCCTCGAACAACACGAGGTGGCGTTCCCGGCAGATCGCGGCCAGGAGGTCGAGGTCGGCCATGGCGCCGCACATGTGGACCGGCATCACCACCCGGGTGCGCGGGGTGATCGCGGCGCGCACGGCTTCAGGTGCGAGGGTGAGAGTGTCGTCGATGTCGGCGAGCACCGGCGTGGCGCCGACCGACAGCACCGCCTCGAAGCTCGCCACGAAGGTGAACGTGGGGAGAATCACTTCATCCCCGGCGCCCACGCCGAGCGCGGCGAGCGCGGTGGTGAGCGCCGACGTCCCGCTCGAGGTCAGCAGGGCATGGCGGGCGCCCAGGGCGCGGCACAGCTCCGCCTCCAGCTCCCGCGCTTTCCACCGTCCCCGCCGAGCGGCGTCGAACCCGTAGCGCATGAAGATCCCGCTTTCCAGGACCTCCTGGACCTCACGGCGCTCTTCCTCTCCGAACAGCTCGTATCCCGGCACGGCGGCCTCGTTCCCGTTACAGCCGCGCGAACATGGCGCGCAACCGCTCGCGGGTCATCTGCTGTTGCCAATCGGGGCCCAGCGCGTTCTGCCACAGCGGGCCCAGGCCCAGCGACACGGTCACCATCTTGTCCAGCTGATCAGGGGTCAACTGCTTGGTCACGCCCCGCGGCAGCTCGATCCGGTGCTTCGCCAGCATCTCCCGGAATTCCCGCACCCCTTCCGGGTAGAACTCCTGCAGCTGATTGAAGACGATGCAGTTGCCGATGCCGTGGCGAAGCCCGAGCACGAACGCGAGGCCGTAGCTCATGGCGTGCGCGACTCCCACTTGCGAGAGCGCGATACTCATCCCGCCCGCGTAGGAGGCCATCATCAGCCGCTCGTCCGAGTCGCCGTCCCAGATGTCCTTGGTGAGGAACACCTCGCGGCAGAGCTGCAGCGCCGTTTCTCCGTAAGTCCGGCTGAAGGCGTTCAGAAACGAGCCGTTCAGCGATTCGATGCAATGGATGTAGCAGTCCATCCCGGTATAGAACCGCTGCGCCGGCGGCGCTCCCGCGATCAGATCGGGGTCGAGCACGACCTGGTCGAACGGCGTGAAGTCGGAGTTCAGCCCGAGCTTCTTGGTCGGGCCGGTGAGCACCGTGGTGCGCGAGACTTCGGCGCCGGTGCCGGAGAGCGTGGGGATCCCCACCTTGTAAACGCCGGGCTCGCGCACCAGGTCCCAGCCCTGGTAATCCGCGGCGGACCCCGGGTTCGTCAGCATCAGGGAAATCGCCTTGGCGAGATCCAGCGTGGATCCGCCGCCGACGCCGACGATCCCGGCGACGCTTCCACACTCCGCCCGGATGCGGTCCCGCAGCGAGTCCACCTGCGCCGTCGTCGGCTCGTGGGAGACGTCGGCATAGAGCACCCGGTCGCAGGGGCGCACCGGGAGGCGTTTCGTGAGGGCCGGCTTGTCTTCGAAAAAGTGATCCACCAGGAAAACGACCGCGGAGCCGTCGCCGCGGCGCGGGGCCAGAATCTCGTCGAGCTGGGTGATCGCCCCCCGCCCGTAGACCACATAGCCCACCAGCTTGAAGTTGCGATACGCGGTCACAGGAGCTGCTCCGCGCGGGCCAGATCGTCCGGAGTGTCGATCTCGACCCCGGGAAACTCCGTGATCACCATGCGGATCCCCATCCCATGCTCCAGATAGCGCAGGGCCTCGATCTTCTCCGCACGCTCGAGCGGCCCCGGGGCGAGTTTGGCGAAGGTCAGCAGGGCTTCGCGGCGAAAGGCGTACACCCCGACGTGCTCGTAAAAGGGCGGCTCGGCCGCGCGATCCCGCAGGTAGGGAATCGGCGAGCGGGAAAAGAACAGCGCGTTCATCTCCTGGTCCACGACCACCTTCACGCAGTTGGGGTTGGCCACGAGAGCGGGATCGGCGAGCGGCCGCATCAACGACCCGACCCGGACCGCCCGATCCGCGAACACCGCGAGCAGCCGCTCCAGCGGCTCCCGTTGGGTGAACGGCGTATCGCCTTGCACGTTGAGGACGACGTCGGCAGCCAGCGACTCGGCCACTTCGGCGATCCGGTCGGTGCCGCTGTCGTGCGACCGGGTGGAGCGCACCGCGCGCCCCCCATGACGCACGATCTCCTCCTCGATCGCCTCACTGTCACAGACCACCAGCACGTCGTCGAACAGGCGCGTCGCCGCCACCGACTCGTAGGTGCGACGGATGACCGTCTTTCCCCCCAGGGTGGCAAGCAGCTTGCCGGGGAACCGGGTCGCGCCGAGGCGCGCGGGAATGAGAGCAACCGCCGTCATACGGGGGGGAATCTAGTGTCCTCCCGACAGGCGTGCGGGTGTGCCGCGGGGAGGACGGAGCGACTCGATTCCCAAGGCCATCCACCCGCGGTCCGGTTCTGGCATGGCGGTGATCCACCCGAACCCGAGGCCGTCCTATGCCAACCCAGACCCTCGCCAAGAGCCAGCAGCGGATCCTCAACTGCATCCCCTCGCGGAACCCCGAGGCCGACTGGCTCCTCGCGCACGCCCGCGCGGGGACCATCCTCGCGGGGCTCGCGACCCTGCCCCGATCGGTGGACCTGCGCGCCTCCTGGTGGCGGATCGGCGACCAGGGGAGCACCGGGTCCTGCGTCGGCTGGGCCACAGCCGATTCGGTGCTGCGCTGGCACTTCGTGAAGTCGGGCCGCCTGCCACGCGGCGACCTCCTGTCGGTCCGTTTCATCTGGATGGCGTCCAAGGAAACCGACGCCTACGAGGCTCGCCCCACCACGTTCATCGAGCTGGAGGGAACGAGCCTGAAGGCCGCGCTGGATATCGCCCGCAAGTTCGGCGTGGTGCGGGACATCGAACTGCCGTTCGGCGCGGCCACCCTGTTCCCCGGCGAATCGAACGCCTTCTACGCCCTGGCGTCCCGGCTCAAGATCGGGAGTTACTACAACCTGGGGTCCAACCTCGCGAGCTGGCGCACCTGGCTCGCGTCCCCCGGCGGCGGGCCGATTCTGATCCGGCTGGGGGTCGACGCGACCTGGGACGACGCGCGCCGCAGCGGCGGCAACCTGGACGTGTACCGGCCGGACACCGTCCGCGGCGGGCACGCCGCGGCGCTGGTCGGGTACACCGCCGACCGATTCATCGTGCGGAACAGCTGGGGCCCGGCCTGGGGCGACCACGGGTATGGCTACGCGTCGCTCGGGTACGCACAGGCGGCGTTCGTCGAGGCGTACGGGGTAGCCCTGTGATGACGATCGCCGTCGTCGGTCCCTGGGTGTTGCTCGTCCTTGGCACCGCGGGGGTCGTGACCGGGATGTGGACCACGCTGCGAGGCCGGCAGGGCGCCGGCCCGTTTCTCCTGCTCGTATTCGGCGCCTTGCTCGCCGGCGTGGGCGTCTACGGTCCGGTGTTTCTCGGCTCCTACGATGCGTTCGTCAAAGCCGTCGTCCCGATGACGACGACCGCGGACCGCGCCACCTACTCTCAGGCGTTCGACAAGGTCGGCAGTGGGGCGCTTTCGCCCAATTTGGCCGACCTCGCTCTCTCCTACGCGTTGCGCAATCCCATCGCCGGGATGGACACCCTCCTCGATTCGGCGGCGCACCGGGCGAGCGATCCCGACGGCGCACGATCGCTCGAGACCGCGCGCGCCGCGTTCCAGGCGCAGCAGCGCGCGGCGGCCGAGGCGGCCAGCGCGATTCTCGCCGCGCCGAATCCCGCGTCCCATCTGGAATCGCTCGATCCCACGACGCGGGCCCTCGTCGCGCGGCGGCTCGACGCCCTGCCGGACACGACGTTGCGACGGGCGGGGATCGCGCGGGGGGAGCTGAGCGGGATGATCCGAATGGCTGCGCCCTGAACGGGCGACGGACCCTGTTAATTTCTTCAGATGCACGAAACCTTCACCATCCGGCTCGCGACCCCAGCGGACGCGGCGACCCTGGCCCGGCATCGCGTTTCCATGTTTCGCGACATGGCTGACCTGCCCCCCGACCAGGCAGGCGCCCTCGAATCCGCCGCTCGGCGGGACCTCCAGGCATGGCTCGAGACGGGAACCTACGTCGGCTGGGTCGCGAGCCCCGCGGATCGGCCGGCGGAGATCATCGCCGGCGCCGGAGTGCAGCTGCGGCCCCTGCTGCCCCGCCCCCGGCCGGGCCACCCCACGATCCGGGAAGGTCCCGAGGGGATCGTGCTGAACGTCTACACCGAGCGTCGCTGGCGCCGGCGCGGAGTCGCGCGGCGCTTGATGGAGACGATCATCGCCTGGACGCACGGCCACGGCGTGGCGCGGCTCGTGCTGCATGCCTCCCCCGAAGGCCGCCCGCTGTACGAGCAGATCGGGTTCGAGGCGACGAACGAGATGCGCTATACCCGGGAGCTGTGAGCCGGGCGGCCGCTATATTGGTCGCGCCGTGACCTCCAACGTCCCGTTCGTCCTGCGCCGTCCCTGGCTGCTCACCCGCGAGCTGCTGCAGAGCCGGGCGCATCCCGACGTGGCGCCGCTCGAGGCCATCGGTGATCCCGAGACCTTCGTCTGGCGCATCCTGCCGCACGCCGCCCGGACGTTCGCCGCCTGCATCACGCTGCTCCCCGCCGAGTTCGCCCGGGCCGCCGCGGTCGGGTATCTGTATTGTCGCATCCTCGACACCTACGAGGACCTGATCCCCGTTCCACGGGAGCGCGAAGACGCGCTGGCGCAATTCGGCCGCCGCTTTGAGGCGCCGGTCGGCGCTCCCCCGCGTCCCGCGCCCACGCTCGCCGCAGAACGGGCGCACGACCAACGCGATCGCACCCACGTCCTGCTGGTGAACCGCTGCCAGCTCCTCGACGAAGTCTTCCTGACCCTCCCGCCGCCGGTGCGGCGCCACATCGCCGAGCTCGTGGCCGCAATGGCGGAAGGGATGATCTGGTCGTCCCGGGCGTTCGCGAGTCAGGGTGGCGTCCTGGTGGATGCCGGGCAGCTGAGCCGCTACTGCCGCAATGTGATCGGCCTCCCGTTCCTGTTCGGGGTCCGGCTGCTGCTCGAGCAGCGCACGGGGGAAGAAGTGACGGAAGGATTGCGGGAGGATTGTCTGGTGGCAGGGGAGATGGTGCAGCTCGCCAACATTACCCGGGACATCGAGAAGGATCTACGGAGGGGCGTGGCCTACCACCCGGCGCTCACGTCCGACCTGGGCCGGTCCGATACGGATGATCCCGCGCTGGCGCAGCGCATCCGCGATGTGCGTGAGGAGCTATTGGTGCGCGCGCTGCGCCTCGCGCCGGCTTACGAGCGCATGATGCGCTCGCTGCCGCTTCCGGCGGTGAGCATGGCGCGCGCCTCGGGCGTCCTGATGCTGCTGTTTACGGATCGTTACTACCGTTCGTGCGCCCGGCGCGTCGCCAGGACCCCCTGGCCCGGCCCCGAGTCGACGTTGACGCTGATGCTGTTGTCGTTCGGGCATACGGTGTCGCGAGGATGGTCGGAGCGGACGGTGCGGTCTGTGACTGAGCGGATGGTTGAGTTCGCCGGCTGATTGCTATCAGCTCTCAGCTCTCAGCTGTCAGCTAGCTGAGAGCTGAGAGCTGAGAGCTGACAGCTGAGTGCCGTCTTGCTTCAGGGCTTCGGTTCAGCTACAAGCTTCGGCGGATGCTCCGTGAACGTGTACGAATAGCCGGTGCACTTCACGTTCGTGTTCGTGGGCTCGAACATCCCGGCCGGGTTCTCCTTGAACAGCCAGACGTGCAGATCGTAGTGGCTCATGTCGGCGGACATCAGCGGCTCGTGTCCCGCCATCGGCCCCTGCAGCGGATGCCCGAGGAGCGAGGGGCGCTGCTTGACGCCCGTCATGAGCGGCACGAACCATTCCGCCCCGACCAGCACCAGCTTGTCGCCCTGCGGCTCGTACAACAGAACCGGGGGATGGGCGGGATCGGGGGTCGCCGAGACCATCTGCATGTTCAGGAAATGCACTCCCATGCTCCCCGGCTTGTACGGCATTTCACCGGGACCGCCGGCCTGCGCGATCGTCACGCAGCCAAGCGTGGAGAAGTACCCGTCGCGGATGGCGGCGACCGGGTCCTGGTACTTCTTCAACGCCACCCGCAGGCTGTCGAGGGCGGCAGCGTCGTTCGCTTGAGCCGAGAGCGGCGCGGTGAGGCCTGCGGCGGCGCAGAAGACGAGTGAAGCGGCAACCAGGGATTGGGCGCTCTTGTGCACGGAACCTCCGAAAGGGTTGGGGCGCTGGCCCGTGAAGCTGTCGTGAGTCAGCGCCCCAGGCAAGGGGCCTTGGGTCCCCTTACTTCGCCGGATGGCTCAGCGAATACACCCATGCCGCGACGGCTTTGAGCTGATCGGGGGTGAGCTTCGCCCCGCCCATCGGCGGCATCGGCCCGGCCGCCTCTTTGGGCTGCGGCACACCCTGCTCTA
>Ga0335083_10011603_pt1 | contig 10581 bp, 8 predicted proteins | sample Lox_Sample_42_FD_206716 | JGI IMG/M metagenome (GOLD analysis project Ga0335083, IMG submission 206716) | Soil microbial communities from Loxahatchee National Wildlife Refuge, Florida, United States - Lox_Sample_4.2 | ecosystem: Environmental > Terrestrial > Soil > Wetlands | place: USA: Florida... | reverse complement strand
CGTGCGGAAGTTGTGGAACCAGTGCTCGCGGCTACAGGAAAATTTCGCGCGATTCGGTTGCTCGGCGCCAGTCAACGCGCGAAAGCTGTACCGGAGTCGAAGCCCATGGCGACTGCGGCGGGTAAATGAGCCGAAGGTCTATTCAGAAAAGACCGCGTGTTAGCGTCCTGATTCCCGCTTTCAATGCGGGCCGCTACATCGAGGCGACGCTGGCTTCGGCGCTCGGACAGACCGAGCCAGATCTGGAAATAGTAGTTGTTAACAACGGGTCGAGTGACGACACGGAGGATCGGCTGCGGGCCTGCACCGATCCACGGTTGTGCGTCATCAACCAAGCCACTCCTGGGCTCGCTGCGGCGCTGAATGCCGCGATCTTGGCCGCCCGCGCGGACTACATTGCTTTTCTCGATGCTGACGATATTTGGCTGCCGGGCAAGCTCGCCCTGCACCTCGTGGCTCATCAAGAGCGCCCGGAGATCGACGCAACATTCTCCTGGGTGCGGATAATAGACTCCCAGGGGCGGCCGGTGCGCATGCCTAGTCCGCGCTGGCGCGGCTCGGTGAATTTCTTCCACTTACTCACGGATTTCTCAATTCGCACGATGTCCGCGATTGTCATGAAGCGCCAGGCCGCTCTCCGGGCGGGTCTGCTCGATCAAGCTTTGAGCCGCTGCGTGGATATCGATTTTTTGTTGCGCGTCACCTTGCTGCGCCCGGACAATATCGTTGCCGTTCCCCAGGTGTTGAACTTGTACCGGCGGCACGATGCACAGCGCACCTCGGACTGGTCGATGATTCGCGGGGGTTGGAGCGAACTGCTCGAAAAGATGAGGGCGCTGGCGCCCGATCAGACGGCGAAGGTCGAAAGAATGGCTTCCAGCAACATGTATCGCTACTTCGCTTTCCTCGCCTACGTGTCCGGAGATTTTCACGAAGCAACACGATTGGCCGCGCGGAGCTTCGCTCTGTCGCCGGGGCGGTTTTTCCTGGACAGGCGAAACTGGGAAATGAGCGCCGCAGTGATCGCGAGTCGGATCATGCCAACGCATGCGCTTACGGTCCTGGAACATTGGGCAGGATTCGATCGGCCAGGAAGTAAGCGCCGTGCCGAATGGTCAACTCCGCGGCACGATAAGACACCAGAGCTTCCGGCTAAATTAGATGAGGCGGCTTTCGCGTCCAGATTGCCGGTGCTGAAGGTCGAACGCCGGGCACGCACCCGATCCGCAAGCGGATTTTAACACCACCACCCACCGACGCTCCCGCTCCGGTTTTTATTTGGGCGGGACCAATGCTACGCTGAGGGCGTCAGCCAGCAGCATGAAATCTCAGCCAGAGAAGGTGCAGTGTGCCACGCCGGAACGTCCTCGCCGGGCGCCTGCGAACTCAGCGGTAACCGCCGGATCGTACGGTCTGGTGCTCATCGTGACTTTGCTGAAGCCGTTCAGTAATTTATTTCTGGCTTGGGGCATGCGGCAATTTTCCGAGGTTCTGGCGCTGAACCCGGCCGCTTATCTGAGAGCAATGCTGGATCCGCTGGTTGCGCTCGGCATCGTGATGCAGATCCTGTGGCTGCTGACGCGCATGTCGCTGCTGAGCGTGGCCGATCTCAGTTTCGTGCTACCGGTGACATCGGCGGGTTACGTTCTATCGACCTTGCTCGGCAGAGTGTTTCTGCATGAGCAGGTCAGTGCCGAACGCTGGCTGGGGGCCATATTGATATCGCTCGGCGCTGCGCTGGTGGCTTCGACGCCCGAGAAGACGACGGAAGGGACGGCGACTGGGAAATGAAATGGCTTCTGTTAAGCGTGATCGTGGTATCGACGGTGATCAGCGATTTACTGCAAAGCCGAGGAATGAAAATCGCCGGCGGCACGAGCACGTCCGCGCCTGGGCTGGGCCGGGTGCTGAGCCTGATCGCCGCTCGCCGCGATCTCGCACTGGCTATCGTCTTGCTCGCGGTTTCCTTTTTCGCATTCTTAGCCCTGGTGCAGACCGAGCCGCTCAGCTTCGCGGTACCGGCTTCGGCCGGAAGCTTTGTCCTGGAGACCGTGCTCGCTAAAACCTTGCTCCGGGAACGCGTCGCCATGCGCCGGGCCATGGGGGCTTTGTTAGTAGCCGCCGGTATTCTGTTGGTCGCCCGATAGTCCATTTTCCGGGCTTGTTACAATTCCTTACATAGCGGTCCGCGGCCTGTTCTAAGCGCCTGAATAAACGCTTTGGAGCATGTTTCGCGAGTTAGGGTCTCGCACCTGGTCGGCTAAGGATGACTTTGGCGTAACCACAGTAGAAGCGCGCCGCGTCCTTCCCTCTTGGCGTTGTTGGATTGATGCATTACTAGATCCATACGTGAGGAGCACACGATGGGCGGTATGAAAATTGCAGTTCTCGGAGGAGATGGCTATTGCGGTTGGGCCACGGCCCTGCATTTATCGCGAAAAGGCCATTCGGTAGCGATCGTCGACAACTTCGCGCGCCGGCAGTGGGACCATGAACTGGGCGTTCAAACGCTGACGCCCATTCGGCCGCTCGCGGAGCGGCTGCGGATTTGGTATGAACTGACCGGACGCGTCATTGAGCAGTACGCCGGTGACGTAACGGATTACGATTTCCTTCACTCCACGATTCGCGACTTCGAGCCGGATGCCGTCGTGCATTTTGCCGAGCAGCGCTCGGCGCCGTACTCGATGATCGACCGCAAGCACGCCGTTTTCACCCAAGTGACCAACGTGTCCGGCACTTTGAACCTGCTATTCGCGCTGCGCGAGTTGCGGCCGGATTGCCACCTGGTAAAGTTGGGCACGATGGGTGAATATGGCACGCCCAACATCGACATCGAAGAGGGCTACATCACCATCGAACACAACGGCAGGAAAGACGTGCTGCCTTATCCTAAGCAGCCGGGTTCGTTTTACCATCTTTCCAAAGTTCACGACAGCCACAACATCATGTTCGCGTGCCGGATCTGGGGGTTGCGCGCAACCGATCTGAACCAGGGCGTGGTTTATGGGACGGTCACTGAAGAGACGTCCTATGACGAGGCGCTGATCAATCGCTTCGATTACGATGAGGTGTTCGGGACCGTTCTGAACCGGTTTTGCGTTCAGGCGGCCTTGGATCATCCGCTCACGGTGTATGGGCGCGGAGGCCAGACGCGCGGTTTTCTGGACATTCGAGATACGGTGCGTTGCATCGAGCTGTCCATTTTGAATCCCGCCCAGCCCGGCGAATGCCGGGTGTTCAACCAGTTCACCGAGCAGTTCTCGGTGCTGGAGCTGGCGGAAATGGTGCGGGCCGCGCGCGCGAGCGTGGGCGCACACGTGAAGATCGAACACCTGGTGGATCCGCGCGTGGAAGCCGAGGAGCACTACTACAACGCCAAGCACTCCAAGCTCACGGATCTCGGACTGAGGCCGCACTTGTTGTCGGACTCATTGCTGGACTCTTTGATCGATGTCGCCATGCGCTACCGCGAACGGATTGATCCGTCCGTGCTGCTGCCCCAGGTAAGCTGGAGGAACGGCACGAATCGCCGCCAGGCCCAGATGAGCGCGGCGGCGTTTGCACCGTGATGCGAGACTGCAGCGCGCTCCTATTTCTCGGGCTGAGCCGAGATAAACGGAACGAGTCTGCCGTTTCGGATGTGATAGTCGCCGCCCCGCCAGCGTATGCTACTGCGCCCGAAGCTGGCAAGCCAGAGCAGGAAAGCGGTGGCGTCCCAGAGCGGGATGAGCGGCATTCGTTTCCAGAGCACGCGCTGTTTCAGCCCGCGGATGCCCACCAGCCACATCATCGCGGCGCGCAGTGCGGCATAGGCGCCCAAGTAGCCGACTGCCGTGGCGGCCGAGGGATGCAACAGAATGGCAACGCAGCACCAGGGCAGGGAATGCGTGAACACCATTCCCAAATGCCCCCAGGGGCGCATGTGCCGCATGACAACCATCCAGCGCAGACGTTTGTGGAAAAGTTCGCTGAAAGATGCGTAATCGGCGACCGTGCCCACGGTGTACGGGAGCAACTCAATGGTGTATCCCTGCTCAGCAATCAGCCTTCCCACCAGCATGTCATCGGCGGGGCGATTCTCCAGGCTTTCGTAGCCTCCGAATTTCTCCAGGTGCGCGCGGGTGGTGGCGATCGTGGTTCCCAGAGCGAACTTCACGCCGTCCAACTGCCGGGCCACCACGATGCTGGCGAAAAAATCGGACATCATTCCGACGGTTTGCAGTTTGTCGGTGAACGTTTTGTCGCCGGTGGACGCGTAGAAGCAGGTAACGGCGCCGACTTTGGGGTCCTGGAGGGGCGCAACGACGGTCTTGAGGTAATCCGGCGCCACTCGCACATCGCTATCGTTGATGACCAGCACTTCATTGCGCGCTTCGCTGACCAGTCGCGCCAGTTTGGCCACCTTGTCATTGGACCCGCCGCGGCCCGAGCCGACGATAATGCGAATTCGACGTTCGGGAAAATCGCGCGCCAGCTTTTCGATGATCGGGACCACTGGATCGCCGGCGGAGGAGACACAAAAAAGCAGTTCGTAGTCCGGGTAATCCTGTCTGCACAGGCTCGCGAAATTCTCATAGGCTTCCGGGTCGATACCGCGGATCGGCTTGAGATTACTAATGGGAGGCGTAAAATCCGGCTTGCTCGAAGGCGGCTTCGTCGGCAAAAAGAAACGCGCCGCGCTGTACAGAGCGATCAGGTAGTAGATGAAAGGAAACGTCGCGATTGCAAGTAGAGCGTACACAACCAGGTTCAAACAGTAGCGCCTCTCCGCGGATGTTCCAGCGGACCGCTCCAAACGCTCGCGGCGTTGTCCGTGAGCAAAATCGCCTGCCATGAAGGCGGTCAGCCCCATTCTAGCAGCCGGTCTGTCGACGAGAATGCCGCGGATGATCGGGCTTCGTCTTCGTGGTACAGTGAGGGCAACACATGGTGGCTGCGCCGGGGTGGTGCGCAGCCAGGAATCGAGAAGATAGATTTGTGCGGAATTGCGGGGTTCACGCATAAGCGCCATTTACCTGACCCCGGCCTGATCGTGCGGGCCGCAAAAGAGCTGGCCCATCGGGGACCGGACCGGCAGGCTGTTTTTGAGTCCCGGCTGGTCTCGATCGGCGCTGCCCGTCTGAAGATTCGCGACCTGGTGGGCGGCAACCAGCCCATGAACGACGCGAGCGGGGATACGGTGATCGCCTTCAATGGCGAGATTTATAACCACGCCGAATTGCGCGCGGAATTGGAGCAGGCCGGGCACAAGTTTCAATCCTCCGCCGATACCGAGACCGTTTTACGGGCGTTTTTGGAATGGGACACGGGATGCTTTGCGCGCCTGCGCGGGATGTTTGCGATCGCGCTGTGGACCGAATCGGAACGGCGGCTGGTGCTGGCGCGCGACCGGGTTGGGATAAAGCCGTTGTACATCGCCAGGCGAGGCGAGGACTTATATTTCGGCTCGGAACTCAAATCCATCTTCATTCACCCCGAGATTGATCGCAATATCGATCTGGCGGCGCTGGATTGCTATCTCGCCCTGAATTACGTGCCTGGTCCACGGACCATGGTGGAAGGCGTCGAAAAGCTGCGCCCGGGTTATTGGCTGGAGTGGCGCGATGGCCGCGTCCGATCGGAGCCGTATTGGGTTCTACCGTTCGAAGCAGCCCGGCGCGTGACGCTGGACGACGCCGCCGAGGAACTGGATTCGCTCCTGCAGCAATCTGTCCGGGAGCACTTGCTTTCCGACGTTCCGCTGGGTCTGTGGCTCAGCGGAGGAATCGACTCGTCCACGATCCTCCACTATGCGTCCAACGCTCTCGGCTCTCCGCTCAAGACCTTCTCGGTTTCGTTCCGCGGGCGCAGCTTCGACGAAACGGCGTATATTCGTCCGATGGCGGCGCGCTATGGCGCCCAGCACGAGGAGCTGGATCTCAACACGGAATTGGATCTGGTGGACGCGATCGAGGGGTTTGCTTCGTACGCGGACGAGCCGAATGCCGACGCCGGTGCGCTTCCGGTGTGGTTTCTTTCCAAAATGACCAGCCGCAGCGCACGGGTGGCGCTGAGCGGGGAAGGGACGGATGAATTATTCGGCGGCTACCTGACTTATCGCGCCAGCCATCTAGCCCGCACAGCCCGGCGCTTTCCTTCGGCGTTGTTGCGATGGGGCGCCTCCGCCGTGCGTCGCCTCCCGGTTTCAGACGAAAAAATCGGCTTTGAATATAAAGTGAAGCGGTTTGTGGAAGGTTGCCGGATGCAGCCGGCGCGGGCGCACGTGTATTGGAATGGGACCTTCTCCGACGAGGAAAAGCACCGGCTACTGGGCATTGCGCTTCCCGGCGAATTGAATTCGCTATTGAGCGAACTATCCCGCGCGGGCGACAACAGCGGCGCCTACCTTTGGTTCGACCAGAAGTATTTTCTTCCCGACGATATCCTCGCCAAAGTGGACCGAATCAGCATGGCGCACTCCATCGAAGTGCGCCCGCCATTTCTCGATCATCGTATTGTCGAATTCGCGGCCGGGCTGCCGGATCGATTGAAGATTCGCGGCGCGGAGCAAAAGGTGATCCTGCGGCGCCTGATGAAGAATCGCTTGCCCGCGGCCGTGCTTCACCGCAAGAAAGTGGGCTTCGATATTCCCGCCCACCAGTGGCTGCGCGGGCCCTTGCTCCCGCTGCTCAATGAAGTGCTTTCGACCGGCCTGGCTGAACATGCAGAGCTTTTCGACTCCGGTGGGATTAATGCATGCCTCGAGCAGCACTTGGCCCGACGCGGCAATTTCGGATACCACTTATGGGGGCTCATGATTCTTTTTCTGTGGATGAAGCGATGGCACATACAGACCAATACGCTCCCAGAGCGGCAACAGCATCTGGCCGTAAGCGCCTCTACAGCCATCTAGCAGTTCTGTTGTTTGCGGCCGCTGTGTACCTGGGCTGCATCGTTTCCCCGCCTTCGCTGATGGATGACGTTGACGCGGTGCAGGCGCAGATCGCGCGCAACATGCTCACGTCCGGCGATTGGGTGACGGCGCGTCTGGACGGCGTGGCGTACCTTGAAAAAGCCCCGCTCATTTACTGGATGATGGCAGCGTGCTACAAGGTCCTGGGTGTGCATGACTGGGTGGCGCGGCTGCCGGTAGCGTTGTCGGCGATCTTTTTGTGCTGGCTGACTTGGTGTTTCGGCGCCTGGGCGTTTGGCCGGCGCGCCGGTTTTTATGCGGGCCTGTGCATGTCGACGTGCGTCGGGCTGTTTCTATTTACGCGCATACAGATTCCCGACGTCATGCTGACTGCAACCATCGCGCTGGCCATGTGGGCGTTCCTGAGAGTTCTGGATGAGGAAGAGCCGCGGCCCAGGCTTTGGGCCTTCGTGCTGGCGGCCAGTCTGGGCGTCGGGTTGCTGTGGAAAAGCTTAGTTGGCACGCTGTTTCCAGTAGCGGCGGGATTGTTATACCTCGCGGTGACGCGTCAATTATTCCAGGCCAAACTTTGGAGGCGCCTGCATCCATTCAGCGGACTGCTGATCGTCCTACTGATCGCGGCACCGTGGCACGTCCTGGCAACGCTCGCCAACCCGCCCTGGTTCGATTTCACGATGCGCAGCGCGCCGGGCGAATATCACGGGTTCCTGTGGTTCTTTTTCATCAACGAGCAGCTTTTGCGGTTTTTGAACCTGCGCTATCCGCGCGACTACAACACAGTACCGCGGCTGCTTTTCTGGTCGTTCCACCTGCTGTGGCTTTTTCCCTGGAGCGTGTGGCTGCCGGCGGTGGCCAAGCTATCGTTCCGGCCGGTGGATCGGGCGGGGCGGACGCGGCTGCTGGCGTTGTGCTGGACCGGCTTCATCCTGGTCTTCTTCACGTTCTCGACCACGCAGGAATATTATTCGATGCCCTGCTATCCGGCGCTGGCGTTATTAATCGGTTCAGCGATGGCAACGGACAGCGTGTGGTTGCGGCGAGGAACGCGGGTTCTTATCGGCATTGCTTTGTGCGCCGCCGTAGTGGTATTGAGCCTTGCATTTCTGGTGCGTAATTATCCCGCGCCAGGGGATATTTCGACGGCGTTGATTTCGCGCCCCGGCACGTACACCCTTTCTCTCGATCACATGAAAGATTTGACGCTAAGCTCGTTCGCCTATCTGCGGACGCCGCTGATCATGGCGGGAGTTGCGTTTCTGGTTGGCGCCGCGGGGATGCTGTGGGGGAACCGGCAGCGCGCGTTCTTGGCCGCGGCGGTGATGATGGTGCTGTTTTTTCACGCCGCGCGCGCGGCGCTGGTGGTTTTCGATCCTTACCTGTCGTCGCGCCCGCTCGCGGAGGCGCTTCTTCGCGCTCCCGAGGGAAAGCTGATAGTCGACCACCACTACTACACCTATTCTTCGGTGTTCTTCTACACCAATCGAACCGCGCTTTTGCTGAACGGACGCATTAACAACCTGGTGTACGGGTCCTATGCGCCCGGGGCGCCGGATGTGTTCATCGACGGCGCGCAATTCCGCCAGCTTTGGCTAGGCCAGGACCGCTATTACATCGTGGCCGGGGACTCTGCTATGCCGCGTCTGGAGAAACTGGCTGGAACATCCCAATTGAACGTTGTCGCCGCGAGTGGCGGCAAGGTGCTGCTGACCAACCATCTCTGATGCCGGGCCAGGCTTCGGAATTTGGCCGTGGCCAATTGTCTTTCATAATGAAATACATGACAAAGAGCATGGCTGTTGCGATAGCAGCACTGCTGGGAATCTGCGGCACATAGAGCCAACCCAACGTTTTATGTCGGCGTCTCGTCATATTGTCGAATGGCGCGCGGGGAGCGAAAAGGAGGACGGCGTGCAATGAGCAGAATCATGGTGAACGCAAGCCTGGCGGTGTTGACGGCTGGGTGGATGTTCGGCCAGCCCGCGACCGCGCCGCTGACTTTCGAAGTCGCATCCATTAAGCCGACTGCGGAAACCGGGTTCCGAACCGGCATTCAAATGGTGCCAGGCGGCGGGCTGCGCGTCAGCGGCGCCACCTTGAAAATGCTGCTAACGATCGCCTACGACGTGCGCGAGTTTCAAATCGTCGGCGGACCAGGCTGGATCAGCTCCGACCGGTACGACATCATGGCGAAGCCGGCAGGTAGTGGTTCGGACACGCAGGCTAGCGATCTGGGGCAGATGACTGATGCGCAGATGAAGACCGCTCGCGAGCAACTGCAGCAGCGTCTGCAGGCATTACTTGCGGAGCGCTGCCAACTGGCGATCCATCGCGAGACCAAGGAGCAATCTGTTTACGCTTTGTTAGTGGGGAAGGGCGGACCGAAGATTCAGCCCGTCGAGACAAAAACCGCGGGCGGGCCGCCGCGCATGATGATGGGCCACGGAATGGTGAACGGGCAAGGTGTCGAGCTGCAAATGCTGGCGACTGCTCTTTCAAATCAATTGGGGCGGCCGGTGCTGGATCGCACGGGCCTCACGGGCCGTTACGATATCAGGCTGCAGTGGACGCCCGACCCCGGCCAATCGATGACTCCGCTCGGTGGGCCGCCGCCTGGTGTTCAGGCTCCTCCTCCGCCTGATCCCAACGGCCCTTCGATCTTCGCGGCGGTCCAGGAACAACTTGGACTCCGACTGGAATCGCAAAGAGGCCCGGTTGAAATGATCGTAATTGACCGAGTGGAAAAGCCTTCTGAAAACTAGTGCGCTTGGCCTTCCAATTTGCGGCTCTGTTTTTGGCGGTCGTGCTGCTCAACGCCTCTGAACAGCGCGGGCAGGTGAAGTTCGGCGGCCTGCCGGTTCCTGGCGCGACGGTTACCGCGACACAGGGCGACAAAACGCTGAGCGTGATCACGGATTCGCAAGGCAACTACACGTTTCCCGATTTGGCCGACGGGACGTGGGTCATTCAAGTTGAAATGCCGGGCTTCAGGGCGCTCCAGCAAGAAGTGACGGTCGCGCGCGGGTCGCCGGCTTCTGAATGGGATCTGAAGATGCTGCCGCTGCCTGAAATGCATGCTGTCCCAGCTCCGCCGCCCGTGGCAGCGCCGACTCCCGCGGTTGCGTCGGCGAAACCGGAGCCGAAAGCAAAGGGGCGCAATGGCAAGGCACCGCCTGCGCCCACGAATACGACGGGTGCGTTTCAGCGGACCGAGGTAAACGCGACCAACACGAACGGTTCGACCGCCAGCGCGCCTGGCGGCGACGCAACCACGTCCAGCAGCAGCGGAGCCTTTGCGAATCAAAGCCCGTCGGAACTGAGCGAGCGCGCTTCTGATGGGTTGCTCATCAACGGGACGGCCAATAACGGCGCCAGCTCGCCATTCGGGCAAGCTCAGGCGTTTGGCAATAATCGCCGAGGTATGCGGTCGCTCTACAACGGGAACCTGGGAGTGATCTTCGACACCTCCGCGCTGGATGCCCGCAATTTTTCCATTACCGGTCAGGACACACCTAAGCTGCCCTACGATCATCTCCAAGGCGTGTTCGCTTTCGGGGGGCCAGTCAAAATTCCGCACCTGGTGAGTAATGGCGGGAATTTTTTCGTCAACTTCCAGTGGGCTCGCAACCGCACTACCAGCAACGCGACCGGCTTGGTGCCCAGCTTGG
>Ga0335083_10011599_pt1 | contig 10583 bp, 5 predicted proteins | sample Lox_Sample_42_FD_206716 | JGI IMG/M metagenome (GOLD analysis project Ga0335083, IMG submission 206716) | Soil microbial communities from Loxahatchee National Wildlife Refuge, Florida, United States - Lox_Sample_4.2 | ecosystem: Environmental > Terrestrial > Soil > Wetlands | place: USA: Florida... | reverse complement strand
CCGCGCGGCAGGTTCGAGTGCGGCGTGGCCATGCCCCAGTGATAGCCGCGGCCCGGCGCTTCCTGGGCGCGCGCGAAGGCGGAGCCGATCATGACCGCGTCGGCGCCGGAGGCCAGCGCCTTGCAGATGTCGCCGCCGGTCGTCATGCCCCCGTCGGTGATGATCGGCACGTAACGACCAGTCTTCTTGTAGTAGAAGTCGCGCGCGGCGGCCGAGTCTGCGGTGGCGGTCACCTGCGGAACACCCAGGCCCAGCACCTCGCGGCTGGTGCAGGCCGCCCCCGGTCCCACCCCGATCAGGAGCGCGTCCACGCCACAATCCATCAGCTCGAGACAGGCCTCGTAGGTGACCACGTTGCCGATGACGAGCGGGATCGAGAGGTGCTTCTTCAGCTTCCGGAGATCGACCGGGACGTACTCGCTCGCGACGTGTCGCGCGGTGGTCACGGTCGACTGCACCACGAAGAAGTCGGCCCCCGCTTCCTCCGCGATCTTGGCGAACCGCTCCGCGCGCTGGGGGATCGAAGAGACCAGGACCGGACCCCCGCCCTTCTTGATCTCGCTGATCCGCTTGTGGATCAGCTCTTCCTTGATCGGCTCGCTGTAGATGCCCTGGATGATCTTGGTGGCTTCCTCGAGGCTGGCGGAGGTGATGTGGTCGAGCACGGCGTCCGGATTCTCGTAGCGGGAGAAGATGCCCTCCAGATTGAGCACCGCGAGCCCCCCCACCCGGCCCATCTCGATGGCGAACGACGGGCTGACCACTCCGTCCATGGCCGCCGCGATGATCGGAATCGGGAAGCGGTGACCGCAGAGCTCCCAGGAGATGTCGACCTCACTGGGATTGATGGTCAAGGCTCCGGGGACCAGCGCAATGTCATCGAAGCCGTACGCCGCCCGGGCCTTCCGGCCCCGCCCGACCCACATGCCCATACGCGCCGCCTCCTGGCCTCTCCCGGCCTCGGCCTGGTGCCGCCTGCCGGCCACCCAGGCCCTGTATGTAGAGAACCGCCCGCCTCGACCTACTGTATTTAGGGGTGCAGTATACGAGCGCTCGCACCCGGGTGTCAACCCGGGGTCACACCGAAGTGCTCGGGTGCGCCCGCTCCCAGAGGATCCGCAGCCCCTCGAGCTTGAGATCGGCGTTCACGAACTGCAGGCACTGGACGACCTCACGCATCTGGCCGACGAGACCGCCGGTGCCGACCACCTTGACGTCGCCTTCCATCTCCCGCCGCATCCGCTCGACCAGGCCATCTACCAGACCGGCCCAGCCGTAGATCATCCCGGACTGGATGTTGGTCACGGTGTGGCGGCCGATGGCGTCCTTGGGGCGCACCAGCTCTACCCGGAACAGCCGGGCCGCCCGCGAGACGAGGGCCTCGGCGGCCGTGTTGATGCCGGGGGCGATCGCGCCGCCGATGAACTCGCCGCGGCGGTTCACGCAGTCGAACCGCGTGGCGGTGCCGAAGTCCACCACGATCAGCGGCGTCCCGTAGAGTGCGATGCCCGCCACGCAGCTCACCACCCGATCGGCGCCGACCTCCCGGGGCACGTCCACATTCAGCGGCAGATCGGCGGTGACCCCCGGCTCCACGGTCAGCGGGTTCACCCCGAAGTAGCGGTCGCACATCCACTCGAGCGCCTGCTGGATCGGCGGGACTACGTTGGAGATGGCCACGCCGGTGATGTGCTGCTGCTCGATGCCCCGAGTGGCCAGCAAGGTCTGGATGAACACGCCCCACTCGTCCGCGGTCTGCTCGCGGCGCGTGGTGAGGCGCCAGGAAGCGCGCAGGCGCCCGTCCTCGTAGATTCCGAGCGACGTGTTGGTGTTGCCGACGTCAATGACCAGCAGCATGGACCGTCGCCTCCTCCGCCGCTCCGCCCGAGACCACGGAGAGAAGCCGGCCGTCCGCCGCGCGGGCCCGCAGCACCCCGTCGTCGCCCACGTCCTCGCCCGCCCCCAGGGTGCCGTCCGGGAGTCGCACGATCTGGCCCGGCAGGAGCGCGTGCGCGAGCCACGCCGCCCGCAGGGCCGCGAAGCCGCCCGTCCGCCACGTCGTGTAGCACCGCTCGAGCTGTGCCAGCACCGCGGCGAGTACCGCGTCGCGGTCCTGCGCGCGACCGGTGACGAGCCGCAGCGAGGTAGCCCGCCCCGCCAGTGGCGCCGGGAACTCGGTCTGGTCGAGGTTGATCCCGATGCCCAGGATGACGTGATGCAGCCTTCCCGCCCCCTCCCGCGAGACCTCGGACGACGCCTCGGCCAGGATTCCGCACACCTTGCGGTCGTCCACGAGCAGATCGTTGGGCCAGCGGATGCGCGCGGTCACTCCGACCAACTCCAGCGCCTCCGCGACCGCGAGCCCGGCCACCAGCGAGAGCTGCGGCACCGCCGCGGGCGGGGACGGGGGGCGGAGCAGCACGGAGGCCAGAAGGCTCTGACCGGGCGCGTCCCACCACTCGTGGCCTCGCCGGCCGCGGCCTGCGCGCTGATGGTGGGCGGTGACCACGGTGCCCTCCGGAGCGCCCGCCGCGGCCAGGCGCTGGACGTCGCGCTGGGTGGAGTCCGTGCTGTCGAGGTTGTGAACGATGAACTGCACGGAGATCCTGCGCTAGCCCAGGGCGGCGAGGCTGGCCGCGAGCTTCTGCTCGGTCTGGCGCTGCTCGGTGAGGCGCGCTCGCTCGCGCTCAACCACCTCGGCGGGAGCGCGCTCGACGAAGTCGGGGCGGCCGAGCTTGCCTTCGAGGAAGGCGATCTCTTTGCGCGCCCGCTCCACCTCCTTCCGGAGTCGCTGCCGCTCGGCGTCGAAGTCCACCACCCCCTCGAGCCGCACGAAGACGTCGCCGCTCGGGGTGGCGGCCATAGCGGAGTTGGCGGGCCGCGCCGCGCCGGTCGAGACCGTGACCGCGGCGCGGGCCAGGCTGCCGACGACCCCCACGCCCCGCTCGAGGGCCGCCGCCACCTCCGGCCCCGCCGGCTTCACGGTGACCTGCAGCTCCAGCGCGGGCGAGATGCGGCTCTCGCTCCGGACGGTGCGGATCGCGCCCACGAAGTCGAGCACCGGCGCCATCAGACGCTCCGCCTCCGGGTCGCGCCCCTTCCGGGTCGCCTTGGGGAACGGCGCGATCATGATCGACCGGGCGGAGCCCGGGATCGACTCGCGGGCGTGCGGCAGGCGCTGCCAGAGCTCCTCCGAGATGAACGGCATGAAAGGATGCAGGAGGCGCAGCGTGGTCTCGAGCGTCTCCACCAGCGTGCGCTGGGTGACCGCCTTCGCCTCGGGACTCTCCGGCTGGTAGAGGCTGCGCTTCGCGATCTCCAGGTACCAGTCGCAGTACTCGTGCCACAGGAACTGATACACCGCGGACGCCGCGTCGTTGAAGCGATAGGTGTCGATTGCCTTGCGCACCTGCCCGACCGCCTCGGTGAGGCGGCTCTTGATCCAGCGGTCGGCCACCGACGGCGTCCCGCGCCGGGCCAGAGCCGGGTCGTAGCCTTCGAGGTTCGTCAGCACGAGGCGGGCCGCGTTCCAGATCTTGTTGGCGAAGTTCCGGTAGCCTTCGATCCGCTCCTCGGCGAGCCGGATGTCGCGGCCCTGGGCGGCGAGCGCGGCCAGCGTGAAGCGGAAGGCGTCGGTGCCGTACTTGTCCATCACGCTCAGAGGGTCGACCACGTTGCCCTTGGACTTGGACATCTTCTGGCCCTCGGCGTCGCGGACCAGGGCGTGGATGTACACGTGGTGGAACGGCACGTCACCCATGAACTTGATGCCGAGCATCGCCATCCGCGCCACCCAGAAGAACAGGATGTCGAAGCCGGTCGACAGCACCGAGGTGGGGTAGAACACCTTCAGCTCCGGGGTCGGCTCGGGCCACCCGAGCGTGGAGAACGGCCAGAGCCCCGAGGAGAACCAGGTGTCGAGGACGTCGGTGTCCTGCCGCAGCGGCCCGCGGCAGCTCGGACATTCGGTCAGGTCGGTGCGCGAGACGTGCATGCTGCCCTCCCGGTCGCAGTACCACACCGGGATCCGGTGCCCCCACCAGAGCTGGCGCGAGATCGTCCAGTCGCGGATGTTCTCCATCCAGTGGAAGTACGTCTTGCTCCACGCGCGTGGGACGATCTTGATCTTGCCGGAGCGGACCGCTCGGATGGCGGGTTCGGCCAGGGGCTTCATGCGCACGTACCACTGCTTGGAGACCAGCGGCTCCACCACCGTCTTGCAGCGGTAGCAGACCCCGACCGAGTGCCGGTAGGGCTCGATGCGGTCGATGAGCCCGAGGGCCTGCATGTCCGCCACGATGCGCTTCCGGGTCTCGAAGCGGTCGAGACCCGCGTACTTGCCGGCCAGCGCGGTCATCTTGCCGTCGAAGCCGATGACGCTGCGGATCGGGAGGTTGTGGCGGCGTCCGATCTCGAAGTCGGTGGCGTCGTGGCCCGGCGTAACCTTGATGACCCCGGTGCCGAACTTGGGATCCACCGCGCTGTCCGCGACCACCCGCAGCGTGATGTTCCCCTCCACCGAGGGCACCTCGAGCGTCTTGCCCACGTACTTCTTGTAGCGCTTGTCCTTCGGGTGGACCGCCACCGCGGTGTCGCCGAGCTTGGTCTCCGGTCGCACGGTGCCGAGGGTCAGCGGTCCGTACTTGATGTAGACGAACTCGGCGTCCTGGTCCTCGCGCTCCACCTCGATGTCCGAGAGCACGGTCTGGCAGCGCGGGCACCAGTTCACGATGTAGTCCCCCTGGTAGATGAGCCCCTCTTCCCAGAGGCGCACGAAGACCTCGCGCACCGCCGCCGAGAGCCCCGGGTCCATCGTGAAGCGCTCGCGGGCCCAGTCGCAGGAGGCGCCGAGCCGCTTGAGCTGACGGATGATGGTGCCGCCCGACTCCTCCTTCCACTGCCAGACGCGGGCGATGAAGGCCTCCCGCCCCAGGTCTTCCTTGGTCTTGCCCTCTTTTTCGAGCTGCCGCTCGACCACGTACTGGGTCGCAATCCCCGCGTGGTCGGTCCCCGGCATCCAGAGCGCGTTGTAGCCGTCCATCCGCTTGTAGCGGATCAGGATGTCCTGGAGCGTGTTGTTGAGCGCGTGTCCCAGGTGCAGCGAGCCGGTGACATTGGGGGGCGGGATGACGATGCAGTACGGCTTCTTCGGCGAGTCGACGTCGGCGTGGAAGTAGCCGCGCTCTTCCCAGACGGCGTACCAGTGCGGCTCGACGCGCGTCGGATCGTAGCGGTCGGCGATTTCGCTCATGTTAACGCGTCATTCTAGCACGGGCCGCGCTCCGCTCAGGCGCCACCCCGCCGGGGTCCGCGTCCACGTGAGCGCCCACGGCAGGCGACGACCGTCGCGCAGCTCGGTCGCGGCGACCGTCACCGGACCCCGCGGCCCCGCGGGGCCGATCTGCTCGCAGAGCGGCTCCGGCACGAGGCTCTCGGGCAACCGCGCCCGCAGGGCCGCGGCGGGCACGAGCTGGGCGAGGACTCGGGCGTCGGCGCCCGCGAGCGCGCGGAACAGCGCGTCGGCCGCCGTGCCCAGCTCCCGACGCCACACGTTCGTGACCAGGCGTCGCGCCACCACGAGGCCGCCGCCGGGGCCGAGGCGATAGTGATCCTCCTGCTCCATCTGGCCCACACAGCCGGGCTTCCAGCCGGGATACGGAGGCTGATAGCGCACCATCAGCTCGCCGGGCTGCGTGCGCCAATCCGACACGCTCAGCCCATCGGGCCCCTGCGGCCCCGTGCTCCACGCACGCTCTACACGATCGCCTTCCCCGGCGGCCCAGAGCTCGGCGTGCAGCGAGCGAAAGCCGTGGGCCGCGGGTGGGCCACTCCAGAGCGCGAGCACCCGCGCCACGCGGTCGGCCCCGGCCGGCCACACCTGGGCGTCGAGCAGACCGTCCTGCGTGGAGGCGGCGGCGAGCGAGGCGCCAGCGCCGGTGCCCACGTAGAGGCGGAGCGAGCCCGAGCCCTCGACGCCGACGAGGCTGTAGAGCCCGACCGTGATCGGTCCGCGACGGCCCGCGGCGGGGATGCGGACCACGCGGAGGGTTGCGCCGCCCCACGCCTCCATCAGGGCGTCGAGCCGCTCCCGGATGAACACCAGCGAGGAGAAGGGGTCGTCGCCGCGGAGGCTGTCCAGCACCTCCGCATCCACCAGCTCGTACAGGTCATGCACCGCGCGCTCCCGCTCCGCGGCGTCCACCGCGGTCGCGAGGTGCTCGCGTGCCACCGCGCGAAAGCGCTCGAGCCGATCCGGCGCGGCGGCGGCCGGCGCCACCCCGAGCCACGCGGCCAGGCCGAGCACGAGCGCCCCGGGGAACCGTGGCCGCGTCATGTCGTTAGCGTACAATGGTCGCGCATGACCCGCATCCTCGACCGGTACGTCATCAAGGAGATCGGCCCGCCCTTCGCCATCGGCGTGGGCGTGTTCACGTTCTTCCTCGTGATCGACCGGATCTTTCAGCTCACGGATCTCGTCATCACCAAGAGCGTGCCGTTCGTGCTGGTCATGCCGCTCCTCGCCTACATGCTCCCCGCGTTCCTGGCTCTCACCCTGCCGATGGCGCTGCTGGTAGCGGTGCTCCTCGTAGGGGGGCGGCTCGCCGGCGATCTCGAGGTGGCCGCGCTGAAAGCGTCGGGGGTGAGCCCGATGCGTCTCTTCCGCCCCTTCCTCGCCGTGGGCATCGTCGTCACCCTGCTCATTTCCTGGCTCACTCTCGCGGTAGGCCCGTGGTCAAGCGGCGCCTTCCAGCGCCAGCTCTTCCGCATCCTCCAGTCGCGCGCCTCCACCGGCATCAAGGAACGGACGTTCAGTGCCACATTCAGCCAGTTCGTGATCTACGTGGACGAGGTGAGCGCCTCGCAGGTCCGTCTGAAAGGCCTGCTCGTCTCCGACGAGCGCAACCCCGAGCAATCGCGCATCATCGTTTCCCGCGAGGGCCGGCTGCTGAGCGACGAGGCGACCCGCCGCATCACCCTGCGTTTTCTGGACGGCTCCATCAGCGAATCCGACGTGGGCGACCGCCGGCGCTTCCGCCAGACCTACTTCAGCCTCTACGACATGACCCTGCCGGTTGACTCGCCGATCGCCACCGTCTCTCGCGAGGAGAAGCCCGAGAAGCAGCTCCCGGTGCGCGAGCTCATCGCGGAGGCCGAGCGGCTCCGTCGCGAGGGGCAAATCTACCTTCCCTACTACGTCGAGCTGCACAAGCGGTTCGCCCTGCCGATGGCCGCGCTCGTCTTCACCCTCGTGGGCTTCCCGCTCGGCATCCGCTCCCATCGCGGCGGGCGGGCGGTCGCCCTGTCGCTGTCGTTCAGCATCGTGGTCGGCTATTACATCCTCTACAGCTCGATGGAGGGCTTCGCCCTGCGCGGCCGCATGCCCGCCGGCGTCGCGGTGTGGATCCCCAACGCGATCCTCGCCGTGCTCGGCCTGGTCCTCCTCCGAGCGAGCGTGGTGGGCGCGCCCACCGCCTGGCTCGAGCTGTTCTGGCGCCTCTGGGCCAAGATCGAGCAGCGCCGCTCGGGCCGGGTGACCCGGCCCGTGGAGGAGCGGAAGCTCCGCCGGCTGGGGCGGCTAGCCGCCGGCCCGCGCGAGTCCACCTTCATCATGGACCGCTACCTGATCCGGCAGTACCTCGGGTTCCTCGGCATCGGCGCGCTGGTGGGCGCGGTGCTCATCGCGGTGGTCGATCTCCTGCAGACCCTCGATCGCTTCCTGCGAGCCAAGCCCCCGTTCACCACCATCCTCGAGCACTTCCTCTACCGGATGCCCGGCGAGCTCTACAAGGGCCTGCCGATGATCGTGCTGATCGCCACCGTGTTCATGTTCCTGTCGCTCACCCGCCAGCGCGAGCTCGACGCGTTCAAGGCGGCCGGGATCAGCCTCTACCGGGCGAGCCTGCCCATTCTCCTGGTGGCGGCCGGCATCAGCGTGATGGCAGTGATCTTCCAGGAGACCGCGCTGCCCGACATCAACGCGAAGGCGGAGGAGGTGGACCGCGTGAAGATCCGGGGTCAGCTGCCCCGTCACCTGCAGCGCCAGACCCAGATCTGGTATCGCTCCTCCGACACGCGGTTCTTCCGCATGGCCCTGCTCGATCCGGTGGGCAAGTCCATGGAGGGGCTCATCGTGATGGACATCAGCCGCGACTTCCGGCTCGTCGACCGGCTCGACGCGCGGCTCGCCCAGTGGACGCCGCAGGGCTGGCGGCTCACCGACGGCGTGTTCCGGTACGTGGGGCCTCAGAACAAGGTGAGCTCGGAGATCTTCGACACGCGCTCGATGTCGATGCCCGAGCACATCGACGACTTCATCCAGGTGCAGAACGCCCCCGACACCATGAGCTTCCTCGAGCTGCGCGCCTACGTGTCGCGCCTGCGCGAGGGCGGGCACCGGGTCAACCGCTATCTGGTCCAGTTGTACTCGAAGCTCTCGTTTCCACTGGTGCACGTGATCATGGCGCTGGTCGCCATCCCCTTCGCCCTGGTGTCGCCCCGCAGCGGCGGGCGCGCCGTGGGCATCGGCGTGGCCATCGTGATCGCGGTGGGCTACTGGGTGGTGCACTCGGTGGCGCTGGCCTTCGCCCAGGCCGACCTGCTGCCCGCCGCGCTGGCCGCCTGGACCGCCAACATCATCTTCGCGGGGATCGGCACCGCCCTCTTCCTCGGCGCGAGAACGTAGCGGCGCGTCGAGTCGTCGCGGGGGGCGGGGCCGCGCTCACCGGGACCGCCGCCCGACGATGCCTAGCGCGACTCGCGGAGCTGCCGCAGCGCTTCCTCGATTCGCTTCTGCTCCTGGCCGTAGGCGGCCCAGTCTCCCTTGCGCAGCGCTTCCTGCCCGCGCTGCCAGGCCTCCCAGGCCCGCTGCACCCCGGCACTGATCGTCGCGCTCGCGCCGGGGCTGAGGGCCGCCGGCGCGCGCTCGCTCGGCCGAGCCGCCGACTCCTCGGCACGTACACGGCCGCCGAATATGCGGGCGAGGGCGGCCTCGAGCGTCGGCTCCATCGCGATCTGGTTGCCGTAGGCCACCACCACCCGCCGCAACTCCGGCAGGGCGCCCTGCTCGGCTGCGGCCAGGTAGAGCGGCTGCACGTAGACGAGCGACTGCTCGATGGGGATCGCCAGCAGGGTTCCGGTGATCACGCGTGAGCCCTGCTGGTTCCACAGCGAGATCTGCTGGGAGATGGTCGGATCCTGGTTGATACGCGCCTGGATGTTGCGCGGCCCGAACACGAGCTTCTGCTTCGGGAAATTGTAGGCGACGAGGCCTCCGTACTGGGGCGGATCCATGCGGGCCACCATGAGGGCGATCATGTTGTCGCGTCCGCTCGGGTTGAAGCCGGAGAGCAGGACGAACTCCTCCTTGGGCTCGCCGGGCAGCCGCATCACCGTGAAGTACGGCTCCATCTCCCGCTCGCGCCCCTCCTGCTGCAGGCGCGGCAGCACCCAGAGGTCCTCCTTGTTGTAGAAGACCTGCGGATCCTGCATGTGGTATGTCGCGTACATGCGGGCCTGCACCGTGAACAGATCCTCCGGATAGCGGATGTGGACCTGTAGGTCCTTCGGCATCTGGTCCATGGGCTTGAGCAACCCCGGGAAGGCCTTGGCGTAGGTGCGGACCATCGGGTCCTCGGGATCGGCGATGTAGTAGCTCACGGTGCCGTCGAAGGCATCCACGGTGGCCTTCACCGAGTTGCGGATGTAGTTGAACCCGCGCACCGGCGTGGCGTACGGATAGCGGTCGCTCAGGGTGTAGGCGTCGATCATCCACATGAGCCGCCCGTCCGAGGTGATCACCACGTACGGGTCGCGGTCGAACTTCAGGAACGGAGCCGCCTCCTGCACCCGCGCGGCCACATCGCGGTAGATCATCACGCGGCTCTCGGGGGTCAGGTCGTTCGACAACAACACGTTGAGGGCTCCGAAGCGGGCCGCGAAGGCGGCTTTGCGAATCAGCGAGTTGACCGGGATGCCTCCCCGCCCCTCGTAGCGGGTGTAGACGTTCTGGTCACCCGACGGATAGTCGAGCTCCTGGGAGCGGGTGCGCACGAACACGTACTCGTTGCCGATCTCCCCGTAGTAGATCTCCGGTCGCGTGATCTTGGGCATGCCCCCGCTCACCACCGGGGGAATGTCCTTGATGAAGAACTCGGGCAGTCCTTCGGGGCTGATCCGATTGACCGGGCTCACGACCAGCCCGTACCCGTGCGTGTAGGTCAGGTGCTCGTTGATCCAGCCGCGGCTCGGCAGGTCCCGGTACGACAGCTCGCGGGCCGAGAGCATCACCTGACGGTATTCGCCGCCGAGCGTATAGCGCCCCACGTCCACGTCCCGGAACTTGTAGTAGGTCCGGATTTCCTGCAGCTTGCCGTAGGTCACCAGCAGCGGCCGGTGGTCCCACAGCCGGATGTTCTTGACCGTGAGGTTGTTGCGGTCGAGCACCGCCGGGGTCAGGTTGTCCGCGGCCGCGAAGTCCTTCTCCACCACCCGGTCGAGCGCGTACGCCTGCCGCGTCATCCGGATGTTGTTCTCGATGTAGGGGCGCTCAAAGGCCAGCTCGTTGGGCTTGACCCGGTAGCTCT
>Ga0335083_10011597_pt1 | contig 10585 bp, 9 predicted proteins | sample Lox_Sample_42_FD_206716 | JGI IMG/M metagenome (GOLD analysis project Ga0335083, IMG submission 206716) | Soil microbial communities from Loxahatchee National Wildlife Refuge, Florida, United States - Lox_Sample_4.2 | ecosystem: Environmental > Terrestrial > Soil > Wetlands | place: USA: Florida... | reverse complement strand
TGGCGATCGGATTGAACTCGAGTTGCCGATGACGACGCGGCTCGAGCCGATTGATCAGCAGCATCCGGATGTGGTGGCGCTGATGGTTGGGCCGCTGGTGCTGTTCGGCGATCAGGCGCCGGGCCTGGCCCGGGCGCACCTGTTGGCGGCGAAGAAAATGGCGCAGGGGCTGTGGCACGTCTCTCCCGACGCGAACACAGTTCTGAAGATGGTGACGTGGACGGTGCTGGAAGACCAGAATTACACGACTTACTTGAAGGTGTAGTTGCACTTCCCTCAGCGGCCAAAGCCGGGTTCTTTCTGCCGTCAGGATCGGCACGACTGAAGTCATGCCCTGATACGAAGCCTTTCCTTATCAACGAGCGGGCGGGGGCACCCGCGCCACACGTTGACGGGAAAGATGCGCAACGTTGACTTTCGCTGTTATCTTCCTTAGCATCAATAACTTGAAGGACAATTTGCGACTCGGGAGCCGACTGTGATCAAGCTCGATATCATTAATGAAGTGGTCGCCAAAACTGGCATCACGAAGACCAAGGCCGAGCTGGCCGTGGAAACTGTGTTTGAGAGCATGAAGAAGTCGCTCGCGCACGGCAATCGCATTGAGCTGCGAGGATTTGGCGTGTTCAACGTGCGTCCGCGGAAGACGGGGATTGGAAGAAATCCGAGGACCGGCGCGGAAGTTTCGATTCCGCCGGGCCGCGCGGTGCGGTTTAAGCCGGGGAAAGAGTTGCAGTCGATCGATTAGCAACAGGCAACCGGCATCAGGAAATTCCAATGGTTATTGCGGCACGGCGATGGCGCTGTGCCGTTTTTACTTCGGCAAGAAATCCACTGCATAGAAGTGCAGCTAACAGCCAAGGCCTAATGCCAGAGGTCCGACGTCTGGGGTCCGATCCTAGTGGCGGAAGTGGCAGGCCAGCTTGCGCAAGGTTGGGCGGACGCCGCTGGCGATGGGGAATACCAGCTTTTCCCAGAGGCGGAATGTCTTTTCTTTCAGGACGACGGTCCGCGCGCCGGGATAACTCACCGTCCGATTGCAGAACTGGCTTTTGAAGCGGGCCAGGAGCCCCGGTCCGGGGCCGAGGTTGTAGCGGCTAGCGCCGAGGCGATGCATGTCGCGCATGGCGTGCCAGTGCAGGAAGACGGCGGCGTGGCGGTGGCGCATGTCGAAGGCGGCGAGGACGCTGTGCGCTGTTGCGCGATCGCGGAAGACAAGCGTGCTTCCGACGAGCGACCCGTTGAGGTAGGCGCTGTAGATGCGGGCGCAGTCGTGGGGCTGCGCCAGGCGGATAGCTCGCTGGTAGACGGCGAGCGAGCGGTCGAGTTTGAAGTGCTTGCGGCGGGAACAATCCTGATAAAGGGGCCAGGCTGCCGCTAGGGCGTCGGCGGAATTCGAGATGCGAAATTGGTATCCGGCTTCGATGGCGCGGCGAATCTTGCGCCTGGCTTCGCGATCGAAGCTGGACAGCGTCGCTTCATCGTCGTCGAACTGGTCGACGATGTAGTCCGGACATTGAACCGGATAGTCGAGGAAATAGGGGAACGCGTCGTAAGGCTCGACGTGGGCGGAGGCTGAGAGAAGGTCGAGCACGCGTTCGTCGGAGTGGGTGAAGCGGATGAAGGCGTAACCCTGGGCGTGCGCCCAGGTCAGCAGATCGCGAATGGCGGATTGCGCGAATTCGGCGTTCGAGTGGAGCGAGACTGGGCCGCGGAAGACGAGGCCGATTTTCGCCGGACCGAAGCCCAGAGTGAGAACGCAGACGAACGCGAGCGGGCGATCGACCGGACCGAACGCGAGATAGCGAGGCTTGAGCCAGAGCGGGCGGTAGGGTTCGTTCCAGAGCGGATATTGAAGGAGCGAGGCGTCAGAGGCGAGAAGCTTTTCGTTCCAGCGCGCGAGGTCGTGGATCTGCAACTCGCGCCAGGCGTGGCGAGTCGAGGTGCGCGGGCGCACCTGAATATCAGGAATCGGGGCTACCAGACTCATTTAGGGTCAGTTTCTCGGGGGAGAAAATGAAAATGCTTGCGAAAAACGTACGGCAGAGCGGCCCCGGGGGTTCATCCGCAGTCTGAAGGCTATGTTAGGCGCTTCGAGTTCCGGGCGGAATGGCCCGTTCGTACCCATAGGTAATGGCACGGGTGGGCTATGGCGCAAAGTCGTGTAGCATCAGGTAAGCGCTGCTGATTGCATGTCCGATTCGAACGCCCCCATATCTTTTTCTTCTGCTGAGCCGCTTCCTTACCTGCTGAGGCCTGAGGGTCGACGGCCGGGCGAGCGGTATTGGCTGCATCTTGTCTTGTTTACATTGACGTGCTTCACGACGCTCGTGGTCGGGGCGAAGATGGAGTTCAACTTTCAGCACGATCGTGCGCCCTTCGCGGCGGGGAATGAGTACATTCCGTTCTTTGATGTGCGGTGGGTGCTGGCGGAGCCTTCGCGACTGCTGTTGGGCTTGCCGTTTGCAGGATCGTTGCTGCTGATTTTGATGGCGCATGAGATGGGGCACTACTTGTGCTGCCGGTATTACGGCGTGCGGGCGACACTACCATTTTTCATTCCGGCGCCGACGCTGATTGGGACCTTAGGTGCTGTCATTCGGATTAAGGCTCCGATTCCTTCGCGGGCGGCGTTGTTTGATATTGGAATTGCGGGACCGATTGCGGGGTTTGTGGTGGCCGTCGGGACGTTGGGCGTGGCGCTGGGATTGTCGAAGCCGCTGACACCGGGGATGGGAGCGCCGGATTTAGCGATCGGCTTTCCGCATATTTTTTTCCTGATGCATCACCTAATCCGACATATCGCGCCGGGGTATTCAATCGCGGGCTTGCCGCTTACGAGAGTTTATCTGCACCCGACGGCGATTGCGGCATGGGTGGGGATGCTTGCGACGGCGCTGAATCTATTGCCGAGCGGGCAACTTGATGGCGGGCACATTGTGTACGCGGTCGCGCCGAGAGTGCATCGGGCTTTTTCGGTGGTAACGATTGCCGTGCTCGTCGGCCTGGGATTCATTTATGTCGGGTGGTGGATGTGGGCCGGAATGATCCTGGTGCTGAATATTATCGGCTGGAAGCAAGAACAGGCGCCGGCTTCGCCGACGTTGCCGATGAGCCGATGGCCGCTGGCGGCGCTGGCCGTGCTCATGCTGGCGGTTACATTTACGGTTACGCCGTTTCAGTTGTTGTGGAAGTAGTTGAATCCTTCCGCGATCCCTTCGAATGCAAGCACCCTCAGGTATTGAATTCGTCACTTCAGACTTACATCAGCCAGAGGGCGTCTACGTCCACGATGATTTGCGTGCGCGGGATTTTTTGCCCGGTCGAATGGGTAAGCATGGCTCGGAGAGTGCGGTTGAGTTTTTCGCGGCTGGGGGATTTCAGCACGAAGTGGTAGCGGTAGTCGCGCTTGAGGCGGACGATGGGGGCGGCAGCCGGACCGAGGACGCGGACGCCCTCGTGACGCGTGGAGTCGAACCATTTGCCGATCTGACCTGACCATTTCAATGCTTCGTCGAGTTTGTCGCTGCGAACGAGAACGTTGGCGAGGGCGGAGTAAGGCGGGTAGTGCATCCAGTTCCGATATTGCAGTTCTTTTTCGTAGAAGCCGACGAAGTCGTGATGCGCGGCGTATTGGACGGCGTAGTGATCCTGAAAATAAGTCTGCAGGATGACTTTGCCGGGAGAACTGCCGCGGCCGGCACGACCGGCGACCTGCGTCAGTAACTGGAAGGTGCGTTCAGCGGCGCGGAAGTCGGGCAGGCCGAGTGCGGCGTCGGCGCCCACGACGCCGACCAGCGTGACGCCGTGAATGTCGTGACCTTTGGCGATCATCTGCGTGCCGACGAGCAGATCGAGCTCGCCCTCGTTGAGCGCGTTGAGCGTGCGCTCGAAATCTTCGTGGCCGCGTACGGTGTCGCGATCGAGGCGAGCGATACGGGCCTGCGGAAACATGCCGTGCAGAAGTTCTTCCAGTTTTTCTGAACCAGTCCCGAGAAAATAAACGTACTCGCTGCCGCAGTGGACGCAGGCTTTGGGAACGGGCGCGGTGAATCCGCAGTAGTGGCAGACCATTTTGTGCTCGCGCTTATGGTGGGTCAGCGCGATGGCGCAGTCTTTGCATTCGAGTTTCTTGCCGCAAGTGCGGCAGAGGACGACGGGGGAGTATCCGCGACGGTTGAGCAGGACCATGACCTGCTCTTTCTTATCGAGGCGCTCCTTGATTTCTGCGACGAGCTTGCGGGAGATGACGGTCTCGTGGCCGGTTTCCTGAAACTCCTGGCGCATGTCGATGATTTCGACTTCCGGGAGCGGGCGTTGTTGCACGCGATCGGGAAGATCGACGAGTGCATATTTATTTTTCTTGGCGTTGAAATAACTTTCGAGCGATGGCGTGGCGGAGCCCAGGACGACGACCGCGCCAGCGTTACGAGCGCGGACGACGGCGACGTCGCGGGCGTGGTAGCGCGGGTTTTCTTCCTGCTTGTAGCTGGAGTCGTGTTCTTCGTCGACGATGATCAGCGCGAGGTCCGCGACGGGCGCGAAGACGGCCGAGCGCGTACCGACGACCATGCGGGCTTCTCCGCGCTTGATGCGGTGCCATTGCTCGGCGCGTTCTTTGTCGGTGAGCGCGGAATGGAGGATGGCGACTTCGTCGCCGAAGATCTGGTGGAGATCGGCGGCGACGGCGGGGGTGAGACCGATTTCGGGGACGAGGAGGATGGCGGAGCGTCCGGCTTCAAGGACGGCGCGCATGCCCGCGAGGTACACGGCGGTTTTGCCGGAGCCAGTTACTCCGTGAAGAAGCATGCCGGAGAATTGGCGGGCGGAGACGGAAGCGTTGAGCTGGGACAGGGCTTTTTTCTGGGCGGCGTTGAATTCGAAGTCGAATGGACGCGGACGCGGCTTGGAGCGGGAGACGGCGAAGCCAGCGGGTTGGTCGGTGATTTCGATGAGACCGCGTTTTGCGAGCGTGCTTAGCGTTGTGCGCGGGATTTCGAAGGATTGGAGAGTGTCGACCGGGAGAGCGCCACCGTTTGCAGCTAGTGTTTCGATCAGCCGGCGCTGGTTGGCGTTGAGCTTGCCTTCAGCGGATTTTAGAGTTGCGATCTTGATCGTGCGTGTGGCGTCCTGAGGGGTGGAGATATCTTCGCGGATGATCCATTTTTTTCGGACCATGCCGGCGAGGAGGGCGCGCGAGGCGCGGGTTGCGTTGCGGAGCGTTTCTTCGCGAATTAGCAGCGTGGTTGTGGCTGGAAAAATCCCCATTTCTCCCAACGGGGGGGAGAAGTGGGGCACCCGGTTCTCTTTGCCAGGCTGCTCGGTAGTGAAGGACGCTTCGTCGGCGCGGGCGGCCAGATAATCGAGGACTCGGATTTCCGTGTCCTGGTCTTCGGCGCTGAGACGGGCGCGAGCGGAGGAGCCGGCGGTGCCGGCGTTGTGCAAAGTGGTGAAGCCGGCGGCGGCGATGCGGTATCCGATGCTGCGCTTGAATTCGGCGCCGAGCGGAAGCATGGTGCGGAAGACTTCGCCGATGGGCGCGAGGTAGTAGTCGGCGATCCAGCGGCCGAGTCTCAGCAGCGAGTCGTCGAGGACTGGGGTTGTATCGAGGACGCTGAGAATATTTTTCGTTGCGACTTTTGGCTTGCGGTCGTGGAGTTCGACGACGATGCCCGAGAGGCGCTTCGCGCGGAAAGGGACGAGGACGCGTCCACCGACGACGGGAGCAGCGTCGGCGGGAATTTTGTACGTGAACGCCATGTCCAAAGGAACGGGCACGGCTACGTCGCAGAACTCGGGCATTGTCTTGAGGATAAATCACGGCGCGGTGTGGATGGGCGCGAGTGCGTCGTGCGAATTCCCTGCCGGGCCTGTTGGTGTGCCGGCTGACGCGGGGTCCCTTCGACTGCGGTTGATCTTCGCGATGAAGCTGCGAAGATCAATCCTCGCTCAGGATGACAGAGATAGTGCGAGTGGCTGAGCGAACGGCAATGATTAAGTGGCGGGTTTTGGCGGTGGTGTCAGGCCCAGGTACTTCATCACCATTTGCAGGTCTTTCCAGGCTTCGCCTTTTTGGCGCGGATCCCTGAGGAGGAATGCCGGGTGATAGGTGACTGCCAGTTTTGCGCCTTGCCAGGATGGATCGGCTCCGGGGGGCGTGAAGTCGTAGAAGCGTCCGCGGAGCTGGGCCATGGAATCGTTCATCGCTAACAGATTTTTTGCGGCGGTTGCGCCGAGAGCCACGATGACTTTGGGCTTGATGGCTGCGATCTGGCGCATGAGGAACGGAGAGCAAGTGTCGCATTCGTCGCGCTCGGGCTGGCGGTTCTGCGGCGGACGGCACTTCACGATGTTGGCGATATATGCATCTTCGCGGCGTATGCCCATCGCCTTGATCATGTTGTTCAGGAGCTGTCCGGCGCGGCCGACGAAGGGTTCGCCTTGCGCGTCTTCATCTGCGCCGGGGCCTTCGCCGACGAACATGAGTTCTGCGTGAGGATTGCCGACGCCGAAGACGATCTGCTTGCGGCCAAGCTGGCTCAGTTTGCAGCGCGTGCAGTCTTCGCCGAGATCCTGGCGGATGATTTTCAAGGCTTGGGCGGGATCGGTGACGCCAGACTCGGGCTTGAGAGTTGCTAGGGCGCCTTGTTCGAGTGGCTTCGCCACCGCGACAGGTTTTCTGGGCATTTCTTCCTGTGGATCGAGGGATTCTGGCTGGGTACTTTGCGATGCTTCGCGGCGATAGAAGTCGTACATGCCGAGTTCGTTGTAGTAGCGGAGGCGGTCGGTCAGTGCCTGGCGCTGCTTCGGGTTGAGGGTTACCGGCATTGGGGCGCGGGGCTATTATAGCCAGCTGTGCGGTGGAAATGCCGGGCACAGTTGCGCCGCCCGCGGGCAGGAGTGCCCGCGCCACATGGCCTGGGTGCGGCTAGACTTTTGCGGCTGACTTGCGCTGCGCCAGCAAGCGCTCGACCTGATCCAGGACTCGCTGAGCTACGTCCCATTTGGTGGTTTCGGGAACTTCGACAACCTCGTCGCGGGTGATGATGGTAACGGCATTGCGGTCGGAGTCGAAGCCCACGCCTTCGCGGGAGACGTCGTTGACGACGATGGCGTCGAGATTCTTGTTCAGCAATTTCTGACGAGCGTTTTCCAGGACGTTTTCGGTTTCGGCAGCGAAGCCGATGATAAGCTGCGAGGATTTCTTCTGCGACAGCTCTTTCAGGATGTCGGTGGTGGCCTCGAGTTCAAGATTCATCGGGCCTTTACGCTTCAGTTTTTGGCCTGCGGCAGACTTCGGGCGGTAGTCGGCGACTGCGGCTGTTTTGATGACGACGGTCGCCTGCGGCAGCAGGTTCATCACGGCATCGTGCATCTCTTCAGTGGATTCGACACGCGTTAGTTCGGCCGAGCCAGGGGGAGTGATGCTCGTGGGGCCACTCACAAGCAGCACGCGAGCGCCGCGGCGAAGCGCGGCTTCAGCCAGGGCGTAGCCCATGCGTCCGCTGGAGCGATTGGTGAGGTAGCGGACGGGGTCGATTTTTTCGCGGGTAGGGCCGGCGGTGATGAGAACCGTTTCACGGGCGAGATTCTGCGACGCGCCGAGAGTTTCCATTACGGCCGCGACAATGGATTCATTATCGGCGAGACGACCTGCGCCGACCATGCCGCAAGCGAGATACCCAGCTCCGGGTTCTACGGTCTTCACTCCGCGGTCGCGGAGAGTTTTCAGGTTGGCCTGCGTCGCCGGATGATTCCACATGTTGACATTCATCGCCGGGGCGATGACGACGGGCGCGGTGGTCGCGAGATAGAGTGTCGTTAAGAAATCGTTGGCAATGCCTTGAGCGAAGTGGGCGATGGAGTCGGCGGTCGCGGGGACAACGACGAGAGCGTCGATGGACTGGGCGACCGCAATGTGCTCGATGGCAGCGTCGACGTTTGAGTCCTGGCCTTCGGGAGCGAACATGCCGGTGATAACTTTTTCGCCGGAAAGCGCGGCGAAAGTGAGCGGGCGAACGAACTCCTGCGCACCGCGAGTCATAACGACCTGCACGCGGATGCCGCGATCCTGCAGGAGACGAACGATTTCGGCGGCTTTGTAGGCTGCGATTCCGCCGGTGACGCCGAGGGCGATTTTCATGGAGTCCTGAGCTGCGAGTCGTCAGTCGCCAGCCTGAACATTAGATGTCCGGCGGGCGTCGTTGGTCGCTGGCCGTTGGCCGCTGGTCGTTCGCCAAAAGCCCGGCGTTCGACGACAACAGTTCGCCCATGCGCGTTTGCGACTAGTCGCCCAACGCCTTGTCGAGTTCCTGGCCTGCCGCTTCTGCGGCGGAACGCGTATCGGGGATTTCCCACTTTACCTTGCCAGCGCGGATTTCATCCTGCGCGATGCGGCAAGGCTTGCGGGAGCTGGTGTCGACCACGGGCGGGGCGCCGCCCTGCAACTGGCGCGCGCGGCGCGCTGCAACCAGGATATACCGGTAATTGCTGTCGAAGCCTTCAATCAACTTCATCGCGACTCTCCCTTGAACCGAGGCTGTTCAATCAGTGACGAGTGTCGAACTTCGCAGAACGGAACCGGCTTGCAGGTTGTCCCGCAGGTGCCACCGGGCATGTCCGGCGGCTCAGGAAATGATACCGCGAAAACTAAGGTTGTGCCGGAGGGGGGAGATTACGAAAGGAATCGAGGATGGGGCGGAGGCGTTTGCCGACACGGGTCAGCCGGCATTGATCTGCGAGATCCATGACACGACGGTCTTCAGCCAAAAGTGTCTTGCGGACGCGGGCGAAGCGGACGATGGCGGTGAGCTGCTCGATCGACTCTTTTAATTCGCCGTTAATGATGATGTAGTCATACTTGTCGTAGTTTTCGATTTCCCGGCTGGCGGCGCTTAGGCGGCGCTGGATAGTGGCTTTGTCGTCTTCACTGCGATGGTTCAAACGCCATTCGAGGGTCTGACGATCGGGAGGCAGGACAAAAATGCTGACGGCGTCGGGGCATTTTTGCTTGATCTGCGCCGCGCCCTGCACGTCGATATCGAGCAAAAGATCGTGGCCGTTCTGTTCGGCTTCCCGGAGGAAACGGCGAGCGGTGCCGTAGTAGCTTTTGCCGAAGACGGTGGCGTGCTCGAGGAATTCGTCGGCCTGGATCATCTGCTCGAATTCTTCGCGGGAGATGAAGTAGTACTCCTTGCCATTCTGCTCGCTGCCTCGCGGATCGCGCGTGGTGTAGGAAATGGAGAAATCGAGATTGGGAACGAGCTTGAGAAGCTCATTCACCAAAGTGGATTTTCCGGAACCGGAAGGCGCCGAGATGATGTAGACAATGGGCTTTTCAGGGCTCATTCGAGGTTCTGCACCTGCTCGCGGGATTTTTCGATTTCCGATTTCATGGCCAATCCAGCTTCGGTGATCTTGAGCGCTTCACCCGCCAGGCCTGACGTTTTCGACAGAAGCGTATTAGCCTCACGATTCATTTCCTGCAGGAGGAAGTCGAGCTTCTTGCCGATTTCTCCGCCTTCGTCGAGCAGCCCAAGAAAATGCTGGACATGATTTTCGAGGCGGACGATTTCTTCCTGAATGTCGCTGCGGTCGACGAGCAGGGCGGCTTCCTGCAGAATGCGCTCTTTGTCGACGGTCGAACCGAGCAGTTCCTGCAGACGCGATTGCAGGCGATCGCTGTAATTTTGCAGGACGGCGCGGCGGTGCTCCTGAACTTTCTTGCAGCCCTGGGCGAGGTGGGCCATGCGCTCGCGAAGTTCGCGCTCGATGCCGTGGCCTTCCTCCTCGCGCATCTGATTCAGACGGTCGAGTACTTCGCCGACTTTGGCCATGACGGCGGATTCGATATCGCCGTCGGCGGTGGGGCTGGTCGAATCGAGCGCGCCGGGAATACGGAGAACGGCGTTGAGGTCGGGCTCGACGGCAAGCGAGAACTCGGCGGCAGCGGCGCGGAAGGCGGCAATGTATCCGCCGACGATCTCGCGGTTCAGCGAGAAGGCGTCGGTTGCGCCGCGTTCCAGACTCAGTGTGACCTCGACGTGTCCGCGGGCCATTTTTTCTTTGAGCAGGCGGCGGAGGTGCATCTCGAGAGAGTCGGTGCCGGAAGGCAGGCGGAAGTGGACATCGAGAAAACGATGATTGACGGACTTGAGGGAGAGCGCGAAGGCGAGGCGATTCTTCGACGGATCGGGCGTGGCGGGCGTTGCGCCGGTGGCGGCCTGCTGGCGGACGATTTCGCCTTTCACCTGCGCGAATCCGGTCATGGAGCGAATAGGCATGATCTTTTTGTCTCTCTCAAATTCCGTTAGCTATGTTCCGGTTGCCACTTTCGGTGATTCTGTGTTCGTGAACTGCAAGTCGTAAAGGCGGCGATAGGTGCCGAGCTTCTTCATTAGATCATCATGCGCACCGGCGTCGGCGATGGTGCCATTCTCAATAACGACAATGCGGTCGGCGCGGCGGACCGTCGAAAGACGGTGCGCGATGACAAAGACGGTGCGTCCGGTCATAAGATTTTGCAGGGCGGATTGTACGAGCGCTTCAGACTCGCTGTCGAGCGCGGAGGTGGCTTCGTCAAGAA
>Ga0335083_10011596_pt1 | contig 10586 bp, 10 predicted proteins | sample Lox_Sample_42_FD_206716 | JGI IMG/M metagenome (GOLD analysis project Ga0335083, IMG submission 206716) | Soil microbial communities from Loxahatchee National Wildlife Refuge, Florida, United States - Lox_Sample_4.2 | ecosystem: Environmental > Terrestrial > Soil > Wetlands | place: USA... | reverse complement strand
TCGCGCCGTGGAAACAGCCACCGGTAGCAGTGCCAGCCCCGCCAGCGTGGCGGTGGTGGTGAGCGAGCGCCTGGCCCGCTACGGGTTCGGTGACGGGCATCCTTTTGGGCCCGATCGCCACGCCGCCTTCGTGCGCGAATTCAACGCGCGCGGGCTCGAGGGGCGCGTGCAGCTGCTCGAGCCGCGCATCGCCACCGACGACGAACTGCGCAGCTTCCACGCGTCCGGCTACCTCGAATTCGTGCGCGAGCGCTCCGCCAGCGGCAGCGGCTTCCTCGACGGCGGCGACACTCCGGCGTTCCGCGGCGTCTACGAGGCCGCGGCCGGGGTCGTGGGCGCGACCCTGGCGGCGATGGAGGCCATCATGGCGGGGCGCTGCCGGCGCGCCTTCGTGCCGATCGCAGGGCTGCACCACGCCGCCCGGGACCACGCCGCCGGCTTCTGTGTCTTCAACGACTGCGGCGTGGCCATCGAGCAGCTCAAGCGTGTCGGGCTGCGGCGCGTCGCCTACGTGGACATCGACGCGCACCACGGTGATGGGGTGTTCTACGCCTTCGAGGACGATGCTGCCGTGGTGTTCGCCGACCTGCACGAGGACGGCCGCTACCTGTACCCCGGCACCGGCGCGGCCGAGGAGACCGGTACCGGCGCGGCCGCCGGCACCAAGCTCAACGTGCCGTTGCCCCCGGGCGCCGATGACCGCGTGTTCGAGCGCGTCTGGCCCCTGGTGCGCGCGCACCTGGAGAAGTTCGCCCCGGAGTTCGTGATCCTGCAGTGCGGGGCGGACAGCCTGGAGGGGGATCCGATCACCCACCTGCGGCTCACGGCCGCCAGCCACGGACGCGCGGCGCGCGAGCTCAGCGCCCTGGCCGAGCAGTGGGGGCACGGGCGCGTGTTGGCGCTCGGCGGTGGCGGCTACAATCGCCAGAATCTCGCCCAGGCCTGGAACACCGTGGTCGAGAATCTGCTGTAACAGGTCGCTTTCCGTGCCCCGCCGTCCCGTCGCGCTCCTTCCGGGCGCCGGGCGGGGCTGACAAGGGCGGCCGCGCCATCGATCCGGTACAATCGCGCCCCCACTGAACACCCGTTCCCGAGGCTGCGGCGCACATGTTCCGGACGTCCATGACCATCGAAGGCTTCGACCCCGAACTGGCGCGCGCCCTGGCAGGGGAGCGGCAGCGGCAGGAGGAGCACGTCGAGCTCATCGCCTCGGAGAACTATGCGAGCCCGCGCGTGCTCGAGGCCCAGGGTTCGGTGCTCACCAACAAGTACGCCGAGGGCTACCCCGGCAAGCGCTACTACGGCGGCTGCGAGTACGTCGATGTGGTCGAGCAGCTGGCCATCGACCGCGCCAAGAAACTGTTCGGCGCCGACTACGCCAACGTGCAGCCGCACTCCGGCTCCCAGGCGAACGCCGCCGCGTACTTCGCGCTGGTGCAGCCGGGCGACCCGATCCTCGGCATGAGCCTCGACCATGGTGGTCACCTCACCCACGGTGCCAAGGTCAACTTCTCCGGCAAGTTCTTCCGCGCCGTGCAGTACGGCATCCGCCCGGACACCGGCGAGATCGACTACGAGCAGGTGCAGCGCCTGGCCGACGAGCACCGGCCGAAGCTTATCGTGGCGGGCTTCTCCGCCTACTCGCGCATCATCGACTGGGCGCGCTTCGCGCAGATCGCCAAGAGCGTCGGCGCCTACCTGATGGTCGACATGGCGCACGTCGCGGGCCTGGTCGCCGCGGGCATCTACCCGAGCCCGATCGCCCACGCAGACGTGGTGACCACGACCACCCACAAGACGCTGCGCGGCCCGCGCGGCGGCCTGATCCTGGCGCGTGCCAACGACGAGATCACCAAGAAGCTGAACTCGCTGGTGTTCCCCGGCACCCAGGGCGGCCCGCTGATGCACGCGATCGCGGCCAAGGCGGTGGCGCTGCTCGAGGCGCTGCAGCCGGAGTTCAAGGATTACCAGAAACAAGTGCTCGCCAACGCGCGCGCCATGGCCGCGCGCCTCACGCAGCGCGGTTTCCAGATCGTCTCCGGGGGCACCGACAACCACCTGTTCCTGCTGAGCCTCGTCGGGCGCAACGTCACCGGCAAGGACGCGGACGCAGCACTCGGCCATGCCAACATCACCGTCAACAAGAACGCGGTGCCGAACGACCCCAGGCCGCCGATGGTGACCAGCGGCTTGCGCCTCGGTACGCCGGCCTCGACCACGCGCGGCTTCAAGCAGGCCGAAATCGAGCAGGTTGCGGATTTCATCGCGCAGGTTCTCGATGCGGAGGGCTCACCGGCCGCCGTGGACAAGGTGCGCCCGCAGGTCATCGAGCTGTGCCGCCGCTTTCCGGTGTACGGGCCCTAAGCCCGTAAGCGATCGCGCCGCATGCATTGTCCGTTCTGCGGCCACGAAGAAACCAAGGTCAACGACTCGCGCCTCGCCGGCGAGGGCCGCCAGATCCGGCGTCGCCGCGAGTGCCTCAAGTGCGGCGAGCGCTTCACGACCTTCGAGACCGCAGAGCTGCTCATGCCCATGGTCGTCAAGGGCGACCGGGCGCGTGAGGCCTTCGATGAGCACAAGCTGCGCGGCGGCATGCTCAAGGCCCTCGAGAAACGCCCGGTCTCGCGCGAGGCGATCGACGAGGCCGTCAGCCGCATCGTCCACAAGATCCGGGCCCTCGGCGATCGCGAGGTGTCCGCGCGTGCCGTCGGCGAGCTGGTGATGGAGGAGCTGCGGCACCTGGACGAGGTCGCCTATGTGCGCTTCGCCTCGGTGTACCGGCAGTTCGAGGACGTCGAGGCCTTCCACGAGGAGATCCAGCGCCTGCGCAGCGCGCGGCCGGTCGCTCCCGCCGCCGCGCACGCCCGTGGCCGCAAGCGCGAGGGCGCCAAGAGCGCGGACCGCGACCAGCTGCCACTCCTGCCCAGTGAGGAAGCGCCGGCCGGCAAGACCGGCCCGGGGGACAAATGAGCACGTTCTCCGAGTTCGATCGCCGGGCCATGCAGCGCGCGCTGGCGCTCGCGGCGCGCGGCCTTGAGACCACCGATCCCAATCCCCGCGTCGGGTGCGTGCTGGCCCGCGGCGAGCGGATCGTCGGGGAGGGTTGGCACGAGCGCGCGGGCGAGGCGCACGCGGAGGTCGCCGCACTGCGGGCAGCCGGACCACAGGCCAGCGGCGCCACTGCCTACGTCACGCTCGAGCCCTGCGCTCACCAGGGACGCACGGCCCCGTGCACGCTCGCGCTCACCGGTGCCCGCGTGGCGCGCGTGGTTTACGCCGTCGGCGACCCCAACCCGCAGGTCAACGGCCGCGGTGCCGCGGCGCTGCGGGCCGCCAGCATCAGCGTCGAGTCCGGCCTGCTCGAGGACGAGGCGCGCGAGCTCAACGCCGGCTTCTTCAAGCGCATGCAGGGCGGCCGCCCGTTCGTGCGCCTGAAGCTCGCGCAGAGCCTGGACGGGCGCACCGCGCTTGCCAACGGGGCCAGCAAGTGGATCACCGGTGAGGCGGCCCGCGCCGACGTGCAGTCCTGGCGCGCGCGCAGTTCCGCGGTGCTGACCGGCATCGGTACCGTGCTCGCCGACGACCCGCAGCTGACCGTCCGGCTGCCGCCGACCGCCGGCGGCGAGCGGCGCGAGCCGCTGCGGGTGGTGCTGGACAGCGCGCTGCGCACGCCGCCCGGGGCGCGGCTGTTCTCCGGCGGGGGCGAGGTGCTGATACTGACGACGCTCGCGGCGCTCGATGTGGCACGGGCCACGGCGCTCAGCGCGCGCGGTGCCCGCATCGAGAGCCTGCCGGACCGGGCAGGACGCCTCGAGCTGGCTGCGGTGCTCGATCGCCTGGGCGAGCTCGAGGCCAACGAGGTGCTGATCGAGGCCGGTGCAACGCTCGCCGGAGAGCTGGTACAGCAGGGGCTGGTGGACGAGCTGCTGCTGTACGTCGCGCCGCGGCTGCTGGGGCCCGCCGGGCGCGCGCTGGTTGAGCTCCCCGCGCTCACCGACCTGGCCGCAGCCCCGAGCTTCGCGCTCATCGAATCCCAGGCGGTCGGAGACGACCTGCGGCTGCGCCTGCGGCCGCGCGCGCGCGGAGGCTAACGGCATGTTCACGGGCATCGTCCAGGACGTGGGCCGCATCGACAGCGCCGAACCGCGCGGCGGCGACCTGCGGCTGGTGATCCGCTGCGAGCGCCTCGACCTGAAGACCCTCGCACAGGGGGACAGCGTCGCCGTCCAGGGATGCTGCCTCACCGCGGTCGATATAAAGGAGCGCACCTTCGCCGCGGATTTGTCGCGCGAGACCCTCGCGCTGACGACCCTGGGGGCGCTGCAGGCGGGCGCGCCGGTTAACCTCGAGCCGGCGCTGCGTGCCGGGGACGCGCTGGGCGGCCATCTGGTCTCCGGTCACGTCGACGGTATTGCGGAGGTGCGCTCGGTCAGTGGTGATGCACGCTCGCAGCGCGTGGTCATTGCCGTCGCGCCGGCGCTGGCGCGCTTCATCGCCCCGAAGGGTTCGGTGGCCCTCGACGGGGTCAGCCTCACCGTCAACGAGGTGGAAGGGTCGGGCTTCGGGGTGAACCTGATCCCGCACACCCAGGCCGTGACGACGCTCGGCCGCCTCCAGGTTGGCAGCCGCCTGAACCTCGAGGTTGACCTGGTGGCGCGCTACCTGGCGCGCCTGCTGGCGGTGCCGGCTACATAATCGCGTCGGCCTCAGTAGTTCACGGTATTTCACGGCCACGCTGGCGCGCTACACTCAGCGCCCCATGACCTCCCGATACGGGCAAGCCCGGCGGCGCTCGCGGCAGATCCTCCTGCTGCTGCTGCCGCTGCTTGCCCTGCGGTTGCTCGTGCCCGCCGGCTTCATGGTCATGGCGGATGCGGGCGGCCTGTCGATCGGGCTGTGTTCGGGCTTCGCTCCGGTACCCGCCGAATCCCCGCACGGCGCTGGCCACGCGATGCGGCACATGCATCACGGCGCCGGGCACGGCGGATCCCCGGACCGGCCCGAGGGCGACAGCCACACTCCGTGCTTGTTTGCATCCGCTGCCCACAGTGCACTGCTCCCGCAGGCGCACCCGGCACCCCCCGACACCCGCATCCCCCGGCGCACCCTGCTGCCCATGCAGCCGGCCGTCGTCGCCGCTGCTTCCATCTACCGCGCGCAGAGCGCGCGCGGCCCACCCGTCCTCGCCTGATCGTCCCTGAAATGCGCGGCGCACCTTCGCAGGTGGGCTGTCGCCGGCTGGCAATTCCACGGACCTCTGCGACGTCGCACCAGCGCGCCGCGGGCGACTTCCCTGGGGACTGCCGCTCTCTACGAAAGCGAGTGACCTATGTCGATCGATATCCCGCGTCGGCGCCCCGGACGGGCGGCCGCGCAACGTTTCCTGTCCGCGTTGGTGCCGGCGACGGCACTTGTCGCCGCGTGTCCGCAGGCGCACGCGTGCGCCACCTGTGGCTGCACCCTCAGTTCCGATGCAGCGCTCGGCTATACGAGCCTCACCGGCTGGCGGCTGAGCCTGGAGTACGACTACATCAACCAGGACGAACTGCGCAGCGGAACGCGCTCGGTCGACAGCGTGCCGGCGGGCAACGAACTCGAGCACGACACGCTCAACCGCTACATCACCGCCGGGGTCAACTATGCGCCGAACTCCGCCTGGAACTTCCAGTTGCTCGTGCCCTACGTGGTGCGGTCGCACTCGACCTACGGTGAGTACGATCCCGATGCGCCGTTGCCGGAGCTGAGCTACTCGCACAGCTCCAGCCTCGGCGACCTGCGATTGATCGCCAACTATCAGGGGTTCCTCGACAGCCGTGAGTTCGGGGTCCAGCTCGGCATCAAGCTGCCGACCGGCAAATACGGCACCGCGATCGACTTCAACGCCGGGCCGGCGGCTGGCACGCCCGTCGATGCCAGCCTGCAACCGGGGACCGGCAGCACCGATGTCATCGTCGGCACCTATTACCATCACCCCGTCAGCCTCAACTTCCAGTTGTTTGCGAGCGCTCAGTTCCAGAGCGCGCTGAAGCATCATATGGACCAGCCGGGCAACGACTACCGGCCCGGGAACTCCGAGACCGGGATCATCGGGGTGCGTTACGAGCGCGACGCGCGCTGGGTTCCGCAGCTGCAACTGAACCTGTTCCACAAGTCCCCGGACCAGGGTGCCCTCGCGGATGTGCAGAACACGGCCGGTACCGTGCTGTACGTGAGCCCGGGAATCACGGTGCGGGTGGTCGAGAAGCTGCATGCCTTCGGTTTCGTGCAGATTCCCGCCTACAGCAACCTCTATGGCTCCCAGCTGTTCCCGCGCTACACCTTCAGCGTCGGGCTGAGTTACGCACTGTAGGCCCCCCTCGGGGACGCCCCGGTCCGGTGCGGACCGGGGCGCTGCTGCGGGGGTCCGCGGCTCGCTCGGGTATACTGAAAGGCCACACGTTCCGAGCGCGGCCCGAACCCCATGTCCAAAGTCCTGCCCTTGCCCGGCAAAGCCGCGACCCCCGCTGCCGGCTCCTCCTTCAGTCCTCTGGGCGAGATCCTGGCGGAGCTGCGCGCGGGCCGCATGGTGGTCGTCATGGACGACGAGGACCGCGAGAACGAAGGCGACCTGATCATGGCGGCCGAGCACGCGACGCCGGAGGCGGTGGCGTTCATGATCCGCTACACCAGCGGCATCATCTGCGTGCCGATGGAGGAGGAGGCGCTGAGCCACCTCGACCTGCCGCAGATGGTGCCGGTCAACAGCGAGTCGCACCGCACCGCCTTCACCGTCTCGGTCGACGTGCGCACGGGGACCACTACGGGGGTGTCCTCGGCGGACCGCGCCGCCACCATCCGGGCACTGGCCGATGCCGACTCGAAGCCAGCCGACTTCGCCCGCCCCGGGCACATCTTTCCGCTGCGCGCCCGCCGCGGGGGCGTGCTGGTGCGCGCCGGCCACACCGAGGCGGCCGTGGACCTGTGCCGCCTCGCCGGCCTTAAGCCGGCGGGCGTGCTGTGCGAGGTCATGAACGATGACGGCACCATGGCGCGCCGCCCGCAGCTGCAGGAGTTCGCACACCGCCATGGCCTCAAGATCGGCACCATCGCGGACCTGATCCGCCACCGGCTGCGCACCGAGCGCTCGATCGAGCGTCTCTCCGAGCAGAGCGTGCAGACCGACCTGGGCGAGTTCCGCCTGTATGCCTACCAGGACGGCGTCAGCCAGGAGGTGCACGTGGCGCTGGCCCATGGCCGCCTGGACGCTACGCCCGCGCCGCTGGTGCGCGTGCACCTCGCCGACACGCTGCGCGACCTGCTGGGCCTACACGGAGCGCACCGCACCTGGACACTGCGCGCGGCCATGCAGCGCATCGTGGAGGCCGGCAGCGGCGTGGTCGTGGTACTGCGCCAGCAGGAGTCACCGCGCGAGCTGGCCGAGGCGGTGCGCTCGTTCGCCGCGGCCAGCGCCCCGGCGGCTGCTGCCGATGGCAGCGGCACCGAGGGCGAGGGCACGGTGCTGCGTACCTTCGGGGTCGGCGCGCAGATCCTCAAGGACCTGGGGGTCAGCCGCATGCGCGTACTCTCGGCACCCAAGCAGATGCACGGCATCTCGGCCTTCGGGCTCGAGATCGAGGGTTACGTCGGGGAAGAGGGGTGAGCCCCCCCGAAGTCAGCGAGACCGAGGCGAGCGCCCGCGGCCGCACCGTCGCGATCGTGGCCGCGCGCTTCAACGACCTGATCGTCGCGAGCCTGCTCAAGGGCGCGCTGGCGAGGTGGGGCGAGCGCGGCGGGGAGAGCGAGGAGCTGCTGGTGGTGCGTGTGCCCGGCGCGTTCGAGCTGCCGGTGGTGGCGCGCCACCTCGCCGGCAGCGGCCGCTACGACGCCGTGATCGCACTCGGCTGCGTGATCCGCGGCGACACGCCGCACTTTGACTACGTCGCCGGCGAGTGTGCCCGCGGCCTGCAGGTGGCGGCCCTCGAGACCGGGGTACCGGTGGTGTTCGGTGTGCTGACCGTGGAGACGCTCGAGCAGGCACTGGAGCGCGCCGCGACCAGCGCCGGCAACAAGGGTGGCGAGTCGATGGAGGTCGCGCTCGAGATGGCCGCGATAATGGAGCGCCTGTGAGCCCGAAGCCGGCCGCCGCGGGTGCGCGCGAGTACAGCGGCATGCGCAGCGTGGCGCGCAAGCTCGCGCTCCAGGCCCTGTACCGCTGGCAGCTCAACGAGGGTCCGTGGCAGGACCTGGTGCTCGAGTTCCGCGACGCCGAGGACATGGCGCGCGCCGACCGTGACTACTTCCGCGTGCTGGTGGAAGGCGTGTGGCATGCGCGCGCCGAGCTGGATGCGCGCCTGGCGAGGCTCGGCGACCGCGAACCGCGGCTGCTCGACCCGATCGAGCACGCGGTGCTGCTCATGGGGCTGTACGAACTCGGTTCACAGCCGGAAGTGCCGTACCGGGTGGCCATCAGCGAGGCGGTCGGCCTTGCCAGGCGCTTCGGGGCGACCGACGGGCACAAATTCGTGAACGCGGTGCTGGACCGCGCCGCGCGCGAGCTGCGGCCGGACGAACACTAGAGGCGTCCGCCCGCCGGGCGATCACATGGCGCTCAGCGAGACCTCCCTGATCGAGCGCTACTTCCGCGGCGGCGGCGCGCAGCGCGCGGACGTGACCCTCGGCATCGGTGACGACGCGGCCATCCTCGCTGTGCCGCCCGGGCATGAGCTGGTGGCCTGCACCGACACGCTGGTGACCGGCGTGCACTTCCCGCACGACTCGCCGGCGGCCTCCATCGGCCACCGCGCGCTCGCCGTGAACCTGAGCGACATGGCCGCCATGGGGGCACGCCCGGCGTGGGCGCTGCTCGCGCTCACACTGCCGCAGGCCGACGAGGCGTGGCTGGCCGAGTTCGCGGCGGGATTTGCGGCCCTGGCGCGCGAGCATCGGGTGGCCCTGGTCGGTGGCGACACCACCCGCGGGCCGCTGTGCATCAGCGTCCAGGTGCTGGGCCTGGTGCCGCAGGGCACCGCGCTGCGCCGCGGCGGCGCACAGGCCGGCGATGTACTGTGCGTCTCCGGCACGCCCGGCGATGCAGCCGCAGGACTGGCGCTCGAGCAGCGGCGCCTGGAGGCGCCGGCGGCGGCCCGCGACTACCTGCGCGAGCGCTTCCTGCTGCCGACCCCGCGCGTGGCGCTGGGCGAGCGGTTGCGCGACTTCGCCAGCGCCTGCATCGACGTCTCCGACGGGCTGCTCGGCGATGCCGGCAAGCTGGCGCAGGCCAGCGGGCTCGCCTGCGAGCTGGAGTTCGAGCAGCTGCCGCTGTCGGATGCGCTGCGCGCGACGCTCGGCATGGACGATGCGCGGCGGCTGGCACTCAGCGGTGGCGATGATTACGAGCTGTGCTTCGCCGTGCCGGCATCACGGTTCGCGCAGCTGCAGGCGCAACTGCCGGCGCAGCGCTGGGGCTACGCGCGCATCGGCGTGCTGGTCCCCGGCGGCGGGGCACGCGTGACCTGCAGGGGTTCTGTGATGGAGTTCTCGCATTCCGGTTACCAGCATTTTCGCTGAGCGGCACTGAGGGCGTCCGCGCGTCCCGGCCGGGCGCCGGCGGGAGCGTGAGGGATGCATCACAGTCGCCCGAGCGGGCGACACCTTATTCTGAGGCGCCGTCACGAGTCGCGCGCGCCAATGTCCATATCGGCCCCCAAAACAATGCCTGCCGCCAAGCCCGTGGCGCGTATGCCGGACAAGATCGGCAAGTACGTCGTCATCCGCGAGGTCGGCCGCGGCAGCACCGGGGTCGTCTACCTCTCGCACGACGCCTATTACGGCCGCGACGTCGCGATCAAGGTCTACAACATGGACACCGGCGGGGACGAGGAGCGCGCGCGCATCGCGCGCAAGATGTTCCTCTCCGAGGCGCACCTGGTGGGGATGCTGCAGCACCCGCACATCCTGCCGATCTACGACGCCGGCGAGGAGAACGGGCACTGCTACATCGTCACCGAGCACGTCCACGGCGCGCGCACGCTGGCGGCCTACTGCCGCCCGGACAACCTGCTGCGCATCGATGACACCGTCGAGATTATGTTCAAGTGCGCCAAGGCCCTGCACTACGCGCACTCCCGCGGGGTGATCCACCGCGACATCAAGCCCTCCAACATCATGCTCACGCAGGACAGCGACGTGCGCATCATCGACTTCGGCATCGCGCTGGTGTCGGATTCGGACATCTCGCGCATCGAGGGCATCGCCGGCAGCCCCTCCTACATGTCGCCCGAGCAGGTGCAGAGCTTCGAGCTCACCAACCGCTCGGACCTGTACTCGCTCGGCGCGGTGATGTACGAGCTGCTCACCGGGGCGCGCCCGTTCCGCGCCGGCAACCTGCAGAAGCTGCTGCACCAGATCGTCTATGCCACGCCGCCGCCGATCCACACGCTGCGCAAGGACGTGCCCGAGGAGCTGGAGAGCGTCGTCGCGCAGTCGATGCAGAAGGACCCGGAGAAGCGCTGCAAGAGCGGCCTGGACTTCGCCGCCGAGCTCACGCGCGTGCACCAGCGGCTGCGCGAGGCCAATTCGCGCATCGACCGCCAGGAGCAGTTCGGCGT
>Ga0335083_10011595_pt1 | contig 10586 bp, 10 predicted proteins | sample Lox_Sample_42_FD_206716 | JGI IMG/M metagenome (GOLD analysis project Ga0335083, IMG submission 206716) | Soil microbial communities from Loxahatchee National Wildlife Refuge, Florida, United States - Lox_Sample_4.2 | ecosystem: Environmental > Terrestrial > Soil > Wetlands | place: USA... | reverse complement strand
CGGACCTGATCGTGCGGATCAACGGCAAGAACACGGGCTCCCGGGCGGATTTCCGGAACGCGCTGCAGGGGGTCAAGGCCGGCGACATCGTCACACTCGAGGTGCTGTCACGGGCGGCCGACGGCTGGCAGCAGCGGGTGGTGAGAGTCAGAGCGCGGTAAGCGAACCGAAACAGAGGGGAAGTGGGACGGGGGAAGGGGGAAGCGCAGGACTCCCTCTTCCCCCTTGCCTTTTCTCCTCCCGTTCAGGCTGGTCGCACCCCTTCTTCGTAAGCGTCGCGCGGTACCTCCCGATCCGCATCTTCTTCCTTCCGCACCGACCACCGGAACCACACCACCGTCATCGCGATCCAGAAGATCAGGCCGCCGGGCACCCACATGATCAGTCCCCCGATCTGCTGATCGTCCAGCACGCCGAGACCGTAGAGACGCGGGGCGGCCGCATAGAAGGGGTACAAGGGCTGGTCGGCCAGCGTGATGAAGGCGCCGACGACCGACATCGGGATTCCGAGGAGAAACAGGTACAGGAGCTGCGCCGGATAGGCGGCGCGCGGCAGCTCCGGCACCGGCGACAAGACCGGCCACCACATCACCACGGCGGTCGCGAGGAAGATCAGGTGCTGGACGATGTGCCAGCCGTGATGCCGCATGGCGAATTCGTAGAACCGGGGGATGTGCCAGAATACGATCGGGACCGTGAAGATCAGCGCCGCCTGCACCGGTCTCGTCATCCAACGCCACAGCGGGAGTAACCGCGGGGCCCGGAGGAACGGCCGGACCACCCAGGCCGGCAACCCGTAGAGGAACAACGGGGGAAAGACCAGGGTCAGCACCAGGTGCTGGATCATATGGGCGCTGAACAGCGATTCGTCCGCCAGGTCGTGCAGCGGGCCGTTCAGCGTGACGAGCAGGACCACGAGGGAAGCGAAGTACGCGAGGATCCGGCGGCTCGGTGCCCCCCGCCCCCCCAGGAAGACATACAGGCCGCCCAGGCCCGCGAGCCCCAGGATGACGCTCGGATGAAAGTCCCAGTGCAGGGGGGCCCACCATCCGGCCACGGTCAGCGGCCCCGGGGCGACTTGCCGGTCACCGACCCAGCGCGAACACCCCGAAGAGAAACAGCAGCGCGATCATGACCGCACCGGCCAGCAGGAACGGCCCGCCGAACAGGAAGGTGAAGAACGGGCTGTCCATCTTGAGGTGCATGTAGAACATCACGACGAGCACGAACTTCACGGCCGAGAGGGTGAGGAGGATCGGAACCATGAGGGGCCGGAACGCCGGGACGTAGAAGACCCCGACCTCGACCACCGTGATGATGACCAGGATGGCCGCGATCCGCAGATACGTCGCCGCAGTCGGATGCGCCTGCGCGGGCGTCGTGGTGTCTTCCATCGGGGGCGCTCCGCTCACTTGTGGAGAAGGTAGACGAGCGTAAAGATCGCGATCCAGACGACGTCCACGAAGTGCCAGTACAGACCGGCGATTTCCACCGTGATGGCGTGCCCCGGTCCCAGCTTGCCCTGCAGCGCCCGGACCCACAAGGTCAGCATCCACAGAACGCCGACGGCGACGTGAGCGCCGTGCGTGCCCGTCAGGACGAAGAAGGTCGCGCCGAACAGGTTGGCCTGGAGGGTAAGCCCCTCGTGAACGAACGAGCTGAACTCGTAGTACTGGAAGCCCAGGAAGATGAGGCCGCCGACCGCCACGCCCAGCAGCCAGATCTTGGCCCATTTCATGTCGCCGCGCTGCACCGCGGCCAGTGCCAGCACCATCCAGAGACTCGACATCAGGAGATCGAAGGTGCTGACCGACGTGACCGGGATATTGAGGATCTGCGCGGGGGTCGGCCCCGAGATGCTGCGTCCCTGATAGATGAGATAGGTCGAGATCAGTGAGCCGAACAGCAGGCACTCGGAGCCGATGAAGGCCCAGAACGCCATCTTGCGGTTGTCGAGACCCATACTGGTGTGGTGCACGGTGGCCGCGTGGCTCATGCGTCAGACCTCAAAGGGCTCGAACGCCCAGCGATAGATGCCGAAGACGAGGATCGCCGCTCCCACGAACACGATCCACAGGGTGTGGGTGAGCGGCGCGATCGCCATGACCGGGAGCCCGGCGGCGGCCACCATCGGCCACCAGGATCCCGCGGGCACATGGATCGGGCCCGGACCCTCGGCGCCCTCCGGGATGGCGCGCAGCTGCGTCTGCGACCAGCGCGGCAGCCGGCTCACCACCGTCGGAATCACGTCGAAGTTGTGCGGCGGCGGCGGCGATGGAATGCTCCACTCCAGGGTGGCGCCGCCCCACGGGTCGGGACCGGCGGCCACGCCCCGCCGCCGCGTCCACCACAGGTTGTACACGAACACCAGCATCCCGACACCCATGATGAAGGCGCCGACGGTCGAGACCTGGTTGAAACCGGTGACGCCGAGCTCCGGGGAATAGGTGTAAATCCGCCGCGGCATCCCCAGCAGGCCGGAGAGGTGCATCGGGAAGAAGGCGAGATTCATCCCCACGAAGATCAGCCAGAAGTGCAGCTTCCCGAGGGTCTCGTTGAGCAGCCGGCCCGTCATCTTCGGCCACCAGTAGTACATCCCGGCGAACAGCCCCAGCACGGTCCCGCCGAACAGTACGTAGTGGATGTGCGCCACCACGTAGTAGGTGTCGGTCTGCTGCAGATCGGACGGCGCCGACGCGTGCGTGATCCCGGACAGTCCGCCGATCGTGAACATCGCGATGAAGCCGACGGCAAAGAGCAGCGAGGTGGTGTAGCGGATCTGCCCGCCCCAGAGCGTGCCGAGCCAGTTGAAGATCTTCACGCCCGTGGGGATGGCGATGAGCATCGTGCCGGTGGCGAACACCGAATCGGCGATGGGCCCGAGCCCGACCGCGAACATGTGGTGACTCCACACTCCCCATCCCATGAAGCCGATCAGCACCCCCGAGTACACGACCACCGTATAGCCGAACAGGGGTTTGCGAGAGAAGGTCGGCAGGACCTCGGAGATGATCCCCATCGCGGGGAGAATCAGGATGTACACCTCGGGGTGCCCGAACAACCAGAACAGGTGCTGCCAGAGAATCGGGTCGCCGCCGGCGGAGGTCACGTAGAAATGCGTCCCGAAGGTCCGGTCGAACAGCAGAAAGACCAGGGCGACCGTGATCACGGGAAACGCCGTGATGATCAGGAACGAGGTGATCAAGGTCATCCAGGTGAACACCGGGAGGCGCATCATCGTGAGGCCGGGGGCCCGCAGGTTCAGAATGGTCACGATGAAATTGAAGCCCGCCGCGAGCGAAGCGATCCCCAGGATCTGCAGGCCCAGCACCCAGAAGTCGATGTTCAGACCGGGTGAGAACTGGCGTTCCGTCAGGTTGGCGTAGCCGAACCATCCACCATCCGGAGCGGCGTGAAACAGGAAGCTGGCATTGATGAACAGGCCGCCGAGCAGGAACACCCAGTAGCTGAAGGCGTTGAGCCGGGGGAACGCCACGTCGCGCGCCCCGATCTGCAACGGCACGATGTAGTTGAAGAACGCCGCCGACAACGGCATCAGCGCCAGGAACACCATGGTCGTGGCGTGCATCGTGAACAGCTGGTTGAACGTTTCCGCGCCGACCAGGGTGTTGTCGGGGCGCACCAGCTGAGCCCGGATCAGCAGCGCCTCGAAGCCACCGACCAGGAAGAACCCGAAGGCGGACCAGAAATACAGCATCCCGATCCGCTTGTGGTCGGTGGTGGTCAGCCAGCTCTTGAGGCCCGTGGACGCGTGCGAATCACTCATTTGAGGCTCTGGAGGTAGGCCACCAGGGCGGGAAGGTCCGCGTCACTCACATGCATGGCCGGCATCAGGGAGCCGGGTTTCATCCCGGGCGGATTCCCGATCCACGCCCGCAGGTGGTCCTGCGTGTTCATCATCGTGCCCCCCGCGATCGTGGTCCGGCTCCCGACGTGGGTGAGATTCGGGCCGATGATCCCCACCGAGACACCTCTTATTGTGTGGCACCCGATGCAGCCGTATTTGAGGAACGCCTGCTGCCCCGCTGCCTCGACGCTCCCGGCCGCGGGTCTTCTCGAGGTGGTATCCCGCTGCGCCGCGACCCACGCTTCAAAGGTCGCCGCGGAGTCCACCATCACCCGGAGGTGCATGTTGGCATGGGAGGCACCGCAGAACTCGACGCATTGCCCGAGGTAGGTGCCCACCGAATCCGCGACAAAGGCGATGTGATTGATGTGGTTGGGAATCGCGTCGCGCTTGCCGCCGAGCCGGGGCGCCCACCAGCTGTGGATCACATCGGCGGAGGTGATTGAGACCGCGATGGGCCGCCCCACCGGCACATGCAGCTCGTTGGCGGTCACGACCCCCAGGTCCGGGTAGCGGTACTCCCACCACCACTGGTGGCCCACCACCTCCACCCGCAGCGCCCCCGCCGGTGCGTCCCCGGCCACCTTGAAGACGGTCCGGATCGTGGGGACCGCGATCATCACGAGGATCAGCGCCGGCGCGAGCGTCCAGGCGATTTCGAGCACCGTGTTGCCGTGCGTGCGCGGTGGCGGCGGGGCCCCCTCGCGGGCTCGGAACCGGATGATGACGAACAGCAGCAACCCTTCCACCACCACGAAGACCCCCACCGCCCACGCGAAGATGTTCTTGTAGAGCACCGAGAGGTCGGCCGCGAAGTCGGACCGCGGATCCAGCGTCGATTGGGGGTGGTTGCCGCCCCCCGCGCAGGCCGTGAAGGCGACCAGTAACAGCGCGACGAGCCAGGCGGACGAAACGGGGGTGGGCGAACTGCTGAGCTGTCGGCGAAATGGCAACACGGCGAGGGGCGCCCCTGGTTCGGTCGGGAAAAGTCGCCGGAAAGTATCACCCGGAGCGAAGCCAGGCAATCACCGCGGTCGAATCAGAACTCCAGCTGCTTCAGGTAGTCATAGCTCGCACGGATGCTCTCGAGAGGGACCGGGGGCTCGTCGTGCTCCACGAAATAGTGCTGGATGCCGGCCTGGCCGGCGTGGGTGAAAATTCGCTTCCAGTCGATCGTCCCGGTGCCCACGTCCACCATCTTGCCGCTCGCGTCCATGTCCTTCACGTGCACGCACGGGAAGCGACCCGGATACTTCGCGAAGTAAGCGAGCGGATCGCCCTTCCCCGAGGTGATCCAGTACAGGTCCATCTCGAACTGCACCAGCGACGGATCGCTCGACTCGAGCAGGATGTCGTAGGGTAGACGGCCTTCGATAGGCATGAATTCGACATTGTGATTATGGAAAGCGAACTGCATCCCCGCCGCCCGGGTGGCCTCCCCGGCGCGCGTGAACAACTCCCCGAGGCGCTTCCAATCATCGGCCGAACGGCGTTGCTCCTCGGGGATCCAGGCGACGATGACGTAGTGGTGGCCCACGGTCTTGGCGTCGTCCAGCACCCGATCCCAGCCGCCCTTGATCGCTTCGAACGGCATGTGGGCCCCCGGCGCCGAGAGGCCGTGCAGCTCGAGTGCCGCGCGCACGTCCTGCGGAGTATGGCCGTGATAACCCGCGAACTCCACCTCCCGGTAGCCGATCTTGGCGATCTCGGCGAGCGTGCCGTGGAAGTCCTTCGCGAGGAGACCCCGGACGGTGTAGAGCTGGAGTCCGATCTTGTCGATCCGGGAGAAGGGAGACGGGAGCCGGGAGACGACGCGGGTAACGGGGAGCGCGGCAGCCGCGGCAATCCCCAGGTCGGTGAGAAACGCCCGACGACTCATCGCGTCTCCCGTCTCCCGTCTCCCGCGACCGTCAGGGAGTCCCTTAGGGCCTCCCGGTCTCACAGTTCCTTCCGTTTCATGGCGTCGACCGCGTAGGCGCACGCCCTCGCAGTGAGGGCCATGTAGGTAATCGACGGATTTTGGTTCGCCGAGGAGGCCATGCAGGCACCGTCGGTAATGAACAGGTTCGGGACGTCGTGCGCCTGGTTATGCGCATTGAGGACGGAGGTCTTGGGGTCCCGGCCCATGCGGGCGGTCCCCATTTCGTGAATCGCCTTGCCGGGAGGATTCTTCTCGACGTATGGCGTGATGTCCCGGGCGCCGGCCGCCGCCAGCATCTCCGCCGCGGCGATCGAGGCATCCTGCATCAATGCCCATTCGTTCTCGCCATAAGCGCAGTGGATTTTCAAGGTGGGGACCCCCCAGGCGTCCAGCTTGGTCTTGTCGACTTCCACGTAGTTGTCGTGGTTCGGGAGGCATTCCCCGAAACCGTAGAAGCTCATGTGCCAGGGGCCGGGATCCCGCAGGCTGTTCTTCCACGCGGCCCCGAACCCGGGGAGATCGGTCCCGCGGCTCCACCCCTCCCGCGAGGCGCCGCCCTGGTAGCCATAGCCCCGCAGAAACGGGGACTTCGGCTTACCCGGGAGGTTGCGAAACCGCGGCACATAGATGCCGTTGGGCCGCCGACCCACGGTCTTCCGGTCGGCGGGGGCGTCGATGACCCCACCCGCCCCCCCGCCCATGATGTGATCCATCAGGTTGTGGCCGACTTCGCCGCTCGAATTGGCGAGCCCCCCCGGGAACTCCGGTGTGGCCGAATTGAGCAGGAGGCGCGCCGACTCGAGCGCGGAGGCGCACAGGAACACGATGCGACCCCGGAACTCGAGCGCGTGCTTCGTCTCGGCGTCCACCACGCGCACGCCCGTGACCCGGCGGCGCTTGGCGTCGTAGATCAGGCTGTGCACCACGCTGTGCGGGCGCAGGGTCATCTTCTTGGTGAGTCGGGCGGCCGGCAGCGTGGAGTTGATCGAGTTGAAGTACGACAGCGTGATGCAGCCGCGCTCGCAGGCCCCGCAGTAATGGCAGGCGGCCCGGCCGTTGTGGTCCTCGGTGAGGACGGCGCAGCGGCCGATGGTGAGCACCCGCTCCCCGCCCCAATGCTTGGCGATGGCGTCGCGCACCAGCTGCTCGCCGCAATTGAGCGGCATCGGCTTCAGGAACTGCCCGTCCGGTAACTGGGGGAGGCCGAGCGCCTCGCCGGAGATCCCGATGAACCGCTCGACGTGGTCGTACCAGGGCGCGATGTCGGCATAGCGAATCGGCCAGTCGGTCGCGATCCCGTCCTTCAGATTCCCTTCGAAATCGATGTCGCTCCAGCGATAGACCTGGCGGCCCCACATGATCGAGCGCCCGCCCACCTGCCGGCCCCGCAGGAACAGGAACGGCTTGTCGGGATCGGTGCTGTAGGGGTTCTCGTGGTCGTTGACGAAGAACTTGGACGACCATTCGTCGCACGCGTAGCACTCCCGTTGCACCGGCTGCGCCGCGAGCCGCGCCCGCTTGTCGTCCAGCCCCCGGAACTTCTTTTCCCAGGGGGGGACGTGCTCGACATAGTCCGCGGGCGTGACCATCGGCCCCGCCTCGAGCACCAAAGTTTCGAGTCCCGCCTCGGTCAGCTCTTTAGCCGCCCAGCCGCCGGTCATCCCGGAGCCGACGACGATCGCGTCGTAGGTCTTGGCCATGGTCGGTTACCCGGGCCGGCTCGAGCCGTGCACCGGCTCGCAGGGGCCGTAACGGTTGGGGATGATCTCGAAGTGCTGCTCCTGCACGGCCCCGATCTCGGAGGTGTAGTATCCGAACAGGGTCAGCCACTTGAGCTCGCGGGAAAACGGAGCAGGACCGCGTCCCGATTCCGGCGACGCCTTCCAGCGGGTCGCCTCGTCGTCCAGGGCCTGCACGACCCCGCCCTGCTGCTCGGGCGTTCCGTCCACGAACGCTTTTCCGAACGCGGTCCGGGCGCGGGCATCCACGTCGGCGAGCCCCGCCAGGAAGCGATCCCGGTCGGCCGGCTCATACCAGTCGGTGAGCAGCAGGTCGATCAATTCGTTGACGCGCGCCGCCTTGGCTCCGGGAGTATCGGTAGCCGGGAGCATCAGGTCCGTCAACGCGATGACGGTGGCATTCTGATGCGGATCGAGCGTCCGCAGATCGGGCGCGGGGCCCAGCGAGTGGTGCAGCGAGCGACCGAGCGCCGCCAGCTCCTCGGGAACGGCGGCGACCGCGACGGAGGTCCCGAACAGGCGCAGGACAGCCCGGCGGTCCATCAGTGACTCGGCTTCGCGGGCGCCATCCCCGGGATGGTCATCGGCTGCGGGGTTTCGGTGATCGACGATTTCGCGCCCGTGCCGCGCCCGGTCAGCTCCGTCACCTCACCACCCCGGCTGACGAACTTCACCATGGCGAAGGGAAGGTCGCGCGTCACCCACCCCTCGCCGCCATCGGTACCCTTGAAATGGGTCGCGCGGAAGGATCCACCGGGGACCTGCACCGTCTCGACACCGACCACCTTGGCATCGCGGCAGGCCTTCTCCAGAGCGCTCGTGGCACCCTGCGCCGCATGTGGCGCCATCATGGCGACAAAGGCATCCGGCGCCCGCTGGGCCGGCTTCTGCCCTTGCTTCACGACGATCGCGTGCACGGAAATCTGGGAGAACAGGCCGCTGATCAGCATCTGATAGATCTGCGGGCCCTCCTGCTCCCGCTTGCCGCCCTCCTGTTTCGCCTCGAACCAGTAATAGGTCGAATCGCCGTGCCGCTCCGAACCGGTGATCGCGAGCCGCGTCTTCTCACCGTCGTTGTAGCCACCCGTGCTATGGTAGGTGACCCAGCTGCCGACGGGGGGGACGGGAATGGTGTGGCAGATACTCACGTCCTGCGACACGAGGGGCCCGGCGCCAGTCAAGCAGCCAATGATGAACAGGGACGGCAGCATGCGACGGTGTTGCATGACTCGACTCCTCAAGGGGTGATCCAACTCTCGAACTGTGCGAAGATACCGACCGACCGGTACCCCGCCAGTCAGGGAAAACCGTACGACCACACGTGCACCGGCGCTGCCAACAGTTTTCGCCGGTGCTTACCCTAGCGCTCACGCCTCTTACCCCGGAGATTCCGGGTCGGGCGTAGTCTCTCATCGGGAGGCCTTCTCTGACGCGGACATCGGGCAAGCTGGCGCGTACCGCGCTTTCGGAAATCGGCGCCGAGGCCATCCGCATTCTGCTCATTGAAGACAATGTGCGCCATGCCCAGCTCCTGGCGGAGACGATGGGCGACGTCGGGGTGGCCTACTCGGGGGCCCAACCCTACAGCCTGACCCACGTCACCGGGCTCGCCGAAGGCCTGGAGCAGCTGTCCCGCAAAGACTTCGACGTCCTGCTCCTCGACCTCTCCCTGCCGGAAGCGCCCGGGCTGGACGCCCTGATGCACATCCGCGAGCGCTTCGAGAGCGTGCCGCTGATCGCGCTTACCGCGCGGGGCGAGGACGAGCTGGCGGGTCAGGCCTTGCAAGCCGGCGCTCAGGACTTCCTCCAGAAGGGGCAGATCACCGGGGAGCTGCTCGCGCGCACGGTGCGCTCCGCGGTTCACATCTCGAGCCTGCAGGCGGCGTTGCGCAGCCTGTCGTTCATCGATGGCCTGACCGGCCTGTACAATCGCCGCGGCTTCCTGACGCTCGCCGAGCCCCACATCAAGCGCGCCCAACGACTCAAGGGGCAGTTCCTCCTCTGCTCGGCGGACGTCGGCGGGCTCAAGCAAATCAACACCGTGGGCAGCTACGACGAAGGGGACGCGGTGCTGCGCGCCGTCGCCGACATCATGAAGCGCAGCTTCCGCGATTCCGATCTCCTGGCGCGACTCGAGGCCGGTACGTTCGCCGCTCTCGCGGTCGATGCCACCACCGACAAGGCGCCGATCATCGCGACCCGCGTCCAGTACAACGTCGCCGACTTCAACAACCGGACCATTCGCAATTACGAGCTGAAGCTGACGCTCGGCTTCGTCGAGTTCGACCCCAGCGGCGCTATCGAGGACCTGCTGCAGAAGGCCGTGCTCGAGTCTCACGGGGGCAAGCGGCGGCGCAGCTCCGGGAAGCGGACACGGGGCGTCGAGTGACGACGCCCACCGCTCCGTCGCTCGCGATGCTGCACCTCGCGAACCAGAGCGGCGACCCCGATCGACTCTACTTCTCCGAGGGGATCACCGAAGTCCTGGCCGACGCCTTGACCGGCGTGCGGGCGCTGCGCGTCGCCTCGCTGGGCAGCACCCTGCCCTATCGGGGACGCAGCCCGGCGCCGGCGGAGGTCGCGGGCGCCCTCCAGGTAGGCGCGGTGCTGGATGGCGGCGTCCGGCGGTTCGGCAACCAGGTGCGCGTGACCCTGCGGCTGTCGGACGCGGGCGGAGCATCAATGTGGTCGACGGAGCTCGACCGCAAAATGGATGACCTCCCGCCTGCCCTGCCCGACCTGGTGCGGCAGCTGCTCGAAGCCCTGCAGGTCGCGCCGACCGCCGCGGAGCGGCCGGCGCTGGAGCGACCCCCTACGACCAACGCGCTGGCGTTCGATGCCTGGCTGCGCGGCCGCCTCACGGCGGGTCAGATCCGCCGATCGAGCCAGGAATTCGCCATGCAGATGTATGCGGACGCCCTGTCGTTCGACGCGGACTTCGCCCTGGCCCACGCCGGGACCGCCGACTGCCATGCCTTGCTGTTCAGCTATTGGGATTCGAGCCAGCAGAACCTGGATGCCGCCGAGGCGGCGAGCGCGCGCGCCGTCGCGCTCGCGC
>Ga0335083_10011593_pt1 | contig 10587 bp, 6 predicted proteins | sample Lox_Sample_42_FD_206716 | JGI IMG/M metagenome (GOLD analysis project Ga0335083, IMG submission 206716) | Soil microbial communities from Loxahatchee National Wildlife Refuge, Florida, United States - Lox_Sample_4.2 | ecosystem: Environmental > Terrestrial > Soil > Wetlands | place: USA: Florida... | reverse complement strand
TTCGAGCCGAACAGGCCCGACAGCGCGGCGCGCACATCGGGATCGCTGGCGTTGAGTTCAGGCAGCGGCTTCGACTCTCCGCCCGGGTTCGCGGGCACCGGGTTGTGCACGGCCGGTTCCGTGGCCTCCTGCGGGGCCACCACCTTGGGCGGTTCGGCTGGCTTGGGCGCGGCCGGCGGCTGCCCGTAATACTTGTAATAGTAGATCGCGCCCAGGATGCCCAGCACCACGATCGCGGCCGAGCCGATGATCACCTTCTTCCGGAATGCATCCTCGACGTCCGATTCCATATTCCACATCGTGGCACCCGCTGCGTCCGCCCGTCGCCTTACTGTACTCCCGCCGGCGCGCGCCCGGCGAGATCCCGCCCGCGGCGCGCCGAACCGGTAGAATCGTCCGATGACCGAGCGGATCGTCGAAAAGCTGCTGTTCGCCTGCCGCTGGCTGCTGGCGCCCATGTATCTGGGGCTGTCGCTGGCGCTGCTCGCCCTGGGCGTGAAGTTCTTCCAGGAAGCCGCTCACTCGCTGGTCCATGTGGTGTCGCTGGCCGAGACCGACCTCGTGCTCACGGTGCTGTCGCTCATCGACATCGTGCTGGTGGGCAGCCTGATCGTGATGGTCATGCTGTCAGGTTACGAGAACTTCGTGTCGAAGATCGAAGCAGGTCCCGTGGGTGAATCACCCGCGTGGCTGGGCAAACTGGATTCGGGCACCTTGAAGCTCAAGGTCGCGGCCTCGATCGTGGCCATCTCCTCCATCCATCTGCTGCGCATCTTCATGAATGCCGGGGGCACGCCCAACGACAAGATCTTCTGGTACGTGGTGCTGCACCTGACGTTCGTGGTCTCGGCCGTGCTGCTGGGCGTGCTCGACCGCATTGCCTTTTCCTCCCATCGGGCTTCCTGAGAGGCTCAGGGCCCCGGCCGCTGCCGCGGCCCGCGAGCCGGCCAGCCCGCGAAACCGAGCCCGCGAACCCGAGGCATTGCGGCCCCGGGGCCCGCCCGGACGCGCTGCCGCAAGCGTGGCGGGCCGGCACTGTGTCTCGCGTCTCACAACCCGCTCCACGGGTTTGACGTAGTGCGGTGCAAGGGGTTATCCCTAGCAGGGCGTGTTGGGTATGCTCGTGGAGTGAGCTGCCGTGAAACTCAGGGTCCTGCATCTGGAAGATAATCACGACGACGTCGAGCTGGTGCGCCGGTCGCTGGCGCGGGACGGAATCGGCTGCGACGTGCAGGCCGTCAGCACCGGCGCCGATTACCTGGCCGCCCTGCAGCGGACCGAATACGACCTGATCCTTTCGGACAGCGGCGTCCCCGGCTTCGACGGCCAGAGCGCCATGGCGGCGGCCTACGACCGCTTCCCGGGCGTGCCATTCATCGTGGTGTCCGGCAATCCGCCACGCCCCCCCGAGCTGGGGCTGCAGCCGGCCGGCAGCGTCTGCAAGACCGAGCTGGCCGCCCTCGCCCCCGAAGTGCGCCGCGTGCTGCGCAATACCAACATCCCGGCCGAGGAGCCCCTCAAGACCGCCGGCAACGATGGGATGCGCCAGCTCGTCTCGGTCGTGCAACGACTGTCATTGGCGCGCAATCTGCAGGCGGTCATGGACATCGTGCGCCGGGCGGCCCGCAACCTCGTCAACGCCGATGGCGCGACGTTCGTGCTGCGCGACGGCGCCATGTGTTATTACGCCGAAGAGGATGCAATTGGTCCTCTCTGGAAAGGCAAGCGCTTCCCGTTGACGGCCTGCATCAGCGGCTGGGCGATGTTGAACCGCCAGGCCGCCGTCATCCCGGACATCTATCAGGATGAGCGCATACCTCACGATGCATACCGCCCGACGTTCGTGAAGTCCCTGGTGATGACGCCGATCCGCACGCTCGCGCCGGTAGGCGCGATCGGCGTCTACTGGGCCGACAACCATCAGGCTACGGCCGGCGAAGTCGACCTGCTGCAGGCGCTCGCCGACAGCACCTCCGTGGCGATCGAATCGGTGGATCTGCTGGCCAACCTCGAGGAGCGCGTCAGCGAGCGTACCCAGGAACTGTTCCGCCGCTCGGCGGAGCTCGAGGTGTTGAATCGCGAGCTCGAGGCCTTCTCCTATTCCGTGGCGCACGATCTGCGCTCACCCCTGATCACCATCGACGGCTTCACGCAGGTGCTGACCGAGAACTGCGCCGCGCAGCTCGATGCCGACGGCCGCGGTCATCTGGAGCGGATCTCGGGGGCCGTGCAGCGCATGCACCGGCTCATCAACGATCTGCTGGAGCTGTCCAAGGTGGTGTGTGCGCCGATGCATCACACGGCGGTGGATCTCTCCTGCCTGGCGCAGGAAATCGCGCGGGAGCTGCGTGACGCTGCGCCCGACCGCAAGGCGCAGATCGAGATCGAACCCGACCTGATCGTCGAGGGCGATGCCGGTCTGTTGCGCATCGTGCTGGTCAACCTGCTCTCCAACGCGTGGAAGTTCAGTTCGAAGACCGCGGCGGCGCGCATCGAATTCGGCCGGCGGCCGGATCACTCGGAGCAGCGTACGTTCTTTGTGCGTGACAATGGCGCGGGCTTCGATCCACGCCAGGCCGCGAGTCTCTTCAGCCCGTTCCGGCGCCTGCACCCCGAGTCGCAGTTTCCGGGCACCGGCATCGGGCTGGCGACGGTGCAGCGGATCATCCACCGCCACGGCGGCGAGATCTCCGCCGAAGCGGCTGTTGACCGCGGCGCCTGCTTCTCGTTCACGCTGCCCACCACGGGGTACTGAAGTCCCCTTCGGGTTGAGCGCGGCCGCTTGCGCGCTCTGAGGGCGGCCGCCACCGCTCACGAGTCGATCCAGTCCCTCCCGACTCCATCCAGTAGTGCAGCAGCGCCACTGCTGTACGCTTGTGCCGGCTGACCTCCGCCCCCAACCTGTGGTTCAATCGCGGTCTCCCCATCCGCGCCGCCTCAGGACACATCCCGTGAGTCTGACGTCGTTCCATCCCGCCGTCGCCCGCTGGTTCGAACGAACCTTCGATGCGCCAACGGCGCCGCAGCTGCAGGCGTGGCCCGCAATCCAGGCGCACCAGCATGTCCTGATCGCCGCGCCCACCGGTTCGGGCAAGACACTCGCTGCGTTCCTCGCGGTGATCGACCAGCTGGTGCGTGAAGGCCTGGAAGGCACTCTCACCGATGAAACACGCATCGTGTACGTGTCGCCGCTCAAGGCGCTGTCCAACGATATCCGGCGCAACCTGGAGGCGCCGCTCGCCGGCATCCGCGAGGAACTGCGGGCAATGGGCCTGCCCGATGTCGAGATCACGACGTTCGTGCGCACTGGCGATACGCCGCAAAGCGAACGCAACAGCATGCGCAAGCGGCCGCCGCACATCGTGGTCACCACGCCCGAATCGCTTTACATCCTGCTGGGCTCGGACTCCGGCCGTCGCATGTTGAGTACGACAAGAGCGGTGATCGTCGATGAGATCCATGCCATGGCGGGCAACAAGCGCGGCGTGCATGCCGCGCTGTCACTCGAGCGACTCGAGTCACTGACCGGGCGGCGGCTGACGCGCATCGGTCTGTCCGCGACCCAGAAACCGATCGAGGATGTCGCGCGCTTTCTGGTCGGCGCACGTCAGACCGACGCGCAGGGCCGGGCGGAGTGCACGATCATCGATAGCGGACATGTGCGTGCGCGGGATCTGGCCATCGAAGTGCCGCCCTCACCGCTCGAAGCCGTCATGTCCGGCGACGTCTGGACGGAGGTCTATGATCGTCTCGCGGAGCTGATCGGCGAACATCGCACGACCCTGGTCTTCGTCAACACCCGGCGGCATGCCGAGCGTCTGGCCCGCCACCTGTCCGAGCGCATCGGCAAGGAGTGCATCACCGCGCATCACGGCAGCATGGCCAAGGAGCTGCGCCTGGATGCGGAAACCCGGCTCAAGCGCGGTGAACTCAAGGCCCTCGTGGCCACCGCCTCGCTGGAGTTGGGCATCGACATCGGCGAGGTGGACCTGGTCTGCCAGCTCGGATCGCCGCGCTCCATCGCCACGCTGCTGCAGCGGGTGGGCCGCTCGGGACATTCGGTGGGTGGCACCCCCAAGGGGCGCTTGTTTCCCCTGTCGCGCGACGACCTCGTCGAGTGCGCCGCACTGCTGGACTCGATCCGTCGGGGGGAACTCGACCGGCTGGTCATGCCCGCCAGGCCGCTCGACGTGCTGGCACAGCAGATCGTCGCGGATGTGGCAGCGCGCGACTGGGATGCGGCAGGACTCTTCGATCTGCTGCGCGGCGCGTGGCCCTACCGGGATCTGACACGCGAGGAGTTCGACGAAATCGTCCGCATGCTCGCGGAAGGCTACAGCACGCGACGCGGCCGACATGGCGCGCTGATCTATTACGACGCCGTCAATCAGACATTACGCGGCCGCCGCGCCGCTCGCCTCACGGCCATCACTTCCGGTGGCACGATCCCCGACAACGCGGACTATCAGGTGCTGCTCGAACCGCAGGCTACCTTCGTCGGTACGGTCAACGAAGACTTCGCCATCGAGAGCCTGCAGGGAGACATTTTTCAGCTCGGCAACACCTCCTATCGGATCCTGCGCGTGGAACAGGGCAAGGTCCGCGTGGAGGATGCCAGCGGGCAGCCTCCGTCAATCCCCTTCTGGCTGGGCGAGGCGCCCGGGCGCACGGACGAGCTGTCGGGCGCGGTAGGGCGCCTGCGCCACGAAGTGGAGACGCGACTGGGTGATCAGTCCGATCCGGACGGAACCGACCGGGCTATGCGCTGGCTCATCGAGGACGCTGGCATCGCAGCGCCAGCCGCCGTGCAACTGACCAGTTACCTGGCCGCCGCACGCACGGCTCTCGGCACTCTGCCCACACAGCAGACCATCATCTTCGAACGCTTCTTCGACGAGGCGGGCGGAATGCAGCTCGTCATCCACGCCCCGTTCGGCAGCCGCATCAATCGCGCCTGGGGCCTCGCACTGCGCAAGCGCTTCTGCCGCTCCTTCAACTTCGAGCTGCAGGCCGCTGCCACCGAGGACACGATCATCCTGTCGCTCACGACGGCGCACAGTTTCGAACTGGCGGACGTGGCGCGCTATCTGCATTCCAACACGGTGCGGCCGCTGCTGGTGCAGGCACTGTGCGCGGCGCCGATGTTCACGGCGCGCTGGCGCTGGAGCGCCACGATCGCGCTCGCCCTGCCGCGATTCCGCGGAGGCAGGAAGGTCCCGGCACCGCTGGCGCGCATGGCCGCCGAGGATCTGCTCACCTCCATCTTCCCTGACCAGGTGGCGTGCGCGGAGAACCTGCCGGGCGAACTCGAGATCCCGGACCATCCGCTGGTCCGTCAGACCATCCGCGATTGCCTGCAGGAGGCGATGGATATCGAGGGATTCGAACAGCTGCTGCGTGCGCTGGAATCAGGCCGCATCAGCGTCTTGGCGCGGGATGTGACCGAGCCGTCGCCGCTGGCGCTGGAAGTCCTGTCGGCACGCCCGTATGCCTTCCTGGACGATGCTCCACTGGAGGAGCGGCGCACGCAGGCTGTGATGAGCCGGCGTTGGCTCGATCCGCAGTCTGCTTCCGACATCGGCAAACTGGATCCGCAAGCCATCGAGCGAGTACGTAAGGAGACCTGGCCGGACGCGGCCAACGCGGATGAACTCCACGATGCCCTGCTCTGGCTGACCTACCTGACCGGACAGGAAGTCGCGCGCCAGTCCGGCTGGGAACCCTTGCTCGACGCCCTGGCCGCACAACGCCGTGTTACCCGGCTGTCCACCGGAAAGCGCGCCCTGTGGATCACTGCCGAGCGGTTGCCGCTGTTCAGAACGGTGTTTCCACAGTCGACCCTGCACCCCCCGATCGAACCGCCACCCGGTCACGTGACTCCCGCCGGACGCGAGGAAGCGCTCGTGGAGTTGGTACGAGGACGTCTGGAAGGTCTCGGACCGGTGACAGCCGCTTCGATAGCCGACTCGCTCGGACTGCCTGTCGCCGACATCGACATCGCACTGACGGCGCTGCAGACCGAGGGCTTCGCCATGCGTGGCCGATTCACGGAATCGGCCACGGATGAGTGGTGTGAGAGGCGCCTCCTGGCCCGCATCCACCGCTACACCGTCAAGCGCTTGCGGGCCGAGATCGAGCCCATCGAGCCGCGTGATTTCCTGCGCTTCCTGTTTGAATGGCAGCGCGTGACACCCGAGGGCCGGATGGAAGGCCCGGATGCCGTCGGTGCCGTGCTCGGGCAGCTCGAGGGCTTCGAGAGTGCCGCGAGCGCCTGGGAGACCGAAATCCTGCCGGTCCGCATCAGTGAGTACGAACCCGCGTGGCTGGATGAGCAGTGCCTGGCCGGTCGCTTCGTCTGGACACGACTCGCGCACCGCGCCGCAAGCGCGAATCAGGGCGAGGAGCGCGGGGCGGGTCCCGTGCGCGCCACACCGATCACGTTGCTGGCTCGGCGCAATGTGCGGATCTGGTCATCACTCGCCGGACCGGTGGACGGCAGTGGTGTTTCCGCCAAGGCACGCCGTGTCGTGGACTTCATACAGGCGCACGGCGCTTCGTTCTTCGATGAGATCAGCGATGGCGCGGGTCTGCTCCCCAGTCAGGCCGAAGAGGCTCTGGCCGAACTGGTTGCCCTGGGGTTCGTCAACTCCGACAGCTTTGGCGGCCTGCGCGCACTGCTGGTTCCGTCGGACCGGCGCCGGCCGGCCTCCGGTGGGCGCCGCAGGCGGCGCATCGCTTTGTTCGGCATGGATGCAGCGGGGCGGTGGGCGCTGGTGCGGCGGCCGCAGGTTGCGCCCGAAAGTGCTGCCACCGATACGGCCGCCCGGGTGCGCGCGCGACTGGAAAACGACGAGACCGTGGAACACGTCGCGCGGACCCTGTTGCGGCGCTGGGGCGTGATCTTCTGGCGACTCCTGGCCCGCGAGGCGGACTGGCTGCCACGCTGGCGCGAGCTGTTGATGTGCCTGCGGCGACTGGAAGCGCGGGGAGAAGTTCGCGGCGGGCGCTTCGTGGCCGGATTCACCGGCGAACAGTACGCGGCACCCGAGGCAATCGGACTGCTGCGCGACGTGCGGCGCAAACCCAATGCCCGCAGCTACGTGTCACTTTCGGGCGCCGACCCGCTCAATCTGGTGGGCATCGTCACGCCGGGCGCGCGTCTGCCGGCACTGAGCGGCAACCGGGTGTTGTATCGCGACGGCATTCCGCTCGCGCTGCTGGCGGCAGGCGAAGTGCGTTTTCTGGAAAAGCTCGAACCGCAGGAGCAGTGGGAAGCACAGAACCTGCTGCTGCGCCGGCACGTGCCGGCCATACTCGCGGACTTTGCGTGAATCGCGGTGTCAGGACCCGCGACTGCCGCGGGTCCTGCGAGTGGGCCGCCCCGCGTGCCGGACGCGCGCCGCACTCACGCGAACTTCAGGACTTGCGGTTTCAGGACTTCTTGTGCTCGTCCTGCCACTTCTTCACGGCGGCCATCGTGTTCTCGACATGTTTGTCGGGATTGAGGTCCGTGTAGGAGTAGATGACGACGCCCGTGGGCGCGATCACGTACGAGGTCCGGTTCGCGTACTCCGGCTTCACCGGCAGCACCGCGTCGTATTCCTTCATGACACTGCCGTCGGCGTCGGAGGCCACCGCGAACTTGTTGCGGCACTCGCTCACCGAGAACTTGTTGAGTTTCTCGATGGGATCGTGCGAGACCCCGATCACGGTGGCGCCGAGCGCGGTGAACTTGTCGGTGGCCTCGGCGAATTCATGCGCCTCCACCGTGCACCCCGGGGTGAACGCCGCCGGGTAGAAATACAGCACCACCGGACCCTTCTTCAGGGCATCGGTGAGCGAGAACCTGAACGCCTTGCCGGCGAGCGAAGCCTGGGTCGTGAACGTGGGCGCCTTCGCGCCATCGGGCAGGGCTGCCAGCACCGGTGCCGCGATCAGCACGGCCAGCGTGGTGAGCAATGAGCGTCGCATGAACGATCTCCCGTGATTTGGCGGCGACATCATCCGACAAGGTGCCTGTCGGCGCCACCCGGGGCTGCGCTGGTCAGCGTTCCCCGGTCAACCGTAAGCACCCACGAGCGACGGACCGGGAATGACTCCCCTGACGATCAGCGCGGTAAGCCAGCCAAGGATGATCGCGACGACCATGGTGACCGCTGTGTAGCCGCCGGCGCGGTCCGCGCTCACCTTCATCGTGGCCGGAAGTCCCAGGTACAGCAGATAGATGCTGTATCCGGCGCCGGCCAGCGCGATCACCACGCTCAGTCCGAGCGGCAGCAGCAGACCGATGCCGGCCACCCAGCTGGCCGTATAGGAATAGGCCGCGACCTTGAGCGCCTGGACGCGGTTCTGCTGTGCAGCGAAAGTCGGAGCCAGCGCGTCGATGATGAGGGCAACGACATACACCACGGCGAGCGCCACTGCATAACCGACCACGGCCTGGCTGATTCCCGCGGCGATCCCCAGCCGGAACACCTGGAACCCCTGCCAGCCGTAACCCAGCAGACAGGATTTGATGAAGCCGCACACGGGCGGGATGGCGGCCACGATCAGGATGTAGCGGCGGTACAGGTCGGCGACTGTCGCCGGCTCCGCCGCGATGACAGGCCATTCGGTGCGCGGACTGAGCAGCAGCGCACGGGCCCGCTGGATGACCGGATTCAGATTCACCTTCCCCCCTTTGCCGGCGCGGGTCACCGCCACGGTCCGGCCGGTTTGCGCCTCAATCTACTCGTCGTAGCCCACCAGTTCCACGTAACCGCGGCCGGAGACCGCCTGGGAGGTATGCCGGCCCCGCACGTCCACGGCGCCCTCCCAGTAGCGCGGCCGCGTGTCCAGCTCCTGATCCGCAAGGACCGGGCGGGCTTCCAGGTCGAGCCCGATGGAGGGCACCACGAGCCGCCACCGCGCCGGGTAGCGACCGCCACGCGGGCTGGTCCACCGGTCGAGCACCTCTACGCGCACGTCCTGGCTGCCCAGAAGCCGTGACTGCCCCGACGGGTCGACCCAGGTGCCCGCACTGTGCGGATCCGTTAGCCCGTCGGCCCCGCGCAGCGAATAGAACATCAGCGCGCTGCCGTCATCGAGCTGCAGGGCATACCAGTCCCAGCCGCGCTGGCCGCGTCCGAGTGAGCCGCTGCCCCACTCCCTGTCGAGCCACGCGAGCCCGCTGACGGGCGTGGAATGCCCGGCATGCAGCAGCGTCCCGCTGACCTCGAGCCGCGGCATCGAGTAGTAGTAACTGGCGGCACCGGTTTCATCGGCCTTGCGACTCAAACCCTGTTCGCCGTTCAGCACGGGCTGCCGGGTGACGAGCAAGGTGAGGGTCAACTCGTAATCCGCGCCGGCGGCATGCAACTCCCAGTGGGATGCGTCGCGAGCCGCGAGCTGCCAGTCATCGATCCAGACTCGCAGCGGATCCGCCTGAGAGCCGGCGAGGCCCAGCGCTTGCCGCGACAATTTCTGTGCGTAGCGGAACTGCCCGCGCGTCACATCCGTCACCGCGAAGTGCGCCGCGTAGATCTGCCCGGAGCGCCAGCGCGAGAGCGCGGTGGGCGCGGCGGCCGCGGTGGGCGCGGTGGGCGCGGCGGCGGCGCTCGTCGTGGCGGGCCGAGCAGGCGCGGCGGGCGCGGCGGCGGCCCCGGCGCCTGGCGCGAGCGCCAGCCGGAAAAAGGTCAGCTCGAAGCCATAGCGATGACCTGCGCCATCCAGATTGCCGGTGACGTACCACCACTCGTGCCGGAAATCCGGGTGCGGTCCATGATCGGCGGGAAAGTGGAACGCGCGTGGCGAGTCGGCCACCGCGAAGGACTCATCGCCGGCGCTCTGTCGCAACACGTCGAGATCCGAGACGGGCGCCGCAGTTGCCGCCTGGCACAGCGACAGCGCGGCAGCAACCAGTAGCATCACGAGCGGTCGCATCACTCCTCGCGCATCTCGCTGGCGATGGGTGCGCGCGCAGCGCGCCACGCAGGATACACACCGGCAGCCAAAGCGGCCGCGAGGGCCAGCAACAGCGCATTACCCAATTGCGCACCGGACAGATGCAGATCGATCCGCCACCCGAAGGCGCGTCGGTTGATGACCTCGATCAGCAGCACCGCGGTCAACAGTCCGCAAGGGATGGCCGCCAGCAGCGCCACCAGGCCCATGAAGACGGTCTGCGTCTCGATCAGGAACGCGGCGGCACGAGGCGTCAGACCCACCGAGCGCAACACCGCCAGTTCGCGCGAACGTTCGAGCTCCCACGCAAGCAGGGCGCTCACCAGTCCGATGGCCGCCACGCCGGCCGCCAGCCAGTACAACACGCGCGTAATCACGAAAGTCCGCTCGAAGATGCTCATGGAGAGCGCGCGCAACGCGGCGTTGGAGCGGATGTACAGGGCCTGCCGGCCCCGGGAGATCTGGCGCAGTTGCGCCTCGGCTTGCGCAGCGGACGCTCCCGGAGCGAGGTAGAGCCCCGCCGAGGTGACCGCATCATCACGCCACAATTGCCGATAGATCGGCAAACTCATCACCACGTTGCCACGCTCGTTGCCGTACTCGCGGTAGACACCGACCACCGAGAAGCTGTGGACGCCCTCGGGC
>Ga0335083_10011592_pt1 | contig 10587 bp, 10 predicted proteins | sample Lox_Sample_42_FD_206716 | JGI IMG/M metagenome (GOLD analysis project Ga0335083, IMG submission 206716) | Soil microbial communities from Loxahatchee National Wildlife Refuge, Florida, United States - Lox_Sample_4.2 | ecosystem: Environmental > Terrestrial > Soil > Wetlands | place: USA... | reverse complement strand
GCGGCCGCGTTGAGCACGCCGAAGAGCGGGGTGGCGAGCGAGCAGGTCGCGAGCGCGCTGGCCAGGTATTTCTTGTAGAGATACGAGCTCACGATGAAGTTGAACCCCGCGATCACGATGCCCTGGTAGAGGAGCGAGGCGGCCAGGACCCCGGTGTAGCGGGTGGGAGTCGCGGTCTCGAACACCAGGCTCGCGACGAGAAAGCAGGCGCTGCCGATCGCGGACTGGAATACGAGCAGCTTGAGGGGATCGAGACGCTGCACCGCGCGCGCCATGTACACGACGCGCTCGCCGAGCAGCACCGCGCTGGCCGCGACGATCAGGTCACCCGCGAGAGTCGCGCCGTCGAAGGAGAAGTCGCGCACGAAGAGCAGCACGATTCCGGTGTAGGCGACGAGGACGCCGCCGACCTTGGCGGGGGTGAGACGATCTCCCGGAATCATGAAGTGGGCGAGCACCACCGCATGCACCGCGTAGGAGTTCAGCATCACCGCGCCGTGGGCCGCGCTGGTGAGCCCGATCCCCACGTTCATCGAGCCGATCTGGATGGAGAAGATCACTCCGAGGGAGACGAGCACCCGCCACTCGCCCGTCGCCACCGCGAAGAGTCCCCGCTGGCGCGTCCACCACGCGTAGACCAGGATCGCGAGCGCGCCGAGCACGAAGCGGAAGAAGGCGAGGCGCAAGGGCGGCGCGTCGACGAGGCCGATCTTCACCGCGACGGGATTGCCGCCCCACATGGCGGCCAGCAGCAGCGCGGTGGTGGCGCCGCGCCAGTCGAGCGGACGGAGCGACGACACTAGGAGGCGCGCGCTCGGCGCCGGAGGACGGCCATGTCGGCGGCTATGGTAGCATGGCCTTCCATGAAGATCGGTCTCGTCGGGCTTCCCAAGAGCGGCAAGACGTCGCTATTCAACCTGCTGACCGGCTCGAGCGTGGCCACCTCGTCGTTCGGCACCGCGCGCGGCGAGATGCACGCGGGGATCGCGAGGGTTCCCGACGCGCGGGTGGGCCGGCTCACCGCGATGTTCAAGCCGAAGAAGACCACTTTCGCGACGTTCGAGGTGGTGGACCTGGCCGGCATCGCCAAGGGCGAGCGGCAGGGGCTCGAGGCCAAGGAGTTCCGCAACGCGGACGCGCTGCTCCACGTGGTGCGCGCGTTCCCCGATCCGGCTGGAACCGCCGCCGACCCCGCGGGCGACATCGACGATCTCGAGACCGAGCTGATCCTCGCCGATCTCGAGGTGGTGGAGCGGCGTCTGGAGCGGCTCGAGGCGCAGCTCAAGAAGAAGCGCACCGACGCCGACGCCCACGAGCAGGCGGTACTCCTCCGGATCAAGCCCGAGCTCGAGTCGGGACGGTCGATCCGGGCCCTCGGGCTCGGTGACGAGGAGTCGCGCGCCATCCGCGGCTTCACCTTCCTCTCCCAGAAGCCGATCCTGCACTGCCTGAACCTGGCCGAGAAGGAGATCGCGCGCGGGAAGGATCTCGCGGCGGGCTTCGGGCTCGAGGCGCTCGCGCGGCGTCCGGCCACCCGGCTCGGCTGGGTGTCCGCGGTGATCGAGGCGGAGGTCGGGCAGCTCGAGGGACCGGAGCAGGCCGCCTTCCTCGCCGATCTCGGGCTCACCGAGCCCGCGATCGGTCGGGTGCTGGAGGATTGCTACGCGCTGCTCGGGCTGATCTCGTTCTTCACGGTCGGCGAGGACGAGGTGCGGGCCTGGTCCATCCCCCGCGGAACCCGTGCGCAGGATGCGGCCGGTGCGATCCACTCGGACATCGCCCGCGGCTTCATCCGGGCCGAGGTGGTGGGCTACGACGATCTCCTGGCCGTGGACGGCTCGATGGCCGCCGCGCGCGAGCGAGGTCGCCTACGGCTGGAGGGCAAGGACTACGAGGTCAAGGACGGCGAGATCTGCCACTTCCGGTTCAACGTTGCCAAGTAGGGCGTCTGCGGCCATGCGGAGGCAACCCTGACTTCTCTATGTATCCGCTCGGCTCGCCTTCGGCTGCGCCTCGCCCTGCACTACTGGGGCCGGAGGAATCCAAGGCGGGGCGCTCCACCGAGGGACTTGATGACGGCCACGAGCGTGGCGTCGGACATGCCGACGGGGAGCACACAGCCGGCACCCAGGATCAGGCCGGCCTCGACCTGCGCGCGGGCGTCGCGGACCTGCGCCTGCGCGGCCTCCGCGTCGCCGTCCTTTAGCGCGCTCCACTGGTCGAGGCCGCCGATCACCGCGCCGGGCACGCGCGCGATGCCGTCCCGGAGCGAAGGGCCAGCCCGTCGATCGTCCCAGTTCCAGGCGTGCGCGGGCAGCGCGGCGAGCCGGTCGAACATCAGGCGCTCGCCGTGGCAGTGGAGGATCGTGAGCTTGGACCTGGCCTGCACCGCGTCCAGGATGCGCCGGTCATACGGCTCTCCGAAGCGACGGTACTCCTCCTCGGTGTGGAAGGTCGCGCTCGCGGCCTGGATAGAGTAGAAGAAGCCCTCCGCCCCCTCGCGGAAGCAGGCTTCGGAGAAAGCCAGCGTGGTCTCGGTGATCGCCTCCAGCGCGTCGGTGACCGCCTGCGGATTCTCCTTGAGGTCGTAGCCGAGGCGGTCGCCGGACAGCTTGCGGGCGAGCGAGAGCGGACTGAACACCGTCGGCATCGTGGAGCAGTCGGCGCGGCGGTCCACCACGCAGCGGATGATGGTCTCGAGGTGCGAGGCCCAGGCGGTCGACTCCATCTTCACGGGCCGGATCTTCTTCCAGTCCCCCGGCGCGTTGACCGCGTGGCGTGCACAGCCGCGGTGGCCGTCGGGCAGCACCTCGTCGCTCTCCACGCAGCCCCAGTCCTCCACCGCGTAGCCGCCGGTCGGGGTCACCTTGAGGAAGTCGGACTGGTAGCGCTCGTGGAAGCGCAGCGTGGACTGGGCGAGCGCGGCCGGGTTGCGGTCGACGTCCGGGAAGTGTCGCCAGAAGGCGTAGGGCGGACGGTCGGTGGGCTGGCGCTTCAGCGTGGCCTGCACGCGCTCGAACTTGGTCATCGGGGCCTCTCCGTCACTGGTCCAGGATGATCCACCCGTCGCGCACCGCGGGGCGCCCGTCCTCGGCGAGGGCCTCGAAGCGGACCATCGAGCCGCGGGCGAGGCCGGGCGGCGAGGGCACCGCCTGGCCGCGGACGGTGAGCCGCGAGGGCAGCCGCACCATGCCGCCGAAGCGGCAGGCGATCGAGCGCACCGGCGCGGCGGGGCCGCGCGTGTCGTGACGCAGCGTCTGCGAGATCGCCAGCGCCAGCGTGGCGGTGCCGTGGAGGATGATGTCGGGGAGGCCGGCGCCGAGGGCGACGGCGCGGTCGGTGTGGATGGGGTTCCAGATCCGGGCGCATTCGGTGTAGACGTGGGCGAGGGTATGGGAGACGGCGACCTCGGTGGACCAGGATTTCCCATCGTCCGGCTCACTGCGCTCGCCGTGGATTCTTTCCTCGGCGCGGAGGGGGGACGTAGTCTCGCAGTCGACGCCGAGGTAGAGGGAGCCGTAGTCGGTGGTGGTCACGGGGCGGCCGGCCGAGTCGACCGTCTCCATGCGCAGCACCATGTAGGCCCCGGGCGTGCGGCGCTCGAGCGCGACCACGCGGGCGGTGGTGCTCAGCCGGTCCCCGGGCCGCGGCGGCCGATGCAGGACGAGCCGGTGGGTAGCGTGCACTCCGCGCACCGCGATCTCGTCGGGCAGCGCCCGCGCGCGCACGTCGAGCGCGAGCGGCCACTCGTAGCACACGGGGAAGACCGGGTGGGCGAGGATGCCGGCCGGACGCGTGGTGTCGAAGTACTCGGGGGCGTCCTCGCCGAGCGCGGCCGCGTAGGCCATCAGCCAGCGCGCGTCGATCTCCGACTCGCGCGGACCCGCGCTGACTCCGACGATGGAGGCGGGGATGTTCACGGGAGTGCTAGGCGTCCCCCCTCACCCTGCCCTCTCCCCAGAGGGGCGAGGCGGACGGGGGAAATTCATGCAGTCCACGAAGATGTTCTCGAAGTCGGGATGCGCGGCGAGCGAGACGTGCTCGATCCGTCGGGCGATGGCCGCGGCGCGGGCGCGCTCGGCTTCGGACACGAGCGCGAGCTGCGCACCGAGGGCGGCGGCGTTCCCGACGTAGCGGACCCGGCTCTCGGGCAGGCCGGGCGGGATCAGGCCGATCCGCAGCGCGCTCCGGACCGAGAGGTAGTTGCCGAAGCCGCCCGCCAGCATCAGCTCGTCGACACGCTCGGTGGGAACCCCCGCCACGTGCTGGAGCATGGCCACCCCGGAGGCGATGGCTCCCTTGCAGAGCTGCACCTGGCGGATGTCGTCCTGGGTGAGCGTGATCTCGCGCTCGGCGCCGTGCTCGCCCACGCGGGCGAGGACCACGAGACGCTCCTCTCCGCGCATCTCGACGCGCGCGCGGATGGGACCGGGGAAGCGGTCGCGCGCCTCCACCTCGATGAGGCCCGTCCAGTCGACGACGCCCACGTCGAGAAGGGCGGCGACCGCGTCCACGAGACCGGACCCGCAGAGGCCCTGCGCGGCGCCGTCGCCGATCGTGTGCAGGCGGAGGTCGCCGTCCTCGACCCACAGGCGGTCGATCGCCCCGATGGCCGCCCGCATGCCGTGGCGGATCTGGGCGCCCTCGAGCGCGGGGCCGGCGGGCGCCGAGCAGGCCCAGAGGTGCTCCCGCGAGCCCAGCACCACCTCGCCGTTGGTGCCGATGTCCACCGCGATGCGCAGGGCGGACGACTCGTCGATGCGCGTGGCCAGGGCGACCGCCACCGCGTCGGCGCCCACGAAGCCCGCAACGAGCGGGAGCAGGCAGAGCGCCGTCTCCGGCGGCAGCTTCAGGAACAGCTCGCGCGCGGGCAGCGTGAGCGGGTGCCGCATGACCGGCGCGTACGGGGCCAGGCCCAGGTGCGAGGGGTCGATGCCGAGCAGCAGGTGGTGCATGCAGGTGTTGCCGACGATCACCACCTTGTGGATCCACTTGGCGAGCACGCCCGACTCGCGCGTGATTTGCTCGATGTGCTGGTTGAGGAGGCCGATGATGCGGGTCTGCAGCTTGCGCAGGTTGCCCGCGTCGAACTGAGCGAAGGCGATGCGCGACATCAGATCGCCGCCGAACACCGCCTGGGGGTTGAGACTCGCCGCCGCCGCCATCTGCTCGCCCGATTCGAGCTCCATCAGGGTCGTCACCACGCTGGTGGTGCCGATGTCGATCGCGAGACCGTACTTGTGCAGCGCCGTGTCGCCCGCCTCGACGGCGAGAACCCGGCCGCCGAATGTGGTCACGGTCACCTCCCCATCGCGATCCCGGAGCGTCGCGGGCAGGTTCTTGAGCAGGGACGGAGGCACCGCGTCGACCGGGTCCCCCGTCGCGGCCAGCAGCGCCTCCAGATCGGATGTCTGCAGGTGCTCGTCCTTCGGCGGCGTGACGTGGACGACCCGCTTGCGGATGCCCGAGTCGATCGAGATCGGGGTCGGGGCGCCATCCGGGCGCTCGCCGCCCAGGATCTGGAAGGTGGTCTCGTCGAGCGGGGGCGCGATCTGCACCGTCACCGGCTCGGTAACCGGCCACTGGCACGAGAGCCGGTAGCCCTCGCGCACGAGCGCGTCTCCGAGCTGCAGCTCGTCCATGATGGTGGGCGGTGGCGCGGTGCCTGCGACGAGCTTCACCCGGCAGGAGGTGCAACGACCGCGCCCGCCGCAGGTGGCCGTGATGTCGACGCCGGCCCCGTGCGCCGCCTTCAGGATGGTCGTGCCGGGCTTCGTGTCGACGACGTGGCGGCCGGGCAAGATGGTCAGCGGAATGGCCATTCGGGCGCAGGATACCACTTCTTTCTTGACTTCCCGCGGGGGTGTGCCGATAGTTGCCTACCAACCCGTCTCAGGCTTGGGCGGGCACTGCTCCGGGGGGTGTGTTGGTCCGCTACGTCGTCTATCGCCTCCTCTGGTTGGTTCCGACGCTCCTCGCGATGGCGCTCGTCACCTTCTTGGTGATGCATGCCACGCCGGGGAGTCCGCTGGATCCCGTGGCCGAGGGGGCCAACCCCTTGTCGCCCGAGGCGCAGAAGAATCTCGCAGAGGTCTACGGTCTCGACAAGCCGCTCTACGCCCAGTTCGGCATCTTCCTGGGCAAGGCCCTGCGCGGCGACTTCGGCACCTCCTTCGTCTACAAGACCCGTACGGTGGCCGAGATCATGAAGGAGACCTTCCCGATCTCGCTGCTGCTCGGCAGCATGGCTCTGGTGCTGGCCGTCGCGGGCGGCCTCGCGCTCGGCATCCTGGCCGCCGTCTACCAGAACCGCTCGTGGGACTACGTCTCGGTTTCGGTGGCCACGCTCGGGGTCAGCGTGCCGAACTTCGTGCTGGCCGTCTTCCTCATCGTCATCTTCTCGTTCGTCCTGCCCATCTTCCCGACGGGCGGCTGGAACTCGCCACACGACTGGGTGCTGCCGACGGTCACCCTCGCGCTCGCCCCCATGGGGATCATCGCGCGCTTCACCCGCTCGAGCATGCTGGAGGTGATCCGGTCCGACTACATCGTGACCGCGCGGGCCAAGGGACTGGCGGAAGGACCGGTCATCCTCAAGCACGTGCTCAAGAACGGCTTCATCCCGGTGGTCACGCTGCTCGGTCCGATGTTCGCGGCGGTGGGGACCGGCTCCTTCTTCGTGGAATCCATCTTCCGCGTCCCGGGGATGGGACGGTTCTTCGTGCTTTCCATGACCGGCCGCGACTACCCGATGATCATGGCGGTCGTGCTGATCTACGGCGCGTTCCTCGCCCTGATGAACCTAGTCGTCGACCTACTCTATGGCACTCTCGACCCCCGCATCCGATACTAGGCTCCCGACTCCGAGCGGCGCGGCGCTGACCGCGCCGCGCGCGGCGGTCCGCGGCTCGAGCCTGTGGCGGGACGCGTGGCGGCGGCTGCTCCGCAACAAGCTGGCCGTGACGGGCGGCGTCGTCATCATCCTGCTCTGCCTGATCGCCATCTTCGCTGACTTCCTGGCGCCGTACTCGTACACCAAGGCCAACTTCGGCCGCCTCTACGAGCCACCCTCGCGCGAATATCCGCTCGGCACCGACCAGCTCGGACGTGACGTGCTGTCGCGACTGATCTACGGAGCCCGCGTCTCCATGCTGGTCGGGCTCGGAGCCCAGGTGATCATCGTGCTGATCGGCGTCCCGATCGGCGCCCTGTCCGGCTTCATCGGCGGCCGCACGGATCTGGTGCTGACCCGGTTCGTGGACGTGATGTACGCCTTCCCCCGCCTGCTGTTCGTCATCCTCGTGATGTCGATGCTAGGGGCCGGGCTGATCAACATCTTCATCGCGCTGGGACTCACCGGCTGGGTGGGCATCGCCCGGCAGACGCGTGCCCAAGTGCTCTCGATCAAGGAGAAGGAGTTCGTGGAGGGTGCGCGGGCCCTCGGCGCCGGGTTCGGGCGCGTGATGATCCGGCACGTGCTGCCGAGCGCGCTCACGCCCATCGTCGTGTCCATCACCTTCGGCATCCCGGAGGCCATCTTCACGGAGGCTGCGCTCTCGTTCATCGGCGTCGGCATCAACCCACCGACCCCCTCGTGGGGGCAGATGGTGGGGGAGAATCAGCAGTACCTTCGGTCCTACTGGCACCTGTGCGTGTTCCCGTCGATCGCGATCGCGGTGACCATGCTCTCGTTCACGTTCTTCGGAGACGGGGTCCGTGACGCGCTGGATCCCAAGCTGAAATAATTCACAGGAGGAGACCACCCATGCGGATTCCCCCGATGCGAGTTCCAGACGCCCAGCTCGACCTCTTCGCCAAGCGCCTCGAGTCGATCGGCGTCGGCCGGCGCGACTTCCTGAAGGTGATCGGAGCCATGGCCGCGTTCGGAGGGCTCGGCTTCGCCACCCAGGCGCACGCCAAGCCCACCAAGCCCGCCCCCGGAGACAAGCTGGCCAAGGAGCAGCTCTTCCGGCTCGGCGGCGGCGGCTGGTGGCAGAACGATCCTTCCAGTCACGACTACAACAAGGACTTGTACTGCTCCGGGGTGCCCGCCCTCTTCGCCGGGCTCATGGTCTTCAACGCCGACTTCGTGGCGGAACCGTGGATGGCCACGAAGGTGGAGGGCAACAAGGACGGTTCGGTCTGGACGTTCTCCATCCGCAAGGACAGCCGCTGGACGGACAATTCGCCGGTGACCGCACGGGACTTCGAGTGGTCCTGGAAGCGGCAGCTCGACCCGGCCAGCGCCGCGCCCTACGCCTCGTTCATGTACGACATCAAGAACGGCGAGGCCTTCAACAAGAAACAGGTCACGGACGCGAGCCAGGTCGGCGTGCGGGCCAAGGACGACTGGACCCTCGAAGTCACCCTCGAGGGCCCGCGCGGTTACTTTCCGGTCCTGGCGGCCTACTTGGCCGCGCTCCCGGCCCACCGCGGCGCGGTGGAGAAGTTCGGCGACAAGTGGACGGAGGCCGCCAACATCGTCTGCAACGGGCCGTTCACGCTCGAAGCGTGGGAGCACAACAAGCAGATGGTGCTCAAGAAGAACCCGTACTACTTCGGGGCGAAGGACGTGCACCTGACGAAGATCGTGATCCCGATCATCCCGGTGGCCTCGGGCGCGCTCCCGTACGAGAACAACGAGATCGACATGACCCCGCTCCAGTCCGGGGATCTCAAGCGGCTGCAGTCGGACCCGCGGATGTCGAAGGATGTGTTCCGCTATCCGTTCCCGGGGACCTGGTACCTACTCCCGCAGGTCACGAAGCCCCCCTTCGACAACCTCAAGGTCCGCCAGGCGGTGTCCCACGCCATCGACCGTGACAACGTGGTCAAGGTCAGTCAGGGCTTCGCAGTTCCCGCCTGGTCCATGATCCCGCCGGGCTTCCCCGGCGCCATCGACGATCCCAATGTCAAGGCGATCCAGCGCTACGACAAGAAGGCGGCGCTCGACGCCCTCAAGGGGACGCCTTACGAGGGCGGCAAGAACTGGCCCAAGATCACGCTGACGATGCGTGAGGAGGGGCTCGGGTCGAAGCCGCTGGCCGAGGCGGTGCAGGCGGTCCTCCTCGACACCCTCAACATGAAGACCGACCTGGAAGTGCTCGAGCAGCGCGTGTTCCGCGAGCGGCTCTGGAAGCAGGATCTCCAGTTCGTGTGGATCCGCTGGTTCATGGACTACCCGGACCCCCACAACGAGTACTTCGACACCTTCTACGGCAAGAAGACCACTGGTCGACGGCAGGCCTGGGTCAACGACGCCTTCGACAAGGAGCTGGAGGCGGGCCGCGATACCCGCGACCCCAAGAAACGCCTCGAGCACTACAAGAAGGCCGAGGAGATCATGCAGCAGGACGTCGGCTACGTGCCGGTGGCGTGGGTGGTGCGCTACGCCGCGGCCAAGCCGTGGGTAAAGGGCATCGAGAAGAACAAGGCGGGACAGTTCGTGGTCGACGGTAACATCTACGTGGACATGTTCCAGCACATCTACATCACCGAGAAGGGCTAGAAGCCGATAAGAGAGTCGCGCCGAGGCGCGCGTCGGCTGTCCTCGGTGGCCTGACGGCCGTGCTCATGGCCGTCGGGCCGATCGAGGAGAAGCACCTCGTCGGCAAGGTAATCGTGACCACCGACCAGCAGAAGGCGACGACCGGCAGTCGCGAGCGCTCGCTGAGGCTCGAGAAGACCGAGTGATGCGCCGCACGCTCCTACTCTCCCGTCCCTGTCAAATGGGGCGCGAGGGTGGGGCGATTCAGGCGCGCCCGTGAGCGGCCTCGGACTGGCTGGGTAGCAGCGAGACGTGGCTGTGCACGGCCACCCAGTGCCCGTCCCGCCGGGCGAGGTTGAACGTCGCGCGGCCGTGGCGGGTGAAGGCGGTCCCGTCGGGGGCGGTCGCTCCCGAGGACCAAGTGGCAGCGATCCAGGCCGCGTCGCCGGCGCCGGTCACGGTCGGATTCTCCTCGAAGCGGAAATCGCGGATGCGCGGCCAGATCTGGCGCCACTGCTCGCGCTCGATGTTGTCGAGGCCGTGGACCGCAGTGGCGTAGGTGCCGAAGGCCACCGCGTCGGCGGCGAAGAGCCGCCTCCCCGCCGCGAAGTCGCGGCTGCGGCAGGCGGCTTCGAAGCAGCGCAGCCACTCGAGAGCCTCCGCCCGGGCATCGGACATGCGCGGATTATGAGACCCGGGTGGCTCTTGTCAAGCGGGACCCGAGTCGCCATCCGCGCCCCGCATTGCGCTACGCTGGGCGCCATGGAGGAACCGGACCCGGTCATCCTGCCCATCGAGGACTCGCTCGATCTCCACCCCTTTGCTCCGCGCGACGTGCGCTCGGTGGTGGAAGAGTACCTGAGCCAGGCCGCCGCCCGCGGCTTCCGCGAGGTCCGGCTGATCCACGGCAAGGGGACCGGCACGCAGCGGGCGATCGTGCGGAGCGTCCTCGTGAATCACCCGGCGGTAGTGCGCTTCTTCGATGGCCCGCCCGAGCGGGGCGGGTGGGGGGCGACGGTGGTGGTGCTGACGAACTAGTCCCGGTCGGCCCGCAGCAGCAGCATCCGGTCGGTGAACGAGACGACGCGCCCGTCCTCGAC
>Ga0335083_10011591_pt1 | contig 10588 bp, 6 predicted proteins | sample Lox_Sample_42_FD_206716 | JGI IMG/M metagenome (GOLD analysis project Ga0335083, IMG submission 206716) | Soil microbial communities from Loxahatchee National Wildlife Refuge, Florida, United States - Lox_Sample_4.2 | ecosystem: Environmental > Terrestrial > Soil > Wetlands | place: USA: Florida... | reverse complement strand
TCGTCGTGCATGGCACCGGGCGCGTTTCGGGGACGATCCGCTACGGCAAGCTCATCGTGGAGGAGGGTGGCGAGCTTTCCGGCGACGTGAAGCGGCTCGACGCCGGCAACGAGCAGGCCCAGCAATCGCTGCTTGCAGGGTCGTCGCCGCGATACTGATTACTCACCGTGTCGACGGTGACGCTGCCGCTGAAGATCGACCTGCGCTCGTAGGGCGAAACCGGCTACGTTGAGGCTTCCTCGCGCACCGGCTCGAGCACGACCTTCGCGCGCGCGGCTTCCATCGTCCTGGCGAGAAGCGTCATCAGCGCATAGACCGCGTCGATGTGCGGCGTCGCAACGCCGGTCAATTCGCCCAGCTCCTTCACCGAGCCGATCAGCGCATCGATTTCGATGGCGCGCCCGGCCTCCACGTCCTGCAAGGTCGAGGTCTTGTGCTTGCCGACTTTCTCCGCGCCGGCGATGCGCTTCTCGAGCGGCACACGGAATGTCGCGCCGAGCTTCTCTCCGATCGCCTGCGCCTCGCGCATCATGTCGCCGGCGAGCGCGCGCGTGGTCGGATCCTGGCAGACGTCGACGAGCGTCGCGTGCGTAAGCGCGCTGATCGGATTGAAGCTGAGATTGCCCCACAGCTTGAGCCAGATTTCCGAGCGAATGTCGGCCAGGATCGGGGCCTTCAAGCCTGCCTTCGTCATGATTTCGGAGATCTGCTTCACGCGCTCCGTTTCCGCGCCGTCCAGCTCGCCGATGGGGAAGCGGTCGCCCTCGACATGCTTCACCACACCTGGCGCGACGATCTCGCCCGCAGGATAGACGACGCAGCCGACGATGCGCGCTGGATCGATGTGCGCGGCGATCACGCCATCCGGATCGGCGGTGCGCATGCGGTAGCCGCCGTGCGGGCCGCTGAATTTCTGAAAGTACCACCATGGCAAGCCGTTCTGCAGCGGGATGACGGCAGTGTCGCGGTGGAACATCGCAGCGAGCTGCGGCGCGAGCGGCGCGATCTGGTTTGCCTTGACCGCGAGAAAGACGAGGTCCTGCTCGCCGGCCTCTGCGCAGGTCGCCACCGCGCGCAGATTCGTCGCGACCTCCTCGCTGCCGTCGGCGTGCACGAGCCTGAGCCCGTTCTTCCGGATCGCGTTGAGATGCGCGCCGCGATCCACGACGCTCACCGGCTGACCCGCCAGCGAAAGCCGGACCGCGATCAGGCCGCCGATGGCGCCGGCGCCGACGATGCCTATCTTCATGTCGTCCTCCTGAAAGACGCGCTCACTCGAAGCGATTGGTCAGAGTGCCCACGCCGTCGATCACGATGCTGACCGTGCTGCCGGGCTTCATCGAGCCCACGCCGACCGACGTGCCGCAGGCGATCACGTCGCCGGGCTCGAGCGTCATGTCGCGCGAGATGAGCGCGACCAGCGCCGCCGGCGCAAAGATCATGTCGGTCACCGGATAATTCTGCCGCTCCTGTCCGTTGAGAATGGTCTTGACGGTCAGCGTCGCGGGATCGAGGCCGGTGGCGATCACCGGTCCGAACACGCCGAAGGTGTCGAAGCTCTTGGCGCGGGTCCACTGCGCGAAGGTCGCATCCTTGTTGATGAGCTCCGCCGCAGTGACGTCGTTGATGCAGGTGTAGCCGAGGATATGCGCGGGAGCCTCCGTGTCCGACACTGCCCGGCATCGCTTGCCGATGACGACGCCCAGCTCGCCTTCGTAGATCACCTTGCCCGCATACGACGCCGGCACGCGAATCGTTTCTTCGTGCGCGAGAAACGAATTGTTGGCCTTGAGGAAGTAGAGCGGCTCGGGTGGAATCGGATTGCCGAGCTTCTCGGCGAGCGCGCGAAAGTTGTTCCATAGCGCGATCATCTTGCTCGGCGTGACGGGCGTGAGGACCTTCGTCTCGCGCAGCGGCACCGACTCGCCGCTGGCCTCGTGCTCGCCGAGGAGACTCCCCGAGTGAAGGCGAACGGTCTCGCCTTCGAGCAGGCCGAAACGCTCGCGTCCCTGGTGCTGGACGCGAATCCAGTGGGACATGGATACCTCCTCCTGACGCCGCGCCTGCGGCTCACCCCCCGGCCGCGAGTGTTTCTCTTCGTCGACGTCCTACAAAAAAAGATACCACAACGGCGTGGCGCGCTGGCGTGCTGGGCGCCGCTCGTCGCGGCGCAAGGGGCCTACCCGACGAAGCCGATCCACATGGTGGTGCCGCTCGCGGCCGGCAGCGCGGTGGACAACGCCATGCGCGTCGTCACCCAGCGCATGGCGGAGAACATGGGACAAAGCATCGTCATCGTGGGACATTCTGTGCGACTTCGAACCGGTATAGCTGGTCGCGACGGTCCAGCGGGGATTGGTCTATCGAGCGATTCGCCCTATCGCAGCGCCGCTGATCTCATCGCGGCCACGAAGGCGAGTCCCGGAAGGCTCAACTACGCCTCCGGCGGCAACGGCAGTCCGCAGCACGTGGCGATGGAGCTCTTTGCATCGCTCGCGGGCATTTCGCTGATGCACGTTCCCTACAAGGGCGCGACCCAAGCCGCGGTCGGCGTGGCGGCGGGCGAGGTTCCCGTTGCGTTTCAGGGGCTCGCCACCGTGACAGGGCTCATCAAGGGAGGAAAGCTTCGTCTCATCGCGGTCACCACGCCGCAGCGGCTGCCGCAATTCCCCGATGTGCCGACGGTTTCGGAGTCGGGGCTGCCCGGCTTCGAATTCAATTCGTGGGCGACGGTCATGGCGCCGGCGGGAACGGCGAAGGCCAACATCGCGAGGCTCAATGCGGAGATCGTCAAGGCGCTCGCGGCGCCGGACATTCAAGAGAAGCTCCTCGCGCAGGGACTAACGCCGCGCGGCTCGAGCCCCGAGGAGCTGCGGCAGGCGACGCGGCAGCAGCTCGCCCGCTACTCTACGCTGATGAAGCAGGCAGGCATCGGAGCCGAATAACGCCGCGTTGTTCCACAGCGCGACCCGGTACCGACCGAGCGGCGCCGCGCGGTGAAGGCGAGGAAAACGTGGCGCATGGGATGCGCCAGAAACGTTTCCGGCCGGGCGGGGCCCGGCCGGAGTTATCGCGGACGCTACTTAAGCTTCGGCGCTTTTTCGAGCGCGCCGTCTGGCCAGCCAGCCGCCTCCGAGAGCGGCGAAGAGCAGGCCGAGCGAGCCGGGTTCAGGTGTGGCGCCCACGACGCAGTCGATGGGCACTCCGTTTACTTCTCTACACTCGGGGCCGAAGATGACAGTTCCGCCCTGGGAGAACGTTTCCCCTCCATCGAGTGAAATGAAGGCGGGATCAATTTCGGACAAGATTTCAGTTTCGGAGAGGATTTGGAATTGCAGCCAAAAGTTGTCGTCGCTGTAATAATCGCCCGTCCCCGGATTGGGCCCCATCCAGCCTGTTTCGACCCCTGCGAGTTGCCCGCCTTCGATGTCAACAGCGGTGATCTGCCAGAAGTCGTGCGCCTCAGACGTCAGGTCGAATGTGCCCAGCACCGAGCCATTGGGCGGAGTGTCCGTAGCGAAGCTGTAGAGGTTGACGTTGCCGCTGTACACGGTGGCAACGCCGCAGTCGCCGGACGCGTTCCCGGTCGAAAACACGCCGTTGCCTTGGGCGAAGCAATTGTCGTCGATGGTGAATATGTATTGGCCAGTGAAGCCGGGTATGTTGGTACCGTTTCCGCCCGGATCGTTGGCCGCGGGGTAATGCCCCGCCTGCGCCGACGCGCCGACCAACAGGGAAAGCGTCGAAACGACCGCCTTGCTCGTTGCCCGCCTGCTCTTCTTGCTCACGGAGCCTCCCGTCGCACTCAAAATGGGCAAAGGCCAAAACCAAACCCGCCTTGCTTCGGCCGCTGTTTCAGCAGAGAGCAAGAAGCAGACCGCCTGTCTGAACCTTTTCCAATCCCTTTGATTCGAATAGACTTTCGCCGATCGCCGCGAGCTCGAGCAGGCACTAGCCCGGGGCAAGTGTAAAGTTCTTCGACAAGCTCGGCAGGTTTAGGGGATACCCGGGACCGAGAAACTGGCTGGCGGCTCCCCGCGCTGATGGCGCTCCCACATTTCGATGTATGCCGCCTCGATGTGCCGGCGAAAGCGGTCTGTATCGAACAGCGGCCAGCTCGTGCGATGAGCGAGAAGCTTCTGTTTGATCTCGCCCAGCCTTGCCGGATCGCCCGCCAGCCGCAGCGCGAGCGCCACGTAGTCGTCGAGCGAATCGGTGATCAATTCGGGCAAGCCCACGGCTCGAAGCAAGCTTGCCGCCACCCGCCCGGTGAAGGTCGTGCCGATGCAGGTCAGCACCGGCAGTCCCGCCCACAGGGCGTCGCTCGCCGTGGTGTGAGCGTTGTATGGCAAGGTGTCGAGAAACAGATTCGCCTGCCGATGCCGTGCGAGGTGGTCTTCGTGCGCGAGTCGGGGAGCGAAGATCAAGCGGTCTGGGTGCACCCGACGCCCAGCCGCCTCCCGCCGCAGATTGCTCTGCGCCGCGGCGTTGCCCTCCAGCAACCACAAGACGCTTCCTTCAACCTCGCGCAGCAGGAGCATCCAGACGTCGAATATCTGCGGCGTGGTCTTGTAGTTGTTGTTGAAGCAGCAGAACACGAAACCGCGTTCGGGAAGCCCGAGTTCCGCCCGGGTGGGCGTACGCTCCGCGATGCTTTGCATCGAGTCGTTGACCAGGTAGCTGTCGGGCAGATAGACGACCTTTTCTGAGTACCAGGGATGATGCTCGCGTGGAATGACGACCTCGTCGGCAACGATGTAGTCGATGAAGTCGGCACCCATGGTCCCCGGATAGGCGAGGTAGCTCACTTGGATCGGTGCGGCACGCTGATAGAAGATGCCCGGGCGCGCACCCGTCGAGAATCCGCTCGCGTCCACCGCGATGTCGATCTCCAGCTCCCGCATCAGTTGCACCACCTCGCGATCGCTTCGTTGCCGGACATCGATGAATCGCTCAAAGGCCGCTTTCAGGCGCGCGCGCATTGCGCTCCGATCGTCGGGGCCCGACGAGATGGCGATCGTCTCGAACCGGTTCCTGTCGTGCTGCTCGAACAGCCCGGCCATTAGGTAACCGAGAGGATGCCGGTGGAAGCTCGACGACACGTAAGCCAGGCGTATCCGGTCGTGACGATAGCGATTGCCGCTCCAAGGCTTGCTCGCCGAAGGAGCGCATTGGTTGCGCACCCAGGTCTGCGAGCAGCGAAGCTGATCCTGCGCGGAGTCAGAAACGCCGAGGAACATGAACGGCTCGATGGCGGGCTTGCCAGCCCGCACGTCGGCGATCACGCGTGTCGAGTCCTCCTCGTATGCCCGCCAGTCGCAGCAGTGCATCCTTGCACGAAGCAGCGTCCCCCTGGCGAAGGGCAGCTCGGGGTTGAGCCTGAGCGCGCGCTCGAGGTCGCGGCTTGCGGCATCGTTCCGTCCAAGATGCGACAGGGCGGCGCCACGGTTGTTGAGCGCTTCCGAAAAAGCAGGCATGAGAAGAAGCGCGCGATCGTAGCTGGCCAGCGCTTCCTGGTGGCGCCGCAACGCCGCGAGCGCGGCGCCGCGGTTGTTCAGCGCCTCGGGGAAATCGCGCTTGAGCGTTAGTGCGCGATCGTAGCTCGCCAGCGCTTCGTCGTGCCGCTTCAAGGCGGAGAGCACGGCGCCGCGGTTGTAGTGCGCAGCGGCCAGGTCGGGCTTGAGGGCCAGGACTCGGTCGTAGCTCTGCAGCGCTTCGTCGAGCCGCCCGGCGTCCTTCAGAGCGCCCCCGCGATTGTTCAGCGCCTCCACGAAGTCGGGGTTGAGCGCGAGCGCGCGGTCATAGCTTTCGAAAGCCTCGTCCAAGCGTCCGAGATCCTTCAGCGCTGTGCCGCGATTGCTCAGGGCCGCGACAAAGTCAGGTCTGAGCTTCAGCGCGAGCTCGTGACTCGCCAAGGCTGCGCTGTGTCTTCCGAGTCGCTGCAGAACGATACCGCGCGCGTTGAGGGCTTCGGGAAACTCGGGGCTCATCTCCAACGCCCGGTCGTAGCTCGCCAGCGCCTGGGTCAGCAGGCCGCGTGCGCTTTGCACGTTGCCGTGATTCGCATAGGCCTCGGCTGAGCCGGCATGCGCGCTGAGCGCCCGGCTCAGCAGCCGATCGGCCTCTTCGAGGCGCCCGCGACCTGCGGCCACCATCGCCGACAGATGAAGTGCATCGAAGTCATCGGGCCGGGCGCCGAGGACAAACCGGCAGAGGCGTTCAGCCGCAACCAGGTCGCCCGTACGGAACGATGCGACGGCGCGCTGCATCGCCTCCGCCGCACCGAGCGCCCGCGTGCGCGCGGGCTGAGCTTTGCCCCACCTGCGGACGGTCACGCGGATTCGGCGGAGACCGTGGCCGACGCCAAGGCATGCTCGATGGCCTCATCCCGTGACCAGATCCGGCCCATCAACCACGCTGCTTCGAAAGCACGCTCCCCTAGATCTGCCCGAGCCGCTTTGATGCGCGACTGCATTTCGTCTTCGCGGCGAGCCGATCGCGGGAGGCCGAACGCGTTGCGGACCGAAGCGACGGCCGCATATATCCGAATGCAGGTTTCTGTGTGTCCGGTGGACCCCAGGACCCTCGCATAGTCTTCCAGACAATCCAGCAGTTCCGAGTTCATTTCGAAGGCCTGCAAGGCGAGTAGCGCCTCGGAGAGCCTCTTCCGGGCCAGATCATGATCGCCACATGCGGCGTCGGTCTCTCCCAGGCGCCACAGCGTGATCGCCTCTCCACGCTTGTCTTGTGCGTCCTGGCAGATCTTGAGGGAACGCGTGAAGCGCGCACGAGCCGCTTGCAGATTCTCCGCCTTCAGCGCGAGGTCTCCCAGGTCGCGCTCGCAATCGCTTTCCAACTCCCGGTGCTCGATGCTGCGCGCAATCGCCAGAGACTTCTCGAAAAATTCCTGCGCCTTGCCGTCGTCGCCCTGACGCATGGAGATCTGGCCGAGGGTGATCAGCCCGAGCCCCTCTCCCAGCGGGTTGTCGATGTCGCGGAAAATGCCGATCGCTTCGGCCTCATACTCGGCTGCCTTGGCCAGATCATCGCGCTGCAGGTGCAGAGTGGCTAGCTCGGATAGCGCGGCCGCAGTCTCGATGGGAACGCCCAGACCGCGGCGAATGGCAAGGCACTCCGTGAGCATCTTGGTCGCTTCCGCATAATCGCCCTGATCGGACGCGAGGACTCCGCCGACGTAAAACGCATTGGCGCGGAAGCGGTTGGGCTCCTGAATCCCCGGGAGCGCCAGCACGGCGCGGACGTTCCTGCGTCCTTCCGTGGCGTATCCGCGGAGAAGGCGGAAACGCATCAGCCTCTGCTCGAACCTGACCGCAATCGTCGGGTCGATCTCACCGGAGAGCGCCAGCGCAATCGCAGCGCGGAGATTGCCGATATCGGCTTCCGCGCGTTTTGTCCACTCTCCCTGCTCGGGGCCGAGCAGCTTGTCGTTCGTCGTCTTAGCGAGAGCGAAGAAATATTCGCAGTGCCGCTTGGCGGTGGCCGCGACATCATCGCTCTCCTTCAGGCGCTCGCTGGCGAACTCCTGGATGGTTCCCAGCATCCCATACCGGCTGGCCAGATGCTCGCGCGCGAATTCCTTGATCGTCTCCAGCAGTCCATAACGAGATCCGTCGATCTCCTGCTCGGTCATGACCAGTGACTTCTCAACGAGCGAGGTCACCAGATCGAGCACATCCTCGGGTGCGATGGGATCGGCCCCGCAGACCGCCTCCGCCGCCTCGAGGTCGAAGCCTCCGGCAAAGACGCTCAATCGGTCGAGCACGATCTGCTCGTTTTCCTGGAGAAGGTCATAGGACCAGCTCACGAGGGCGCGCAGCGTCTGCTGGCGTTCCAGCGCGACGCGGCTGCCGCCGGTCAGAAGCTTGAAGCGATCGTTCAGCCGCGCGTTGATGTCCTTGACCGAGAGCGAGCGGAGGCGGGCCGCCGCGAGTTCGAGCGCCAGCGGTATGCCGTCGAGGCGTGCACAAAGCTCGGCGATCGCCGGAGCATCGGCCTCGGTGACCGAGAAGCCGGGTTTCTGCAACCGCGCGCGCTCGACGAACAGTTGCACCGCCTCCGAGCGCAGCAGCGCTTCGGCGCCCGCCTTGCGGTCGGGCACGGCGAGCGGAAGCACGGCGTATGTCTGCTCACCCCGGATGTGGAGCGCTTCACGGCTGGTCGCGAGGATCCGCACGCCCGGCGCAGCCTGGAGCAGGGCATCCGCCAGCGTGGCGCATGCGCTCACCAGGTGCTCGCAATTGTCGAGGATCAGAAGCAGCTGGTGCTCCCGCAGATGGGCACATAGCGTCTGCGTGATCGAGCTGCCCGGCTCCTCGCGCACGCTGAGCGCCTGTGCCGCCGCGTTCGGAACCAGCCCCGGGTCGCGGATCGGGGCGAGGTCGACGAACCACACTCCATCCGGATGCTTCTCCAGCACGTCGGCGCCGATCTGCAGGGACAGGCGGGTCTTGCCCAAGCCGCCCATCCCGAGCAGCGTCAACAGGCGCGTGCTCTCGAGCAACCGCTTCGCGTCCGCCAGCTCGCGCTCGCGGCCGACGAAGGACGTGACCTGCTGGGGCAGGTTGTTGGGGGTCGCTTCGAGCGAACGCAACGCAGGGAATTCCTGGCGGAGGTTGGGATGGACGAGCTGGAAGACGTGCTCGCTCGTCCCTAGATCCCGCAGGCGCACAGCGCCCAGGTCGCGCAGAGAAACCGAGTGCGGGAGGCGCGCATGGGCTTGGTCGAACACGGCCTGGGACAGCAGTATCTGCCCCCCATGCGCTGCCTTCATGATGCGTGCGGCGCGGTTGACGGCGCTACCGAAAAGGTCGTCGTTGCGGCGCTCGACGATGCCCAGATGCAAGCCCGCGCGGACGAGGAGCGCGACGTGGTTCTCCGACACGAGATTATCGAGCCCCAGCGCCAGGGCCGCAGTGGCGTTGAGCGCGTCCACCGGGTCACCAAAGGCGGCGTACATGCCGTCGCCGGTCATCTTGACGACGACGCCGTTGTGCGCCTCCACTACCTTGCGCGACAGTGCATCGTGCGCAGCGAGGGCGCGCGACATCCGCTCCCCCTCCTGTTCCCACAGGCGGGTGCTGCCCTCGATGTCCGTGAATAGCAGAGTCGTGCCCGCGGCTGACGGCTGCACGACGAACCTCCATTTGGCATCAGACAACCCTATACTGTACTGCTCTGGGCCGCCCTTGCCAATGAAAAAGCCGAGAGCTCGTCGACGAAAATTCGACGACTACCCGCCGTGGGCTGCAATCACGCTCGCCACGCACGCGGTGAGCTTCTTTGCGTACGGCACGTGCAGGAATTCGTTCGGCCCATGCGCGTTGGAATGCGGCCCCAGCACGCCGGTGATCAGGAATTGCGCGTCGGGAAAATGCTTGCCCAGCATCGCCATGAATGGAATCGTGCCGCCTTCGCCCATCGCGGCGGCCGGCTTGTCGTAGAAGCGTGACGATGCGTCGTCGATGGCGCGGCTGAGCCACGCCGCCGTCGGCGGCGCATTCCAGCCGGTGGCGCTCTCGGTGACTTCGAAGCGGACCCTGGCGCCGGCCGGCGGATCGGCTTCGAGCACACGCTTCATGACCTCGGCCGCCTTCACGGCGTCGACCGTCGGCGGCAAGCGCAGCGACAGCTCGAGCGACGTCTGCGGCCGGAGCACGTTGCCGGCATTGGCGATCGCAGGCAGTCCGTCGGCGCCGATGATCGACAGAGCCGGGCGCCAGGTGCGATTGAGCAGCGCCTCGGTGCGATCGGTCACCATCGGCCGCGTCGATCCGGCGAAGGGATACTTGCGGATGACGAGATCGCCGAGGATGTCCGCGGCGCGCTTCGCCTGCTCGACCCGCTCCGCCGGAATCGCCGCGTGAAATTCCTTCGGCAGCAAACGTCCCGTCGCCGAGTCCTCGATGCGGTCCAGGAGCTGGCGCGCGATGCGAAACGAGGAAGGGACCACGCCGCTCGCGTCTCCGGAATGCACGCCTTCGGTCAACACTTCGATGGTCAGCGTTCCGCCAGCCAGTCCACGCAGCGAGGTCGTCGCCCACATGCGCTCGTAATCGCCGCAGCCTGAATCGAGTCCGATGACGAAGTCGACGCGGCCCAGGCGCACCGCGAGCGCATCGAGATACGCGGGAAGATCGTAGCTGCCGCTTTCCTCGCAAGTCTCGATGAGGCCGACGCAGCGCGAATGCGGCACGCCTTGCGCCTGCAATGCCGCAATGGCGGAAAGAGCCGCGAATGCGGCGTAACCGTCGTCGGCGCTGCCGCGGCCGTAGAGCTTGCCGTCTTCGAGGAGCGGGTCCCACGGGCCATAACCCTCGCGCCACCCGCTCATCTCGGGCTGCTTGTCGAGATGGCCGTAGAGCAGCACCGTGCGATCGCTCTTGTTGCCGGCCGGAACGTCGAAGTAGAGGAGCGGCGTGCGGCCGGACAGGCGCACGATCTGCACGGCGAGTCCGCGCACGTTCTGCTTCTCCACCCACGCTTCGGCGAGCCGGATCACGCGCTCGATGTGGCCGTTGGCCTGCCACTGCGCGTCGAAATGCGGCGACTTCGCCGGTACGCGCACATA
>Ga0335083_10011590_pt1 | contig 10588 bp, 6 predicted proteins | sample Lox_Sample_42_FD_206716 | JGI IMG/M metagenome (GOLD analysis project Ga0335083, IMG submission 206716) | Soil microbial communities from Loxahatchee National Wildlife Refuge, Florida, United States - Lox_Sample_4.2 | ecosystem: Environmental > Terrestrial > Soil > Wetlands | place: USA: Florida... | reverse complement strand
ACTTATTTCCGTGTTGATGGCGCAAAAAGATTGCGCGAAGAAAAGGCGCCATTTCCCGCGCGGATTTGGTGCTTTTCCGCTCTTTTCCGGCCCGCGTTGGTGCAATTTTTTCGTGCCGGATCGATTTTTCCCGCAAGTGTCAACAATCTCTCAAGCCGTACCGGCTCCTTGTCGTTGATGCCAATGCGCGACGGGTCAAAGCCCTTGACCGTATCCAGGCAGCAACGTGAATTCAAGGAGCAGGCGATGAGCATTCACCATGATGAGAAGTTGTTCACCCACAATCCACAAGCAGTCGCAACAACGGTACAACAGTCCGACCAAGGCAAGGATACGACCGGCTCCAGTCAGGAAGACGAATACGTCAGGCTCAACCGGCTGCTGACGGCACAGGCGCAAACCACTTACGAGTCGATGGAGGAAATCCAGCACATCAACATGCGCATGCGGATGATCTCCTTCAACTCGAAGATAGAAGCGGCGCGCGCCGGCGAAAGCGGCCGGGCGTTTTCGGTGGTGTCGGACGAGATGAAGGCGCTGTCGGACCGCACCGCCACGGTGGCGCAGGCACTGCGCAAGGACAGCGCGCGTTCGACCGAGGAACTGAAGGCGATCTGCATGCAGCTATCGACGCAGGTACGCGGCACGCGGCTGTCGGATCTGGCGCTGACCAACATCGACCTGATCGACCGCAACCTGTACGAACGTTCATGCGACGTGCGTTGGTGGGCAACGGATGCCAGCCTGGTCGATGCGCTGGTGGATCGCGGCAAGGACGCCTGCGACCATGCCGGCGAACGCATGGGCGTGATCCTCAACGCCTACACGGTTTATTTCGACCTGGTGTTGTGCGATGCCAACGGCACGGTCGTCGCCAACGGCCGGCCGCAACGCTACCGCTCGCGCGGCATGAATCAGTCGATCCAGTCGTGGTTCCAGCAGGCGATGCAGACGCAGAGCGGCGAGCAATTCGGTTTCGAGAGCGTGCATCCCTCGCCGTTGGTCAACAACCAGCGCGTGCTGGTCTATTCCGCCGCGGTGCGCGAAGGCGGCAAGACCCACGGCCGCGTGCTGGGCGCGCTCGGCATCGTGTTCAACTACGACGCGCTGGCGCAGGTCATCATGCGCAACACGCCGATCGGCGAAAGCCTGAAAAGCGTCACCCGCGTCTGCATCACCGACGGCAACGGCAAGGTGCTGGCCGATTCGCACGATCGCGTGCTGCAAGACACGCTGGATTTTCCCGGCCGCGAACAGCTGTACCGGCAGGACAAGGGTTTCGCGATCACCGACATCGGCGGCGCGTCGTATTGCATTGCTCACGCCAAGGCGCCTGGCTTCGAAACCTACACCACCGGCTGGCATTCGGTGATCCTGCAGCCACTGTAATCAGTTCGCTGCCAGGGTCCGGCGGCGCAATCGCGGCGCGATCACGCGCCGCCACCACACGACGATGCCGCTCAGCACCATCAGCGTCGGCAGGAAGCTGGCGATGATCCACAGCCAGCGCGTCAGGCTGGTGTCGCCGAAGCGGGCAAAATGCACCGCGCGGAAGAAAAACAACCAGCGCGAAGAACGCAGGTTGTCGGCCGGGTCGGAGTTGAAGAAATTGACGATGGCATTCGTCTCGCGCGGAAATCCGAGCTGGAAGCCCGACACGCCCCACGCCACCATCAACAGCAGCGCCCAGAAGCCGACGAAAGTATGCACCTGCCACCACAGGCTACGGTTGGAAAACGGGTTGATGATGAAGCCTTCGTACCAGCGCGCACGTCCCTGCCACCAGATGACGAGGCCGGTAAGGCTCATCAACAGGAACACCGCTCCGCCGACGCCGTTGACCTTGCGGCCGACGTTGCGGCCGAGCAGCAGCTCGGCATGCACGTCGGCCAAGGCTTCTATCGCCCTGATCGGCCACGGATTCGCCGGCCCCAGGTCCTTGCCGCTGAACTGGTCGAAGTAATGCGGCAATATCTTGCCGTCCTTGTTCAGCACTATGTAGGTGGCCCGCACGCGATCGACCGACTCCACGGTAAAGCCGAGTTCGTAACCGGCATAAACTTCGGCCATCTTCTGCGTCAGCGCATCGCCGGTCAGCGCCACCGCGTCCGGCGACGGCGAAACCACGACTTTGGGTTCGAACCATTGATAGAAACGGTATTTGAGCAGCAGCGCGCTGCCGCTGAGCGAGATCACCAGCACGTACAGACCGAGCGCGATGCCGGCCCATAAATGAACCTGGAACAGTGCGCGGCGCAGCCAATGCGTTTGCGGTGCCTGTAGCCAGCGCTGCCAGCCGTTCATGGAAAACTCCTCACAGGCCGGCGGATACGGCCTGGATAATTCAATCTGCGGAGTTTCGCAGGCGTTGGTGCAGGTAGGCAATCGCCAACAGCCCCAATCCCATGCCCATGAACGAGGCGACGCGGAGCAGTCCGGTGAGATCGGCCATGTCGATCAGGAACAATTTGACGATGACCAGAAGCAGCAACCCCATCCCCGTGCGATAGCACGTCATCCCGTACCGCCAGATACCGCCGAGAATGGCCGCAATCGCAATCGACAACCACACGATCGAATAGGTATAGAGCTCGCCGTCAGAGACAGATTCATGCAGCCGGATGTGACCGCGCCAAAGGTGCATGATTTCCAGCGACACGAAAATGAAGCCTGCCGCCGTGGCAACCGCCTGTGCCGGTTTGCGAACCACCGGCAGGTAATGGCGGCTATACAACAAGGCCAGCACCACTGGCGTTCCATGCGACAGCAGCATCATGTTCAACAATGGCGCAGACCCTATGCCCTGCTCGACCCAATTGCCTCCGGCAAGAGTATCGGTCAGGATCACGACGTAATTGATGCAGGCAAATGCGAGCAGCGCCTTGGCATAAATCTCACAGAGAAATGCCAGCTGTTGGCTGAAATTGGCCCGCCAGTGATAGACGAGCCCGAGTGCTCCGAAGATATTGAGATCGAGTGCCGCCTCGGTGAAGCCATACCTCACACCGAACACGGCACCGTCGTACAGCACGTAACGCAACACCACCCATATCGTCAGCGTCAGCAAATGAATGAAGGCGCCGCCCGCCCACACCTGCAGCGACCGCTGCTGACGCAGCAGCCAGACCCCGACCCCGCAGCACACTGTGGCTCCAACATAGGTGTACAACGGCCAATGCAACCGCGCGGCATAGGAAGCCAGCCACGGATTCAGTGACAAGCGGGCAATGACGGCCATCACCACCAGCTTGAACACCCAATCGAGTTCCTGCAGTCCAAACCTTTTGATGATCCAACCCAGCGACACGATTTGTGCCGCCAGCGCCAAGGTCAGTCCGCCTTCGCTCAAGTACATGGCGACGGCAAGCGAATAGCAAAGATGGCCGGCTATCAACAGCCAGGCCGTGGCAAGCACATTGGCCTGCCGCTTCAGCCATAGCGACGCCAGTGTCAGATAAAAGCCGCCAAGGACTGCCGCCAACAGACTCCATTGTGCCGATGCATCGAAGTTGGTAGTCAATAGATAGGCGAGCGCGAGAAAAGCCGGTGGCGCCATCACGGCAAGCGAAGTCCACAACGCGGCGGGACCTTTGCGCAACAGATTGACCAGCGCAACGCCGCTATAGATCAGTGCCGACACAACGCAGAACGAAAACAGCGTGGATTGTTCGGCGTCCGTCACCATCGCCAAACCGTGACTGTTATGAAGCAGCCGCGACAGAACAATGGCTGCGAGTTCGATAAGTAACAGACACCATGGATGCCATGCCAACGAATTGCGCCCACTGGCAACCACCAGCACCAGCAGCGGCAAGGTCACCGCTGTCGGCAGGTTGAACTCCGCCGGAAATCCGCTCGTCACCAACGACAGGCCGAAGGCCAGCATCAGCATGAACAAGGTAACCGGCAACAATTGGAGTTGCGTCATTTCCGTCTTGAGCAGCCAATCCAATTCAAACCTGGCTTCGCCGGATCGGCCGCGCAACCGCCAATCTCCCTCCGGCAACGCCACGAACAGATAGGTCAAACCCGCCAAGTACGGCCCGCGCCAGCCATCGACGATGTGCGAATGCAAACTCAGTCCCCACCACGCCACGCCACCTGCCAATGTTCCCAGCCAAATCCAGTTGCGATCGACGTAGCGCATCAGCAGCAGCGCCGACGCGCTGATGACCAGCACATACATCAGCACGATGGCGATGCCGTCGCCATTGCCGCCCACCAATGCCGGCACCAGATAAGCACCGAGAATACCGAGTATCGCCAACACCGGCCCATGCAACAGTGCCAACCACATGCTGACCAACGCCACCACTGCCAGCATGACGAACACCGTCACCGGTTCCAGCAAGTGATAGAGATGCAATGCAGACAGCAACGCCGCAAACAAGGCGATGCTGCCGCCACCGGCCAGCGCCGCAAATACCAGATGATTGCCGCGCCGGCGTCGCAGCCACTCGCCACCCACGTGCAACGCTATGCCCCATACGATGCCCATAGCCACGCGCGTCGCCGGACTCACCAGACCCCGCTCTATCGAATAACGGACCATGAAGATCCCGGCCAGCGCGACACACAGACCACCCAGCCATACCATCCAGTGTTGTTGCAGGTGCTGCAGCCAGTAAGCAGGTTCTTCTGTCGCCGGTTCCGGGTTCTCGACTTTGACTACGACTGGCGGTTGCTGCGAGGCAGCCCAAGCGATCCGATCACTGGATGACTCTGGTACGGCATGCGCAGGGGTGGGAACAGTATTCCGCTGTGTTTCCGGCTCCGGCGTTGCATCAACCGGCGGCACCACTGGATTGTTTGTCCGCCGCCGCAGTTCTTGTTCGAGCAGCCGCATATCGTGTCGGAGGCGCGAAACCTCGTGGCGGAGTTCATTGATGCTCGTCAGCAGCGCGTCGATCCTGCCACGGGAGGTCCAACCGAAAAGCGCGCCCAGCAGAATGAAAACCACAAATGCCAGGGTAAGAATTATCGAGAAGACCATCTGGGCTGCATCCTGCTTTGTTGTTATCTGCGTAAAGCGCAACCGCAGAATAATCGGCAGCCCAGTGCCACGTCCAGCTGGGACGACGACAAACGCCGGATGATTATTCCGTCACAGTGCCCGCAGCAGGAACTTGCGGCGGCTCGTGCGCATCCTGCAACGACTTCAACATGCGGGACACCGCTTCCGGCGAACCGGTGTTGCGTGCGATCAGCCAGTAGATCACGGGCACCACGAACAGCGTCATGAGAGTCGTCATCAATACCCCGGAGAAGATCACTATACCGAGCAGCGAGCGGCTTTCCCAGCCGGCGCCGGTGGTCAGTGCCAGCGGCACCGCACCCATCAGCGTGGCCAGTGCCGTCATCAATACCGGACGCAGACGGATGCAGCAGGCATCGAGCAGCGCTTCGCGGAATTCCTTGCCTTCGTCGCGCAACTGGTTGGCGAACTCGACGATCAGAATGCCGTTCTTGCTGGCGATGCCGACCAGGATGACGAGGCCGATGTTGCTGTAGATGTTGAGCGTGCCGCCGCTCAGGTACAGGCCGACGAAGGCGCCGAAGATCGCCAGCGGCACCGTGGTCATGATGACGAGCGGATGGATGAAACTTTCGAACTGCGCCGCCAGCACCAGGAACACCACCAGCAGCGACAGCAGCATCACCTTGACCAGGTCGCCGCTGGAATTCTTCAGGTCGCGCGATTCGCCCTTGTAGTCGATCTGCGCGTATTCCGGCAGTTCCTTGTGCACCACGCCTTCGAGGAAGGCCAATGCCTTGTCGAGCGTGACGCCGGGCGCGAGGCCGGCCGATATCGTGATGGCGCGGATCTGGTTGTAGCGGTTCAGCGAGTTGGGGCCGGAGCTGTTCTGCACCGTCACCAGGTTCGACAGCGGCACCAGCCGGCCGGTGGTGTCGGAGCGCACGTTGATGTTGCTGAGATCGTCCGGCGTGGCGCGTTGCCCCTGCTCGGCTTCGAGAATCACGTCGTACTCTTCGCCCTCGCTGACGAACGTGGTGACGCGGGTCTCGCTCATCATCGTCTTCAGCGTTTCGCCGATCTCGCTGACGGAAACGCCGAGGTCGGCGGCGCGCTGCTTGTCCACCGCGATGGCCAGCGTGGGCCGGGTTTCCTGGTAATCGGATTGCGGGCGCACGAACATGCCGCTTTCATCGGCACGCTTGATGATGAGATCGCGCCACTCGGCCAACTCCTCATAGGTACGGCCGCCGATGACGAACTGCACCGGCTGGCCGCCGCCACCGCTGCCGAGGCCGGAGCGCATGAACATGTTGTACTGCAAGCCCGGAATCTTCGCCCACTTGGCGCTGAGTTCGTCCATCACCTGCTGCGTGGTCTTTTTCTGGTGGTCCCAGTCCGGCAGCGTCACGCGCATCTGGCCGCTGTTGAGGCTGTTGCTGTTGTTGGCCGGAATCATCACCAGTTCGTTGTCGACGTCCTTGCTGTCGACGTACGGCAACACCTGGTCCTGCACCGCCGTCATCTGTTTTTCCATGTAATCGAGATTGGCGCCTTCCGGGCCTTGCACGCGCGTCATGAACACGCCCTGGTCCTCGTTCGGCGCGAAGGTGGACGGAATACGGCCGAGCAGCCACCAGATGCCGGCGCCCACCACGACCAGCGTCAACAACACTATCCAGCTCTTGCGCAAGCAGGTTTCCAGGCCTTCGCGATAAGCCTGTTGCAACAGGCGGAACACGCGATCGACCTGCCGCGTCAGCCAGCTCTTGTGCGCATCGAGCGTCAGCAGCTTGGAACTCATCATCGGCGTCAGCGTCAGCGCCAGCAACGCCGAGAACAGGATGGAACCGCCGATGGTCACCGCCATCTCGAACAGCAGGATGCCCATGTTGCCCTTGAGGAACACCACCGGCACGAACACGGCGACCATCACCACGGTGGTGGCGATCACCGCGAACGCCACCTGGCGCGAACCGTTGAACGCCGCCAGCAGCGGCGGCTCGCCGGCCTCGATGCGGCGCTGCACGTTTTCCAGCACGACGATGGAATCATCGACAATGAGACCGACGCTGAGTACCAGCGCCAGCAGCGTGATCAAATTGACCGAGATGCCCGTCAGCGCCATCAGGATGAATGCCGCCACCATGCACACCGGGATCGTCACCACCGGGATCAGCGTGGCGCGCAACGAACCGAGAAACAGGTAAACCACGGCGCTGACCAGTACCATCGTGATGATGATGGTTTCGTACACCGAATGGATCGCCGCCTCGATGAAAGTGGCGTCGCTCGACGACACCAGCAACTGCATGTGTTCCGGCAGCGAGGCATTGATCTTCGCCGCCAGCACCGCGGCGGCGCGCATCACGGCGAGGCTGTTGGCGGTGGATTGCTTGATGATGCCGAGGCCGACGGCTTCGACGCCGTTGCCGCGATAGACCGAGCGCGGATTGGCGGCGCCGAGTTCGACCTTGGCCACTTCGCCGAGCCGCACCAGGTGGCCATCCTTGCCGCGGCTGATCACCAGCTGGGCAAAATCGTCGGCACTGTTGTACAGGCGTTTGACGTTGACGGTGAATTCCATCTTGGCCGATTCGACGCGGCCGGCCGGCACTTCGACGTTCTCCTTGCGCAGGCCGTTGGTGATGTCGGTGACGGTCAGGCCGCGTGCGGCCAGCGCGGCGCGATCGATCCAGATGCGCATGGCGTAACCGCCGTTGCCGCGCTGCATGATGGTGGCGACGCCGTCAAGCACCAGGAACTGGTCGTAGATGTAACGCTTGGCGTAATCGTTGAGCTCAAGAAAATTCATCTTGCTGCTCATCAGGTTGAAGAACTGCAACGGGCTGGCGTCGTTGTCGGTCTTGGTGATCTGCGGCGGATCGACGTTCTGCGGCAGCGAGCGCGTCACGCGCGAAATCTTTTCGCGGATGTCGTTGGCGCCGGCTTCGATATCGGCGCCCGGCACCAGTTCGACCGCGATGTTCGAACGTTCGTCGCTGCTCTGCGACGAAATGTTGGCGACGCCGGCGATGCCGTTGATCTGCCCTTCCAGCACCTTGGTGATCTGCGTTTCCACCACCGCGGCCGAGGCGCCGGGATAGTTGGTGCTGATCGACACCACCGGCGGGCTGGTATCCGGATATTCGCGCAGCGGCAGTTGCATGAACGCCAGCGTGCCGAACGCCAGCAACAGCAGGCTGATCACCGTGGCGAAGACGGGACGTTTGACCGAGATGTCGGAAAGAATCATGCGTTATTCACCCGATGAAAGTTGGCGGGCACGGGCATTGCCGGCACCGCGTCAGGACGCGCCGCGTTCGCGCTGCGCGATTTCCTGGCCTGAAATCTGGACTTTCTGGCCGGGCCGTATCAGCGCCACGCCGTCGGTGACGATGCGGTCGCCGAGCTTGAGGCCGTCGAGGATTTCGACCACGCCGGGACGGCGGCGACCGAGCGTGACCTTGATCTGGCGCGCGATGTTGCCGTCATCGACGGCATAGACGTACTGGTTCTCGCCACTCAGCAGTACCGCCTGCTCGGGCACCACCAGCGCCTGTTTTTCGTTGAGCAGCATCGTCACCGTCAGCAGCATGCCGGGGCGCAGCATGTCGTCGCGATTGGTGACGTGGGCGCGCACGGTGACCGAGCGCGTCACCGGATCGACGCGGGAACCGACCACCTTGATCTCGCCGTTGAAACCGCGGTCGCGGTAGATCGCGCTGTGCGCCTGCACCATCTTGCCGGCCTTGATGTCGTCGAAGTAAACCTCGGGCACGGTGAAGTCGAGTTTGATGGTGGAGATGTCGTCGAGCGTGGTGATGACGGTGCCGGGCGACACCAGTCCGCCGTTGCTGACCTTGCGGAACCCGAGCACGCCGGAGAACGGCGCGCGGATCACCTTGTCGCTCATCGTCACCAGCACGCCGTCGAGCCGCGCGTTGGCGGTATCCATCGTCGTGCGCGCGGTGTCGAGGTCCTTTTCCGGAATCATCTTCTGCTCGGCCAGACCGATCACGCGCTGGTACTGGCGCTTGGCATCGTCGGCGCTCGCCTGCGCTTCCGCCAGTTTGCTGGCTTCGGTCTTGTTGGTGAGCTCGACCAGCAACTGGCCGGCCTTGACGTATTCGCCGTCTTCGAAATGCAACTGGTGGATGGTATCGGCCACCTTGGCGGTGATCTCGATCGATTCGTTGGCCTGCGCGGTGCCGAGCGACTCCACCTGGTCCGACATCATCTGCTGGCTGACGTTGCCGACCGAAACCAGCACGCTCTGGGGTTTTCTGCGCTGGTCGCTGGTCTCGGCATTCTGTTGCAGGGTTTTCTGCACGAGCAGGTAACCGAGCACGGCGATGCCGGCCGCGAACACGAGCAGGATGGGATGTCGGAACAACCTGGACAAGATGAAAGCCTCGATTCTGGGAGGCGCCGACAGAACCTGAACCACCGCCGACGACCATGGCCGACATTGTTGAGCTTATTGTGCAGCTATTATGCCAACGGCGTGAAACCGGGTTCTGGAACGCCCGCCCGCTGGCAGAAATACACACTACCTGTTGCCGACGCCGGTACCGGTTATTAACATCTCCCTTCCTGTGGTCAAACCACAGGTGGGCTACTTCGTCACGAACGTCCAGGCTGCCAGCGGAACTGCCATGAACCAGCAAGCCACCGTTTACATCGTCGATGACAACGAAGATCACCTGCAACTGGCCGCGTCGCTGCTGAAAAGCGGCGACTGGCAAGTAAAGACCTTTGCCTCCGGCAAGGCCTTGCTCGACTTCCCGTTGCAAGCGCCCGGCTGCGTCCTGCTCGACAACCTGATGCCGGAATTGACCGGCATCGAATTGCAGGCCGGCTTGAACGAGCGCTGCCAGAACCTGCCGGTCATCTTCATGAGCGGCGAAAGCAGCTACGACCAGATCTTTACCGCTACCCGCGCCGGCGCCGTCGCCTTCCTGCAAAAACCCGTCACCGGCGAACGCCTGCGCCAGGAAGTGCGCAAGGCGTTGGCGCATTCGAAGGCCCTGCTGGCCGACCAGGGCCGCACCAGCGACCACCAGGCGCTGTTCGCCAAGCTGACCGATCGCGAGAAGGAAATCTTCGGCCTGCTGGTTTCCGGCAAACACAACAAGATGATCGCCAACACGCTCGACATTTCGCTGCGCACGGTGGAATTCCACCGCGCCAACATCCAGCGCAAGCTCAACGCCAACTTCCTGTCCGACCTGATTGCCATCGCCCGCACGCTGAATCTTTGACGCAAGTCCGGCTTCAGATTTTTCTCTTTATTAATTCTTAATAATTACCGCAATTACTCGCCCACCGGCTGCCGCGCCCGCACCATACGGGTGCATTTTCGCCCGCATTTTTCCCTGTGGTTTCACCGCAGCCCGTTCTCCTAAAGTGTTCAAACAAAAATTACGTAAATACAGCAGTCCGACCTGCGGACAGGAAAATTCCGTTACCAAGGAAAAGCCATGAACAACCTAAGCATCTGGTTCAACGACAAGCTCATCGGTTCCAAACTCCTGCTTGCCTTCGCCGGCATCCTGACCCTGACCGCCATCGTGTGCGTACTCTCGACCTGGACGTCAGGCCAGCTCACCC
>Ga0335083_10011589_pt1 | contig 10588 bp, 9 predicted proteins | sample Lox_Sample_42_FD_206716 | JGI IMG/M metagenome (GOLD analysis project Ga0335083, IMG submission 206716) | Soil microbial communities from Loxahatchee National Wildlife Refuge, Florida, United States - Lox_Sample_4.2 | ecosystem: Environmental > Terrestrial > Soil > Wetlands | place: USA: Florida... | reverse complement strand
GCTGTGGGATGACGCGTTGTCAGCGACCCCGCTAGACGAACATCCGCCGGCCGAACTCGTGAGGACACGCCGGCCAGTGTGCGTGAGCATCCCGCTCGCGACGGCTGCTTGATCTTGTGCTCCCGCTGTCGGCCAGGGTGAGCGCACCGTGACCATCACCAAGAGCGACCGGACTTCGGGACACCGCACTACCGGTCAGCCACCGAACGCCGACTCGGCGCGGCGATGCTGGTGCTCCCTTTTAGTTGGTGACGGCGCTCCAGAGCATCAGCTATGTGCGCGCCTGGCCAAACCGCGGTCACTGCCCCTCTGCCGCCAATAAGGCGGTGCCCGTGGAGGAAGACAGCCGACGGCGCCGATACGCCGTCGGCTGTCTTGGTGTACGTAGGCGCGGTAACGGCCGTCAGTTCACGGAGAAAAAGTAGTCGTAGGGCGTCAGTTCGAGACCGTCCCTGGTGGTGGCGTAGACCTCAAGGTCGTAGAAGCCACTTTGGTCTGGAGTCCACGTGATCTGCGCCACTCCATCGTGAGCAGCCTGGACGGTGACAGCCTGCCCGAAGTTGATGGAGTACGTGTAGCTCGTGATGCCCTTCACTTTCGGGGTGAAGGTGAAGGTGCCCGGAACTCCAACGCCTCCGCTGGTCTGGTTCTCAAGGTAGACGTCAGAACTGACGGTAGGCGTGGTGTCGATCGAATAGCTCCAGAACGCGCTGTCGCTCACCCAGCCGTCCGCGCTCTTGCTGGTCACGGACATGGTGTCACCCGTGGGCCCGTCGAGTTTGAACCGCACCTCCGCAGTGCCATGGTGGGAAGCCATGACGCTGATCGTCTGCTGAGTCTGGCCGGAGAACTGCACGGTATAGCTGACCACCCGGCTGGCTGCCTGCACCCCCGGGTTGGGCTGCAGCAGGAATTCTGTCCACTTGTCGGGCTGGGGGTCAACGGCGTGATTGTCGGGGCTGTCGGCTTGACGAATATCTGATAGGTGGCCACCGCGGACTCGTTGTAGGCCCGGTCCAGGCTCGCCACGGTGAGGGTCATCGGACCCGCGCCATACGGGGGTATCAAGCTGGCTGCCGCGGAGCCGCCCAGCGTGGAAGCCCGGGCGAAATGGGCCGTGTCGGTGTACGGATCTACCGGCTGGGGGATCCCATAGGAGCCAATATTGGCCACGCCCGCCACCGGAAGGTCCCCCGTCCAGGAGAAGACGTAGCCCGCCACATCGCTGACGCCACTGGCGCCGAGGGTGACCTGGACCGGCGCCCCGCCCTGATCCGACTGCCCCTGGGGATAGTTCGGTGAGGTAATTGTCGGCGGGGTTGAGGGAGCGGTGTTGTCGACCGTGAAATAGCACGGCGCCGACCAGTCGGAGGTCCCGCCCGAACCCTCAGCCTGGGCCTGCCATGCGTACGCCTGCCCGTCGGACAGGTCGCCCGCCGGCACGGTGACCGACCCCTCGAATCCGGAGGAGACGTACTGGTTGGCCAGAGTGGTGATCTGCGCCGGATTGCTGACTGGCCAGATCTGAAACTGCTCGCTGACGAGCACATCGGAGGTGTCCTGCGACAGGCCCTCGATGAGGACGCCGCTGATGCCCGCGGAGAGGTAGACGGGCGAGTTCACGTCTTGCGAGCATGCCTGATAGCCGTTGAACAGGTCGATCGGTGTCGGTGGTGCCACTGCCGCAGCGATGGCGGGAGAGGGCACCGTCAGCACCAGACCTAACAGCACGCCACAAACGACGGTGGCACGCAAACTCCCGCTCAGAAAAATGCCCAAGGTACTACCTCCAGTGAAAACTTGCTCACAATGCGCCGCTGCCCGGGAACGGCCCCAAATCACGCGCTTCCCACCGCAGATCATACATGGACCAGGCCAAAGGCGCTCAACGAGTTTCGGAGCCATTCCGGTAACCAAAAGCATCATGTAGCGGAGACGGGAATTAAACCATGATCGGATACGGAATGCGAGTCGGATAAGGTGAAGCGCCGCCCCGGAGGGCCGGCTGCGCGGCGAACCGCTTCCGTCGCCCGCAGAACCTACGACCCAAGAGCGCTTGGAGCCAGGGCCGCCTGGATCGGCCAGTTCTGCGCTCTCCGCATGAAGCTGTCAGGAACTCGAATGGCGCTGGCTGGAGTGCCGCTGGGTCCGCCGCTTCGAGAGCGGTGGCTGCTCGGCGGCCGAGTTCGCCACCGGAGTGGTTGCTGGCTGGCAGCCTGAACTCAGTGCGGCTGCGTTCCTTGACGCCTTCGGGAACTGGCCAGCCGGGCCGCTGCCCGGAGCCGCCGAGCTGGTGGCCCAGACCCGGGCGAGCGTGCCGGTGGGCTGCTCCAGTAACACCAATGCGCTGCACTGGCACGGTCACATCGCCGTATGGCCGCTGATGGGCCTGTTTGATCACCGGTTCCTGTCCTTCGAGCTGGGCCTGCTCAAGCCCGATATCGCAGCGTTCGCGCAGGTCGCAGGCCTGCTGGAGGTGCCAGCCGGGCGGGTGCTGTTCCTCGACGACAACGCTGTGAACGTCGCCGCATCAGTGAAATTCGCCGGCAGGCGCCTCCCGTCCCGAGGCACTGCTCGTGCGGCCTCAGGGCTGGGATCGCAGTACGGCGACCTCGGGGAACTGTTCGGGCGAGCCGAAGCCGTGCTCGGCCAGCCAGCGGACGTTGGTGAGGCATCGCAGCGACCACCAGGCGCGGATGAGGTCGCGGTCGAGGGCGGTGCCGTAGCCTGCGGCGACGTCGGCAACATGCTCGTGGTGCCCGAGCGTGAGGATGGCGAGGTCGAAGAGCGCGTCGCCCTGGGACGCCTCAGACCAGTCGACGACGCCGGTGATCTCGTCACCGTCGGCGAAGACGTGGTCGACCTGCAGGTCGCCGTGGATGAACACCGGTGTCCACGGCCGCAGCGCGGTCTCGGCGAGCTGGCGGTTGCGGGTGACCAGGCCGGCGGGAAGGACGTCGTTGGCGACGAGCCACTCGCATTCGGCGTCGAGGCGCGAGGCGAGCTCGGCAGGGCTCCGGCCGGGCCAGGGCGGCAGCGGCGCGTCGTGCAGCGTCCGGGCGGCCGCACCCGCCGCGGCCCACGCGGCCGGCGATGCGGTAGATGGCTCGCCGAGGTGGCCGAGTGCCGTCCCTGGGAGGGCGGCGAGCGCGAGTGCGGGCGGCTTGCGCCACAGAATCTGCGGGGTCGGGACCGGCGCCATCGCCATCGCCTCGACCTCGACGTCGGTGCGGGCCTGATCAGCGTCGATCTTCACGAACACATCGCCGACGCGCAGGGTCGCGCGCTCGTTATGGGCGACGACGACCTCGACCTCCTCCACGCTGGCCATCATCGCGGCGATGGCTACCGGCGTCACCGGGTTTATTTTGCTTGGTGAGCTGGCGATGTAGGGATCGAATCCATAGCCGCCCAGCCCCCAAGGGCACGCCTCCATGCCGGAGGCGATCACGTCCATGGGGTACCGGTAGAGGCAGACGAACCTTGCCGACGGGTAAATGTCCAGCAGCAGATCGGCGTAATGTGCGGTGTTCAGGCTCTTGTCGATCAGCAGTCTCTTGCCCCGCCGTGCCAGATATGGGCCGAGCATGGTGTCCAGGGTTCCGCTACGGCCGTCAAAGGCACCGCCGTTGCTGTCGCTGTACTCGGTGCCCACGTCGTCAGTGACACCGAGCATCCAATACCAGTCAAAACCGTGCTCTGCCGCCAACCCAGGCACGAACTCGTAGTGCAGTGCCGGCCCGGTGAGCCGCTCCTCCATCGTCGCCGGCTCCGGGGCCACACCTCTACGGAAGAACGCGCCGCCATTGTTAGGGTCCGCGCCGCGCCGGGCCAGGCCGCGCAGCGGGGAAGTGCCGTACCCGGGAACCCGGGCCAGGCGGCCAAGCATGATCCCGCGGGCGACGACGTGGTGGCCCTTCACGAGCTCGCCCAAGTCCCCATCGAAGACAACGTCGAGGTGCTCGCCCTTCGGGCCGCGTACTGGTCAGTGACCGTACGCGGGGGGATCCTCCCATCAGGCTGCACTGACGAGCGATCCAGTCTCCAGCCACCTCACAATCGCGGCAGCGGCTTGCGGGCGGCCGGTGCCGTTCTGGTCCTAGCCGGGGGCGGGCTCGGGTCCCAGGCCGGGGTGCCAGAGTGTGCCCGGCTCGCTGGCGGGGGCGGGGGCGCCTTCCAGGGCCGAGGCGATCCGGGTCAGCAAGGCCGCGATGGTGGCCGTGGCCACGGTGTGCAGCACCAGCCGGTCCAGCCCGCCGCCGAGCGCGCCGAGCGGCGGGCGGTAAGAGCCGGTCAGCGTCACCCGGGTCCGGTGCCCGCCCTCGCTAGCCAGCCGGATGTCAGCGTCCAGAGCGGGGAACAGGCTCCCGCTCGCTCCGGTGGCCTCCCAGCGCAGCGCGAGGGTCATCTCGCCGTCGCGGTGGGCCGGGCCGGAGAACTGGACCCGCACCAGCCGGGAGGCGCCCGGCACGGCCCCGGCCGGGCCGACCCGCAGCAGGTACTGCACGCCGCCGTGGTAAACACGCTCGGATACGCCGTCCAGCAGGCGACCCCGGGCCAGCTCGTCCAGCCGTGCGGACGCCACCGCGAAACTCACCGGCAACACCCTGTCGTCGGACACGAACATGCCGTCAGCCAACCGCCCTAGGCGCTGGTGCCCTCAGAGGCCAAGGTCCCGATCCGGCCGCAGCAGGTCCCCCCGCATCCCCGCAGCCCGGCCGGCCCGGCCAGCGGCAGCAACCGGCCAGCAGGCGGACCCGCCGGACACGCGGCCAGGCAAGCAGGAGGCCCAGCGGGCATTCCCGTTTCCTGAAAGCCGGGACCCGCTGAGTTAACAGCCCGCTCACCGGGCACCCGCCAAGGCGATCACGCCAAGGCGATCACGCCAAGGCGATCACGCCAAGGCGATCACGCCAAGGTGCGCGGCGGCGCTGCCGTCGAATGGCCGGCAGGAGAAGACGTCCACGAAGCACCGGCAGAACCGGCTGAGATCAGGCGGCTGAGGTCAGGCGGCTGATCCCAGCGGGACCGCCGGGCTGGGACGGGTTGTCCTACCGGGTCATCGCGCGGAGGATGCGGCGGGCGGTGCTTTGGATGTGTACCTCGTCCGGGCCGTCGTAGAGGCGCGCCTCGCGGGCGTGCCGGTACATCCGGGACAGGGGTGTGTCGTCGGTGAGGCCTGCCGCCCCGTGCACCTGGACGGCACGGTCGATCACGTTGTGCAGCATTCGGGCGCCGACGACCTTGATCGCGCCGATCTCGATCCGGGCTTGGTCGCCCGCGTCGATCTGCTCGGCGGCCTGGAGGGTGAGCAGCCGGGCCGCCTGGATCTCGGTGTAGGAATCGAAGACGTGCTGCTGCATGAGTTGCTTCGCTGAGAGCGGTTCGCCGAACGCGACGCGGGAGTCCAGGCGGGCACACATCAGCTCGAACGCCCGCTGGGCCTGGCCGAGCCAGCGCATGCAATGGAAAATCCGTCCGGGGCCGAGGCGATCCTGGGCTATGGCGAAGCCGTGCCCGCGCAGGCCGAGCAGGTTGTCGGCTGGCACGCGGACATCTTCGTAGGCGACCTCGTAGTGGCCGCCGTGCAGGCCGAGGACGGGAGTCTCGCGGACGATCCGGTAGCCGGGCGTGTCCGTCGGCACGATGATCATGCTGAACGCGTGGTGCGGGCCGGCGGAGTCCGGTTCGGTGCGGCACATGACCGTCGTATACGCGGCGTTCGCCGCCCCGGTCGTGAACCACTTGCGGCCGCGGACAACCCAGTGGTCGCCGTCCAGTTCGGCGGTGGTGCGCAGGCCGGTCGGGTCGGATCCGGCGACGTCTGGCTCGGTCATCGCGAAGCTCGGTGACACCTCGCCCGCGACCATTGGCATCAGGTAGCGCTCGCGCCAGCGGGGGCTCGCGTACTTGTGCAGCATCAGCGAGTCCTGCAGCGTGAACGTGCCGAGCGCGAACTGGCCCCACTCGCTGCGGCCCTGAACCTCGTTGACGTACACGTAGTCCAGGAACGGCAGCCCGCCTCCGCCGAGTTCGGCGGGGTGGCCGAGCGCCCAGAGCCCAGCCGTCTTGGACTCGCGGCGGAGCCGGAGCAGGGTGCCGCGCGACTCCGGCCCGCCCGCATTGAGGACAGGCTCGGCCGGCTCGACGCGCTCGGTCATGAACGCGTGCACCTCGTCCCGCACACCCCGGATCCGGTCGGGGACGGGGAAGAGCATCAGGCCTCTCCGGCGAGGTCCGCGGAGATGTCGCGACTGCCGTAGCCCTCGGGCGCGGCCACCTCGACGACCGCCTCAGGACGGTCATCGAATTCCAGCCGCAGCGCCTTCGACATCGTGGCGTGCATGTCGTACATGCAGGTGATGTACGTGAGCTGAAGGATCTCCTGGTCGGGGAGATGCTCCCGCAGGATGACGAAGACCTCGTCGGCCACGCGCCCGCCGTCCAGAACGAGCCCGTCGGTGTAGGCCAGGACGGTGCGTTCCAGTCGCGAATAGCAGTCAGCCGTCGGCCAGTACGGGATCGCCTGGATCTTCTCTTCCGGCATGCCCAGCGCGCGCATCTGCTTGCAATGCTGCGAGAAGACGAACTGGCTGCCGCGCGCCCAGCCAGTCCGGCACTGCGCCAGTTCGCGCAGTGCCGGGTCCAGAGTCGCGTTCCGGTACAGGGCAAAGCCGCGGACCGCGTGCCGGAAGACGTCCGGGGACTGGGCGAACACCGTCCACCAGTCACCGGGGGAGCCGGTAGCTGTGCCGTGGTCCGTGGCCGGGTCCCGGTCAGGAGCGAACAGGTGGTCGTAGAAGTAGAGGATGCGCTCGTCGGTGACCTCGGCGCGGGGGACCTCGCGCAAGCGGGGCATGGTTCTCCCTCTCAGCGGGGTGCCCCGGCGGGGACCGCCGGGGCCGAGCCGGGCGTCGCGGTGCGGTCGGCGGAGGTCTTCGGCTCATGGGAGACGTCGGCGTCGGTGAAGGCCCGGGTCCAGCAGGCGAACTCCAGCAGGATCCCGTCAGGATCCTGGAAGTAGAAGGACCGGACGAACACCCCGGCGTACATCTCGCGCGAGACGCCGGACGGACTGTCGTCGTGGTTGAGGATCGGGCTGACCTCGATTCCCTTGTCCTTCAGCCGCTGCCGGTACACCTCGAACCTGTCGGCGGGAACGTGGAACGCGACATGGTTCATCGAGCCGACGGCGCTGAGGATCTCGCCCTGCTCGGGACGGGTTTTCGGCGCCGAGATCCCAGGGACGCCATCGGGGGCGTCCGGAAACCAGAAGAACGCCACGCAGTCGCCACCGCCGCAGTCGAAGAAGAAGTGCTGGCCCATGCCGCCGGGCAGGCTCAACGTCTTGATCAGCGGCATGCCGAGCACGCCCGAGTAGAAGTCGATGGTGCGCCGCATGTCGGACGACACCAGCGCGAGATGGTTGATGCCGCCGAGTTCAAACTCGGTGTTCCGGCCCGTCATGGCGGGGCCTCCTCGGAGTTGACTTGACAGTCATATCAACTTGATTGATGCTCGGATCCTGTTCTCGCGAGCATCGGTTTGTCAACCCGCCGGCCACCGGCGGGAGCAGCGACGGGAACAACGGAAACGGCGTTCGGAATAGAAGAGGGAGACCCAGGACCATGCGGAGAGGGGCGGCTCCGGGCGCAGGGGATCGCGAGCGGCCGCCGCCGGAAGGGGGGGAGTCGGCGACGCTCACCGAGCGCGGCGCCCAGACGCGGGAGCGCCTCATCGCCGCCGCGCGGAAGGTGTTCGAGGAACGCGGCTTCATCGACACCCGGGTCGCGCATATCACCGGGCGCGCCAGGGTGTCGTACGGGTCCTTCTACACGTACTTCCCGTCCAAAGAGGCGGTCTTCCTGGAGATCGCGGACCGCCTCTTCGAGGACATGACGCGGCGGGCCGTCGTACCGTCCCCGGGCCCGGCGCCTTCTGCGGAGGTCCTGTCGCCTGCCGCGCGGATACGCCGCGCCAACGGCGCCTACTACCGGGCGTACCTGCGCAACGCGAAGATGATGGCGATCATCGAGCAGGTCGCGACGTTCAACGAGGAGTTCCAGGAGATGCGGCGCAAGCACCGGGCCGTGTCCGTCGGGCGTTCCGCCCAGGCGATCGAGCAGTGGCAGCGCGCCGGGCTCGTCGCGGAAGACCTCGACCCCGGGATGACGGCGCGCGCCCTCGCCGCGATGGTCGACCACTCCCTGTACCTGTGGCTGGTCCAGGGCGAGGACCCGCCGGGCACCGAGCGCCTGCTGGACACCCTCGACGCCCTCAGTATCCGCGCCCTCGGCCTGCCTCCGGACGCATGACCGCAGGACGGCCGCGTACAGCGCCGCTTCGAACGAGGAGAAAGGCATGCATCCGAACGCGGCTTGGGGTGGGGCGCTGCGCGCCGCGCTCGCCACCCGCCTCGCCGACCTGGCCGGGGACGACGCCATCGAGGTGAGCGGGCTGCGGAGGCTGACGGGTGGGGCGAGCCGCGAGACGTGGGCGTTCGACGCCGGGGGCCGGGCACTCGTCCTGCGCCGCGATCCGTCGGTGTCCCCAGACCCCGCGACCATGGCGCGAGAGGCCGCCCTGCTCGCTGTCGCGGGGGACGCGGGCGTGCCCGTCCCCGGATTGGTGGACCACGGTCCAGAACTGCTCGGCTCGCCATACCTGATCATGGAACGGCTGGACGGCGAGACCATCCCGCGCCGGCTCCTCCGCGACGGCCGTTTCACCGAGGTGCGGCGGCGCCTGGCCCGTGATTTCGGCACGATCCTCGCGCGCCTGCACACGATCCCGCCCCACGCCGTCCCGGGACTACCGGATGGCGACCCGCTCGACGACATCACCACCCGCTACGAAGGCTTCGCCGAGCCCCGTCCCACCGTGGAACTGGCCCTGCGCTGGCTGGACCGCCGCCGTCCGGCCGCATCCGCCGGCCGCTCGGTCGTGCATGGCGACTTCCGCAACGGCAATCTGATGATCGATCCGTCGGGCGTATGCGGCGTCCTGGACTGGGAGCTCGCGCACGCCGGCGACCCAGCCGAAGATCTTGGCTGGGTGTGCGTCAAGGCGTGGCGGTTCGGCGCGCCCGACCCCGTCGGTGGCTTCGGCACGCGGGCGGCGCTGCTGGAGGGGTACGCGGCGGCTGGAGGCACTCCGCCGACACCGGAGGCGCTGCACTGGTGGGAGGTCTACGGCACACTCCGCTGGACGATCCTGTGCCGTCACCAGGCCGGGCGGTACCTCGACGGATCCGACCCGTCGATCGAGTACGCCATGCTGGGCCGGCGGGTCTGTGAGCAGGAGCACGACCTGCTGCTCGCCCTGGGGCTGACGTCGCCGGTGACCGTCCCCGACCCGCTCGCCGGTGCCAGCCCAAGCGCGCCCTCCGTCCCGCACGACCGTCCCAGCGCGATCGCTCTGATCGAGGCGGCCGGCGTGTTCCTGGACGGGGCGGAGCAGCCCGATGAGGGGCTGCGTTACCACGCCCGCGTCGCCGCCTCCGCGCTGCGCATCGCGAGGCGCGAGCTGCTGCTGGGCAGCACGCAGGAGGCCGCACACCGCGAACGCCTGCGCGATCTGGGCTGCGCGACCGACGCCGACCTCGCCCTCGGCATTCGCGCCGGCCAGTTCGACGGCCGGATGGACGAGGTTGTGGCGGCCGTGCGCGCGTCCGTCATCGACAAGCTGACCGTGACCAACCCGGGCTACCTGGCCCTCCCCGCCTGAGGGGCACCGGCGGCCGCGGCCATGGTGACCGTGCTCGGCAGCGCGGGGCTGCTCGGGTTACTCAGCTAGCTCAGCTAGGAGTGGGCTCAGTAGGTGCCGAGGATGTCAATGACGAAGACCAGGGTGTCGGTGCCCCTGATCCCAGCTTGTGCGGAACCCTTTTTGCCATAGCCGTCGGCCGGTGGCACCACGAGCAGCACCCGGCTGCCGACTCGCTTGCCCACCAGGCTGTCATCCCACCCCTTGATGACCTGCCCGGTGCCGATCTGGAAACCGGCAGGCGCGCCAGTCTTCCAGGTGGAGTCGAAGACCTTGCCGTTGCGCCAGATCACACCCTCGTATTGCGCGACTAGCAGCTTGCCCTTTTTCACGACTGGCCCCGTGCCCTGGATGAGGGTCCGGGACTGCAGCGTGGCCGGTGGCTTCGTTTGAGGGATGTGGACCGGCGGTGCGGTGCCCGGGGATGAGGTGCCGGCCGTTGGCAGCCCCGTCCCGCTGACCGCCTCATGTGTGCCGTGCGCGCTGGCGGTCTTCTGGTACGAGCCGAGCACATCCACCACGAACACCAGCGTGTCCTGGCCGGTGACCCCCAGCGTGCTGTCTCCCTTGGATCCGAACCCGTCCTTCGGCGGGATGGTGATCAGCAGCCTGCTGCCGACGCGGCTGCCCTCCAGGCTCTTGTCCAGGCCAGAGACGGTGGACCCAACCGTCAGCGTCTCCGGCCGGCCGGTGGACAACTCGCTGATCTTCTTGGACGCCGTACCCTTCCAGGTGTATGCGGTGAGATCGGCAACGGCCACATCGCCCTTGGCGACGAGCGCGCCGTGCCCGCTGATCAAATGCTGCGCCCGCAGGCTGGCCG
>Ga0335083_10011588_pt1 | contig 10588 bp, 10 predicted proteins | sample Lox_Sample_42_FD_206716 | JGI IMG/M metagenome (GOLD analysis project Ga0335083, IMG submission 206716) | Soil microbial communities from Loxahatchee National Wildlife Refuge, Florida, United States - Lox_Sample_4.2 | ecosystem: Environmental > Terrestrial > Soil > Wetlands | place: USA... | reverse complement strand
TTGTGAGGCGCGTGTGCCGGCTCCCGGAGACCGGGCAACGTTATCGTCCCGAGATATGCACCAGAGCCTCGTGCAGACTATAAACCCTTCGCGATCTCATGGAGTACGTGGCAAGAGTTGTTGTGTGAAATAAGTGTGATTACCAGGATTGGCATCGAAGCCAGATTTTCTTGATCGCCTACGGATAGCCGTACCAAATCCTTCGCGATCATAAATATTCAAGGCCGAGACGGTAGGTGCGGGTGAGCGAGTGGTGTTAGCCGTCGTCTAGGCTCGGGAATCGTGCCGAGGCTGCTGATCGTCCATCACACTCCCTCCCCCGCCATGCAGGAAATGCTCGAGGCCGTGGCCAGCGGAGCGCGGACCGATGAGATCGAGGGTGTCGAGGTGATCATCCGCCCGGCGCTGACGGCGGCGGTCGTCGACGTGCTCGAGGCCGACGGCATCCTGCTCGGGACGCCCGCCAATATCGGCTACATGTCCGGCGCGCTCAAGCATTTCTTCGACGGCATCTACTATCCGTGTCTGGAGGCGACCCGGCGCAGGCCTTATGGTCTGTACGTGCACGGCGGAATGGATACCACCGGCGCGGTGCGCGCGGTCGAGTCGATCGCCACCGGGCTGCAGTGGCGCCCGGTCCGGCCGCCGGTCACCGTAACCGGGCCACCTGCCAAACCTGACCTGGAGGCCTGCTGGGAACTCGGCGCGCTGCTCACGGCCGAGATCGCCGAGTAACCGATGTCATGCTAGGCGGCGAACTGGCGACGGTGAGCCGCCGGGTGTTTGCACCTAGGCTCCGTCAGGGCCATGGCTAGGTGCGGCGGCACCCACGGCATCTCGGTGTAACGTCCTGAGCATGGCGGTGGTGACGCGATACACCGAGCTGACGGGGTGCCGGGTGCCGGTGCAGCAGGCGCCGATGGGTTCGGTCTCGACGGCCGCGCTGGCGGTGGCGGTGGCTGAAGCCGGCGGGGTAGGCAGCATCGGCGTGCTGGGCATGAGCCCGGCCCAGGTGAACAAGGTGCTGGGCGGCATGGTGGCCAGGACCAGCGGGGTCCTGGCGGTGAACTTCCTGACCAGCGACATCGACCCGGAGGCGGTGGCCGCGGCGGCGGCCCGGGTGCGGATCATCGACTTCTTCTGGACCGACCCCGACCCGGCCCTAGTCGAGGTGGCGCACCGCGGCGGGGCGCTGGCCTGCTGGCAGGTCGGGTCGCTGGCGGAGGCCCGGGCCGCGGCCGAGGCCGGCTGCGACGTGATCGCGGTGCAGGGCACCGAGGCCGGCGGGCACGTCCGGGGGCACAGCCCGCTGCTGCCCTTGCTGGAATCGGTCCGCGGTCTCGGCTACGACCTGCCGGTACTGGCGGCGGGCGGGATCGGCGACGCCCGGGCGTTCGCCGCGGCGCTGGCGGCGGGGGCGGACGGGGTGCGGGCCGGGACCCGGTTCGTGGCCGCGGCCGAGTCGGGCGCGCATCCGCTGTACAAGCAGGCGGTGGCGGACGCGGCGGCCGGGGCGACCGAGATCACCGGCGCCTTCTCGGTCTGCCCGCTGTGCGCGACCTCGCCGCGCGCCCGGGTGCTGACGTCCTGCGTCGCCGCGCTGCGTGATCTGGACGGCGGCACGGTGGGCGAGATGGCGCAGGGCGGCCAGCGGGTGCCCGTGCCCCGGGGGCACGGGGCGCCGCCGGGCGCCGCGGCGACCGGCCACATCGACGCCATGCCCATGTACGCGGGCGAATCCGCGGCCGCGATCACCTCGGTCGAGCCCGCCGCGGCGATCCTCGGGGCGTGGGCCGCGGCCGTCTGAGGCCCTCTGAGGCTGCTCTCCGGTTCAAGGAGTGGTTGGGTGGCGGGGGAGGGTACGTTCTTTTTTGGTAACACAGGGGGATGAACCGTGATGTCTGCGTGATCGTTCTGATGGATGAGTGACCGCCCGGGCGCCGGAAACCTTCGCGCGTGAACAGAAGGAGACCCAGGCGTGAGGCGAGTTTCGTATGTCAGTGGCAAGCGGGTCCCGGGAATCGGGGGACTATCGCGCAAGTGGCTCATGGCCGCGGTGATCACCGGGGCGGTGGCGGTGCTGGCGCCGGGCGTGCACTACGCCACGGCCAGCCCGTCGGCCCCGGCCGTGCATCCCCAGGCCGCCACGCTGGCGGCCCAGAACGGGGCAGCCCAGAACGGGATCCAGCAGACCCCGACGCCGCAGGCGGGGGCGGCGGCTCAGGCCGCGACCGGGTGCCTGGGCGTCACCCCGGCGATCTTCCCGGCGCAGGGCTTCATCACCAACCCGGGCCGCAGCCAGGGCGGCCACCTGTGGTGGCGGTTCGCGGGCGACGGCACCAGCGTGTGCATCGGCACCGTGGTGGAGTTCGTCCAGTACAACGCCACGGCGACCAAGACCTGGCGCGTCATCGTCTACACCCACCAGAACCCGGGCGGCGTGACCGTGGCCATGCGGACGTTCACCCTGAACCGGGGCGACTACTACTGGGGCTTCGGCCTGCACCGGGTGTTCACGGGGCTGACCGCGGTGTGCCTGACCGCGGACGAGTCGTTCGGCATGTCCTGCGTGCACTTCAGCTAGCCGCCGTTCAGCTAGCCGCCATTTCGACCAGGCGGGCGCGAAGATGATCCCGGCCGGGCCCCGCCCCCGGCCGGGATCGCGCTTGGTGGCCTCAGCGGGAGCGGGGGCCGTTCAGCTCCTCGATCCGGCTGGACGGCCGGGCCGGCTGGTCGTCGTGCGGACGCCGGGGCGCCGGGACCGGGGCGTACCCGTGCCCCTGGCCGTGGCGCCGGCGCCGGCGCTGGACCAGCACGATCGCGATCGCGCCGCCCGTCGCCGCCAGGGACAGGCCTGCCAGCAGGACGATCAGGCCAGCGGGCGGGCTTGACGAGGCGCGGTGCTTGGCTGCTTCCGTGGCCGGCAGCGGCGCGGCGGTAGGCTGCCCGGCCCCGGCCTTGCCGACGCCGGACTTGGCCGGGGCACCGACGCCGGGCGTCGGGCCGGGAGCGGCACCGGCGCCGACGCCGGGGACGGCCGAGACCTCGGCCGACCGGGGGCTCACCTGGGTACCGTCGAGCAGGGCGACCTGGAAGTAGTACCGGGTGCCGTCGTTCAGCGGGGCGATCGTGTAGCTGGTCGTGAACTCGATCAGGTGCGGGACGGAGGGCTTGGCACCCTCGTGTCCCGGACTGGTGGCCATGTAGATGAGGTAGCCTTCGCCGGTCTTGAGGCCGCCCGGCGGCGGCGACCAGGACAGGACGACCTCGCCGTGACGGGGCTGCGCGGTCAGTCCGGTGGGACTCGCCGGTCTGGCCGGGGCGGGCGCGGTGTGCGGAGCGGGGGTGACCGGCGTCGCGGGCGTCCCGCTCGGGGTGACCGTCACGGTCGCGGCGGCGCCGTCCCCTGACGAGTTATGCGCGGTCACGCGGAAGAAGTACATGGTGCCGCCGGTCAGGCCGCTCATGGTGGCCGTCGTACCGGTGACCTGGTCCGTGATGCTGGCGTCGGACGGGCTCGTCCCGCCTTGGATGACGTAGCCATCGACCGGTGAGCCGCCGTCTGAGCTGGGCGCGGACCACGACAGGGTGACCGTGCCGTTGCCGGGGGCGGCGGTCAGCCCGGTGGGTGCTCCAGGCGGGGTTGGCGTGTCCTGCCCAGGGGGTGCGGTCGTAATGACCTGCGGAGAGGCCGAGGCGGATGGGGCCGGGGTGGAGGTCACGGCGGCCGAGGCTCCGGTGGCGGTGCCGCCGGCCAGGAGGATGGCCATCCCGGCCGCGATCGTTGCCGCGCGTGGTGAGAACGCGTGAAACTTCATGGGGACCCCCGCCCTCCGGGACGTTCCCGGAGTACATGTCCTGCTTACGAAGATCCAGAGGGGCCCGGCCGGGCCCTGATACATCGCGGGTCAGTCGCCGCCGGCGAGCTGGGCGGGGGCGCCGGGCGGGCGCAGGCCGCCGAGGACTTCCTCGGCGCGGTGGCAGGCCGCTAGGCGGCCCGGGGCGACCTCGCGCGGCGGCGGGACCGTGACCCGGCACAGGTCGACGGCCAGCGGGCAGCGGGGGTGGAACGGGCAGCCGCCCGGCTGCGACCCGGCCGGCGGGGTGTCGCCGGGCAGGATGATCCGGGACCGCCTGATGGCCGGGTCGATCTCCGGCACCGCCGAGCACAGCGCCAGCGTGTACGGGTGGGCTGGGCGCGCCAGCAGGTCGGCGGTGGGGCCGCTCTCGACGATCCGGCCCAGGTAGAGCACGGCCGTCTGCTCGCACAGCTCGGGCACGATGGCGAGGTTGTGCGTGATCAGCAGGTAGGCCAGCGCCCGCTCCGCGCGCAGCCGCCGGATCAGGGCGAGGATCCGGGCCTGGGCGGTCACGTCGAGCGCGCTGGTCGGCTCGTCCAGGACGAGCAGGCGGGGCGAGACCGCGAGCGCGCGGGCGATCGCGACCCGCTGCCGCTGGCCGCCGGACAGCTGGTGCGGGTAGCGGGCGGCCAGCGCCGGGTCCAGCGCGGCCTCGGCCAGCAGCGTCGCCACCCGGTCCTGGCCGCGTTGCCCGGGCAGCCGGTGGGCGGTCAGGACTTCGCTGATGGCGGCGCCGATCCGCATCCGGGGGTCGAGGCTGTTGTCCGCGTCCTGGAAGACGATCTGCGCCGCCCGCCGGTAGTCCCGCAGCCGCCGCCCGCGCAGGGCCAGCACGTCCTGCCCGTCGAACCTGACCGTCCCGCCGGCCGCGGGCACCAGGCGCAGGACGGCCCGCCCGGCGGTGGTCTTGCCCGAGCCGCTCTCCCCCACCAGGGCTATACCGAACGGGCCTTTTTTCACGTCCAGGGACACGCCGTCGAGCGCTCGCACGGGCCCGAAGCTGACCCGCAGATCTCGTATCTCCAGCAGGGGGCCCGCCGTCATGGGCGGACCTCGAGCCGGGGTACCGCGGCCAGCAGCTCGCGGGTGTAGTCGTGCCGCGGCGCGGTCGTGACCTGGGCGACGGGCCCGGTCTCGACCACCTGCCCGGCGCGCATGACCGCGACCCGGTCGCAGAGCTCGGCGATCACGGCCAGGTCGTGGCTGACGAACAGGATCGCCATCCCGCGTTCGTCCCGCAGCTCGCGCAGCAGCTCGAGCACCTCGGCCTGCACGGTAACGTCCAGCGCGCTGGTCGGCTCGTCGGCCAGCAGCACCTCGGCCCGCAGGGCCAGGGCGAGCGCGATCGCCACCCGCTGGAGCTGCCCGCCTGACAGCTGGGAGGGGTAGCGGCTCAGCAGGTCGGGGGCGAGCAGGACGCTGCGCATGGCCGCGTCGGCGCGCAGCGCGGCTTCGGCGGCCGACAGACCGTGCAGCCGCAGCGTCCTGGTCACGATCTTGCCGACCCGGAACACCGGGTTGAAGGCCAGCGACGGGCTCTGGAAGATGGCCGCGATCCGCCGCCCGCGGATGGCCCGCAGCCCGGCCTCCGGCATGCCGATCAGCTCCTGGCCGTCAAGCCGGACCGAGCCGGTGACCGTGGCCCCGGCCGTCCCGGCCAGCCCGAGCACGGCCAGGATCGTCATCGACTTGCCCGAGCCGCTCTCCCCGGCCAGGCCGACGATCTCGCCGGCGTCCACGGCCAGCTCCGCGACAGACGCGACCGGGCGGCCGGCGAAGCTCACCTCGAGGTCACGGATCTCCAGCTTCACCGCACGTTCACCCACCCCCGCTGCCCCCTCCACCGGGGGTCGAGCACGTCGCGCAGCCCGTCGCCGAGCAGGTTGAAGGCCAGCGCGGTGATCAGGATGGCCAGGCCGGGGTACGTCACCAGCCACCACTGGGTGGTGAAGTAGTTCTGGCCCTCGGCCACCATCAGGCCCCAGTCCGGGGTGGGGTCCTGGGCGCCGAGGCCGAGGAAGGACAGCGCGGAGGCGGTCAGGATCACCCCGCCGAAGTCCAGCGACACCTGCACGATCAGCGGGGTGACCGAGTTGGGCAGCACGTGCCTGAGCAGGATCCGCCAGGTCGGGATGCCGAGCGCCCGGCAGGACTCCACGTAGGGGCGCCCGGCCACCGAGGCGGCCTGGCCGCGGATCAGCCGGGTGTACCACGGCCACCAGGTGATCGCGATGGCGATCGTCAGGCTGGTCAGGCTGGGCGGCAGGACGGCGGCGAAGGCCAGCGACAGCAGCAGGGAGGGGAAGGCCAGGAAGATGTCGGTGATCCGCATGATGGTCTCGTCGGCCACGCTGCCGAAGTAGCCCGCCACCACGCCCAGCGGTATCCCCACCACGCACGCGATGACCAGGACGAGCAGGGCGACGAGGGGCGAGACCCGCGCGCCGTACAGGACCCGGGAGAAGACGTCGCGGCCGACCTGGTCGGTGCCGAACAGGTGGTGCAGGGACGGCGCCTGGAGCGCGGCCACCGGGTTGGTGGCGGACCCGGCGTCGGCCGGGTACGGGGCGAGCAGCGGCGCGAACACCGCGACGAGCACGATCAGCACCGCGACCGCCCCGCCGACCGTGATCAGCGGGCTGCTCCCCAGCAGGCGCCTCACCGGAGCCTGATCCTCGGGTCGAGCGCGGCCTGGACCAGGTCCACGACCAGGTTGGCGGCCACGTAGATGACCGCGACGAACAGCGTGACGCCGACGATCGCCGGGGTGTCCAGCGTGGACACCGAGGCCGCGGCGTAGCTGCCCAGGCCGGGCCAGTCGAAGATGGACTCCACCAGGAACGTGTTGACGAGCGAGTACGCGAAGACGAGCGCGAGGACCGCGGCTATCGGGTTCCACGCGAGCTTCATCGCGAAGGACCCGAACACGCTGCGTTCGGGGAAGCCGAGGGCACGGACCATCTGCACGTGGGCCTCGCCGACGGTGTCGAGCACCTGGGCGCGGGTCATCCGGGCGATCACCCCGGTCGGGTAGGCGGCCACCACCAGGGCGGGCAGGATCAGGTGCTCAAGCGTGCTGGTCAGCATCGGCCAGTTGCCGCTGACCAGCGCGTCGACCACCGGCAGCTGGGTGCGGGTGACCAGCGGGTGGGTGAAGACCAGGTTCGGGTCGTACTGGCCGGCCACCGGCAGCAGCCGCAGCCGCTGGGCGAAGACCAGCTGCATGATCAGCGCCAGCCAGAAGATCGGCATGGAGACGCCGAGCACCGAGCCGACCCGGATGACGTGGTCGGCCCAGCGACCCGGCCACCGGGCGCACACCAGGCCGAGCGGCACGCCGACCAGAACCGCGACGATCAGCGCGGCGATGACCAGCTCGAGCGTGGCGGGCGCCGCGGTGCCGATGTCGGACAGCACCGGGCGGTGGGTGTGGATGGAAGTACCCCAGTTCCCGGTCACGATCCCGCCGAAGTACGTCCCGATCCGGACCAGCAGCGGCCGGTCAAGGCCGAGGTACTGGCGGGCCCGGGCGAGCTGGGCGGCCGAGGCGTGCGGGCCCGCCCAGGACACCGCGGGATCGCCGGGCACCACGTCGGCGATCACGAACGTCAGCACCACGACGCCCGCCACGACGACCAGAGCAAGCGCCACCCGGCGGGTGACGTAATAGATCACTCAGATCACTCGGGTCACGGCTTCAGGTCGTGCACGAAGACCACGTTGGGGTAGGCCGGGTTGACCTTGAGGCCGGAGATCCCGCTGAGCATCGCGTACTGGTAGTTGTCGTTGTACACCGGCACCAGCGGCGCCTGCTGGAGCACCGTCACCTGCATGTTCCGGTACGCCTGGGTGGCGGCGCCCTTGTTGGTGGCGACTAGCTGCTCGATCCCGTTGATCTGCTTGTCGAGCGACGGGTTGGAGTAGTACGACATGTTGTAGTAGGGCGGGCTCTCGGTTTCCAGCAGGCCCTGGAACCAGGAGAACGGGTCGGGGTAGTCCGGCCACCAGTACTCCATGAAGATGTCCTGGCGCTGGGCGGCGTTGTTCGACTTGCCCTTGGCCCACTGGGTGGGCCAGGCCAGTGCCTGGGTCGAGAGGTTCACGTTCAGCGCGGCCAGGTCGGACTTGATGATCGTCGCGACCACCTGCTCGTTGCTGTCCCCCTGGGTGTAGGTGAGGCTCAGGTTGAGGGCCTTCTTCCCGGGGCCATAGCCGGCCGAGTTGAGCAGCGACGCCGCCTTGGCCTTGTTGTGGGAGTACACCGGCAGGTCGCTAGAGTGCCCGAACATGCCCGGCGGGACCAGTCCGCTCGAGGCCACCCCCGCGCCGCGCAGGGCCGCGAGGATGCCCTGGTAGTCGATCGCGTAGGAGACCGCCTGGCGGACCGGCAGCGGCATCGCCTTGACGTTCAGCTGGGCCAGGAGGTTCTGCCAGGACGCGGCCTGGACCAGCGTGATGCCGGAGTCGCCCTTGAACGAGGACCACAGCGACGGGCTGATCTGCTCGATGAAACTGACCTGCCCGGAGCGCAGCAGCTGGGCGGCCGTGCTGTCCTGCGGCACGACGCGGAACACGACCTTGGTGAAGTGGGAGCCCGACCAGCCGCCCCAGTACTTGCCGAACTTGGTCAGGGTGACCTCGAGCTCTTGGCCCTTGTTCCACTTCTGGACGGTGTAAGGCCCGGTGCCCGCGTCGTGCGCGGCGTTCAGCCAGGGCAGCAGCTTGGCGCCCCCGCCGCCCGCCTGCGTGTCGTATATGTAGGCGGAGTAGTCGGCCGAGGCCTCCAGGGCCAGCGGGGACGGGTACTTCTGGTGCAGGACCAGCGTGTACTGGTCCGGGGTGTCGATCGTGGTGACCGCGTCCCATACGTAGGCGGCACCGCCGCCGAGCTTGACGGTGCGCTGGATCGCGGCCTTGGCGGCCTGGGCGGTCATCAGCCGGCCGGTGTGGAAGTAGACGCCGTGGCGCAGGTGGAAGGTCCAGGTCTTGCCGTCAGCCGACGCCGACCAGCTGGTGGCGAGCAGTGGCTGGACGGTCTTGGTGGCCGAGTCGTACCGAGTGAGCGTCTCGTACATCTCGCTCATCGCGATGATGCCGTCCGAGTACTCGGTGGCCGGGTCCCAGCCGTCGACCATCACCGGGACGGTGGTGTCGTAGGTGAACACCGCGTTGGCAGGCTGCGACTGCGAGCTCGCGCTCGGCGGGCTGGCCGACCCGGAGCAGGCGGCCAGTGCCAGGAGGGGCACGGTGGCGGCGGCGGCCAGCCAACCGCGGTGGCGCTTCATAATGCCTCCGGTGTGCAAGATGCCATGCCCTAGTCGTCCAGGGTCCCGGCGCTTTCTCAAGTATGGCGCGCCCGGCGTCCTCGCCGTAGTGGGAATCCGGCCCACGTGACCGCTTACCCGCGTAATCACGGCACTGATCGCATTAGCGGGCATTGGCCAGCTCCTCCACGGGCGAGTAGTCGAAGTCGTAGCCGAAGGCGCGCGGACCGGCGACCGCGATGCCCTGCTCGGTCCGCCAGATAGGGGCACAGGCGAAGGCGATAACCGTGACCCGCTGGCCGTAGGCGATCCGCTCGGTCCCGATCGCGTCGGCCGTCTCGCTGTCCAGCACGCTGATCAGGTCGGGCACCGAGGCAAGCACCCGGCTACGCTCCCGCGCCACCAGGTTCTCGTTCTGCAGCTCAAGCCGGACCAGCCGGCCCGCGTCCCGGCCCAGGCCCGCGACGATCACCGAGCCGGCCGCGAACCCGCTCGTGGTCCGCCGCTCGACGTCCTGGATCTTACCGGCGATCAGCCGGAACGCCCCGAGCTCGGCGATCATGGCGGCGACCGGGTCGCCCTCGGCGCGGCCGACGGCCTCGCCGATACTGATCGCCAGCGAGACCGAGTTCCGCACCGTGGCCTCGCGCGCCTGGCTCGCGGTCAGCGCGTACTCGGCGGAAGACGCGGTCCCGCCGAACCCGACGGCCGCGGCCCGCTCCAGGCGCTCCATCCAGTCGGCGGAGACGGCACGGAAGACGATGAGGTTGCCGCGCTCGTCGGTCATCACGGCCGGGCTGGGCGAGATCCCGGCCAGGTGCATCGTGACCTGGTTCACTTCGGGGAAAGCGCGGCCCATGCCGTCGGCGTCCACGACCGGCAGGCCCATCCGCGCGGCCCAGGTGATCGGGATCAGGCCGTTGCCGCCACCGATCTCGACGGCCATGAGCGCGGCGACCCGGCGCCCGCTGAGCGCTTCCAGGTAGTGGCGGAGCCGGGGGCCCTCGTCCCCGTTCTCGATCTTCTCAATGCTGACCGTGGGTGCGCCGATACCGCCGCACGGCATGATCAGGTCATCGTCGGGCAGCTCGTCCAGGTCCATCAGCGGGACCGCGCCGAAGTCCTCGGTCGCCTGCAGCGCCTGGAGCAGCCCCAGGTGAGTGTCGCCGCCACCGCCGGCGCCGAGCACCGCGCAGCCGCGGGCCAGGGCCCGCAAAGCGGCCGGGTCCAGCAGGCGTTTCATGATCGGACCCTCAGTCGGCCGCTGGGCCGGCCAGCCGCGCCTGCTGAGCCAGGCGGGCCGCTAGCTGGTGGTCAGGCACGCCGCCGAGAGCGCCAGCGGCCTTGACCCGGACCCGGATCGCCGGGGAGGTCAGGTAGGCCAGGGGAATCTCTTCTATCTCGATGATCTGCACCGCGTCCTGGTCGGCGCCGGCCGCGACCGCGCGCTCGCGGGCGTCCTGC
>Ga0335083_10011587_pt1 | contig 10588 bp, 7 predicted proteins | sample Lox_Sample_42_FD_206716 | JGI IMG/M metagenome (GOLD analysis project Ga0335083, IMG submission 206716) | Soil microbial communities from Loxahatchee National Wildlife Refuge, Florida, United States - Lox_Sample_4.2 | ecosystem: Environmental > Terrestrial > Soil > Wetlands | place: USA: Florida... | reverse complement strand
TACCCGGGGGGCCACCGACCCCCAGGCGGGCAGCAGAGCAGCGACCAGTGATGCTTGTGAGGCGCGCGTGCCGGCTCCCGGAGACCGGGCAACGTTATCGTCCCGAGATATGCGACAGAGCCCAGGCGATGCTGGTCTACGCGGGCGCCGCCGCGGTCGTCCCGTTCCTCGCCGCGGACTCGCTGGAGCCGCCCGCGCCGATGGCCCCGTAAGTGCCGATGGCCCCGTAAGTGCCGGTGGCCCCATGAATGCTGGTGACCAGGTAAGTCTGGCGGCCAGCGGTGCTCGTCGGCCTGGCCGGGATCGAACGACCAGGTGCGCGCCTCCCACCGGCCCGACCCCGAGCCGGGGCGGCCCGGCGCGGCTCCGGAGCGGGCGCGGCGGGACGGCAGCCAGAGCACGGTCAGCAGGACCGCCACGAACGCGCCCGTGGCCGCCACCGCGGTGGCCACGATCTCGCGGACGGGAAGGTGCAGCCGCCAGGTGCGCCCGGCCCGCGGCGGGCCCGGCGTGGCCGCGGCCGGGTCCGGGCGGGTGAGCCGGTACCGGCTGGCCACCGCCTGGCCCGCGGGGGTCACCAGCCAGGCCTGGTAACGCGCGAGCACCGGATCGGGAGCGGACGCGCGGACCGGGTAGGCGGACGCGTTCACCGCGCGGGCCGGGTTCACGATGCCGTAGCCGTAGCCGTCGTTCGGCACCGGGTGCCCGGCCGGGCTGGCCGTGGCGATCAGCCGCCTGTCCACCTCGTACCAGGGCATATGCGGGTACCGGGACCTGATCAGCGCCGCCGCTCCGGCGGTGAGCGCGGCGGCGAAGCTGGTCCCCGCGCCGGTGGTGGTGAACCGGCCGTCGCGGCCGACGTAGACCATGTGGTCTCCCGGCGCCGCGACCGCCACGTACGGCTCTGTGGTGCTGCCGGGCCACAGGGTCCCGTCTGGCTCGGTGCCGCCCACCGCGAGCACACCCGCGCAGGAGGCCGGCTCGTCCGGGCCGGGGAAGAGGTTCGCGTTGCCCGAACTAGCGACCAGCACGACGTCGTGGCCGAGCGCGTCGGCGACGGCGGCCTGGAGCGCCGGGTCACAGCGGGCCGGCGAGGCCTGCCCGATGCCGAAGGGCATGTCGATGACCTGGGCGCCGTGCGTGACCGCGTACCGGATCCCGGCCGCCGCCGTCGCCACCGACCGCGGACCCGAGCCGCCCACGGTGACCGGCAGGATCCTGGCCCGCGGGGCGATGCCCACCGTGCCGGTGCCGGTCCCGGCGTCGATTCCCTGGCCGGCGATCATCACCGCCATCGCGGTGCCGTGGCCGTCCTCGCCGACCTGGATGTCCGTGTCGCCGTGGCGGGCGGTCCCGGTCAGGCGGGCACTGGTCAGATTGATGCCGGGCAGCACCACGCCGCGCAGGTCCGGGAGGCTGGCCTGGACCCCGCTGTCCACCACGGCCACCGTGACCCCGGCGCCCTGGGACAGCGGCCACACCTTCCGCTGCACCTGCCAGGCGGCGAGCCACCACTCCCCCGGTCCTGGTGCCAGCCGGGTCCCGGTCCCGTCCGCCCTGGCTGGGCTGGCCAGCGAGGGCGCGGCCGTCAGCGGCAGGGCGCACAGCGCCAGCAGGCCGACGGCCAGGACAGACAGCAGGCGCCACACGCCCTTGGATACGGATGGCCGGACGGCTCCGGCTCACCGCCCGCGCGCGGGGTAAGGAGCTGGTAACAATTCGCCACGCGGCCCTAGCTGGTCAGCGGGGCGGGGTGGGGGCGCCAGCTGGGCTGCCCGGGGAGCTCGATCCGGCCGCCGGCCCGCAGCAGCGCGGACCACGGGTCGGATTGCGCCAGGTCCGCGGGGGCCTGGGGGAAGATCCGGGCCAGCACGCGACGGCACACGTCGCGGGGCGGGTCGAGGCTGAGACCGAAGCCCTGGGCGATGTCGTTGCCGTGCAGCAGGGCCTCGTAGCAGCCCAGCCCGGCGAATCCCTCCGGGTCGGCCATCCCGGCCGGATGATAGGCCCGGACGTGCGGCCGGGACGTGCGCACCATCGAGGCCAGGACCCGGCTGCCGGTGACCGCGAACTCGAGCACCTCGGCGGGCGAGGCGTCCTTCTCGGCGGTGGCGACGGCCCGGACGTAGCGCCCGGTCGGGTGGGCCGCGAGCTGCCAGGCGTAGGACAGCAGGCAGTCCCCGATGTGCTCGGCGGTGTGCCAGCAGTCCCACTCCAGCGTGCCCGCCCGCACCGACCAGTCCCGGTCGGTGATGGGCAGCAGCCGGCTCACGACGCAGGCGATCACGCTGTCGAGATCATCGGCGGTGACAGACATGGTGCCTCGAGCCTACGGTCATGACCGGCCGGGTACTAACGATTCACTCCGAACCAGGATCCGTCCGGTCAGCCGCGCGGTGCCTCCGCCGTCCCCGTGAGCTGGGCCTTGACCTCGGTCTTGAGGATCTTCCCGACCTTCGAGCGAGGCAGGTCGGGCCAGATCTCGACCTGCTTGGGGGCCTTGACGCTGCCGATGCGCTCCTTGACGAAGGCGCGGATCTCGTCCGGCGTCACCGCCTGGCCGGGGCGCGGCTGGACGACGGCGGTGACGCGCTCGCCCCACTTCTCGTCGGGCAGCCCGATGACGGCGCAGTCCTGAATGGCCGGGTGGGCCAGCAGGGCCTGCTCCACCTCGGCCGAGTAGACGTTGAAGCCGCCGGTGATGATCATGTCCTTGGCCCGGTCGACGATGAACAGGTACCCGTCCTCGTCCAGGTAGCCGATGTCGCCGGTGTGGTGCCAGCCGTGCTTGGCCGCCTCCGCCGAGGCCTGCGGGTTCTTGTAGTAGCCGGCCATGACGAGCGGGCCGCGGACAACGATCTCGCCGCGCTCGCCCGGGCCGAGCCGGTGGCCCTGGTCGTCCATGATCGCGACGATGGTGAGCGGGGTGGGCCGCCCAGCCGAGGAGAGGCGCTCGGCGGCGACGGAGCCGTCGTCGCGGAAGTGCTCGGCCGGGGCCAGGGTGGAGATCATCATCGGGGCCTCGGTCTGGCCGAACAGCTGGCCCATGACCGGGCCGATCCGGTCCAGGGCCTGCTCCAGGCGGCTGGCCGACATCGGGGCGGCGCCGTACCACAGGCACAGCAGGCTGCTCAGGTCGGCCCGGGCCAGGCCGGCGTGGTCGAGCAGCATGTAGATCAGGGTGGGCGGCAGGAACGTGTGGGTGATCGCGTGCTTCTCGACCAGGGCCAGGAACTCGGCCAGGTCCGGCTTTCCCATGATGACGATCTCGCCGCCGAGCGTCATGACCGGGAAGCACAGCACGCCGGCCGCGTGGGTGAGCGGGGCCAGGGCCAGGTAGCGCGGGCGCGGCCGGAACGGGTAGCTCATCAGCGTCAGCGCCGACATCGTCTCGATGTTGCGGCCGGTGAGCATGACGCCCTTGGGCCGGCCGGTGGTGCCGCCGGTGCCGACGAGCATGACCATGTCGTCGGGCGGCTCGGCCTGCCAGGGCTCGGCCGGCTCGGGTCCTGTCCACAGGTCGAAGGGGATGGCGCCCTCCGGCTCGCCGTCCAGGCAGACCAGCGTGGTGAGCTTGGGCAGGTCGGGCCGGATGCGGGCGACCAGCGGCGCGAAGGCGGCCTGGAAGATCAGGCACCGGCAGTCGAAGAGGTCGAGCAGGTCACGGTTCTCGGCCGCCTCGTTGCGCGGGTTGACCGGGCACCACACCGCGCCCGCCCGCGAGATGCCGAATACGCAGCCGAAGGCGACCGGGGCGTTCGCCGACAAGATCGCGACCTTGTCGCCGGGGGCGATGCCGGAGCGGTCGAGCGCGCGGGCCACCCGCCAGGACAGCCGCTGGACGTCGGCGTAGCTGAGCGTGCGCCCGGCCGCGGTCAGGCAAGGGGCCTCAGGCCCGAGAGAGGCTCCCTTGTCGAGGTAGTCGGTCAGGCGCACGCTGGCTCCCGGTTAATGCGTGACGGTCAGGTCCGGCTCACATGCCCATGCCGCCGTCGACCGGCAGCCCGGCGCCGGTGATGAAGCGGGCCGCGTCGGAGGCGAGGAAGACCACGGCATCGGCCATGTCGGCGACCTCGCCCAGGCGGCCCTGCGGGGTCAGCCCGACCACGGCGCCGATGGCCTCGGGCACGCTGGGGAACAAGCCGAGCGTCACCACGTCCTGCGCCAGCTGGCTGCCCATCTCGGTCGGGACCAGGCCCGGGTAGATGCAGTTGACCCGCACGCCGTAGCCGAGCTTGCCCGACTCCATGGCGGACACCCGGGTCAGCCGGTCGACGGCGGACTTGGTGGCCGAGTAGACGGCGATGCCGGGAAACGCGATCGTCGCGGCGACCGAGGCGATGTTGACGACGGCGCCGCCGCGGCCGGCCGGGCCGCCGGGGCGCATCGCGCGGAAGGCGTGCTTGATGCCGAGCGCGGTGCCGAGGATGTTGACCTCGAGCATCTTCCTGATGGCGTCCGGGTCGAGGTCCGCGACGAGCTGGGTGATCTCGACGCCGGCGTTGTTGACCACGATGTCAAGCCCGCCGAGCTCGGCGATCGCGCCCTCGACGCACCGTTCCCAGCTGCCGTCGTCGGTCACGTTCAGCGGCAGGAACGCGGCGTCGCCGCCGGACTTCTTGATCTCGTCCACCGTGGCCTGGCCGAGGTCCTCGCGGATGTCGCCGATCACGACGGCCGCGCCGGCCCGGGCCAGCGCCTCGGCCATCCCCGCGCCGAGGCCGCGCGCCCCGCCAGTGACCAGCGCCTTGCGACCCGTCAGGTCGTACACGCTCATGGGTATCTCCTCCTTGAGATGACGCTGGCCTGGTTGTCGCGCCGCCGCCGCCCTCCGCGGCGGCGGCGCGACGTAGGGTCACCCTGCCATGCCCTCTGGACAGTCGTCAAGGTTTCCTTGGACAGTTGTCAAGTTTCGTCCTGGGCGGCGGAAGTTTGCCGCGATACAGTGGTTTCGGGTTCGCACGGCGCGCGCCCGCAACAGACGGGACAACCGTATTGACCGACGTGGCCCAGGCGCCCGGCTCGGCCGAGCCCCGGACGTCGCAGACCAACCGGGAGCGGGTCTCACGGCGGCAGGTCGACAAGTTCGCCGAGCGGCGGGCCCAGCTGGCCGACGCCGCGCTCCAGACGCTGGCCGAGCTCGGCTACGCCCGTACCAGCCTGCGTGAGATCGCGCAGAACTCCCCGTTCTCGCACGGCGTGCTGCACTACTACTTCAGCGACAAGCAGGACCTGATCACGCACTGCGTGCGCCAGTACGAGGCCGCCTGCGTGACGCGGTACGACGAGATCGTGGCGGCCGCCCGCTCGGCGGCCGACCTCAAGCGGGAGTTCAGCGCGGCGATGGCGCAGACGCTGCGATCCGACGCGCCGATGCACCGGCTCTGGTACGACCTGCGGAACCAGAGCCTGTTCGAGGAGTCGTTCCGCACCGACGTGCTGGAGATCGACCAGCGCCGCGAGGCGATGATCTGGCGGGTCGTCAGCCGGTACGCCGAGCTGGCCCAGATCTCGGTCACGCTGTCCCCGGCGGCGGTGTACGCGATCCTGGACGGGCTGTTCCAGCAGGCCCTGCTGCATCACCTAGCTGGGAGCGAGGGCCCGGCCGACAACCTGGCCGCGAACGTGATCCGGGTCCTCGACACCCTGGACGGCCCTTCCTAGGCGGCATAGTTCCTAGGCGGCATAGTTCCTAGGCCGCACAGTTCTAGGCCGCACAGTTCTAGGCCGCACGGAGCCGGGAGAGCCGGGCGAGGATCTGCCCGGCGCTCGGGTCGTGCAGGCCGTCCAGGATCAGGTGGGCTTCCTGCCAGGCGGCGCGGGCGTCGCCCGGATGGCCGGCGGCGTGCAGGCTGTCGCCGAGGTGCGTCAGCGCCGCGGCCAGCTCGGGCTGGTTGCCGAGCTCACGGAACAGCCTGGCGCTCTGCCGGAAGCAGGTGACCGCCTGGTCATGCCGTCCGAGGCGGTAGTAGGTGTTGCCGAGGCAGTCCCAGGTGAAGCACTCGCCGTCACGGTTGTCGATCTCGCGGTGCAGGGCCAGCGCCCGCTGATAGCAGGCCAGGGCCTCCTCGTGCTCGCCGAGCACGCTGCGGCACCAGCCGGCGTTGCTGATGGCATTGGCCTGCCCGGCCCGGTGCCCGGCCGCCCGGAACAGCTCGAGTGCCCGGAGCACGTAGCGCAGCGCCGCGCGCGGGCGGCCCTGGAGTTCCTCGAGCATCTTGCCCAGGTACAGCAGCGCGTGGGCCTGGCCCGCCCGGTCACCGAGCCGCTGATACAGGCGCAGGGCCAGCCGCAGGTGGGTGTCGGCGTCCTGGCCGTGGCCCAGGCAGGTCAGGGCACCGCCGAGGTCGCGGTGGACGTAGGCCTGCCCGGCCAGGTCCGCGGCGTGCCCGGCGGCGGCCAGGGCGGTGCGCAAGGTCGCCAGCCATTCCTGCCAGTACCCGCTCCGGTGCAGGTAGCGGCCCAGGGTCCAGCCCAGCTGCCAGGCCGGGCGGTCGAGCCCGGCGTCGGCCGCCAGGCGGACGGCGGCCGACACCACCGGGCGCTCGGCGATGAACCAGGCCAGCGCGTCCGCGCTGCCCTCGTGCGGCTCCGGCCGCACCCCGTCTCCTGGCGGTGGCAGGGCGAGCAGATCCCGGCCGGGACACAGGAGGCCCGCCGCCGCCTGCGCGGTGTGCAGGTAGTGGTCCAGCATCCGGCCGAGAGCCGCCTGCCGGGCCGGTGCGCTGTCACACGCATCAGCCTGCTCGCGGGCGTACGCGCGGAGCAGGTCGTGGAAGGAGAACCGCCCGGCTGCCTGCTCGGCGGCCAGGTGCGTGGCCGTCAGCTCCCCGAGGCACCGGCTCGCCTGGCCAGCCGGGATCCCGGCCAGGCTGGCGGCGGCGGCGACGGTGATGTCAGGTCCCGGGTGCAGGCCAAGCAGCCGGAACATCCGGGCGGCGGGCTCGCTGAGGTGGCGGTAGGACCAGAAGAACACCGTCCGGGCGCTGCTGGCGGGCTCTCCGGTATCGAAGGCGTCCAGCCTGCCCCGTTCGTCCCGCAAGGCCGCGGTCACGGCGGCCAGCGGACGGTCCGGACGGACCCCAGCCCGCGCGGCGGCGATGTTGAGCGCCAGCGGCAGCCGCGCGCAGAGCGCGGTGAGCTCGGCGGCGGCGGCCGGCTCGGCGGCCACCCGCCCGGCTCCCAGACGGCGGGTCAGCAGGGCGCGGGACTCGGCGTCGGTGAGCACGTCCACGGTGAGCAGGCGGGCGCCGTCGGCGGCGGCCAGGCCGGTCAGCTGACTGCGGCTGGTCACCAGGACCAGGCACCCGGCCGAGCCGGGCAGCAGGGGGCGGACCTGCGCGGCGTCGCGCGCGTTGTCGAGCAGGATCAGCATCCGCTGGCCGGCCAGCAGGCTGCGGTAAAGACCGGCCTGAGCCTGCGGTCTGGCCGGGACGTGCGGGGCGGCGACGCCGAGCGCGTCAAGGAACCCGCGGATCGCCTCGGCCGGGGGCAACGGCGCGGCCGACGGGTCGTAGCCGCGCAGGTTCACGTACAGCTGGCCGCCGGGAAACCGCTCCGCGACCTGGTGCGCCCAGTGCACCGCCAGTGCCGTCTTGCCCACCCCGGCCGTCCCGCTGATCGCGCTGATCACCGGGGTACCCGGGCATTCCGTCCGGGACCGGTCGAGCACCTCGGTCAGCGCCGCCAGCATGTCACCGCGCCCGGTGAAGTGCGGCACCCCCGCGGGCAGTTCCCTGGGCGGCCCGGTCCGGGCGGACGAGGCGTCCGTCCCGGCGGTGGTGACGTCCGTCCCGGCGGTGGCGACGGCCCGCCGCGGGGCCAGGGCGGGGTCGCCGGCCAGCACCTGCTGGTGCAGCTGCCGCAGCCCGGACCCGGGTTCGGTGCCGAGTTCGGTGACGAGGACCTGGCGAGCACGCTGGTAGACGGCCAGCGCCTCGGCCTGCCGCCCGTCGCGGTAGAGGGCAAGCATGAGCTGGGCGTGCAGGCGCTCCCTGAGCGGGTGACACGCGGTCAGTCGCTGGAGCCCCGTGATCACGTCGGCGTGGTGGCCCAGGTGCAGGTCGGCGTCGTTACGCGTTTCCAGCGCCTGGAGCCGCATCTCGGCCAGCCGGGGTACTTCCCGTTCGGCGAGCAGCCCGGAGCCGACATCGGCGAGCGGATCACCCCGCCACAGCGCGATGGCCGAGTGCGCCCGGGCGGCCGCGTCCTGCCACCGGCCCTCGCGCGCGGCCGCCGTGGCCGCGCCGAGCAGGTCCTCGAACCTGGTGACGTCCAGTTCACCCGGTTCCGCGCGGATCGCGTAGCCGGACGGCAGCGTGGTGATGCGCGAGCCCCCGGCGGTCCCCAGCGCCTTGCGCAGCCTCATGACGTAGTTCTGGATGGTCACCCGGGCCGACGGCGGCGGGTCAGGACCCCACAGCGTCTCGGCCAGGTGATCGAGCGAGACCGCCCGGCCGGGGTTCAGCAGCAGCGCCGCGAGCAGCGCGCGCTGCTTGCCTTTCTGCACGGGCACGGCCGCGCCGCCGATGCGCACCGCGAAGGGCCCCAGCAAACAGAACTCTGCTTCAGTCACGGCCATACCGCTCAATACTCGTGCCGCAGGTTTCGTCACCAAGAATAGCCGAATGAACACTGATAGTTAAGTAGTGATGATCATCTGCTAGCCGGCTGCTGACGGCGCTCGCCAGACTGAACCCGTCAGCCGGCCCGTGCAGTGAGGAGTTGAGACCGATGCAGAACGACACGTGGACCTGAGATGCCAGGGACGGGTCACGGGCAGGGCACCGGCGCTGGGTACCCTGGAAGGGCGTGCGGCGCAGGCCTGGCGCCGCGGTCTCGCTGGTACTGGAACGAGCACGCCAGCGTGCCGCATTGCCCCCTCTTCCCGAGTAAGCCCTGGAGCAAGATGCCCAAGCGGGTACGCCCGTACGGTTCGGCTGAGGATGCCGAGGCCGCCGGCCTCGGCGGCCGGCCGCCGACCGGAGGTGAGGGCGCGAGCGAGCCGGGCAGCACGGTGACGATGCGGGATACCGCCGGGCAGGCCGCCGATGCCGTCCGCGCGCTCGGCGAGCTGGCGGGCGGCGGCACGGGCTTTGCCAGCCTCGACGACGCCCGCGAGGTCATCGCGAGCCTGCTGCGGATGGGTCAGGACCTCCCGCAGGTGTGCGAGCAGCTGGCCAGGATCCTGGTCGTGCAGCGGGAGGACGGGCGGCTCGCGGCCGGCGCCGGGCAGGACCTGGACTTCTGGGTCGTGGAGGCAGTCGAGGCCCTGGCCGCGGCCGGCCGGGCCGCGGACATGATGACCGCCGCGCTGGCCCAGGCGGGCAAGACCGCCGGAGAGCTCAGGCGGGCTCGCTGAGCGCGGCGGCGATGCGCTCGACCATCTCGGTGAGGACCGGCTGCGGCGTCGCGAAGTTGAAGCGGAACGAGCCCGCCCCGCCTTCGCCGAAGGCGGGGCCGTCCACCACGGTGAGCTGCGCGCGGCTCGTGACGAGCTCGCCGGGCGAGCCCGGCAGGTCCAGCGCGGCGCAGTCGAGCCAGGCGAGGTAGGTGCCGTCCGGCGGGCGGTACCCGACCCCAGGCAGGTGACGGCTGAGCAGCCCGGCCAGGAGGCGGCGACTCTCGTCGAGGTAGCCGACGATCTCGTCCAGCCACGCCTCGCCGTGCCGGTAGGCGGCGATGTTGGCGACGACGCCGGGATTGCTCGCGCCATGCGCGGCGAACATGCCCATCTCGTCCCAGCGCCGCCGGTCGGGCTCGTTGGTCAGGATCACCTGGGCGCACTTGAGCCCGGGCAGGTTCCATCCCTTCGACGCGGAGGTGGCGGTGAGCGTATGCGACGCGGCCAGGTCCGAGGTCGACGCGTACGGGATGTGACGCGCCCCCGGGTAGACCAGCGGGCCGTGGATCTCGTCGGCGAAGACCCGCCCGCCGTGACGTTCCACCACCGCGCTGAGCTCCGTCATCTCCGGCCGCGTAAACACCCGGCCTAGCGGGTTGTACGGGTTGCAGAAGATGAGCAGGTGCCCGCCGGCCAGGAAGGCGGCGGATATCCCGTCCAGGTCCAGGGTGTAGAAGCCGCGGTCGCCGCGCATCGGGACCTGGATGATCTCGCGGCCGAGATAGCCGGGCACGGAGAGGAACGGCATGTAGGCGGGCGTGGGCAGGATGACCGGGGCGCCCGGGCGGGAGAACCGGGTGATGGCGAGTTCCAGCGCCTTGATCACGTCGGGGACGTGGTGGACGAGCGCGGGGTCGACGTCCCAGCCGTAGCGCCGCTTGGCGAACTCCGCGCACGCCGCGCTCAGCTCCTCGGCCAGGGACGGGGGCAGGTAGCCGAAGTTCGCGTCGGCCGACAGCCCGGCGAGCGCGTCCAGGATGGCCGGCGCCGCGCCGAAGTCCATCTCCGCCACGGCCGCGCCGAAGCCGCCGGGGCCGGGAGCGGCCCACTTGAAGCTACCGCGGGCACGGAGCATGCCGGCGGTCGTGCCGTCGATGGCCTGCCTCAGGGTTACTGGCACGCCTCAGGACCTCGCCGCCGGGTCTCCGGGTCGGCGCCCGCCGTAGATGACGTTCTCCAGGTGCC
>Ga0335083_10011586_pt1 | contig 10588 bp, 4 predicted proteins | sample Lox_Sample_42_FD_206716 | JGI IMG/M metagenome (GOLD analysis project Ga0335083, IMG submission 206716) | Soil microbial communities from Loxahatchee National Wildlife Refuge, Florida, United States - Lox_Sample_4.2 | ecosystem: Environmental > Terrestrial > Soil > Wetlands | place: USA: Florida... | reverse complement strand
ATCTGTGTCCATCCGTGGCAAAATTCAAAAAAGGCCTCTACCGTTTTCCGCAACCTCTGCCTGTCCTCGAAGCCGCGCTTTAATCGGCCACGGATGGACACGGATGCACACCGATAAAAATTTCTATTTGACCTTCTTGAACAGCCTCGCCAGGATCTTCACGGCCTTATCGACATCTTTTTCTTCGATGATGTAGGGCGGCAGGAAGCGCAGCACGGTGTCGTGCGTGCAATTGAAGAGCAACCCGGCGGCGATGCCGTCGAGGACGATCTGCTTTCCAGGCACCGTCAGTTCCATTCCCAGCATCAATCCGAACCCGCGCACTTCCTTCACGAACGAGTGCTTGCGCGCCAAATCCTCCATCTGCTGCTTGAAGTAGCGGCCCAGTTCCTGGATCCGCGGCAGCAGACCGTCGAGAATCTCGAAGAACTCCACGCCCACGCGGCAGGCCAGCGGTCCGCCGCCGAACGTGCTGCCGTGCATCCCTGGCTTGAAAGCGGCCGCTGCCTTGTGGTTGGCCAGGATAAATCCGAGCGGGATGCCACACGCCACCGGTTTGGCCGCCACCACGATATCGGGCATCGTCACCGGGTTGAGGCTCTGATAAGAGAAATAGGTGCCCGGCCTCCCGACGCCGCACTGCGTCTCGTCGAAGATCAGCAGCGCACCGTGCCGGTCGGCGAGTTCCCTGGCTTTGGCCGCGAATTGCGCGGTCATCGGCACGATGCCGCCTTCACCCTGAATCAGCTCCAGGATCATGGCGGCGGTGCGGCCGCTGAAGGCTGCCTCCAGCGCCGCGAGATCGTTTGCCGGAACGAACTTCACGCCCGGAACCAGCGGTTCGAAGGGCTGCCGGTATTTCGTTTGTCCGGTGACCGAGAGAGCGCCCATGGTCCGTCCGTGGAAGGAATTTTCCAGAGCGATGATCTCGTATTTCTCAGGATCGCTGGCGCGGGCATACGCGCGGGCCATTTTGAGAGCCCCTTCGACCGCCTCCGAGCCGGTGTTGGAGAAGAATGTCCGGTTGAGCCCGCTGGTCTCCGCCAGCCGCTTCGCCAGTTTCCCCTGATACTCGTGGTAATAGAGGTTCGACGAGTGGATCATCTTGCCGGCCTGGTCGCGGATAGCTTTCACGATCCGCGGATGGGCATGGCCGAGGGCGTTGACTCCGATCCCGGTCAGAAAATCGAGGTATCGCTTGCCTTCGAGATCGTACACGTAGCAGCCCTTGCCGCGCGCCAGCGCCAGCGGGTAGCGGGCATAATTCTGCACAAGGTATTGCTGTTCCAGGTCTTGTACCGTTGGTGCGGACACTTCGGGCGGGAGCGGAGGAGCTGTGGTCATGTTCTACATCATAACCGATTGCGGCCATTCGAGCTAAATCTTTGTCTTTGTTGGACCTAGCTGGTTTTGCCCGTTCGATCGCCGATTTCCGCCGTTTAACCCCATCTCCAACCGTACAACCAATGAATTCAGCGTTTTAATGGCAATCGGTGGTACCCGACCGACGCGTTTCCTATACTTTTGGACAAGCGTACTTCCGATAACCCCAAGTGCGGGTGTGCGCAATCCCCATTCGTGGCTGCACCACTAAAGGGAGGAACGACGGAATGCACAAGCCGATCAAATATGCCGAGAAAGCACTGACCCTAGCCGCGGGAGCCGCCTGGACTGTATTCGACAAGTTCAACCAGATCGGACAGAACCCCGGCTTTGTGCCCAGGTGGTCCGACAAGCCGCTCTTGAAGTCGTGGGAAAAGACCAAGCCGCCACTCGGCTGGCCCCGCCAGACGGATTCTCTCTGCCCCCGCTGCATTCCGGAGATCCGCAAAGAGATCCTGGACGGCCATACTCCGCTCGAAGTGCTGTATACCGACAAGCCCGGCGAAATCAAGGCTACCGTTCTCGAGCGCGACGGCAAGATTCTGATGGTGAAGGATTGCCCGATCCATGGCCACTTCGAAGACGTGATGGCCATCGATACGGCGTTCTTCAAGCACCTGGAAGACGTCTTCCCCGGGCGTGACATCCGCGCCCACAACGACGCCCGGTTACATCACCATGGCTCCAGCACCATCACCCACGGCCGCGGATCGGTGCTGACGGTCGATCTCACCAACCGCTGCAACATGATGTGCGATCCGTGCTTCATGGACGCCAACCAGGTGGGGTTCGTCCACGAACTCTCCTGGGAAGACATCAAGACGCTGCTCGACAACGCCATTACCATTAAGCCGAAACGGCAGATGTCGGTCCAGTTTTCGGGCGGTGAGCCGACCATTTCGCCGTACTTCCTGGATGCCTGCCGCTACGCCCGCCAAGTCGGCTACACCTCAGTTCAGGCAGCGACCAACGGAATCGAATTCGCCAAGAATCCGCAATTCTGCAAGGACGCCGCATTGGCCGGACTACGCTACGCCTATCTGCAGTTCGACGGCATCGGCAATGCCGCCAACTCGCATCGCAAGGTGGGCAATCTATTCGACGTCAAACTACAGGCGATCGAGAATCTGTACACCAACGGCGTCGACATCATCCCGGTCATCACCCTCATCAACGGCATCAACAACGAACAGGTGGGCCGGATCGTGCAGTTCGCCCTCGATAATCCGAAGCGCATCCCGTTCCTGAGCTTCCAGCCGGTATCGTTCACCGGCCGCGACGAAGCGGTCACCGACGAACGGCGCGCCGCCCAGCGCTATACGCTCTCGCACCTGGCGCACGACGTCAAGAGCCAGACCGGACTGGGTGAACCGGCCCGCGACTGGTTCCCGATTTCGTTCATTTCCACCTTCTCCGATTGGAGCGATCTGGTCCACGGCCCGGAATACAGCTGGGGCCAGTTGAGCTGCGGATGCCACCCCAACTGCGGCGTCGGCATGGCGGTGATGGTCGACAAGGAAACCAAGGAAGCCAAGCCGGTCACCGAATTCTGGAATTGCGATCAGTTGGCCAAGGACGTGGCGCGGGTCAACGATGCGGCTCGCGGAAAATGGCCGTCGATCATCGGAATGGCGCTGGCAGCCGCCCGCAACTACGATCCGTTCAAATCGCCGACGCACTTCAAGCTCAGCGATCTGATGAAAAAGCTCGACAAGACGTTCGGCGCGACCGGCAAGAGCTACGGCAATGTTGGAAAAGACCGCACGATGGAAGACATCGAGAAGCGGCGCCGCGATCGCTGGAACTTCCTGTTCATCGCCGGGATGTGGTTCCAGGATCTGTTCAACTACGATTTCCGCCGCACCGAGCAGTGCATCATCCCTTACGCCACCCAGGAAGGCGAGATCTCCTTCTGCGCGTACAACACCGGGATCGGCTGGCGCAACATCATCGAAAAGATGCACATGACCGCCACTCTCACCAAGTGGTACGACGAGCACGGCAAGCACGAGATCTTCGCCGGCGGCAAGTCGGTGCCTTTGGAGAAGGTAGAGCACAGCATGCTGCTGCGCGACGACATCGTCACCATCGAAGAACAGCACGATCTCGACAAGATGGGCATTGCCAAGACCGCGCGGGAGGAAAAGATTCGCGCCCGCGACGCCAAACTCAAGCAGGATCAGGAGAACGCCAGAATGGCGAAGCTGTACCGCGAACACATTCTGAAGGAGCAGCCCGGTCCGGACCTGGTGCAGATTGGTCTTGCCGAGGCTCCCGCGTCGAAACCGGCGCCGCCTCCGGCCGCGGAAGAGCGGGAGGAAGTTGGCAGCTTCGGCGACTAGCGTACGGTGGGCTCAACCGGGCACTGACGGTTTTTTCGGTTGAGTGCCGTGGCGTCCAGACGTGCAGGGCGGCTGATTGCGGAAGCCGACCAGGCCGACTGCCAGTCGGCCGCAGGCGGCCAGCCTGCCCTACATCATTTAAGTCCTTTGCTTTGTGGGCCGGTGGGATTACCACCGGCCCTTTTACGTTCTCCCCGACCCAGTATCCCCCGCATCGGTAACATTCTGAAGGTCCGAGTCGCCTTGAAGGTGTTACCACATGCCTGCCAAACGCATTTTCCACATCTTCGGGCGCTTGCTCGCCGTTTGTATGGCCGTGACCGCCCTCATGGCCATGGAGGAGCGCGGCACTGTCACCTGCGCCGGGGCTCCACTCCCGGGCGTGACGGTGGTTGCCACAATGGGCGACAAGAAAGTCACCACCACCACGGACGATAGCGGCACGTACGCATTTCCCAACCTCGAAGAGGGCGTCTGGACAATTCATGTCGAGATGCTGGGGTTCACGCCGCTGACCAAGGAAATCGCGGTGACGCCCGGCGCTCCGAGTCCGTCCTGGGATATGAAGCTTTTGTCGGCGGACGAGATCAAAGCCGCCATTGCCGAAGCAACCAATCCCAAACCAGCGGCGGAGAAAGCGGCCACGGCTTCGGCGGCGGCATCCACCACCCCAGCCAAGACGGCGACTTCGACCGCGACGACTCCGGCCACCACGGAAAAGCCCGCAACCGCGGCCGCCACGCCGGAAAAGAGCAGCAGCACCACACCGGCGGCAGCTACGGCCAATAATGCGAACAACGGCAGGGGCGGGCGCGGAGGACGCAACGGCGCTCCCTCTTTGCGGCAGGCAGTGCAGGGATTTCAGCGCATGGACGTGAATGCGACCGGTGAAGCCGGATCGGCGGACATGGGAAATAACGGCGACATCGGCATGGGCGCCGGCGACTCTATGTCGGGCGACGCCTACGTCATGGGCGGCAGCATCAACCAAAGCATCGATATGCCCCAGCAGAACGATTGGGGTTTTGGCGGACGCGGTGGCGACGGAATGGGCGGCCCCGGCGGTCCCATGGGTATGATCGGCATGGGCGGCGGGGGCGATCCGAATAACCCCAATGGTATGGGCATGGGCGGACCGGGCGGCGGTGGACCGGGCGCCGGCGGACGCGGCGGACGTGGCGGCGGTGGTCCGGGTGGCGGTATGGGCGGACCGGGCGGCGGTTTTGCTCCGATGGGACCCGGGGGCGGTGGCCGAGGCGGTGGCCGAGGCGGTCGTGGTCCGGGCCGCGGCAATGCCAACTCTTTCGGAAATGGACGCCGCGGCGTTCAGGCTCGCTACAACGGCAGCCTGGAAATGCGGCTGGAGAATTCGGCGCTCGATGCCGAGAATTTCAATCAGACGGGCGCGGCCGTCGCGAAGCCCTCGTATCAGAAAACGCAGTTGACGGCTTCGGCGGGCGGTCCCTTCCGCATCCCCAAGATCTATACAGGCAACAAGATCAATTTCAACGTGAACTACTCGCTGCGCCGGAACCGTAACGCTTCCGCGAACGCGTACACAGTGCCCACGCAGAGTGAACTGCTCGGCAATTTCGCGGGCATCATGGTTCCTTCGGCGGCCAACCCCGCAGTGCTGTCGCCGTTGACCCTGATCGATCCGGCGAACGGCAGCCCGTTCCCCGGCAACATCATTCCCGCCAGCCGTCTGAGCACGGCGGCGCTAACCTTGGCGAAGTATTTTCCGTCGCCGAATTTCTCGCTGCCGAATTCGGTTTACAACTATCAGGCCAACCTGGTGAGTGTCAGCAACCAGGACAATCTGAACCTGCGCATGAACGGCAGCCTGAACAGCAAGAACCAGTTCAACGGCAACTTCAGCTGGCAACGTTCCAACGGCACCACCGCGAACATCTTCAATTGGGACGGCACCACTCACAACAGCGGCTTGAACTCGGGTGTCTCCTGGACGTATCACTTTACGCCGCGGGTCTTCAACCGCATCAGCCTGAGCTTCAGCCGGCAGAATACGAATTCCGATCCGTACTGGGCTTCGATCGGCGTCAATTTGAGCCAGCAGCTCGGTGTCCTGGGCAACGACCAGGCGCCGCAGTTCTACGGACCTCCCTCCATCGGCTTCGCCGGCACCAGCAGCATCACCGGCCTGTCCGACTCCAGCACCAGCATCAACCGCGCGCAGACGGCATCGGTCACCGACGCCGTCACCTGGATTCGCGGAAAGCACAATTTCACTTTTGGCGGCGATCTGCGCAGGCAGCAGAGCAATCCCATTGCGCAGAACAACGCCCGCGGATCCTTCACCTTCAACGGCAGCTTGACGGGCTATGATTTCGCCGATTTCCTGCTGGATGCGCCGTACCAGAGCACCATCGCCTTCGGAAATGCCGACAAATACTTCCGCAATAACTGGGGCGACGCCTACGTGGACGACGACTTTCGCCTTAGCCCGCAGTTGACACTGCGGTTGGGCCTGCGCTTCGATTATCAGGCGCCGGTCTATGAACTCTACGGGCGCCTGGTGAACGTAGACATTAGCCAGAACTTCCTGACCGGAACGCCCGTCTGCGCTTCCGACACGGGACTGATTTCGGGCACCACGTGCCAGCTTGGCAGCAGCGTTGGTCTGGGCGGACCGCTGGTGCACGATGATCCGGTGGAGTGGCAGCCGCGCGTCGGCTTCGCCTGGCGCCCGTTCCCGAAGGCGTCCACCGTGGTTCGCGGCGGCATCGGCATCTATTACAACACGTCGGTGTATCAGAGCCTGGCTTCCAGCATGTCGCAGCAGTATCCCTTCTCCCACTCCTACACCTTCTCCGACAGCACGGCGGTGACGCCGCTCACGATGGAAACCGGACTGATTCCGCCGTCCACGGCGGCTTCCACCCTGGTAATGCCGAACTTCGCCATCTCGCCCAATTTCAAGATCGGATCGCTCAACATCTGGCAGCTCGCGATTCAGCAGAACCTGAAGGGAAACCTGGTCGCCACGATTACGTACAACGGCGATCAGGCGATTCACCAGCCGCAGGAATTCATCCCCAACACTCTGCCCAGCGGCACGCTCGCGAAAGGCCAGTTGTACCCCTGCCCGTTCACCGGAACGCTGGCTGCCAATTCGGTGACTTGCCCGAGCAACTTCGTCTATGAGGTATCCGGCGGCAATTCGAATCTGCAGCAGATCAGCGGCCAGTTGCAGCGGCGATTCCGCAGCGGAATTTCCGCCAACGCGGTCTACACCCTGACTCATTCCATTGATAACGGCCTGGCCGGCGGCCGGGGCGGCGCCGGACTGTTGGCGCAGGACTGGATGAACCTCGACCTGGAGCGCGGCAACTCCACCCTGGCGCGGCGTCAGACGCTGAGCCTGAACTGGCAGTACTCCACCGGCGTCGGGACCCGCGGCGGAACGCTGGTCAACGGCTGGAAAGGCCAACTGATCAAGAATTGGACGGTGACGGGCAACATGACGGTCGCCAGCGGCGCCTTCCTCAGCCCCAACGTGACCAAACTTTTCGACTCCAACACCAGCATCAACGCCACCTACCGCGCCGATGTCGTTCAGGGGCAGCCGCTCTATATCGACGGCCATCCCAATCCGGCGGCGTTCGTCACACCTCCTGCCGGCCAGTGGGGCGATGCCGGACGGGATATCCTCCATGGACCGATGACTTTTGGCCTCAACTCGCAATTCGGCCGCATCTTCCGCTTTGACGAGCGGCGCAGCATGGACGTGCGCTTCGACGCCACCAACATTCTCAACCACGTCAACTACGGAAGCTACAACACCAATGTGGGCACTACGCAATACGGGATTCTCACCGGTCCAAATCAAATGCGGCAATTCAGCGTGGTCGTGAGGTTCAGGTTCTAAGCTTATGCGATCTTTGACGATTCGTTCGATCACTTCCATCTTCGTCGTCTGGGCATTAGTTGTCTTTGCGCAACAGGCCCCGACGCAATCGCAACCCGCGGGCAAGGCTGCGCCAGCCCAGAAAAAGGCCGCCGCCCCCGAGCAGCCGGCGAAGGGCCCCATCAGGTTCAGCACACAGGCCCAGTTGGTGGTCGAAGACCTGATGATCAAGGACAAGAGCGGCAACCCGATCGACAATCTCACCGCCAAGGATTTCGTGGTCACCGAGGACGGAAAGCCGCAGGACGTGAAGATCTGCGCATTCCAGCGGCTGGAAGAGAACCCGGCCGAAGCCATCACCACCGAGCCGGATACCAAAACCGAAACTATCAAGACGGTGAAGGACGAAAAGCCGAAAGCCGTGACCGCCACCGAGATCAAGCCGGAGAAGCCGGGCGATCCGCTGTACAAGGACAAGCGGTTGATGGTGTTGTTCTTCGACATGACGTCGATGCCGATTCAGGATCAGGTTCGCGCGCAGGATGCCGCCAAGAAGTTCGTGCAGAAACAGATCACTCCCAGTGACCTGGTGGCCATCATGACGTTCAACAGCGACGTCAACGTAGTCGAGGACTTCACCGACGATCGCGATCAGCTCCTGAAGGACATCAAGAATCTGACTATCGGCGAAGGTCAGGGCATGGACGAATCCACCAGCGACGACAGCACTTCCGACACCGGCGCAGCTTTTACCGCCGACGACAGCGAATTCAATATCTTCAACACCGACCGCCAGCTTTCGGCTCTGGAAACCGCGGTTAAGATGCTCGGGTCGCTCAATGAGAAGAAGGCGCTGGTCTACTTCGCCAGCGGCATGACGCGTAACGGCGTCGATAACCAGGCGCAGCTCCAATCCACCATCAATGCGGCCATCCGCGCCAACGTTTCCTTCTACCCCATCGATGCCCGCGGTCTGGTTGCGCAGGCGCCGTTGGGCGATGCCACCAAGGGTTCGCCGGGCGGGTCCGGAATGTACAGCGGCAGCTCCGCGCGCGCTTCCCAAAGCAACTTCCAGGGACAGCAGGAAACCCTGACCACGCTGGCCGGCGACACCGGCGGCAAGGCGCTCATCGACAATAGCGACCTGGCCATGGGCATCGTTCAGGCGCAGAAGGATATGTCGAGCTACTACATCCTGGGCTACTACACCAGCAACGATAAGCTCGACGGCCACTTCCGCCGCGTGAAGATCGCCCTCAAGGATCCGGCGCTGGCCGCGCGGGTTTCCAAGATGGACTACCGGCAGGGATACTGGGCCGGCAAGGAATTCAAGAACTACACCGCCAGCGACAAAGAACGGCAACTCGACGAAGCTCTCATGCTGGGCGACCCGGTCACGGATATGGAAATGCGTCTGGACGCGGGCTACTTCCGGTTGGGACGTGACAACTATTTCGTGCCGATCACCACCAAAATTCCCGGCAGCGAACTGGAGCTGGTGAAGAAAGGCTCGGCCGGAGCCGAAGCCACCACTTTCGACTTTATCGGCGTGGTAAAGGACGACAAGGGCAAGATCGTGCAGAACCTGCGCGACTTTGTCGATTTCAAACTGAAAGGCGAGGCCGCAGCGCAACTGGCCAAGCACCCCATCGTATGGACCGCAGGATTCACGCTGGCGCCCGGCACATATACCCTGCGCGTGGTGGCCCGTGAGAACACCAACGGCCGGATCGGCACTTACGACACCAAGCTGGTGATTCCCAACTTGACCACCGAAACCCGGAACCTGCCGATCAGCTCGGTGGTTCTCAGCAGCCAGCGCATCGACCTGTCGGCGCAGATCTCCCGCGCGCAGAACGACAAGAAGGTGGATGCCGCCAATCCGCTCATCGAAGGCGGCAAACAGCTCATTCCCAGCGTCACCAACGTCTTCAACAACAACAGCGACATGTTCGTCTACCTGCAGGCCTACGAACCGAGCGCCGAGACTACCCAGCCGGTGGTGGCGACGGTGACGTTCTATCGCGGCAAGATCAAGGCATTCGAGACCGCGCCCCTGATGGTGAACGACGGCCTGGACCCGAAATCGAAAACCCTGCCGCTGAAGTTCGCCCTGCCGCTGGCGCAGTTGAAGCCGGGCCGCTACACCTGCCAGGTGAACGTGATCGCCCCGACGGAGCAGAAGTACGCCGTCTGGCGCTCCCAGGTGATGCTGGTTCCGTAACGATCCCGTCATTTCCGCTACTAGCGACCGCTCCCTGACGGCCGCGGCTCTGTTGGAGGCACCATACCTGCCCCGGAGCCGCGACCGCGGGGGAGCGGTTTTTGAATTTCAGACTGCAACCTGCGAAAATCATGGTTTATGAACATTCTGGTTCTCAATGCCGGGAGTTCGAGCCTGAAATTCCAGGTGATCGCGACCGACATTGAACGTATCAAACAGAGTCGCGACCAGCGGCTCTGTAAGGGTCTTGTAGAACGAATCGGCGGCGAAGCGATCGTCACCATCCAGGCGGGCGATCACCCGCGGCAGAAATTCACCGCGCCCATTCGCGACTGCGCCGCCGCGCTCGACACGATCCTGCGATGGCTGGCTTCCGACCAGGCCGGGATTGCCGAAATCCAGAGCCTGGGCGACGTCCACGCGGTGGGCCATCGCGTAGTGCACGGCGGCGAGCGCTTCACGGAATCGGTGCGCATCGATGACGCCGTGCTCCACGGCATCGAAGATTGCATCGATCTGGCGCCCCTGCACAATCCGAACAACATCAAGGGCATTCTGGCCGCGCGCAAGGCCTTCGGACAAGGCGTGCCGCAAGTGGCGGTCTTCGATACGGCGTTCCACTCGTCGTTGCCTCCATCCGCGTACCTGTACGCTATTCCCTACCATCTGTACCGGCGGCATCGCATCCGCCGTTACGGATTCCATGGGACCTCGCATCGGTACGTGTCGTATCGTTACCGGACCATCCGTAATCTCGAAAGGGAGCAGACC
>Ga0335083_10011585_pt1 | contig 10589 bp, 7 predicted proteins | sample Lox_Sample_42_FD_206716 | JGI IMG/M metagenome (GOLD analysis project Ga0335083, IMG submission 206716) | Soil microbial communities from Loxahatchee National Wildlife Refuge, Florida, United States - Lox_Sample_4.2 | ecosystem: Environmental > Terrestrial > Soil > Wetlands | place: USA: Florida... | reverse complement strand
CGATAGTCGCTACGGCCGGTCGAGCGCTCGTTCCAGTGACTCCTTCACGCGATCGGAAACGGAGAGAGCCGGCCCGAGCGCGAGGATCACCGGCGAGGCTCCGGGAGCGTCCGAGTGGGGACGCATCGTGGCCGCTCGATCGGCGAGCTCGAAGATGCCTCCGAGATCGTCGAGGTGTTCGGGCGATTCGGCCGCGGCAACGAGGGGATGCTCGTCGGACTCCTCTTGCCGAGCGTGGGACAGCACGTCACCGCGGAGCCGCATGTACCGGCGCTCGAAGTCGTCGGAGGTGACGTCGATCCCGTCGAGCTCGGACAGGCTTCGCTTGACCTCGTGCTCCTGCTCCAGCATCTCGTCGGCGACGGGTTCGGCGTCGGTGTGCTGCAGGAGCGGGTGCACGAGCAGTTCCTCGGCGGTCTCGTGCACGACGAGCTTGCGCGCGAGCTCCTCGAACGCGTCTCTCCGCTCGGTGCCGGTCGTGCGGTCGACCCGTTCGAGCATCCGTTCGATCTCGCGGTGGTCACGCTGGACTTCGGCAACCAGGCCCCCGCCCTCGGACTCGACTGTCGCCATCGGTTCCTCCCCGGACGTCGGCCGGCGTCCCTTCGGATCGGTATGTGTGCACGGCACAGAGGCGGCGAGTGTCGCACGTAGACCCCGGGCGTGCCGCGAGACACTCGCCGAAGTTAGCGGTGCGGCGCAACGTCGTGCCCCTGCAACGCCGAGGGCGAGTGTGTGCACTGTCAGCGCGCGGTCGCGGCCGGTGAACACGTGACGCGCGCGAGTGGGTGAACTCACCCGCGCGTCTGATCACCTCGCGGGTTACGGCCACGACGACGTCCCCCCGCAAGCGAGGTGTGATCGAGTGACCCACCGCGAACATCCCGCCGCGCTTTGTCGCGAAGGTGTCGGGAACTGGACGGCGTTTGTCCTTCAACTGCGACGGACGTTCTGGTTGGTTGAGCGAGCGCTCGTACTGACGGGCGTCGCCGATCGCGATCGATTGATCGGCGCTGTCCGGACTCGCGAACCTCCTGGGAGCCAATCGTGGTACGAACGAGAAACAAGATCAGGGTGTGTTCCATTGTGATCGCCGGCGCCTCCGCGTTGTCGATCGGAGCCGCCGGCGCAACAATGCATGGTGGTGACCTCGGCACGCTGGACGTGACCGCCAGCTTCGCTCACATCAACCAGTGGGCGAAGGTTCATACCGACCAAGAATCAACGGCCAACTCCGGCGACAACAGTGCGGATTCGACCGTTACCGGAGAGAACCACAGCCACCAGTGGGCCGACGGGTCCGCGAGCGGTGGCAGCATCGGCGGCAAGCACTCCGACGGTGACTCGTCCGGCAATTCCACCGGAAACACCGGTGGCAGCGCCACAAACATGAACTCCGGCACGAACACCGGAACCTCGACGGCATCCTCCGGATCGGGCGACGCGACATCGACCAACACCAACTCGGCGAGCGTCTCGCAAGACAACTCCGGTGGCGTGACGGCGATGTCGGACTCGTCCGGAACCACGTTCAACGGCGACCCCGTCGACCTGACGATCGCCGCACCCAGCATCAGCCAAGGTGCAAAGGTGTCGACCGACCAGTCGTCGGAAGCGAACTCCGGTTACAACTCCGCTTCTTCCACCGTTTCCGGCTCGAACTCCAACCACCAAGGTGCGGATGCATCGTCCAGCGGTGGCTACATCGGCGGCGGAGGTGACTCGAGCGGCAACACGACCGGTAACACCGGCGGCACTGCGTCGAACACCAACTCCGGATCCAACACCGGTACGTCGAGTGCCACCGTCACGAGCGGTTCGGCATCGTCTTCGAACTCCAACACGGTGACCGTTACGCAGTCGAACAGTGGATCGGTCTCCGCGACGTCTAACAGCAGCAACACGACGTTCAACCACTGATCGTCGAGTCGGCACATGGGGAGGGGCCGATCGGGCTCCTCCCCAACGACCGGGGAGCGTTGATGCTCGGAACCGCATCGAGGATGCTTGCGCGCGCGCTCTTCGTCTGCGCCTTCGTGTTGTGTGGGCTGCTGCTTCTCGCCGGCCGCGCGCACGCGCTGACCGGCGACCCTCCGACGGCTGACGCGACCGGAACATCGAGCGATGCGCCGGCGACGCCACCAACGACGATCGAGTCGCAGCCGCCGCCGGCGGTCCCGCAGAGCGAGCCGACGCCGACGACGCCGGCCGGTGCAGGCGGACCGGATGATCCCGGCGCGCCGGCGAACTCGAATACCCAGGACGCCACCGTCACCACGACGGGAACGAGCGTCGGCAACACCGGCTCGAACACCGCGGTCGCCGGTGAGGGCGGATCGAGCGACACGGACCCCACGTCGCTCACGCCCACGTCGCCGACACCGACGTCGCCCACAGCGAATTCGACGTCCGCGTCGTCGGGCATGCCCACGTCGTCGGGCACGCCCACGTCCACGTCGTCGGGCAATCAGCCGGCGTCGGCGGGCGCCGGCGCGACAACCGGCCCGTCGGCCGCCGTCGGCGACCTGAGCACCAGCACCGTGGCACAGCAAGTCAGCGCGCAAGCCACCGACTCCGCCACCGTCGACGTCGTTCAGATCGCGCTGATCGTCAACGTCGGCATCGCGCAGTCGGTGAGCGGGCAGAACGTCGCGGCCGCCGGCTCGACGGTCCCGCCGACGGCGGGCACGACGTCGGCTACCGATCACACGGGCAATGCCGCCGCGACCGGCGACGCCGCACACACCACAGTGGTACAGGGCGCCAACGTCGGGACCGGCGAGAGCAGTACTCAGACCACGACCGTCCTCAATGTCGGCATCGCAATCAGTAACTCCGGAATCAACGTGACGATCGCCACCGTGGGTGCGAATCCCGATGCGACGACAACAGCCGCGCTGGCGCCGGTCGCGGCGACGGGAACCCTCTCGACGGGCACGTCCCGAGCGACGGGAGACCGGTCGAGCTCAGCTATCTCGCAGATCGCGTCCGTGAGTGCGACGGGCAATGCCCTCGTGTCGATCGACCAGCGCGCCATCATCGTCAACTTCGGGATCGCGATGTCCAACACCGGCGCGAACTTTGCACTCGCCTCGTTCGACGGAACCGGGCTCACTCCCGACGAGCAGGCGATCATCAACGCATTGCTCAGCAGCCTGGCGCCGATGCTCCTCGGTTCGCCGGGCCCGGCCGGCGGGACGTCGGGCGCGACAATCCTCACCGGAAATGCGACCGGCGTCGGGAATGGCGCGACGAGTGCCATCACTCAAACGGCCGGGGGTACTGCCGGCGGTACCGGGATCGCGTCCGTGGGCCAGCTGGCTCAGATCGCGAACCTCGGCATCGCGATCGCGAACACCGGCCTGAACGGCGCGTTCGCGGGCGCACCCGGCGCGCCGGCCGCCGTCGCGGGCGCCGATCTCGCGCCGGCCGAGGCGTCGCTCGCCGCATTCTTCAGTCTGATCTCGAACCCCGACTGGCTACAGAGCGCCAATCCGTTCGCGGCGTTCGAGCAGACCGTCGACATCAACGGTGTCACGCTGGACCTCGGTGGCACGCTCGACGCGACGCAGTTGTTCGCGGGATTCGACGGCCTGAACCTACCCGCCGACCCGCTGACCCCGGGCGTGCACGTGACGCAGATCACGGGCGTGCTGGACATTGGTATCGCGAGCTCCGACAGCGGCGACAACACCGTGATCTCCGTCGTAGGCGATCCGGGCAGCCCGAGCGATGTGCCGAACATCTTGGTCACCGCTCACACCCTCTCGGTCCGGCATGCGAAGAGCACAGTCCCCGCTCCCGACGGTGCGCTCGCGCAAGTGACAACCGGTCGTGCCTGGGCGGTCGGAAATGCCTCGCTGATCTCGGTGTGCCAGTCGTTCCACAGCATGGTCTGTGTTCCCCCCGTCGTGCCGCCGCCGGTCGACCACCGGCCGCCGACCCCGCCCGGATCGCACCACCACCGACCGGCGGCTCAGCCGGTCGCCCAGGCGGTTTCGGTCGTCGTACCCGCCAACCCTCCTCACGACCCGGTGCCGGCGACGACGCCGGGGTTGGCGGCTTCGACGTTGCCGATGACCGGCTCGGGCGCGGCGTCGCTCGCAGAGCTCGCCGCGGTTCTCATTGCGGCCGGGGCTGCGATCGGCCGGCGCCGCCGTCGCGTGCACTAACCCCCGATCGAATACAGATTCAACCATCCAATCGTCGGTTCCGTATTGTCCACGAGAGCGGAATTGTCTACCGTCGAAATGTCGGGCGTCGCAGGACGGGCGTCGCAGGACGGGCGTCGCGGTTCCACCAGAGTCCTTGGGAGCTATTGCTGGCGGCTCGCGTCGAGTTGTTTCGTTTGGGCGGATGTAAGCCGGGGAAGGGTCCGAAACCATTCTCAGCGGCCGAAGGTTGCTCAGCCATGAAGCGAGCCCCCGTCGATTCCGAGGCACCGGCAACGGTCGTACTCGCGATTTGCCCCGAGCGTGCGCTGCCGCTCGCGCGCGCGTTCGCGGCGCGCGGATGCGCTCCGATGCTCGCTTTCTCCCGCTACCAACTTGCGAGCTTCGGGTCGAATGCCGACATCGTCGTCGCCGACGACGACATCGATCCGCGCGGCGAGACACTCCGTGTCGTCGGTGATGTGTCGGCGACGATCCGGATGTTCGTGGCGGCGCGACGGCGGGGCGATCCGCTCGACGTGCACGCACATCTCAGTCCCGACCTCTCGCCGACCCACGTGGTCGCACAAGCCCTCGCGCTCGTCGCGCTCCGGCGAGGTGCGGACACGTGCCGCGAGACGCTCACGTGGGGACCGCTCGAGCTCGATCCCTCGCGGCGAGAGTCGATCTGGCGGGGACATCCGATCGATCTGACCGCCACCCAGTTCGACATACTCGCGGCGCTCGTCCGTTCGGGTGGTGCCGTCATCACGAAGACTCAGCTCCAGCGCGAAGTGTGGCCCGACTCCGTTCCGGACGACGGGGAGCGATTGATCGCGCACATACGCCGCATCCGCTCACGTATCGAGCCGGATCCGTCGCGCCCGCAGTTCCTGCTCACGGCGCGCGGAGTCGGGTTCCGCCTCGCCGACGTGGAATCCGAATCGCGCCGCAACCTCACGCTTGTATCGACCAAGCGCGATCCGACCTCGGCACCGCACCTCACCGGGTAGGCGCCCGTGGCCCGGCTCCGATTGAATGCTGCGTGTGCCGGAATCGGGAGATGACCACTTCTCGCTGACCGCGGGCCCGTTGCGCGTGAGCGTTTCGGAGTCGGGTGTGTTGCGGATCGGCTGGGACGAGCCCGACTGGTTCGGTCCGGCCCGGCTGCTGTCCGCCGGGAGCGAAGCACCGCGTCCCGTTTCCTCGTCGCGCACCGAGGTAACAATCGCAGCCGGCGACGTCGCCGCGCGAGTCCGAGCCGTTTCCGATGAGCCGGTCGTCGTGCTGCGACTCGAAGCGCCGTCAGGCGGGCGCGGCCTGGGCACGGGCGCGTTCGCGAGCCCGTCGGTGGCCTGGCACTTCGACCCCGCGGCGCGTGACGATGACGGCGCGCCCGAGAGCATGCGCGCCTTCGGGCATCAGTACACCGAGTTCGCGCTGCCGGTCTTCAGCGACGCCGCGATGTCGAGGTGGAGACTGCTTCCGTTCCGACCACCGATCGTGATGCCGCTCGGCGTCGTCGCGCCCGACGGCCGCACGATCCTGCTGGCACCGCTCTCGTCGTTCCACGAGCTGGTCATTGTGGTACCGGCAGGGACCGACGACGCGGCGAAGGGACTGCTCGCGGGCTGGCACGGCGACATCGACGAAGTCGACGCCGGCTTCGCGACGGAGCTCGCGGTGATCGCCGGCGACGGTGCGCGCGACTGTTACGACCGCTGGGCGCGCCTCCTGCGCGCCGCGTCCGGCGTCGCCCCTCCTCCTCGCGACGCGGACACGCTCGGGACGCGCGTGTCCTACTGGACCGACAATGGGAGCGCGTACTGGTACCGCACCGAGCCCGGGCACGATGCCGCATCGACGATCGTCGCCGCAGTGGACGACCTCGAGGCCCGCGGCGTGCCGGTCGGCGCGGTGCAGCTCGATTCGTGGTGGTACCCCCACGAGGTGCTCCGACCCTTCGACACCGACGAATGGGAGGTGCCCCCGACGGGCATGATCCGGTGGGCGCCACGCGACGACGTACTGCCCGACGGCATCGAGGCGCTGCGCGAGCGGCTCGGCCGCCGGCCGCTGGTGACGCACTGCCGGCACCTCTCGGCCCGCTCGCCCTACACCCACGAGTTTCCGGCGTGGGTCGACGGAGACCGCGCGCACCCCGCCACCGCCGAGATGTACGAACGCCTGCTCGACCAGGCGGTTGGGTGGGGCGTAGAGGTGTTCGAGCACGACTGGTTGATCGAGTGTTTCCTCGGCGTGCGCGAGCTGCGCGCGCCGGGCCGTGCCGCGCGGTGGCAGGAAGGGATCGATGCCGGCCTCACCGCGCGCAACTTGCACGCTCAATGGTGCATGGCGTCGCCGGCCGACTTCGCGCAGACGAGCCGGCTCAACCGGGTGACGTCGATCCGTACGAGTGGCGACCACGGCTACCTGGTCGGTCCCGGGGTGCTGTGGGCGTGGTTCCTGCACAACAACATGATGGCACGAGCACTCGGCCTGTGGCCGTACAAGGACGTGTTCCATTCGGCGCACGGTTCCGAAACCCGTGAGGTCGAGGCACTGCTCGCCGCGTTGTCGGCCGGACCGGTTGGCATCGGCGACCGTGTCGGACGAGCCGATCCCGATCTCATCCGGCGGACGTGCCGCGCCGACGGCGTGCTCGTGCGACCCGACGTACCGATCGCCGCGATCGACCGGGCCGCGTTCGACGCGCCCGTGTGGTCGGGAGAGCCGATCGTCGCGTCCACGCACACGCAACACTCCGCCGGCCGCTGGGGCTATGCCGTCGTGTGCAACGTCGGCATCGAACCCGCCGTTCGCGCCGCGCGCGTCGACCTACCGGGCCTGGGCTCGGACCGACCGGACGCGCGCGAGGTTGCGCTGTACGACTGGCGGACGGGAAGCATCGACGTCATGCCCCGCGACGGCTCCTACGAAGTCATGCTCGACCCCGCGGGCTGGGATTTCCGGGTGATCGTGCCGGTCCTGCGGGGAGGCCTCGCGGTGGTCGGTGATCCCGCGCTGTACGCGTGCGGCGGTGATACGCGCATCGCCGACGTGGCCGCGGCCGGCGACGGGGTCGATGTCACGGTCCTCGGCGCGGGAGAGCCGGTACGCCTGATCGGCACCGCGCCGCGACCGGTCTCGGCCCGGATCCTCGCGCCGGCGGCCGACGCGGCGGTCGTCACCGACTACGACGCCGACCGCTCGGCATGGGAGCTCGAGCTCGAGGTCGACGCCGCGGGCTGGACCAAGATCCGCATCGAGCTCGAGCCCGATGCGGGCGGGGCGATGTGAGTCGTGCTCAGCTCTGCTCGAAGCGCACGGGGGCACCGAACGCGGCTCGGCGCGCCGCGCGCCGGAGCGCGGCCAGCACGGGCGTGCCGGCGATCAGCACCAGGAGCGCGTTGCCCACCGCCCGCGGAATGTCGAACCCGAGCGCGCTCGCGAGATGGAAGGCCCAGAAGCGCCGCAGGTTGTAAGTGATGGCCGCGCCCGCGACGAAGTGAAGCTGTGTTCCGGACGTGCCGAACGGCCAGAACCACATGTCCATGACGAGGCCGTATGCGAGGCCGGCGACCCCTCCGTACAGAGCCAGCATCGCGATCTCCGAGCGGCCGCGTGCCGGCGGCAGGCAACCGGCGAAGAAGCCGACCCACGCGGTGCAAAGCATCTCGAACGGCAACCACGGACCGACCCCGCCGGTCAGCAACGCGGACGCGAACATCGTCAACGCGCCCTGAACGAAGCCGAACCCGCGGCCGAATACGCGCCCGCCGGGGATCAGCAAGAAGAAGACGCCGGTGAATCCGGTTACGCCTGTGCTCGGAGCGCGTAGCGCGGCGCCGCACGCGACGAGCACACCGAGCATCGCAATTGCTTTCGCGTCGAGCGAACCGTCCGCCAGCTCCGAGAGCAAGATACCGACGAGTAGCGGGACCAGCACGATGAAGACCCAAGGAGCGTCGCCCGCGTGCGCGCCGTTCTCGCTGCCGTGCGGCTGGGCGAAGAGCGGCCAGGTGAACGCGGCGATGCCCGCGATGGATGTCGCGGCGAGGAGTACGGCGGAGCGCCAGTGGAAGTTGATCCGCCCGGTGATTGCGGCCGTCACGATGCGAGTGCCGCCGACACCTCGGCGACGGTGAGCCACTCGCCCGGCGCGAGGATCTTGGCGACCTGCGGGGCGAAGACCGGCGAGTGACACACGACATCTCGTGCCGGTCCGTCGGAGACGATCTCGCCGTCGGCGATCACGATCGCGCGCGTTGCTGTGCCCGCGACGAGCTCGACGTCGTGTGTGGCGAGCACGACCGCGTGGCCGCTCATCGCGAGTTCGCGGAGTATCGACGCGAGGCGACCCTTCGCCGCGTAGTCGAGCCCCCGCGTCGGCTCGTCGAGCAACACGAGTGGTGGGGCCGGGGCGAGGATCACGGCGAGCGCGAGCGCCAATCGCTGGCCCTCCGAGCAGTCGCGCGGATGACGATCAGGATCGAGCGCCGGCTCGATGCGTTCGAGGGCCGCCCGGGTCGTTCCCGGAGCGAGGTGGTGTTCACGGTCGGCGACGGCACACTCGCTCGCGATGGTTCGCTCGTACAACAGTGCGCCGGGATCGGACGGAACGAGACCGACACTGCGCACGAGCCTGCCCGCGGGCAGCTCGTGCGGATTTGCGCCCTCGACAATGACCCGTCCCGATGTCGGCCGCATGAGCCCGGACAGCAGGCGGAGCAATGTCGACTTCCCGGCGCCGTTGCGGCCCATCACCGCGAGCAGCTCGCCCTGCGCGATCGAGACGTCGATGCCGTGCAACACCTCGTTCGAGCCGTAGTGTGCCGCAACTTTCTTCAGCCGGGCGACGGGTTCGCCGAGCGTAGGCAGGGGCCGACCGGTCGGTTCGATCGACGCGAGCCGCTCGCGCAGCCCACCCGCGACGCGGCGCGCGTCGCGGACGGAGAGTGGGATAGGGGTCCAACCGGCGGCGCGGGCCAGCGTGACCACCGGTGGGGCAACCGGCGCATCGATCATCACGATTTCAGGCGCGCCGACGCGCACGCGGCTGTCTGCGCCGACCACGCCGATCCGCGACGCGTACTGCACCACGCGCTCGAGCCGGTGCTCCGCGAGCATCACGGTGAGGCCGAGGTCGTCGACGAGGCGGGTGAGGATCGCGAGCACGTCCTCGGCCGCGCCCGGGTCGAGCGCCGACGTCGGTTCGTCGAGGACGAGGACGCGCGGCGAAGCGGTGAGAACGGAACCGATCGCGACGCGCTGCGCCTCGCCCGACGAGAGCGTGCCGAGTGTGCGCCGCCGCAGCGCCGCGATACCCAGGAGATCGAGGACGTCCTCGACGCGTCGGCGCATCACCTCGGGTGCGATGCCGAAGTTCTCCATCGCGTACGCGAGCTCGTCCTCCACCGTGTCGGTGACGAAGCTTGCGCTCGGGTTCTGTCCGACGACGCCCACGCGATCAGCCAGCTCGCGCGGTGGCGTGACCGTGGAGATACCGTCGACGGTGACTCGCCCGAGCAACGTGCCGCCCGTGAAGTGCGGGACGAGACCGTTGACCGCGCGCAGCAGTGTCGACTTGCCCGCGCCGGTCTCGCCGACGACGAGGAAGAACTCTCCTTCGTCGATCTTGATGCCGACGTCTGCGAGCGCGGGAGCGTGCGCATCCGGATACGTGAAGGTGACTTCGTCGAACGTGATCACGCGAGCTCGGCCGGAAGTGGGGGCGTCAGGAACGCGGGAAGCGTCGCGCCGAGAATTCCCAGCGCGGGGAGCAACGGGAGTGACGGCGCGACGAGCGGGCTGAAATCCGGATGGAGCCCGGCGACGCCCAGCCGCCCCGCGACGACGATTGTGGTCAGCGCACCCACGCCAGCCGTGACGGTGAGCCACTCCGGGAACCGCCACACGTCGGGCCGGTAGCGCGAGCGGCTCGCACCGGACGCGGACGCTCGCACGCTCGCGACGAGGAGCACGGCGCCGACCACGATCGTCGGTATGCCGAGCACGAACGGCGCGCCACCGTCGAGCACGCCGAAGACGCCGATCATGATCGCGAGCGCGCCGAGCAGGGTGGCTCCCTGACCCGCGCGGCGCCGCGCCTGCGGAATGTCGCCCTGGCGGCCGTAACCACGGCTGTCCATGGAAGCGGCCAGGTCGAGTGATCGTTCGAGCGCGCCTTCGAGCACCGGCACCGCGAGGCCGCGGAGCCCTCGGAGTCCTCGGTGCGGCCGGCCCCGCAGCCGGCGGGCGTCGCGGATCCCCGCGGCGGCGGCGACCGTCTGCGGTGCGAACGAGAACGCGACGGTCACGACGACGCCAAGCTCGTACAACACCGACGGGACCGCCCGCAGGAGGCGGTACGGACTCGCGAGACTGTTCGCGGCACCGACGCACGCGATCAACGTCGCGAGCTGCAGTCCCTGGTTG
>Ga0335083_10011584_pt1 | contig 10590 bp, 11 predicted proteins | sample Lox_Sample_42_FD_206716 | JGI IMG/M metagenome (GOLD analysis project Ga0335083, IMG submission 206716) | Soil microbial communities from Loxahatchee National Wildlife Refuge, Florida, United States - Lox_Sample_4.2 | ecosystem: Environmental > Terrestrial > Soil > Wetlands | place: USA... | reverse complement strand
CGCCTGGTAGGGATCGTGACCCGGGCCGACCTCGTCCGCGCGTTCGTCCGCCCGGACGCAGAGATCGAACGAGAGATCCGCGAGGAGGTGCTCGAGCAGGCCCTGTTGCTCGAGCAGCCCGCGGCGGTCACCATCGCCGTCGACGAGGGCAAGGTCACACTCAGCGGCACGCTGCCAAGGCGGAACGACGCCGAACTCGTCGCCACGCTCGTGGCGAGGATACCCGGCGTCATCGAGGTCGAGTCCTCGATCGACTGGCGGGAGGACAACCGAAAGCAGCGCTCGGCGCCCCTGGTACTCGGAACGCGGCGAGGGACCTGAGCCGCCTGCTGATCGAGAGAGGAGGCAGACACCATGTGTCTGCCTCCTCTCTGCCGTTCCGGCATTGCTCCCCTTGAGGCGCTAGGTCTGGGTTCGCTTCGTGGGGCCTCCGTGGACAGCCAGTGCGTAGATGACGAGGATGCATACGGCGAAGATCGAGAGCGACCAGAACGGGTAGCTCTGCATGAACGCGAACTGCCCTACCGCGCCCAGGCCGGCCATGATGATCCCGACCCAGCGAGCCCACTGCGCCCGGCCGATGACCGCGAGCGCGGCAAGAATCTGGACGACGCCCAGGGCAAGCACGACCCAACCCCAGGTGCGTAGATCGCTGATCACGTAGACAGCGGTGGCCGTGTAGAACTTCGACTTCGCCAGCGCCACGATCCCATCGATCGTGTTGAGGATCCCGGCGGTGCCGAGTGCAATCGTCGCGAAGGTCAGCCAGCCGCTTCGCCTCGAGTCCACTTCCTCGAGAGCGGGATCGAGTGTCCGCTCTGGCTCCTTGGTGATCGGCTGCCCGTTATGGGCAACCGGCGGCTCCTGCAGTGTCGTACTCATCTCCTGCCTCCCTTGGCCTGCCTTCTTCCGCGCCCGGGGGAAGGTGTGGCGTGGCTACAGAGCCCGGCGAGCGCAACCCTCCCACCTGCGCGGACTACCTCGATTACGCCACCTGTGCGGCGCGGGCGCATCGTCGGAGACGCTGACCCCGCCTGCCCCGAACTACGTAGCCGGCAACACGCCTCACTCGGCCAGGGCGGACAGCAAATCCCAGCGCTCGTCGATGTGTCGCTGTATCTGGGTGATCTGCTCCGGGGAAAGGTGCCCGAAGCGTCCCTGCATGGCGAGGAACTCGCTGACCGGCAGGGGATGCTTCGGCCGATACGTGATCCTCCAGCGGCCGTCCTCGAACTCGAGGAGTGGGAAGTACCGGGCCTCGACGGCGCGGCGTACGACCTCGACCGAATCTGCCGTGTCGTAGCGCCAGCCGGGCGGGCAGGCACCGAGCACGTGGAGGAAGCGGAAACCACGCAGTGTCGCCGCCTTGGTCACCTTGGCGCGAAGGTCCTTCAGCATGGGCACCGACCCGGCAGCGAGGGTGGCCGCGTAGGGGACTCCGTGTGCGGCCATGATCCGGTCGATGTCCTTCTTCGTGCCCTGACGGGGCGCGCTGACGGGCGTCGTGGTCGTCCAGGCTCCTTCCGGCGTGGCACCGGATTTCTGGACGCCCGTGTTCATGTACGCCTCGTTGTCGTTGAGGATGTAGATCAGGTCCTCGTTGCGCTCGGCGGCGGCGGATACGGTGGCGAAACCGATGTCGTTCGTCGAGCCGTCTCCACCCCAGACGACGACGTGGGTGTCGGCGAGGCCACGAAGTCGCAGCGCCGCCTTGATCGCCGAACCCTCGGCGGCGGCGGACGCGAAGGGAGTCAGGTAGACCGAGACTCCGAACGCGCTGACCGGCCACGCGCCGGCGATGATCGTCCAGCACGACGCGGGGATGACGAGGACGGTTCCGGTTCCTGGAGTGGCGGCGGCGAGCGCATCGAGGACGTGTCGGATGTTGATCGCCGGGCCGCAACCAGCGCACGCTGCGTGGCCGGGAAAGAGGAGCGGCTCCTCCGACAGCACTTCCTCGAGCCAGGCGGCCACGGCCTACACCTCCTCCACGAGATAGACGGGCATGCTTGACCGCTCTGCGTCACGGGCCTGTTCGACCGCGCTGCGCAGCGTGTCGGGTGTGACGTCGCTGCCGCCGAGGCCGCAGACGACGTCCGTCGCTGGAATGCCGAAACTGCGGACATCCTGGCCGAGTGGGCCGAGCGCCCCGAAGGCGGGAGCACGGTCGACGACGCAGACATGGTCGACGTGCCGTAGCGCGGCGGCGAGCTCCTCGCCGGGAAACGGCCGTAGCGCATGGATGCGAGCGAGAAGAGGCGGATCGTCATCGCGCAGCAGCTCGCGTGCCGTCTCGCCGATGGTTCCGATCGTGATCAGCGCGGTCTCGGCGTCGGGGTCGCCGGCGAGCTCGAGCGAGGCGACCTTTGGCCGACCGAAGCGGGAAGAGAAGTCCGCTGCTGTCTCGGCGAACAGGGCGCGAGTCTCGTCATGCGCCCTGGCGACATTGCGCTGGTAGGCCGCGTACTCTCGCGGCTCGGGCAGACCGAGGAACGCGCGCGGCATGCGAGGGTCGAGTACCCAGTCCTCGGGCGGCCGGAATGGCGGCAGGAACGCATCCACGGCCGCCTGCTCGGGGACGTCGACGATCTCTGCCGTGTGCGAGACGAGGAAGCCTTCCGCGCAGACGAGGACCGGGAGCATTGCCTCCTCGGCGACCCGATATGCGCAGAGAACCGTGTCGAGCAGCTCCTGGGCGCTCGCGCAGTACAGCTGGATCCAACCGGTGTCGCGTTGGCTCATGCTGTCTGCGAGGTCGGGCTCGAGGCTCCACGGTGCGACGATCGAACGATTCACGTTCACGGCGACAAGCGGCACGCGCTCCCGCGAGGCGCGCTGCAGCTGCTCGTGCGCGTAGAGCAGCCCCTGCGACGACGTCGCCGTGAAGGCGCGAACGCCGGTCCGCGACGCCGCGAGCGCGTAGGCGAACATCGAGTGCTCGCTCTCGACGTTCGTGAACTGGATGTCATCCCGGCCGGCGACGAGGTCCGCCAGCCGCTCGACGATCAGTGTCTGGGGCGTGATCGGATAGGACGCGATCACCTGTACCCGCGCGAGGACCGCTGCGAGCGCCGCGGCCTCGTTGCCCGTCAAAACGGTACGCCCGCTGGGCAGCTCCTGGCTCATGCGGGCACCTCCTCCATCGCGATCGCGCCGCGCACCGGACAGATCACCTCGCAGATGCCGCAGCCCTTGCAGTAGAGGTAGTCGATGACCATCTCGCCGTTCTCGCGCCGCATCGCGGATTCCGGGCAGAAGAGCGCACAGACACCGCAGGCCGTGCAGGCGTCGGCGAGCACCGGACGCTCCAGTGACCAGGCGCCGGTGTGGTTGGCGCGCGAGTCGGTCAGGCTGACCGCGAAGACCGGCAGCGGCGGCCGCGGCAGCGGCGTCTCGACGGCCTCGTACGGTGTGTCGGTGGCCAGCACGTGCTGGCGCGCGCAGCGCTGGAAGCCCTCGCGCGCCGCGACGACGTTCGGCGCGGCGAGAGAGCCCATGCGGCCGGCGATCGCCTGTTCGAGAAAGTCCAGCCCGTCGGGGAGCAGCAGCCGAACCACACCGCCGAGAACGGCCACGTTGCCCATCGGCCGTCCCTCGGCCGACAGGATCCCGTGTCGGCGAGCGATCCGTGCTCCCGGCACGCGCGCGACACGATAGGAGCCGCTGTGCGGAAACCGCGTCTCGCGGTTCAGTACGAGCAGGCCGCCGGGGCGGAGCCTGCGAACTGCGAGGGCCGAGGGCGGCGAGGCCGACATTCCCACGAGCACGTCGCATTCGCGCACCTTGAAACGGCGGTGCACCGGCTCGTCGTCCCAGCGCAGGAACGCCGAGATGGGGGCGCCGCGGCGCTCGGCTTTGAATTCGGGGAACGCCTGAACCCAGTAGCCGGCGCGCGCAAATGTGTCGGCGAGCAGCTGCGATGCGAGCACCACGCCCTCGCCGCCGCGTCCGGTCAACAACATCTCCTGCACGACCGAATCGTTCCTCCACTCCCCTGAGCGCGCATCGGGGATTTCCGGCAATGCCGGGGGCATTTCACTGATCCGCAGCCGCCCCTGCGATGAGATCTGATCCAACGCACTGCGGGAAACTCCTGATTCCACCGATCGGCAGGGCTGATAACCCCTGCCTCATGACGACCAGTCTGGAGCGGACGGCCTCGGCCTCAACCGCAGAAGGCAGCGGCTCCCGGACCTTTGCCGTCGTGGGAACCGCCGCCGACGGCCTCGCGAATCTGGCGGCCGCGCTCACCGAGGCATTGGAGACGCGCGGGTTCGTGCGAGGGCAGACCGACCAGGAAGCCGGGATCGTCCTCAACCTCGTCGACCGGGCATCGCCGCGCCCGTTCCGCCGACGAGCCAGAGGCACATTCGTCGCCGCTCTCTGGAGTCTGCCTCGGCCACCCGAAGACCCGTTGACGGAGACGTATCCCATGCTCGTCCGAGCGCTCGCGAACATCAGCCTCTGCTACATCCCGGGCCACGGCGTGCTCTTCACGACGATGGAGCGCGGCAACTACCTGCTGCCCGAAGGCGAAAACCTTGCAGCCGAGGTGGTCACCCGCCTTGAGCCGCTCGCCACGTCGCAGCTCGTCATCGACAACGAGTTCCGGCGTGACCTCGAGCCGGAGCTCTGGCACGGCGACGCCCTGACCGAGGAGCTGGCAGCGGCGGGACGACGGCTCGGTCGGCTCGGGCTTCTTCCCGCCCCGTTCCCGGTCGAGGAGCTCGTCAGCGAGGAAGACCTGCGCCGGATCAAGCGCCTCTACGCCATCGGCGGCCTCTCCTACGGCAACCTCTCGGCCCGGAAGGACGCCGTACGGTTCTGGATGAGCGCGAGTGGCGTCGACAAGTCGAACCTCGAGGAACCCGGACGCGACATCCTGCTCATTGCCGGCTACGACGCCGACAGCGGCAAGATCATCCTCAGCGTGCCGCCCGACGTCGAGCCGCGGCGCGTCTCGGTCGACGCGATCGAACACTGGATGATCTACCGTCAGAACCCGGAGGTCGGCGCGATCCTTCATGTCCATGCCTGGATCGACGGGATCGAGGCGACCGACGTCAACTACCCCTGCGGGACGGCGGAACTCGCGACCAGCGTCGCCTCACTCGTAGCCGCCGCGCCCGACCCCGCCCACACCGTCGTCGGGCTACGCAACCACGGCATCACCGCCACCGGCGACAGCCTCGGGGAGATTCTCGACCGGATCGAACCCCACCTGCTTCGACAGGTGCCGATGAGCTAGTCCGAGCCTGGCGACCAGGTCAGTCGCACGACTCAGCGGCCGACGACCGCGCCGACCGCGTGAAAAGAACAGCGCCCCTGCATGTCAGAGGGGCGCCGTCCGGTGGATGCGCCGGGAACCTCGTCCCGTATGTGTCCAGCAATGGTTACGCGCCCGGAAGGTTCTGACATCCGCGGTTTCCCGTATCCGACTGTCAGTTGACGTCGCGGCGCACGGCGAGGCCGGGTGCGGCGAGCGTGAACGCTAGTGCCCCAAAATCACGAAGTGACGGTGCCAGTGACCGTGGCGGTGCTCACGCCGACGCCGCAGGAACGGCACGAGGAACAGGACCGAAAGCACTGCAACCGCCTCGCCGCCACGCACGAACCTGCGCGCGTTCCCCTTACGAACGCTCTCTGGCTTCTCTTCGCGCATCACAACCTCCTTGTCAACCAGAGCCTGCCTGCGCCCGCGCTGAGGGGAATCAGGGATTCCGCTGACTGACCTGGCTGCGACCCTAGGTGCGCACGTGATGGAGAGGCCGGCCCGGGCGCGGACGACCTGTAGCTCTTCTCTGCGTGCAGCGCGAAACGCTTCACTCTCGACCGGGAGGAGGTAGATCTCGGCGGTCACTGCGGCTGCCTCGAGCGACGCGGCCGCAAACAGCATTGCCACGTCAGCATCTGTCGCCGCGTGGGGATGACCGCGTTCCGCCACATCGGCCGCGAGCTCGAGGACGCGCAGCGACCGTTGGCAGACGCGCAGGGGAGCCTCGACTGCCTTCTCGTATGCGCGCTGTGTCTCCCGGAAGCGGAGGGTCTGCTGCTCCAACGTCGTCCGCGGTAGCCGGCGAGCCGTCATCACCTCCTCGAAGGCGTCCGCATCCTCGTCGAGCAGCCCGAGCAGTTCTGCCCGCAACTCGTCCGCCTCGCGCGCGGCCGCGTCCATGTCGAAGGCGAGATCGCTGAACGGTGCGCATGCGACCGTCGAGCGGGCGGACATCGCCACGAGCCCCGCGGCCAGGGCGGCGGGGAGGGCCGCAGCTGTGCTGCCGCCGGGTGAAGGCTCCAGCGAGGCGAGCGCGGCAGCGAACCGCGTCATTGAAAGGTCGCGGAGGGCGGCCGCTTCGCGGGAAGAAGGTGGGGCGTGCTCGTCTGTCCAGACGGCGCTCATCCGAGCCTCGCTCGGACGATCGCGAGCGCTTCGTCGCGCAGCTTCCCGCCCTCGTTGCGGGCGGTCTGGACGGTCTTCGCGCTCTCTTCCCGGAAGGTTTCGTCCTTGATCGATCCGAGGTTGATCTCGACGTTCAGCGCGGCGCCCTCGAGCGCACTCGCGGCAAGCAGCGCTGCCACGCCGACATCCGAGACGGCATTCGGATTGCCGAGCCCGGCGGCCCGGCCGGCCAGCGTCAGGACGCCGAGCGTGTGCCGGCAGACGCGTAGGGGCGGGTCCACCGCTGCCTTGTAGCTCGCCTGGATCTCACGGCTTCGCGCCTCCTTCAGATTCGTGGTCTCTTTCGGCAGCCGGAAGGCCGCCAGCACGCGCTCGAACGCGGCGGCGTCCTCGTCCACGAGGCCGACCAGCTCGTGCCGGAGCCGGTCGGCCCCGTTTGCGATGTCCTCCAGTGCGGCAACGTGGTCGGTGAAGCTCGGGTTGGCGGCGGTGTTGCGCGCCACCATCGCCATCAGGCTCGCGGACATTGCGCCGGCGAGCGCCGAGGCGGATCCGCCGCCGGGCGTTGCCGCGGATGAGGCGAGCGCCTCGGTGAACTGCTCCAGACTGAGCTCACGCAGAGCCATCAGAGCTGTTCCTCCTCGTCTCCAGGCAGCAGGTGGTACTCGATCACCTTCTCCGCAGAGAGGCCAGGAACCTGGAGGTACCAGCCGCACACGTCCGCCACCGCCTCGAGCGGCACGAGCCCGACGAGCTCGCACTCCTTGATCGGCACCCCGTAACGCGAGGCCTCGACCCGGACGAGCTCCACGGCCCGCTGGATCGGCGTGTGCCGGTAGTCGACGAGGTTCATCGAGACCTGGACCAGGCCCTTCCCGGCCACCTCGATCCCCATCGCCTTCACCCCGCGCAGGCCTCCGCTCGAGTGCCGGACGGCGGCGGCGATCGCCTTCGCGACCGCGGGGTCGTCGGTGCCGAGGTCGATATTGAAGGCGACCAGCGGCATGCGCGCTCCAACGGCAGTCACGCCCGACCGCTCGTTGAAGGCCTGCGGGCCCGCGTCCACGGCCCAGTCAGGCTCCCGGAGCTTCGCGGCCATCCCCTCGTACTCGCCGCGGCGTACATCGGCGAGGTTGCGCCGGCCCTCCGTCGTGCACGCCTCCTCGTAGTAGAAGACGGGGATCCCGTGTCGATCGGCGAAGCCCTCGCCGAACCGGTGCGCGATCGCCACCGCATCGTCCATCGTCAGGCCCCGAATCGGGACGAACGGGACGACGTCGACGGCTCCCATGCGTGGGTGGCTGCCGGTGTGCCGCCGCATGTCGATCAGCTCGACGGCGCGTGCCGTCAGAACGACCGCACACTCCTCGACCGCCTGAGGGGAACCGATGAACGTGCAATCCGCTCGGTTGTGATCAGGGTCCATCGACAGGTCGAGGACCTTGACCGGGAAGCGCCCGAGAACGACCTCGAGTTCCTCCCGAAAGCCCGGGTCGCGCCCCTCGCTGAAGTTCGGGACACATTCGAGGATCTGCACCGAACACCCTCCGGCTCAGACGGTCGTCACGGGGATCGCGTAGCGGTCGCGCAACGCGGCGAGTAGCGCAGGGTCGCTGGTGGCCGCGACAACCTCGTCACCGCCAAAGGTACGCAGGGCATCGTCGACCGCGGCGAGTGGATCCTCGTCGCCGACGACTCCGCTCGCGTCGAGCCGCGCATCGCGCGCGCGCGAGACCGCGTCCTCCATCCGCGCGCGCGCCTGGCTACGCGCTCGGTCGACGTCCGAGGCCCAATGGCGCAGTCCGGGGGTGTCGACGGGAGCGACGACGAGCACGCGATCGCAACGCTCGCGGAGCCGGGCGAGGCTCGCCGGTCCCGGAACGTTCTCCGCCAGCAAGAGCAACGCCCGACGCTCGTCCGGAGGCCCGACATGCGGCGGCGCGGCCCGCAGCGTGCGCGCCACCGGCCGATCGACGAAGTAGGCGGCGGCGACGCCAAGGGCGGCAAGAACGCAGACGACGACGAGAACAGTCGTCCCTGCGAACGCATGGGCGAGCACGACCGCGACGGTCCCTGCGGCGATGAGAAGAAGGAAGCGAAATGCCTGCGCTTCGCTGCGGAACGGGCTAGTCACTGACGACCGGCTCCTTTGAGATTGCCGCCTCGACGCGCTCGACCAGCTCCGACGGCGCGATGCCGGGCTCCAAGCGGTCGCCATGGCGCACGAGCTCAGGCCAGCGCGACGCCGCCGCCGCGTCTGCTTCGATCAGCACCGGAAGCCGCGGGAGGCGGGTCCGCAGCGCAGCCAGTGCCTCACGGGCCTCGACGGACTCCAGCCGGAGACTCGAGACGATGACATCCGCGCCGTGCGCCGCGGCGCATCCCTCATCGCCCGCCAGCGGGCACCGCTCCTCCGCTGTCGGGCCAGGGCAGACGGCCACGGCGTAGCCGGCCCGGCGCAGAGCGTCGATCCGTGCGGGAGTCTCCTCTGCAGAAGGCCGCTCGAGAAGGACACGAGGGCCGGGCCAATCCCATGCCTGCGGGCGCAACACCTCGTGGCGCGCCATCGACGTCACCTCCGTTCGCTCCAGACGAAGTCAATGCCCGCGCGGTACCCGGTGCATCAGCAATTGCCCTCATCCACCGCGCGGACGTTCCGCACGCCTTCGCCGGGCCGCCGGATTGGCCGGGGTGCCGGGATGGGAGATTTCCCTGATGGCGTCGCAACCCGCTCCGGCGACGATGATCGGGCGCTGGATACGGACCGCAAGTAGGTTGAATCTGCTGGCGCGAAGCCGACGGAAGAACCGATCGAAGAGCTTCGAGGCAGGCAGGGGACGAACCCGGTACCGAACCGACGAAGGTCAGGGGGGCCCGCGGCAGCGGCCCCCATATGAGGAAGCTCATGTCACAGACCAACATCCACGTGGGGACACGCGAAGCTCGTCGACGAGCTGGATGCAGCAGACGTCTCTTACGTCGTCATTCCGCACAGTCCCACGTTCACGGCCGCCGCCGAGGCGCAGGCACTTGGCGTTCCGGCCAGTGCCGTCGCCAAGACCGTCGTCCTCACCTTGGGGCAGTGCCACCGCTCGGCGGCGGCAATGACACCGTCGTGCTCGACAGGCGGCTCGAGGCGAACGAATCGGTGCTGGTGGAGGCGGGGGTCCACGACGCCTCGCTCGTCTTCTCGTCGTGCCGCCGGCGGGGTCGTGAGGCGAAGGGTGGCCTAGTCGGCGCTGCCGGCTACAGCTGCATTGGCACGGATCGTGGTTCCCTCACCGGGATAGAGAGTGCTCTCGCGACCGTCCTCCCAGCGAACGAGATAGTGCGGGTGACCACCCTCACCCAACACCGCGACGATTTCGCCGGTGCGTCCCGGATCGCCCACCCGACGGCCGGCGGTCTTCACGAGATCCCCGGGTCCGACGGGTCGGATCTCATTGGCTGCTTTCTTCATCGCGTCCTCCTCAGTCTCGCTCACGCTGACGGCAGCGTGATTAGTCGTGATCGCCCATCTTGAGTCGCGTCAGCTAACAACACCTCTTCAGTAACGCCGACCAAAGGCTCGCGCTTCGCAGCAAGGGTTGCATCGGTGTAGCCACTGACTCCGAACGGCGGGAAGTAGGCAGCAAGACGCGCAGCGTCACATCGGCGTCCGACGGCACGAAAGTGTCGCGAGAGCTCGTCTATGGACTTCTGCGGCTCGGAATGCCCGCCGACCCGATAGCCTGAGCGCGCTGTTGCCGCGGCGACGTTAGTTCTTTAGGCCCTCCTGAGACTCCGCGGCTTACGGGCGGTGCCCGAGGAGGCGGGCGTAGAGCCGCTCCCGTTCGTCGCGAACCTCACGGGGCAGTCCTCGGCAAGCGCCTGTCCGTGCAGCCACTCCGAACGACCGAATGACGTCACTTCACTTCCGCCAAAACGCCGGAAAACGGCCTTTGGCGGCCATTCGAAGTGGGCGGTACTGGGCTCGAACCAGTGACCCCCAGCTTGTCGAGCTGGTGCTCTCCCAACTGAGCTAACCGCCCCGGGTCGAGGGGCAGTGTAGCGTCCTCGACTCAGGAGATCTCCGCTGCAGCGTGGAGCGCTTCGGCAGGACGCTCCCTAGAGCAAGCAGCGCCGCATCACGTCGATGTCGAGCCGGTCGATCAGCTCGTCCGCGCCCGCGAGCCGGTGCGCTTCCAGCG
>Ga0335083_10011583_pt1 | contig 10590 bp, 11 predicted proteins | sample Lox_Sample_42_FD_206716 | JGI IMG/M metagenome (GOLD analysis project Ga0335083, IMG submission 206716) | Soil microbial communities from Loxahatchee National Wildlife Refuge, Florida, United States - Lox_Sample_4.2 | ecosystem: Environmental > Terrestrial > Soil > Wetlands | place: USA... | reverse complement strand
GCGGCGGCATCGAGCGCCCAGCCAAGATGCTTGCGTGCGTGACGCCGGCCGATGGCGAGGCCATGGTGGCCGAGCATTTCATCGTAGAGCGAACGGATCATCGCCAGTTGCTCGGCGAGTGGCGGCGCAACCGTGCGCTCGCCGGTCGCGAGATAGCGCGCGACCTGCCCGGGAAACCAGGGGCGGCCTTGTGCTGCGCGGCCAATCATCACCGCATCGGCACCCGACAGCGAAAGCGCGATGCGCGCATCCTCGAAAGAGCGAATGTCGCCATTGACGATGACGGGAATGGTCACGTTTTGCTTGACGGCGCGGACTGCTGCCCAGTCGGCGCTGCCATCGTAGAATTGGCAGCGGGTGCGGCCATGGACGGTGATCGCCTTCACGCCGACGTTTTCCGCGCGGCGCGCCAGCTCGCCAGCGTTGAGCGTCGCATGATCCCAGCCGAGCCGCATTTTCAACGTCACCGGCACCCGCACAGCGCCGACGGTGGCTTCGATCAGCCGCTGCGCGTGATCGAGGTCGCGCATCAGCGCCGAACCGGCGGCGCCGTTGGTCACCTGTTTCGACGGGCAGCCCATGTTGATATCGACGATGCGCGCGCCTTGCGCCTCGGCAATGCGGGCGCCTTCCGCCATCCATCGCGCCTCGCAGCCAGCCAGTTGCACCGCCGGGATGGCGACGCCCTTGCCTTCGCTGCGCACGCGGGCCTCGCGCTGGCCTTCGGCGAGTGCGGCGCACGCGGTCATTTCGGAAACGACAAGGCCGGCGCCCAGCTTTTCCGCCAGCCGGCGGAACGGAGCATCGGTAATCCCCGACATGGGGGCCAAAACTACCGAGTTCGGCACGCATACGTTACCGATCGCCCAGTGATCCGCATGAAAAGAGGTGAATTCGGCCGTCACGTCGTCCCTGCCTATGTTTTAGGCTAAATTCGCCACTGCCCAGAGGTTAGCCAATTTGACAAGCGGCGCAAGTGCTGCACTGCAAAAAGATGTTCATCGTTAAAATCGCGACCGGGAGCCGCAACCCGGTTCCAGCCGCATCAAGAAAGCGGTAAGCCCGGGGCCGTCACGGGAGCTTCGCAAGACGCATGGCAGGTATCGCAGCGGTGATCGTCGCGGCCGGGCGGGGATTGCGCGCCGGGGCGGATATGCCCAAGCAATTCCGGCCAATTCTGGGCGCGCCGATGATCCGGCAAAGCCTCGTCATGTTCCTAGAACATCCCAACGTCGGCTTCGTACAGCCGGTGATCGGCCGCGACGACGTCGATCTGTTCCAATCCTCGACCGCCGGATTACAGCCGCTGCCGCCGGTGTTCGGCGGCGCTACCCGGCAGGCCTCGGTGCGCGCCGGCCTCGAGGCGCTCGCCGCTCGCGCGCCCGAGATCGTGCTGATCCATGACGCGGCGCGGCCGTTCGCCAGCGCCGGGCTTGCCTCGCGCGCCATCGACGCGGCGCGCCAAAGCGGCGCCGCCATCCCAGCCTTGCCGGTCACCGACACCGTCAAGTCGGTCGACGCCGGCAATCGCGTCACCGGCACGCTCGACCGCGCCAGCTTGCGGCTGGTGCAGACGCCGCAGGCCTTCGCCTTTGCGCTGCTGCTCGCGGCTCATCGCAAGGCCGCTGCTGCCGGCCGCGACGACTTCACCGATGACGCGGCCCTCGCCGAATGGGCGGGCGCGACCGTGACCGTCTTTCCCGGCGAGGCCGGCAACATCAAGATCACCACGCCCGACGATTTTACCCGCGTGCAGGCCGCCTCCTTCGCCGCGCTCGGCGACGTGCGCACCGGTTCAGGCATCGACGTGCACGCCTTCGCCCCCGGCGATCACGTGACGCTGGGCGGCGTGCGCATCCCGCATACGCATGCGCTCACCGGGCATTCCGATGCCGACGTGGCGCTGCATGCGCTGACCGACGCGCTTCTTGGCGCGCTCGCCGAAGGCGACATCGGCGTGCATTTCCCGCCGAGCGATCCGCAATGGCGCGGCGCCCCGTCCGACCGCTTCCTGCGCTTTGCCGTCGAGCGCGTCGCCGCGCGCGGCGGCCGCATCGCCCATCTCGACGTCAACATCGTCTGCGAGGCGCCGCGCATCGGGCCGCACCGCGACCGGATGCGTGAGACGATTGCACGTCTTGCCGGCGTCGCCCTCGACCGCGTGGCGATCAAGGCGACCACCAGCGAAAAGCTCGGATTTACCGGCCGCGGCGAAGGCATCGCCGCTTATGCGACCGCGACGATCAGGCTGCCGTGGAGCTGAGGCGATGTTCGACGAGCCCATCCGTGGCGCGGCGGAAGCGCTGCTGGCGACCTGCCGGCGCAAGAAGCTGATGCTCGCCACGGCGGAGTCCTGCACCGGCGGGCTGGTGGCCGGCGCGCTCACCGAAATCGCCGGCTCGTCGGATGTCGTCGACCGCGGCTTCGTCACCTATTCGAACGAGGCCAAGCAGCAAATGCTCGGCGTTTCCGCGGCGACGCTGCGCGATTATGGCGCGGTCAGCCGGCAGACCGCCGAGGAAATGGCGCGCGGCGCCATCGCCCATTCGAACGCGCAGATCGCGGTGGCGATCACCGGCATCGCCGGCCCCGGCGGCGGCAGTGCGGAGAAGCCGGTGGGGCTTGTGCATTTCGCGGCGGCTTCGCGCAGCGGCGCGCTCCTCGCGCAAGAGCTGCGCTACGGCGACATCGGCCGCAGCAATATCCGGCACGAGTCGGTGTTGCAGGCGCTGGCGATGTTGCAGACCCTTGCCGAAACGGAAGCGCCGGTGGCAAAAGGCCGATAGCGATGGCCGCACCTGCAAGAGGCGTCCCGGTCGCGACCGCCGTCGGCGTCGGCCTCGCCGTGCTTGCGCTTATGGTCTACGCATTGATGCTCGCCACGCTGAGCGACCTCGCCGGCAGCGACGCCGCCGGCAATGCCTATGCGCGCGCCTATGGCGCGATCGAGATCATCGTTCTCTGGTTGCTGCTCGCGCTCATGACGGCTATTGCGGCGCTGAAAGGCTGCATGCCGTGGCCCGCGATCGTTGCGGCGGTGGTTCTCATCCCGGCTTCCGGCTTTGCCGCGATGAGCGCCGAAGATTTGCTGGCGCGGCCGGAAATCTCGCCGTTCCTGCGACCGCTGATCATTCCGGCGCTGGTGCCGCCGCTGATCGCCGCCTACAGCTTCTGGGCGCTGCTGCCTCGACTGCGCGCGGCGATCGCCCCGCGCGCCGCCGCCGGGGCGATCTGGGGCGCGATTCTCGTTCTCACCCTCGTCATTTTGCCGATGCAGGAGCGGCGCGAGGTCGCCGACGACGAATTCGCCGCCGCGCGCAAGAAATTCGCCGTCGACTTCGCCAAACTGCCGGCGGATGCGCCGCTGTGGGACTGGGTGCCTTTCCTGCAAACGCCCGACGAAACGCGCGTGGGCGCGGCGCAGGTACGCATCCGCGCGCTCGGACGCCGGCAAAGCGATGCCGAGATCATGCTCGATCGCGGCGATTTTCCCCTGGGCTTTCTCGGCCGCTTCGACCTGACCCCGACGCAGGCCCTGTGCGACAAGGCGCGCAAGCAACTGCTGCAGACGGTGCAGCCGCTCGTTCTCACCACGTCGAATTCCAAACCCTATGCGCAGATCGCGACGCAGGTTGCCGGCGCCCTGGCCGCGATGCAGTGGCTGGTCGGCTACGGCTGCAACAGCGACGCCGAGGCGCTCGCCTGGGAGACCATGGCCAGCGCCTACAAGGATCCGAATTTCGACGTGGTCGAGTTGCGCGAACTGCGCGATCCCAAACGGCTCGGGCAATATCTGCGTGAAAATCCCGAACGCTTTTCCATGCTCACGCCGCAGGCGCACCTGAAGGCCTGGCTCAAGTTTGCCGACGACGAGGCCCTGCGCGACCAGGCGCTCGACGGCGCCCGCAAGCTCGATCACCGCACCGCCGATGCAACCGAAATGCTCGGCGCCGACGAACGCACGGCCTGGACGGTGCTGCTGTATCTGCCGCAGCTCGATCTCGAGCCGACGCCGCCGCTGTGCGGCGCGGCGCAGCGCGTGCTGCACCAGCAATTCGCCAAAACCTACCGGCCGAAGGCGGAGGACCCGCGCCCCTACAGCGAACTGCTCGAACGGCTCGGCGCCGGTGACCGGCTCGGCGATCTCATCTGGCTCGCCTCGCGCGGCTGCGACGCCGGGACGGAATTGGCCGAGGCCGAAGACCTGATCCGCGCCTATCAGGAGTCGGCCGCCCGCGCGCAGATGCTGGCGAGGCTGGCGCAGCTTCACCGCAGGCCCTAGCGCCGTCATGCGGATCGAACGCGCGCATTCGCCTTACACCGCGACGCAATTGTTCGATCTGGTCGCCGATGTCGAGCGCTACCCGCAGTTCCTGCCCTGGATGCTGGCGGCGCGCATCACCCGCCGCCACGAGGACACGCTCTGGGTCGAGATGACCATGGGCACGCGGTTGCTGCGCCGGACATTTTCCAGCATGGGCAAGCTCGAGCGGCCGCACCGCATCGATATCACCAGTCACGATCCGATGTTCGAGCGCTTCCAGCAGGTCTGGACGTTCGAGCCCGCCGCCGACGGCGGCACCAATGTCGAATATCGCGTCGATTTCAAATTACGGTCGGGCCTGCTGCAAGGACTGCTCGGCGGCTCACTGGCCGACCGGGCGCCGGCGATGATGCAAGCCTTCAAGCGCCGCGCGCGACGACTCTACGGGTGATCACGCGCATTTGGGGTGGCTGACGCAGACCGTCGCCATGGCGCAATGGGCGCAGCGCGCCGAGGGCGGCGCCTGCGGGTTGAGCCGCGGCTCGGAGCCGAGCCAGTAGAGGAAATTGGCCATCACGCAATAGCCGGTGGCGGCGAACCAGACCATGGCGCCGCCGACAAAGAGCGTGAACGCCGACCACCAGGCGCTATGGGCGAGGAACAGGATCGAGGCGGTCGAGATATTGATGCCGACGAAGAGATAGATCCGCCGCTCCAGATACCAGCGGTCGATTTTCAGGAAATAGAAGCGCGACGAATCGTCGCCCAGCATCGGTGTGAAGCCGATGAGGCGCAGCACGTTGCCGACCGGGCAGAAGCCGGTGAAGGCGACATTGATGGAAAACAAGCCGGTGGCGGTGACGCCGAGAATCCACAGCGGATCGAACAGCAAGGCCAGCGCCGTGCTCGCCAGCAAGACGACGCCGGCAATCAGCCATACCGACCGCTCGATATACCAACGGTGGGTCGGGACAATATAGACGCCGGTGCGCAGGGCCATGAGCCGGATACTAATCGCAGCGCGCCGCGGCGCAACCCAGACTTAGGGACAAATTGCGGTCGCGGCACTTTGCAATCACAGCAGCAAACCGAGGCTGAGCAGCAAGGCGAATACGATCTGCGTCTGCACCGTCTGCACCAGGATGCGGTTGAAGCCGCGGCCGCGCGGCTCCCGTGCGAAGCGGTAAATCAATGCCGCCGCCAGAGGCATCGCCGCGAGCGCCGGCCACAAATGACCGCGCGGCAGGCCCTGCCCGATCAGCAACAACAGCGAAAACGGAATCAGCATTAAGCCGGCGTAAATCCAGACCGAACCCTGCGGCCCGGCGACGATGGCGAGGGTGCGGCGGCCGACGCGCGCATCGGCTTCGGCGTCGCGGTAGTTGTTGACCAGCAGCACCGCACCCGAAAACAGGCCGAGCGCGAGGCCCGCTTCGATGGCGGCGGCATCGAGGCTGCCGGTGCACAGCCAATAGGTGCCGCAGACCGCGCCGAGGCCGAAGAAAGCGACGACAAAGGCTTCGCCCAGCGGCGTATAGGCGATGGGAAACGGGCCGCCGGTATAGGACCAGCCGGAGATAATCGACAGCACGCCGAGCAGCAGGATGGGCCAGCCGCCGACATAGACGAGATAAAGTCCCATCAGCCCGGCAAAGGCGAAGCAGGCAAACGCTCCGCGTTTAACGTTTTCACCGCTGAGCAGGCCCATGGCGGTGACCCGCGGCGGGCCGACGCGGTCGGGACCATCGCCGCCGCGCTCGGAATCGATGGCGTCGTTGTGCAGATTGGTGCCGAGCTGGATCGCCGTGCTCCCGAGCAGCGCCGCGACCACGGCGGCGACATCGACCGCCCGCGTCGACGCCCAAGCGAGCGTCGCGCCGACAATGACCGGCGTCACCGACAGCGCCAGCGTGCGCGGGCGCGCCGCCATGATCCACGACGACAGGCTCATCCTTCAACCCCCATACCCGCACGCCCCTACCGAAAAGGCGCCCCTTTCACAATTAGGGGTTTGTCCCGAGGCCGCCGGCGATCCTCAGGCCCTCTCTTGAGCACTCTTGCGCCCGTACACCTTGTCGGCGCGCTGCTCGAAGGCGGCGGCAAACTTGCGAAAGGCGGTGTCGAACATGGCGCCCATCAGCATCGCCAGGGTGCGGCTCCTGAATTCGTAGTCGATGTAGAATTCGACCACGCAGCTGCCGTCGCCGTCCGGGCGAAAGGTCCAGCGGTTCTGCATGCGCCGGAACGGGCCGTTGAGATATTCGACGAGGATTTTGAGCGCCGGCCGATCGAGCGTGACGCGGCTGGTGAAGGTCTGGCGGATCATCTTGTAGGCGACCGTCATGTCGGCGATCAGCACCGTCGTGCCTTCGTCTTTCGCCGTGCGGCCCGTGACCTTCAGCGCGCTGCACAGCGGCACGAATTGCGGATAGTTCTCCACGTCGGCGACGAGGTCGAACATGTCCGCGGCGCTGTGGCGCACGCGGCGCTTGGTCGAGAATTGCGGCATGGGTCAGGAATGGCTGGCGCGCGCGGCTTTCAGTCGCGCGAAGTCCTCGCCGGCATGGTGCGAGGAGCGCGTCAGCGGCGAGGCCGACACCATGAGGAAGCCCTTGGCGTAGGCGATCGTCTCCAGCGCCTTGAATTCGTCCGGCGGCACGAAGCGCTTGACCTCATGATGCTTGCGCGTCGGCTGCAGATATTGCCCGATGGTGAGGAAATCGACATCGGCCGAGCGCAGATCATCCATCACCTGCAAGACCTCGTTTCTCTCCTCGCCGAGGCCGACCATGATGCCGGACTTGGTAAACATCGCCGGGTCGATCTCCTTCACCCGCTGCAACAGCCGCAGCGAATGGAAGTAGCGCGCGCCCGGCCGCACCGTGAGGTAGAGCGAGGGCACCGTTTCCAGATTATGGTTGAACACGTCGGGCTTTGCGGCAACGACAATCTCGAGCGCGCCGTCCTTGCGCAGGAAGTCGGGCGTGAGCACCTCGATCGTCGTGCCCGGCGCATGCGCGCGGATGGCGCGGATGGTGTCGGCAAAGTGCCGCGCGCCGCCGTCGGCCAAATCGTCGCGGTCGACCGAAGTCACCACGATGTGGGCAAGACCGAGCTTGGCGGTCGCCTCGCCGACATGCGCGGGCTCGTTGACATCGAGCGCGCCGGGCAGGCCGGTCTTGACGTTGCAGAAGGCGCAGGCGCGCGTGCAGGTGTCGCCCATGATCATGAAGGTGGCGTGCTTCTTCTCCCAGCACTCGCCGATGTTCGGGCAGCCGGCCTCCTCGCACACGGTGTGCAGGCCGTTCTCGCGCATGATGGCGTGCGTGTCGGCATAGCCTCGCGACACCGGCGCCTTGACGCGGATCCAGTCGGGCTTGGGCAGCACCGCCGAATCCGGGCGACGCGCCTTTTCCGGATGGCGCGGACGCGGCGTGTTGATGTCGTAAACGACGGCCATGCCCTTACTTACGGCTGCCGCCGCCGCGCCGCAAGACGCGCTCAGGCGCGCCTGATGGCGCGCCAGACCACGAGGAAAACGAGGGCGCCGATGATCGCCGTGATCAGGCTGCCGAAGAAATCCGGCGCCACCGCGACGCTGAGCTCCGTGAAGAGAACGCCGCCGACGATGGCGCCGATGAGCCCGACCGCGAGATTGTTGAGGATGCCGTCGCGGCCGCCGAGAATGCGATGCGCGAGCCAGCCGGCGATCAAGCCGATGACGATCCAGGAGATGATGCCCAATACGCGCCCCTTCTCGAACGAAGCCGCCTTCGGCGGCAGGTTGGTCTAGGCCGCCTTCGGCGGCAGGTTGGTTCAGGCCGCCTTCGGCGGCATGCGGTGGTTCGGCGTCGAATTGGAAATCTTCACTTCCTCCTCGTTCATGTCGGTGGCGACATCGGCAAACAGCGGCGTCGACAGATAGCGCTCGCCGGTATCGGGCAGCATCGCCAGGATGGTCGAACCCGGCGCCGCGGTCTTGGCGACTTCGAGCGCGCCGGCGAGCGTCGCGCCGGCGGTGATGCCGACGAAAATGCCTTCCTGCTGCGCCAGCGCCTTCGCGCATTTCATGGCGTCGGCGCCGGCGATGGTGATGATGCGGTCGATCACATGCATGTCGAGCGCCTCGCCGGTGATCTTCGGAATGAAGTCCGGGCTCCAGCCCTGCATCGGGTGCGGCTTGAACGCCGGATTGGGTTTGGCCGGCGAGCCGTCCGGATTGCGATCCTGCTGCGGATGGGTCGAGGCCATCGGCGCGTCGGCCGGTTCGCAGAGCACGATCTTGGTGTCGGGACGTTCCTTGGCGAGCACACGGGCGACGCCCTTGAGCGTGCCGCCGGTGCCGAAGCCGGTGACCCAGTAATCGAGCTTCTCGCCCTTGAAGTCGTCGATGATCTCGCGCGCGGTGGTGCGCGAATGCATGTCGGGGTTGGCCTCGTTCTCGAATTGCCGGGTGAGGAACCAGCCGTGCGTCTTGGCGAGTTCCTGCGCCTTCTCGACCATGCCGAAACCGCGGCCGGCCGCCGGCGTCAGCACCACCTTGGCGCCGAGGAAGCGCATCAGCTTGCGCCGCTCGACCGAGAAGGTCTCCGCCATGGTGACCACCAGCGGATAGCCCTTGGCGGCGCAGACCATGGCCAAGCCGATGCCGGTATTGCCGGAGGTTGCCTCCACCACCGTCTGCCCCGGCTTGAGCTCGCCGGATTTCTCCGCCGCCTCGATGACGCCGAGCGCCAGGCGATCCTTGACCGAGCCGAGTGGATTGAAGGCCTCGATCTTGACATAGAGGTTGATGCCCTTGGGGCCGAGCTTGTTGATCTTGACCACCGGCGTGCGGCCGACGGTTTCGAGGATGTTTGCGTATTTGGCCACGGCTTCCTCCTTTACCAGCGCTACATATTCAGCACGCGTCCGTAGGCGTCGAGCACCGCCTCCTTCATCATCTCCGACAATGTCGGATGCGGAAAGACGGTGTGCATCAATTCTTCTTCCGTGGTCTCCAGGTTCATCGCCACCACATAGCCCTGAATGAGTTCCGTGACCTCGGCGCCGACCATATGGGCGCCGAGCAACTGCCCGGTCTTCTTGTCGAAGATCACCTTCACGAGGCCCTGGTCCTCGCCCAGCGCAATCGCCTTGCCGTTGCCGACGAAGGGAAAGCGGCCGACGCGGATGTCGCGCTTCCCGTCTTTGGCCGCCTGCTCGGTGAGGCCGACCGAGGCGACTTGCGGCGTGCAATAGGTGCAGCCGGGGATCATCAGCCTGTTCATCGGGTGCGGATGCAGGCCCTTGATCGCCTCGACGCAGATGACGCCTTCGTGCTCAGCCTTGTGCGCCAGCATCGGCGGGCCGGCGACGTCGCCAATGGCATAGATGCCCGGCACGTTGGTGCGGTTGAACTCATCGATCTTGATGATGCCGCGCTCGGTCGCAACGCCGAGCTTTTCCAGGCCCAGGTTCTCGATATTGCCGGTGACGCCGACGGCAGAGATGACGCGCTCGACGGTGATCGACTGCGTCTTGCCGCCTTCTTCGATGGTCGCCGTGACGCTGTCGGATTTCTTATCGAGCCTGGTCACCTTGGCGCTGGTGAGGATCCTGATGCCCTGCTTCTCGAAGCTCTTGCGGGCGAAGGCCTGGATCTCCTGGTCCTCGACCGGGAGAATTTGCGGCAGCACCTCGACCACGGTGACCTCGGCGCCGAGCGTGCGGAAGAACGAGGCGAACTCGATGCCGATGGCGCCGGAGCCGATCACAAGAAGCGACTTCGGGATTGCCGGCGGCACCATGGCCTCGAAATAGGTCCACACCAGCTTCTTGTCGGGCTCGATGCCGGGCAACACGCGCGGCCGCGCGCCGGTGGCGACGATGATGTGCTTGGCCTGATAGGCACCGGGCGCGAGCGTGCCCTTGGGCGCTTCGCTCTTGGACGGTTTGACCGTGACCTTGCCGGGGGCGTCGATAGAAGCCTCGCCCCAGATCACCGACACCTTGTTCTTCTTCATCAGGAAGCCGACGCCGTCGTTGAGGCGCTTCGACACCCCGCGCGAGCGCTTGACCACGGCCGATGGATCGTAACCGATATTGTCGGCTTTGAGCCCATAGTCCTTGGCGTGCTGCATGTAATGGTAGATTTCGGCGGAGCGCAGCAGCGCCTTGGTCGGGATGCAGCCCCAGTTGAGACAGATGCCGCCGAGGTAATCACGCTCGACGATGGCCGTCTTGAAGCCGAGCTGCGCGGCGCGGATGGCGGCGATATAGCCGCCCGGCCCGGAACCAATGATGAGGATGTCGAAGGATGTGTCTGCCATTCCGCGTGCTCTCTT
>Ga0335083_10011581_pt1 | contig 10591 bp, 10 predicted proteins | sample Lox_Sample_42_FD_206716 | JGI IMG/M metagenome (GOLD analysis project Ga0335083, IMG submission 206716) | Soil microbial communities from Loxahatchee National Wildlife Refuge, Florida, United States - Lox_Sample_4.2 | ecosystem: Environmental > Terrestrial > Soil > Wetlands | place: USA... | reverse complement strand
AGGGGGAAGTCGATCTCGCAGCCGTAGCTCTTGCCGATCCAGTTGCGCTGCATGGTCAGGACCCGCTCGGGCCAGCCGGGGAGCTTGCCGGTACAGTCAAGAAGCTCATCGGCATAGTTGGTGATCCGGAAAAACCACTGTTCCAGCTCTTTCTGTTGGACCTCGCTGTCGCAACGCCAGCAGCAGCCATCCTCCACCTGTTCGTTGGCCAGAACGGTCTCGCATGCAGGACACCAGTTGACGAACGAAGTCTTCTGGTAGGCCAGTCCCTTTTGGAACATCCGGAGAAAGATCAGCTGTTCCCATTTGTAGTACTCCACATCGCAGGTCGCCAGCTCCCGGTCCCAGTCATAGGAGAGTCCCATCTTCTTCAATTGCTTCCGCATGTAGTCGATGTTGTCGTACGTCCAGCGGGCAGGATGGCTCTTGTTCTGAATCGCGGCATTCTCGGCGGGCATGCCGAAGGCATCCCACCCCATGGGATGGAGGACGTTGAACCCCTGCATCCTCTTGAAGCGGGCGATGACGTCGCCGATGGAATAATTGCGCACATGCCCCATGTGAATACGCCCCGATGGATACGGGAACATCTCCAGGAGGTAGTATTTCTTTCGTGCTGCGTCCTCCGATGCCTTGTAGATCTTGCCGGCTTCCCACCGCTGCTGCCACTTTTCCTCGACACGTTTCGGGTCATACTTTACAGTCACGTTCCTACCTCCGTATAAGTGCGCGGGGCGGCCACCCGGCCGCCCCTTGTCATCCAGTGTTTCGTGTTCAGCCGGCCCGCAGGCGCCGCTCAGCGCCCTTCCAGCCGTGCATTCTGCCCACACCGGGCATCCGTACCATGCCCCGGCACAACTCCTTCGCCGTCAAAAGAAGGCGGGTTGTCCGGTACGGCAAGGTGTCAGGTGATCTTGAGGAGCGCCTTTGCCACATCGAGAATTCTGTTCGGCTGAATCGGCTTGGTAATGTAATCGTTTGCCCCCAGGGCCAGCGCCCGTTCCCGGTCTTCCTGGGCGCCCTCCGTGGTGATAACCACAATCGGCGTGGTGCTATAGGTGGCATCGTTGCGGACCAGGCTCACCAGCTTCAAGCCATCCATGATCGGCATATTGATGTCGGTCAGGATCAGATCGAATTTTTCCGCGGACAGTTTCTTCAATCCGTCGACCCCGTCATTCGCCTCCACAATCCGTATTCCCCGCAATCTTTTCAGGGCAAAGGAAATCAGCTGTCTCATGGTGGGGGAGTCTTCGACAATCAAAACCTTATATTCTGACATTGGCAGGTATCCTCCGCTTGATGTTGGCGCTACTTGGTCAGGAGATCAATGAACCCCTGGATTGTGGAGAGTTTGCGCTCCGAATCGGAATAGAGCCGGGAACTGAAGATGGCGGTGGCGGCATGCCCGGCCAGGAGCGTAAAGAGCTCGTAATCTACGTCGGCAAACTTGACCTTCTGCACGAGGAGTTTGTAAACCACGATCACGCCGATGACATGCTCCTTGATCTTGAGGGGGATGCACACCATCGGCCTTTCCAGATCCGGGACATACGCGCCTACGTCATCGACGAAATAACTCTCGCCTGTCTTGGCCACGTCTCCGACGATCCCCTTGCCGAACTGGCCGGAAGGAACGTCTTCCCGGGCAATCCCTTCGGACGCGACGGCCTGGAGTTCATTGGTCTTTTCATCGAGGAGCATGATGGCAAACTCTTCGGCACCGATCAGATTGATGATGATTTCGGTGATGATCTGGAGGACCTCTTTGAAGTCAAGGGTGGAATGGAGCTGGTAGCTGGCGATGTAGAGATTCGCCAGATTGTTGTTTTCCTGTTCGATCTCCACGTAGCGTGCCGCAAAGTCCTGGTTTTCCTCCTCGACCTGCTTGATGCGGCCAAGGATCTCCTCTTTCTCCTGTTCCAGCTCGGCGATCCGCTTGAGAAGCTGTCGGTTCTCTTCGGTGGGAGCAGCCGTTTCTCCGACGGCACGATGCTGTTCTTCCAGCTGCAGCACCCTGTACCGCAACCGCTCATTCTCCTTCATGAGTTCCTGGGTGAACTCCGCACCCTTCTTGAATACCTGGAGGAATTCTTCCGCCCTGCCGTGAATGCCTTTCTCGTCTTCTGTCGACATATGCCACCCCTGTCCGTTAATCGGGATAATGTTGGAAACTTCAACCACAACGGAGCGCTGCCTGCAATTCGCCGTGTCAGACCGGCAGGTACCCGCTGCGCAAGACAATTTCCTTGGCAACCCTGTCCAAAGAGACTACCTTGTCCACCAGGCCGGTGTTGATGGCCTCGCGGGGCATACCAAACACAACCGCTGATTCTTCCGCCTCTGCCAGAATCTGGCCGCCGGCCGCCTTTACCGCCCTGACCCCGGCACTGCCATCGTTGCCCATTCCGGTCAGGACGACCGCTAGAAGCTTGGGGCCGTAGATGGGGGCCAGGGAAGAGAACATGGCATCAACCGAGGGTATATATTTATCCTTCGGGGACGGTTCAACCACCCGCGCAATGACCTCGCCGTTTACTACTTCGAACACCATATTCCGCCCGCCGGGTGCAATCAGGATTCTTCCCCTGCTCACCACGTCCCCGTCTTTTGCCTCCTTGATCTCAAAGGCTGATGACCGATTGAGCCGCTCGGCAAAGGCCTTGGTAAAACCGGCCGGCATATGCTGGGAGACGACCACCGCGAAGGGCATCATCTCCGTATACGTGGCAAAGATGCTCTGGAGGGCAGGCGGACCACCAGTGGACGAGCCGATGGCGACAATGTCGATGCCCGCCCCCTTCCTTACCTGCGGAAAGGTTGAGGCTATTTTCTTTTTTTTGCGCACTGCCGGGTCGACAGCGGTGGAAACGTTGGCAAGAAGAGCCTCCCGCCTTTTTACCACCGCCATGTTCAGGCTGAACACGTTCAAGACCTTCTTTTGAAGATCTTCCTGGATTCTCAGCAGTTCATCGGAAATGTTCCTGGTCGGTTTGGCAATGAAGTCCACCGCACCGAATTCCAGCGCCTTGAAGACCTGTTCTTCCTCGCTCTTGGAGCTGATGACGATGACCGGTGTGGGACATGCGTTCATGACGATCCGCAGCAGGGTAAAACCGTCCATCTTCGGCATTTCCAAGTCAAGGGTCACGAGATCAGGTTTCAGATCGATGATCTTGCGGATACCCTCCTCGCCATCCGCCGCATACCCGATTACCTGAACGTTCGGCAATCCTTCCAGCATCTTGGAAATGGTCCGGCGGTTGTATGCGGAATCGTCAACGACAACGATGCGTATCTGGCTCATGTAGCGTCTCTCCCGAATGGTTCGGGCTTCTGATATACCATGTCGTTCTTCAGATGCCTGAGGATGAAGGCCGTCGATATATTCATGAGAGATTCGGAATGTCCTAGCAGGAGAAAACCTCCTTCGCTTAATGATTTGTAAAAGGAATCGATAACTTTTTTCTTGGCTGCCTGGTCAAAATAGATAATGACATTGCGGCAGAAAATCACGTCCATCTTGCCGAGGAGCATCAGGCGGTTCTGGTCGAGCAGGTTCAGATGACTGATCGTGACCAGCCCCCGCACATCGTCGGCAACCTTGAAGGTACCGTCCTGATGCTGGAAATACCTGTGAACGTACAAATCATCGGTGGTCCTGAAGGATGACTTGCCGTACATGCCCTTTCTCGCCTGCAGAAGCACTCGATGGCTGATATCGGTGCCGATGATCTCCACCCGCCAGTTGGCAAAAATACCGGATTCGAGAAGGAGCATGGCGATCGTGTAGGGTTCTTCTCCGGACGAACATCCGGCACTCCAGATACGGAGTGTCTGATCCTGTTTCCTTTCTTTCCTGCTCTTCAGCTCGGGAATGATTTCATCGGTGAATGCCTTGAGTTGAAAGGCTTCCCGGAAAAAATAGGTCTCGTTGGTGGTCAGGACATCCATGATATCGGAGAGTTCCTGATCCCTCTTCCGGTCATAGCGGAGAAAATGGTAATACTCCCGGTAACTCTTGAGCTGGTGGGGAGAAAGCCGGCGCACCAGCCGCTTTTCCAGGAGATACTTGGAATCATTGTCGAAGTAGAGCCCGCAGTGACTGTAGATCAGGTCCCGAATCAGGCGAAACTCCTCCTCGGACATCTGCATTTCCGGTTCGGCGTAGAACATCATCGGAACCTGTCCAATATGTCGGAAATCATCACCCGCACCAGCTCATCGGTCTCACTGTCATAGGCCGCTCGCAACAAAGGGATTGCCCTTTCTCCCCATTTTTCCGCCAGGACCCTTGCGGTCACATTGCGGACGTCCCAGTGGGGATGACGCAGCAGACTCTCTCCATGCTTTTCGAGCCAATCGTCGCCATTGCGCGAAAGAATCCCAACAGCGGACTTGACCACTTCTTCGTCCGATGCGCCGAGTGCCTTCTGTACCGCTTCGAAAGCCCTTTCCCCTCCTATTTCCGCGAGAGTTTCCAGGGCGGTGATCATCACCAGGCCGTCAGCACCAGCCATGACCTCCTCGATCGCCGGCAGCGCCCTGTCGCTCCCCAGCCGTGCCAGGCTTTTCATCGCCGCGCACGCTACCCAGGGGTCTTCATCCTTCATGGTCAAGAGCAGAGGATCGATGACTTCCGCACCGCCGATGTCGCCAAGGGCATCGGCTGCCGCAATGCGAACATCGCTCTCCTCATCCACCAGCGCCATGACGAGGTGACCGATGCTGGAGGGAGATTTCAGGACACCGAGTGACTGTACGGCGGTCTTGCGAACCTGAGGGTCCGCATCTTTCATGAGGAGAAAAAGCTTTTCTATATCGGCAAGGACCGTGAAGAGCAACGCAGCGTCACGGCGCTTTTCAGCACTCTCTGCCGCCGCCAGGCCAACCGCGATTTTCGACACTTCGGCGCTCTCCAGGGGAGCAAGGCAGGAAAGAGATTCCACAGCTCCTTCCCGGACCTCGGGCTCGCCGTCCTCCAGCAGTTGTGCGATGCTGGAGAGCAGCCCGGTCAAGCCGATTTTCCCTGCAGCCTGGGCGGAAATCCTCCGCAGCGTCGGGTTGTGGTCCCGCATTCCCTCATCCAGAAGGAGAACGCCGTCGCGAAGTCGCAGCTCCCCGCACAGAAAGGCGATGATGCATCGTTCTTCTTCCCCGGCGGTTGGAAAGGCGCTCACGAGGGACGTGGTGCAGGAGACCCCCATGTTTCTGAATGCCTGCAGGCAATGGGTGCGCAGCCTGTCGTCCCGACACCCTTCGAGCAGCAGCTTCGTTGCCCTCTCATCGCCGATGATGCCGAGCAATCTGACGATCGCTTCCTGAAGACTCCTGTCGGGGGAATCGAACGATTCAAGGATACCCTCGATAAAGGGTGAACCGGCGAGTTCCCTGAGCCGGACCTCGAGTGAATGCTCAGCATGACGTGTCGCGAGGCGGTCCCTGATTTTCATGACTGCGAGGGCGGAGGCATCGCGTACCGACTTGACTTTCTCCGTCAGACCTTCCAGCAGAAACGCCGCAGCAGCTGCATCACCGATGGCTCCCAGGCAGTCGAATACCGCCTTCTTCAACAGCTTGTCGCCTGCCAACGGAGCGATGACCTCCATCGGCACCGGTTTGCCGATCTTGCTCAGAGCTTCGAGAATCGAGTAACGAAACCAGATGTCATTCCTAGCCAGTGCATTGATGAGCGGAGTGAGCGCGACGGGATCGCCGATCTTTCCCAGATTCTCGGCCGCTGCGGCAGACACGTTGTGGTCCGCATCATCGAGTGCTGCGATCAGGAGCGGACACGTCCTCGCATCGCCGATGTTCCCCAGAATATCGATGACGAATTTGCGGACATCATGATCCTCGTCACCAACGTACCGGGAAAGTACCGGAAGGGCCCTGGAGCCGAGACGTTCCAGTGTTTCCACCGCGGAATTGCGAAGTCCGGCATTATCGTGGGATCGAAGAAGTCCGACCAGTTCCTCCATCTCCGATTCGCCGAGAGCCATGGACAGGAGGACATCTACCGCCTCCTTGCGCACCCGCCAGCTTCCGTCCCCCATGGCGTAGAAGATCGAGCTCTTAGCCTCGGGAAGGGGGTGTTTCGCCATTTCCACGACGCACAGCCTGCGCTTCTCCTCATCGGGGGAACGCAGCAGTTCCGCCAGTTCCTCGAATTTTCCCACTCGTCGCTCCATCAGAAGTAGTGAATCTCCGGGAGACGTCAGATTCCCGTCGTTCCGCACCTACTGGTGCATCTCGCGCTTCTTTTTCGCTATCAATTCCTCGAAGGCATTGTCCAGATACGCAGTCCCCTGCCTCACCTCCTCCGGCACGCGCTTTTCATACAGCGCCCTTCCTTCCTGAATATCATCGGACAGGATCTGGTAAAATGTGCCGACGCGGATACCGTCCTCCACTTTCCCCTGATTGTAGAGCACGATATCGGAGACGATGATACGGGCAAGCCGGCGTGCCTTGAGATGGGCCTCGGGTAGCTCTTGCCGTTCCGGAGATGCCGGCGGCGTAGTCCCCCGTTCCTCGTCCTGCTTCAACTCCTGCCGCGTCTCCTCCTGTGCGGCGATCTCCTGCCGGGAAAGCTCCTGGGGAGCAACGTCCCCCTTTGCCTCTGTTTCACGTGCCCCGGCTTCGCTGTCTTCCCCCGTCGGCCGCAAGCCTGAAACAAGGCGATTGATCATGGCTGCCAGGGAATCGGGGATATGGTGCTTTTCGATATAGTCGTCTGCCCCGTAGAGAGACTGTGGTGACCTCTTGTAACGGGTTTTGTCATAGATCGAGGCAATGAGAATTATTTTGACGGCGGCTGTCTCCGGGTTTTTCCTGACAGCCTCGCACACTTCAAAACCAAACATGGAGGGCAAGGCCACATCGAGAAGCACGACATCCGGTTTGAGCTCCTCGATGGCGGCAAGTGCTTCCTTGCCGTCATTGTAGGTAACCACGTCAAAAGGTTCGTTTGCCAGGACCTTCTGGACTGCTGCACAGAAAGGAGCGCTTTCATTGGCCATGAGAACCCGTGTCTTCCGGGCCGGAGGAGCCCCCACGGGAACAACGCTGCTGTTTGGCGCGACAGGCTCAGGCATTTTCCGCACAACCCGGAAGACGTTCTGACACTTGCTGCATCTCAACTTGATGCCGGTAGGGCCGACTCTCTGTTCGTCAAGACTGAATTTCGTCTTGCAGCTCGGGCAGACGATCAGCATACCAATCCTTTCGTAGGGAGGAAATTCAGTCCGCCTTCTGCAAACCTTCCAGACGACCCAGCTCGTCGGTCTCCGAAGAGGTGAGGATGAGGTCGAGGTTCAAGAGCATGATAAGTGACTCTTCGGCAAGACAGACGCCAATAAGGTACTCGGCACCCACGCCTTTGACCATCGGCGGAGGGGGCTTGATATCTTTTACCTGGATGGTGACAACTTCCGTGACATCATCGACAACTATTCCCACCAGATGGCCGGCCATGGCAACGATCAGCAGCCTGGTGCTGCGGTCGGCCTCCCGATGGGGAAAACCGAACCTCTTGCGCAGGTCGATAATGGGAATAACCGTGCCTCGGAGGTTGATAACTCCTTCAACAAAATCATGGGCCTTCGGAAGACCGGTCAGTTTCTGGGGCCTGATGATCTCTTTGATCCGCATGATGTCAATCGCATACAAGTCATCACCAAGCCGGAAACACGCAACCTGGATTTCCTGAACATCCTTGTTCATCAACGCCCCCTGCAAGTTCTTCATTTCAGGACAAGCATCCCGATTCACTTCCGGAAGAAGAGAAAATCAGTCCGTGCCCGCATTGGTCCAACGGTCGCTCCCCCATGTGAGGAACGGTCGGTCAGTTGCCGATCAGCCCCTCGATCACCTCGATGACTTTGGCTGACTTGAACGGCTTTGTGAGGTATGCGGCTGCGCCGACTTCGGTGCCTCGTGCAACATCCTGGCTGTTTTTCTTGGCCGTCAACATGACGACGGGAATACCGGAGGTTTCGGGATTTTCCTTGATGCGCCGGCAAACTTCGAAGCCGTCGATTTCCGGGAGCATGATATCCAGGATCACCAGGTCCGGCTTGTTTGTCGCAATTTCTTCCAGAGCCGATTTCCCGTCCATCACGCCGGTCACGTTGTACCCTTTGGAAGAAAGCAGAATGCTTTCGAGCTTCAGCAGGCTTTCTTCATCTTCTACAACCAGGATCCTGTTTTTTTTCACGACATCCTCCTCGTGACGATGTCAGCAGAGCGAAACATCGAGTATCTTGCCGAGATTGAGAAGAATCAGCATCTGTCCTTCATGACGGCCGATGCCGGAAACAAAGTCCCGATCGATGCCGTCGAGAACTGTCGGCGGTGGCTCGATCCCTTCAGCCGAAATCTTGACAACCTGGATCACTTCATCCACCAGGAGGCCGCAAAACCCTTCCCCCTGTTTCACCACGATGATCCGTTCCTTGCCCGAGGCCCCGACACGGGGAAGACCCAGCCGGTGACGCATCTGAAAAACAGGGATGATGATTCCCCGCAGGGAGAGCACACCCGACACGAAATCGGGGACCCGGGGGACTTCCGTCACCGTCCGTGGCTTGATGATCTCCTTGATCTCGAGAATGCTGACGGCGTACGTTTCATTGGCGACCTTGAAGCAGAGGAACTCCTTCATCATTGTTGCCGAAGCTTCTTCCAGCGCAGATACCGACAGCACCTGATCTTCAAGGAGGACGGCATTCTTCCTTCCGGTCAGGAGGACGCCGAGAGGATCAAATATATTCGACTGCTCCGTCTTTGCCGCAGCCTCTGGCATCTGGGGAAGAGCGGTTACCGGTATTTCCGGTGCCTGTTCTTCGGGTAGCATCTCCGCCGTCGCCGCCATGCCTCCATTCGGAGACAATGATTCCTCTATGCTTGCCGGTGCGACTGCAACCTCGCCTCTGGCCCCGGCCTTGTCTTTCTTCGCCTTTTTCCGTATGTCCGCCAGGTTCATGATACACCTTCACATTCATTCATATGGATATCTCATGCATCATCGTATCGAGTATCGACGCGTCAATCACTGCGGCATCTCTTCCGAATCCTTCCAGAAGGGCGTTCGTCGCGATCACATTAATCTTTCGCGGCACGCCACCGGAAAGCTCGTGAATTCTCTGGACCGCATCGGGGGTAAAGAGCCCAGAGCTCCCTCCTGCTACCTCCATCCTGAAATCGAGATACTCGAAGGTCTCATCGAGGTCAAGGGGCTGCAGGTGAAAATTGATGGCGACCCGCTGCCGGAACGGTTCATAGACCGGGGTGGAAAGGATAGTTCGCAACTCCGGTTGTCCCATGATGATGACGCTCAGGAGGTTGCTGTCATCAAGCTGGAAATTGGTCAGGAGCCTGATCTCTTCAAAAATTTCCCGATCGGGGATCAACTGCGCTTCGTCGATCACAATGACGGGGCACGTCCCCTCCCGGTGGAAACGGTACAGGGCGTCCGTTATCTGCTGCAACAGGTCATCCTTCCTGTCGGAAGGATCCTCATGTACGAGATTTCTGGCAATGACCCGCAGAAACTCCAGGGCGGTCAGCCTCGGATTGAAGATAAAACAGAAACGGTACTCATCTCCCATGGAATCCATGAGCGCCCGGGAGATGGTGGTCTTGCCGCAGCCTATTTCACCGGTCAGCAGCGCGAGCTCATGCTCCTCGACCACGTACTGCAACCTCGCCAGTGCCTCCCGGTGGCCCCTGCTCATGAAAAGAAAGCGGGGATCAGGGGTCTTACTGAACGGTTTATCCGTAAAACCGTAGAAATCCTTGTACATGATCTTCTCGTGCGCCGGTCAGCAGTCGGGGGATGACTGCGGGCAGGCTCGGGATAGCCGTCCCGGGTGCAAGCCGGGAACGTCCTCCATACCTTGTGTCACCCGTTCCCCCGCGTTGCCTCGTTAATGATCCCCCCCACGTCGAGAACCAGGATCGTGCGCTGATCACCCAGGTCGGCTGCACCGGAAATGCCCTTGAAGCCCTTGAATGTCTCACCCATCGACTTGATGACGATATCCTGCTGTCCCAAGAGGTCGTCCACGACAATGCCGAGACGCTTTTCGGCAACCCCGACGATCACGACGTAAAAACCCGACGGCGGGACCTCGTCCTCTCCCAGCTGGAAGAAGCTGCCGAGCCGCAGGAGCGGGAGTGTCGTCTCCCGCAGCTGGATGACTTCCTTCCTCTCAACCGTGAGCACATCCCGTTCCTGCACCATGATCGTTTCGAGCACCGATGTGATCGGTATCGCATAGGTCCTGCCCGTGGTGGATATGATCAGTGCCTTGATAATTGCCAGGGTGATGGGAAGGGTGATGATCACCCGGCTGCCAAGGCCGGCGTCCGTCTCCACGTTCACCATCCCCGAGACGGCCGCTATATTGTTTTTCACCACATCCATACCGACACCGCGGCCGGAGATTTCGCTGATCGTTTCACTCGTGGAAAACCCGGGAAGGAAGATGAGGTCGAGCGCGTCCCGATCGGATATGGCATCCACGCTCTGGATCAACCCTTTGTCAAGAGCCTTGCGCTTGACCTTGTCCAGCTCTATCCCCCTTCC
>Ga0335083_10011580_pt1 | contig 10591 bp, 7 predicted proteins | sample Lox_Sample_42_FD_206716 | JGI IMG/M metagenome (GOLD analysis project Ga0335083, IMG submission 206716) | Soil microbial communities from Loxahatchee National Wildlife Refuge, Florida, United States - Lox_Sample_4.2 | ecosystem: Environmental > Terrestrial > Soil > Wetlands | place: USA: Florida... | reverse complement strand
CAGCCTGGACCACCCGGCCTGGCAGGAGGCGTTCCTGCGGCCAAGGGACGCGCACGGCATCGTCATCCAGGTCGCGCAGCAGGCCGGATCGCCGCCCGCGGGGACGCCGCCCGCTGAGCTGCCCGGGCCGGGGCCGGCGACCTCGTTCGGCCTGATCGAGCACCATGTCGGCGACCTGGCGGGCGCGACGCGGCTGTTCACCGAGGTCCTGGACGGCCATCTGGAAGCCGACGCCGCGGACGCCGCCGATGCCGGCGCCGTCGAGGTGACCTGGCCCGGCGGGAAGCGGATCAGGCTGGTGCGCGAGGACGGCCTGCCCCTCGGCGGGCTGCTGCACCACGTCCGCTTCACCCGCGCCGGGGGCACCTTCAGCCCGCAGGACCGGGAACGCGCGGGCCTGCTGGCCAAGCGCCTCGGGATGACGGTCGAGCTGGCCGGCTAGCCGCGCGGCCGGCCAGCCGCGCGGCCGGCTCGCCGTGGCCAGCCGGCCAGCGCCGTGCTCAGGTGGCCCGGCGGCGGACCAGCCAGATGGTCGCGATCGTGCGGTCGGGACGCCAAGCCGCGCCGCCGGGAAACCAAACGGGCTTCCGTCACTCCGGTACCGGCCGTGCCAGGTCATACAACGTGAACGTGGCATCCATGTCGTACCAGCGACATGGACGCGGCATCCCCTGCCGTATGACCACACGGCGGGCCCGTGTCACCCGTCACGGCAGCATGCCGGGAGCGCAGGAACACCACGGGCAAGGGCCCGAGCACGCCGCCGCATGCCCCACCTCAAGATCAACTCAAACGGGGAGTCACGGGAGAACGCGGTGGTGACTTAGGTCCGTCGATGACGGGCCTGATAGCTCTGGCACCGCCGCCGACGACGCCATAAGGCAGAAGAAAGGGATGCAGGGGCAGCGGCGATGAGGAACGCAGCGGGGAAGGCAGCCGAGCGGCATGAGTGCCGCGATGCCGGCATACCGGCGGCGAATATCCAGGTGACAACTTCGCTCGCCGCGGGGCGCGGCACCGGAAGCCGCAGCGGTGAGCCTGCGCCCGTCCCGGTCAGTACCGGCCTCGGATGCTGCCAGGAGATCCATCTGGTCTCGCGTGGCCGCGCGCACCGAATCGTCCCGGCACCCGTCACTCCCCAGGCGGGAGGAGGTGAGCGGCGAGAAGGTGAACGCGGTTCGGCACAGACGGAGGGCCGGCGACCTAGGCCGACCCTCCACGGTAACTAACTACCTACCTAGGAGTATGAGCAGCCATGAAGATTAGGTCAATGTTTATCGGCGGAGCGCTCGCCCTCGCGCTAGCCGGCGGCAGCGTGGCGACGGCGGGCGCGGCGAGCGCCCACCCGGTCCCGGTGCCGAAGGCAGCCGGAAGTATCGCGCTGGCCCATCCGTCCCAGTACGTGTCGTTCAAGGCGCTAGCCGGGCACGGCCGTTACCACGGTTGGATCGACTACGCGAACTTCAGGTACAAGGCTCCCTTCGCCCACACGAACGTGTGGAACATCAGCGGGACGCACCAGCTGGTCTTCACCGTGGGAAGCACGACCTACGCACACACGATGCAGGTCGCCCCGGTGACGCCGGTGTCGACGACCGCGACGACGTTCTCCGGGACCGGGACCTACAACGCTGACCCCAGCCACTACACGTGGACGGTCAGCGGCACGGTCAACAAGGAGCACGTCTCGTTCACCATCACCTACACCGGCACAGCTGACCCGGGCTACAGCCTGACCGCGACCGGCGTGATCGCGCGCGACGGCTCGGTGTCGGGGACCGCGACGGACAGCAACATGCTGACGATGCCGTTCACGATGCCGGCCGGCTCGGCGTTCCAGGTGCTCAGGTTCCAGGCCCCGGTGACCTGGGCCTGGATCGGCCGTCATGACGCCACCTTCGGGTTTACCGTCCCGAAGATGCCGGTGCGGCTGGCGGGCCTGCACATGATCGCCAAGGTGCACGACGGCGGTCCTGGCTTCAAGTTCGACACCTACGCCCAGGGTGCCGCGTTCTGGGGCCACTTCAAGGTTCACCCGTACACGATCACGAGCGGCAACATCCTCGTTCACAGGTGAGCGACGTTGCCCGCGGTGCGGCCCCTCCGGGCGGAGGGGCCGCACGCTTGTCCTGGTACCGACGCCACGGTTCAGCCCCCCGGCGCCCCGCACAGCGTCATGACCCAGGTCGGCTAACCCGAGCCGCCCTGCAGCGGGCTGGGGCGTGCGAGTTGAACGTGGCCCTTGACAGCCCGGCTGCGGCTAGCGTCTGCGCAGCTCAGCGGAGGCGGACGGGAATCGAACCCGCCAGCGCCGCAGCGCAGCGCTCACCGGTTTTGAAGACCGGGGGGCCCACCAGGTACCCAGACGCCTCCGCGTCGACTCTACTGTGGCGGTCCGGGCCTACGGCGTCAGGCGGTGCAGGTCCCGGGGGAACAGCGCGACCTCCCGGATGTTCCAGCGTGCGTCGCCGGGCTGGGGTGAGTGTAGAAGGGCCGCTTGCTCATCGGGTAGCCCTCGACGGCGGGCTGCCCTGCTTCGCCCGGGAACCCGGGTTCCTCCTCGCCGCCAACTTCGGCCCGGCCCCGGTGCCGCTTCCGGCGCACCGCGACGTCCTGCTGGCCAGCGGGCCCGTTACCGGCGGCCGCCTGCCGCCCGACACCGCCGCCTGGCTTTCCGCCTGACGCATCCGGCTCGGGCCCGGCCAACGGCATTACGCTTGAGCGCATGCCGAAGGTAAGGGTGCCGCGGAAGAACGTGACGCCCGGCGAGGTCGTCGCCGTGCTCAGCCGCAGGCTCGGCCCTGGCTACCAGGTGGAGAGGGCCGACGGCCGCCGGGTCACCGTGCGGAAGAGCGCGATCATGTACGCGAACATCTCGATCACGGACCAGCCCGGGGCGTCCGTGTTCGGCGTCCGCGGCGGGGGCTTCATCTTCCTGCGCCTCGTCAACACCTTCGGCACCGCCCGCCGCGTGGCCGACGCCCTGCGCCGCTCCCCCGAGTTCCGCAGCCTATGAGGACATGACCGGCACCTGCAGGATCTCACGGGCTGGCCGGACGCGGCCGCGGCGGCGGAGGCGCTGATGGCGGCGTGCACCGGGGTGTTCGGCCGGTGGGGCGTGACCCGCCAGTACGCCGGCGGGGACCTGCCCGCGCCCGGCGTGTACGGGGTGCCGGAGCAGTGGCCGCACGTCGCCGCGCTCTACCGGCGGGCCGGGTTCTCTCACACCGGGCACACCGAGGCCGTCTACCTGGCTCCGGTCGAGGACCTGCCCCGTCCGGGCCGGCCGCCGCTGGACGGGCTGGCGCTGAGCCGGTCGGTCGGGATCAACGGCTGCCGCCTGTCCGCCGTGCTCGGTGCGGAGGTGATCGGTTACATCGAGACGGAGATCCTGGACGAGGGCGAGCGGATGTGGCGGCACGGCGGCTGGGCCGACGTGGGCAACCTGCGCGTCGCGGCCCTGTACCGGCGCCGCGGCGTGGGATCCTGGCTGGTCGGTCAGGCTGCCGACTGGCTCCGGCTGGCCCAGGTGACCCGCCTGCTGGACTACGCCCGGCTGGAAGGCACCGACCCTGGCGGGCAGGGCTGCGACGACGGCCGGGCCTTCCTGCCCGCCGTGGGCTTCCGCGAGCTGACCCGTACCGCGCGCGGGTGGACCAGGGAGCGCTTAACCGCAGGCGGCGGCGGTCGTCGGGCAGGCGCTGGGTGATCCCGGCCCGGTCCAGGTATTCCAGCAGCGGGATCGCGACCCGCCGGGTGGTGCCGAGCGCCTGCCTGGCCTCGGCGGTGGTGAACGGCTGCGGCAGCCGGGCCAGGATCCTGGCCGCCTGGGCCTGTGCGCCCGGGGCCAGCACGACCTGCTCGGCCACCCGGAGCAGCAGCCCGGCCCGCGCGGCGGCGGCGATCGCCCGCGCATCGAGCCCCAGTTCCCGCAGCCGTCCCGCGTCCGGGGCCAGGAAGGGAGCGCCCGCGAGGTCGGCCAGGACGGCCTTCACCGCGGCGGCGGTCCGCGGCGGCAGCGACGGCACGCTATCCCCGGTCACCGGGTCCCGGGCCTCCGGCGACCGGGCGGGCCGCAGGTAACCGTCCTCGAGCCGGACCTGGCCGCGGGGGGGTTCGGGGGGGTCGTCTCCCTCGGAGCTAGCCGGGCCCCGGGCCAGCGCCTCGACCAGCGCCCGGTCGGGCAGGCCGAGCGCGGCGCGGGCCGCCTCGGGCGGCATGCCGATGGCCAGCGGGTCGCGCCGGGCGTGCGCGGCGACCATCTCGGCCAGCCGTCCGCGCAGGCTGTCCCAGTGGCCGGGGTCGGCGAGCCAGTCTCCCGCCACCGGTTCCGGGCCGCCCGCCGCGCCCATCGCGGCCAGCGTCCCGGCCCGCAGGAACCCGTGCCGGCGCAGCAGGACGGCGGCCGACGGCGGATCCGGCCAGGCGGCGAGCTCGCGCCCGGCCGCGGCGGCCGCGCCGCGCCGGCCGAGCGCGGGCGGGGCGACGTCGAGCACGGTCGCCCTCATGATCGTCATGGCCGCGCTGCCCGGGTCGCGCAGCAGTACCCGGTCGCCGACGTGCAGCGGGAGCGGGTCGCGCAACGTCAGCCGGGCCACGGGCGAGTCCCCGGGGGGGCCAAGGATCCGGATCCGGGCCTGGGTGCGGGCCGAGCCGATGTGCAGGGTCAGCTCGGGCGGCAGCGTCACATCGGCATCGCGGAGGGCCAGGCGCACGTCGAGCAGCCTGGTCAGAGTCCAGCGCCCCGGCGCGACCAGGGCCATGCCCCGGGCCGGGAGGCCGGCCGGGATGCCGCGCAGGTTGACCGCCACGCGCGCGACCCCGGCGGCCGACGCGACCGGCTCGTTCATGGATTCCAGGCCCCTGATCCTGGCGGGCCGCAGCGACGGGGTGAGCAGCAGTTCCTGGCCGACCGTGACCGTCCCGGCCGGCAGCGTCCCGGTGACGACGGTGCCGCTGCCCCTGATGCTGAACGACCGGTCGACCCAGAGCCGGACCGGAGAGGCCGGGTCGGGGACGGGCAGCGCCGCCACGAGTCGTTCCAGCGCGTCCCGCAGTTCCGGCAGGCCGGCCCCGGTGACCACGCTGACCGCGACGGCGGGCACGGCGCCCAGGCTGGTGCGGGCGACGCGGCCGAGCGCCTGCCGCGTCGCCGGGCCTGGATCGGCCAGGTCGCAGCGGGTGACCACGAGCAGGCCGTGCCTGATGCCGACCGCGTCGATGGCCGCCAGGTGCTCGGCCGACTGCGGCATCCAGCCGCCGTCGGCCGCCACCACGAACAGCACGGCGGGCACCGGGCCGACTCCGGCCAGCATGTTCGGCACGAAGCGCTCGTGACCGGGCACGTCGACGAACGCCACGCGCTCCCCGCCGGGCAGCTTGGTCCAGGCGAAACCCAGGTCGATGGTCAGCCCGCGGCGCCGCTCCTCGGCCCAGCGGTCGGGCTCCATCCCGGTCAGCGCCCGCACCAGCGCCGACTTCCCGTGATCCACGTGCCCCGCGGTCGCGATCACCTGCACGGCCGCACGACCTCGCCACCATGATCATGAACAGAAACCGGTGCTATTTGCCGCAAACTGTTCACGATCATGAAACTGCCATTCCAGCCGCAGTGGTGACCGCGTCGACTAGGCGCTCATCGTCCGCCGGGGAGACCGAGCGCAGATCCAGGAGCAGGCGGCCCTGCTCCAGGCGGCCGACCACGGCGGGATCGCCGCGGCGCAGCGGGCCCGCCAGCGTTTCCGGCAGGCTCACCGCGGCGCTGTCCAGTTCCACGCCGGGCGCCCCGCCGCCGCCCACGGCGGCCTTGGCCGCCACCACCTGGGCGTCCAGCCCGGCGGAAGCCAGACGCGCCACGGCTCGTTCGGCCCGCTTGAAGAGCGAAGCCGGGTCGGCGGCCAGCGCGCCGGCGACCGGCGGTACCGGTCCGGCGAGGGTGGCCTCCAGCGCGGCGAGGGTCAGCTTGTCCACCCGCAGTGCCCGGGCCAGCGGGTGCCTGGCCAGCGTGCGCACCAGCGCGGACCGGCCGAGCAGCAGCCCGGCCTGCGGGCCGCCGAGGAGCTTGTCGCCGCTCGCGGTGACCAGGGCGGCGCCGTCCCGCAGCGCGGTGGCGGCGTCCGGCTCGTCCGGCAGCAGCGGGTGCGGGACGACCAGCCCGGACCCGATGTCGAACACGACCGGGGGACCCAGGCCGGCCAGTTCGCGGACGGCCACGGCGGCGGTGAAGCCCTCGACGCGGAAGTTGGACGGGTGCACCTTGAGGATGAACGCGGTCCGCGGCCCGGCCGCCTCGGCGTAGTCCGCGAGCGTCGTCCGGTTGGTGGTGCCCACCTCGCGCAGCCGGGCGCCGGTCGAGACGAGCAGGTCGGGCAGCCGGAAGCGGTCGCCGATCTCGATCAGCTCGCCCCGGCTGATCACGATCTCGCGCCTCTGGCGGCTGGTCAGCGCGGTGGCCGCGAGGACCAGGGCGGCCGCGTTGTTGTTGACCACCGCGACCGCCTCGGCGGCGGGCACGGCCCGGGCCAGGGCGTCGAGCGCGCCCGCGCCGCGCCGGGCGCGGACCCCCGAAGCCAGGTCGAACTCCACGTCGCAGTGACCCGCCGCCGCCACGATGGCGTCCACCGCCGCGGCCGACAGCGGCGCCCGTCCCAGGTTGGTGTGGACCAGCACCCCCGTCGCGTTGAGCACCGGGGTCAGCGCAGTGGCCCGGGCGGGCAGTTCCGCCACGGCCGCGTCGGCGACCTGCTGCGGGGCGATCTGCCCGTCCCTGGCCCGCTGCTGGGCGCGGCCCACCGCCGCCTTGACCAGGTCACGGCCCAGCCTGCGTTCGGCCTCCGCCAGGCGCGGATCGGCCAGCAGCAGATCCGTGCGCGGCACGTAGCGCCTGCTATCCACGTCGCGAACGATACCCCGGCGGCATCGGAATACTGCGCCCTCCCCCGGGTAGGCGGCGAGCAGTATAGGCCGGCACGACAAGAATCGCTACTCACTCGGGAGTGATAGGAATGGCTGGGATGCTGCAGATGCGGCGCAGTAGAGGAGCGTTCAGCGGATTCCTGCTGATGCTGCTCGGCCTGTGGGGCGCACTCATCCCCTTCGTCGGACCGTATTTCGACTACGCCTACACGCCGGACCGGGCCTGGGCCTACAACACGGGCCGGCTGTGGCTGGAGCTGCTGCCCGGCGCCGCGGTCTTCGTCGGCGGCTTCCTGCTGATGATCGCCAGGGGCAGGCACACCGCGCTGTTCGGTGCGCTGCTGGCGGCGGCGGCCGGCGCCTGGTTCACCCTCGGGCCGGTGCTGAGCCCGCTGTGGAACAACCACGTCCCGATGGGCGGTTCGCCGGCCAGCGCCACCGTGTACATGCGGATCATGGAGCAGATCGGCTTCTTCACCGCGCTCGGCGTCGTGATCGTGTTCGTGGCGGCGATGGCGCTCGGCCGGATCGCGTCGGTGTCGTCCGGTATCCGGGACATCGAGGAGATCCCGGAGACCGCCGTCCCGGAAACCACCGTCCCGGAGACCAACGTCCCGGCGGACACCGTCCCGGTCGAGCGGGTGCCCGCCCGCACCGGCCCGCTGCCGGCCCGGACCCGGATGGAGCCAGTCGTCCCGGCCAAGCCGGTTAGGTCGGAGTCCGAGGAAACCCGGGCCGTCCCGGCGCAGGACACCACCGGGACCGTAGGGTCCGGCACCATCCAGTAAGGCCCCGCCCGGCTCGCTTGCCACTATCATCGGCACGACAGACACGCCAGTGGCAGCCGATGAAGGGACGCATCCGGTGCGGGCAGACCCAGCGGCGGCAACCGCGGCCAGAGCAGCCACCGGGCCCCTGCGGAGGGGACCGCGGTGGCTGCTGCCTGCCGGGGCGCTCCTGCTGGCGGCGGTGCTGGCGGTCTACCTGGCCGACCTGGTCTCGCACCTGTCGACCATGGCCGCCATGCGCGACCTGGTGGTGTACCGGGACGGCGGGCTGATCGTCCGGCACGTCTCCCCGGCCTACGATCCGCACCGCGCCTCCCCGCTCTACGACTGGACCGGCCATAACGGCGTCCAGTTCACCTATCCGCCGTTCGCCGCGGTGATCTTCGCGGCCGCCTCCGTGCTGTCCTGGACGGCCATGCGCTGGGCGATGACCCTGGCCAGCCTGGCCGCCCTCGGCCTGTCCCTGTGGCTCGTGTTCGGGGCGCTGGGATACCGGGACCGGCCCGCGGTCCGGCTCGGCGCGACGCTCGGGGTCTCGGCGCTCGCGCTGGCCACCGAACCCGTCCAGCAGACCCTCGCCCTCGGCCAGGTCAACCTGCTGCTCATGCTGTTCGTCGTGGCGGACCTGCTCACCGGCGGCGCGCTGGTACCGGGAGGCCGCACCCGCTGGTGGCACGGGTTCGGCATCGGGATCGCGGCGGGCGTGAAGCTGACCCCGCTGATCTTCATCCCGTACCTGCTGCTGATCCGCAGGTACCGGCAGGCCGCCACGGCCGCCGTCGTGTTCGCGGCCACGGCGGCGGTCGGCTATGCGGTCCTGCCGCGCGACTCGGGCACCTACTGGGCTGATGGCCTGTTCGGCAAGGCGAACCGGATCGTGTTCCTGGGCACACGGGGCAACCAGTCGCTGCGCGGCATACTCACCCGGCTGGCCGGCAGCGTTTCCGCGGGCACGGCGCCCTGGATCGTGGCGGCGGTCCTGGTCGCGATCGCCGGGCTGGCCGCCGCGGCGCTGCTGTACCGGGCGCGCCAGCCGGTGCCCGCCATGCTGGCCTGCGCGCTGACCGGCCTGCTGGTCTCGCCGCTGAGCTGGGACCACCACTGGGTCTGGGTGGCGCCGGGGATCGCCTTGCTGGCCCACCTGGGCGCGGTCGCGGCCTCCCGCCTGGCCCGGGCCGCCTGGTGGGCGGCCGCGGCCGGCCTGTTCGCCGTGTTCGCCAGCTGGCCGCAGTTCTGGAACCTCTCCCAGGCCGGGCTGACCCCGGCGGGCCTGGGCTGGTACGCGCCGGGGAGCTACTTCGCGACCGGCAGCAAGCCCTGGTACCACGAGTTCCACTGGCACGGCCTGCAGCTGCTGGCCGGCAACAGCGCCGTGCTGGCCGGGCTGGTCTGCCTGGCCGCCCTGGTGGTGGCGGCCGTCCTGCAGCGGGCGCGCGGACGCCCGGGGGAACTCGGGCCGTGACCGAGGGCACGTCGCCTGCCGGGCTGCGGGAACGCCTCGTCACCCAGGTCCTGCAGACCAGCGGCATCCGCGACGAGCGCATCGCCGCGGCGCTGCGCGACGTGCCACGGCACCTGTTCCTGCCGCACCTGACGCCCGAGGAGGCTTACCTCGACGACGCCATCGTGACCAAGCGCGACGCGGACGGCCAGCCGATCAGCTCCTCATCCCAGCCGGCCATCATGGCGATCATGCTGGACCAGCTGACCCTCGCCCCGGGCCACCGGGTGCTCGAGATCGGCGCGGGCACCGGCTACAACGCCGCGCTGATGCAGCACATCATCGGGCCGGCGGGCACCGTGGTCAGCGTGGACATCGACGCCGACCTGGCGGGCCGGGCGCGCGAGCACCTGGCCAGCGCGGGGTACCGGAACGTGACCGTGGTGGCCGCGGACGGCGCGGACGGCTATCCGCCGGGCGCGCCGTACGACCGGGTGATCGCCACCGTCGGGGTCAGCGACCTGGCTCCGGCGTGGCTGGACCAGGCCGCGCCCGGCGCCCGGATCGTGGTGCCGCTCGACGTCCGCGGGTCGCAGCTGGCGGTGGCGTTCGGCCGCTCGGGATCGGGCGGGCACTGGGTCAGCCGGTCGATCGCGCCGTGCGGGTTCATGCGGATGCGCGGGTCGCTGGCCGGCCCGGAACGCACCGTGGTCCTCCAGCCCGGGCTCTCCGTCATGCTGCCCGACGGCCTCACGCTGGCCGACGGGCATGAGGTGGACGGCGCGACGCTGGCCGCCTTCATGGACGAGCCGCCGGCCGAGTTCGGCACCGGGGTCCGGACCAGCTCCGTGCAGGTCTTCTGGGGGCTCGGGTTGTGGCTGGCGACCCGTGACCGCCGGTCCTGCGGGGTCGCCGAGGAACGCCCGGCCGGGGACGGCCCGGTACGGCTCGCCCGGGCGCCGCTGGGTGGCACCGGGCTGGCGGCCACGGCCGGGATCGTGGACTCGGGCGGCATCGCGGTGCTCACCGCGGACAAGGCGTCCCCGGCGGCCGGATCGCGCCACGGGCAGCTGGCCCTGGAGGTGGCCGGGTTCGGCCCGCACGGCTCCGAACTCGGCACCGCGCTCGCCTCGCACGTACGGGACTGGGACGCCGCGGGTCAGCCCGGCGCGGCGCGGCTGCACGTGGATGCCTACCCGCGGTCGGCCGCGGACGAGCCTGACCCGTCCGCGGCCGGCGATGCCCTGCTGATCGAGCGGTCCGCCACGCGCTTCCTCGTCTACCACGCGTTAGCCTTGGACACGTGACGAGCAGCGAAGACGACCACCTCGAGATCGAGCGGAAATACGACGCCGAGGCCGGGTTCGTCCTGCCGGATCTCGGCCGCCTGCCGGAACTCGGCGGCCGGCGGATCGCGAAGCCGAGACGGATCTACCTGAGCGCCACC